>OLOH01000521.1_pt1 | contig 27563 bp, 24 predicted proteins | sample 1673221 | NCBI WGS metagenome assembly OLOH01 (sample SAMEA3136767, study PRJEB25190) | human gut metagenome
ATCGTTAATCAATTACCACTTTGTATTCTGCCCGAGATATAGACGAAAGATATTTAATATCCCCGGGGTAGAAGAAAAATTTAAGGAGATGACATCTGATATCTGCAGAGAAAATGATATCGAGATTTTAGCAATGGAGTGCCATATTGACCATGTCCATATGTTTGTCAGTGTATACCCGTCCATGGATGTTCCTGGGATTATGCATATTATCAAAGGTGCAACCTCTCGGAAATTAAGAGAGGTTTTTCCTGAACTCAGACAGATGCCATCTCTATGGACACGGAGCTATTTTGTCAGCACTGCCGGCAATGTCAGTTCGGAAACTATTAAGTGGTACGTAGACACACAAAAGACCCGTTATTAGATTTTGTAAAAATTTAGAAAGGAGGAAATCCTCACATGCATACGCTCAGGCTGCCATTGAAGACAAACAGGAACACCGAGGCGCTGTTTGAAAAACGCTTCCGTCTGATTGAAAGGATACATAACCAGACAGTAAAACATGAGAAGAAGCTGCTGACAAAACTTGACAAGAGTAAAGAATACCGTATATTAAGAAAGGAATACGGGGAATATAAGGCAAAAGCGGATGCAGGGGATGAATCTGCTGTAGCGCAGAAAACACTTGCTGCCGATAAGATGAACGCTTTCCGCATTAGTCTTGGCTTGTCTAAAAATGCTTTTGATAAGTATGTATCTGAGATGCAGCACAAATATAAGAAACATATTAATTCTCATCAGGCACAGGTGGAAGCCGAACGTGTTTGGGCTGGCGTTGAAAAAGTCCTGTTCGATGATGGGAAGGATGTCCATTATAAGAAACGTGATGAGTTCATGACTATACGCGGAAAGAACCATACGACCGGCATCTTTTTCCGGGAAAACCCTTCTGATAAAAAATGTCCTTATTCCGTTAAATGGGGAACACTTGTGATTCCGGTAAAGATGCCGGACATAACAAAGGCCGACCTCCCTAACGGAGGAAATTATATAGCTGAATCCCTCAATAATGAGATAAAGTATTGTGAAATCGTACGCCTGTGGTTTAAATCCGGATGGCATTATTATGTAAATATCTATCTTGACGGGGATGCACCGAAAAAGATGAAACCAGGCACCAGTATCATGGGCATTGATGAAGGGCCTTCTACAGCAGCTGCTGTCTCAGAGGACCTTGTTATCCTGGAGGAACTCGCCCCAAAATGCAAGGATTATAACAGGCAGATTGCCAGGTTACAGTGCCAGATAGATGCTTCCGTGCGCCAGACAAACCCTGAGAAATTTAATGAAGACGGAACGGCGAAGAAGAAATCAGAATACAATGGCAGCCGATGGGTATTCAGTAAATCATGCTTAAGGAAGAAATCCATGGTAAGGGAACTATACCGCAGGAAATCTGAGTACTCTACACATATGCACGGGAACATGGCAAACCGTATGATAAACAATGCTTCCGTGTTTATTACAGAGCCAATGGACTTTAAGGCATTGGCAAAACGTGTGAAAGAAACAAAACGTCAGAACAATATCTCTGTCATTAAAAAACCGGACGGCACAGAACAGGTCATCTGCAAATATAAAAGAAAGAAGCGTTTTGGAAAATCTGTCACAGACAGGAGCCCTGCAGAACTGATGCGTATACTTCAAAGGAAATGCAGCCAATACGGGCTCTTATATTATGAAGTGGATAAATGGGAATACCGGGCAAGCCAGTATGACCATAAAACCAACACATATACTAAGATACAGCTTTCCCAGAGATTTAAGGTTATTGAATGGAATAAAGTCCAGCGGGATTTATACAGTGCTTTTTTATTATCCTGCCGGCGGAATTCAAAGAAGCCTAACAGGAAGAAATGCAAAGAGTTGTTCTCTCATTTTGTAGAAATGCATGATATGCTGATTCATCAGATGAAGACAAATGGGATTTCAAGACCTGCATGTTTTGGATTTTAATATAAGATACTTGCAAAAAAAAGGAACAGTGCCAGTTATTAAAACTGGCACCGAATAACAGATATCAAATTTTCTCAGTCACTTGTAAATTTACAACAGGAGCCAGATGCTGCCCCTTCGGATATGAGTATGAAACCGTGCTTGTTCAGGCGGACCTTCTGAAAGTTTTGACCGTAAAATGCGACGAATTCAAAGGCCGGTTAAGAATTGGACAATACAAACCGGTTTGGTCATACCGTTTGGTGCTAATACAGACTGCAAACGTGGAACCCTTTGTTTCGTAAGGAGCATTCCGGATATTGAAAATTCTACCGGTTTGCAACGGAATCCCACGGCTTCAGCCGTGTGGAGGCATCAAATTGAATGAGATAGCTTATTATTGTATCATGTCTGTATTATATATATTTGGAAAACCATCCAAATCTGGCATACATTCTTTTGCAATGGCCAATAATTCCTGGTTTTCTTCTGTGTTTCGCAACTCTTTTGCCTTATCTGACTGTAATAAAGACGGGAAACGATTTTCGTTTATAGTAAGTGTGTTATTTTTGAGGGGCACTAATCCAGCTGGATTATTCGTACTGACTCTATTTTTACTGGAAATTGTTACTGACAATTCTTCTTTTACAGTCTCGTCTTTTACCATACGTTTATGTTTATTGAAAGAAAACGCATAATCTATAAAGACCGGTTTTCCATTTTTAGATTTACCTTTTATAATTGCATAGCTTGACTTATTATTTTTTTGCAGCAAATCAACATTTTCCAATTGAGTACAAATATTCCACAATATACTATCTTTTCTAACAATTTTACCAAATAATGGTATTGCCGGCAGTGTTGCAGTATGTAATATCATCCATGGTATATTGTAATATGTTGCACCATAATACATATATCCTTGTGATTTGACATAGTGGTTTAGCATTTCTTTTGCCATGTCTGAAGATATATACAGGCCACTTATTTGTCTCATTAAATATACTACACTGTCAAAATTTGCACGTATGAGATAATATATTTTTGCTTCTACTTCTGTCATTATGTTTTTTAATTCATGCTCCGTGTTTCCTTCATAGATTCTACTGGCATATGGACAGTACAGATAAGTATTTTCATTATGCTTGGCAATTTTTGCATCTCGGTTATAATGTCTTCCATAAGGAGCGGTGCTGCCATCTCCTATCGGTTTATATAAACCAAGAATTTGGATTGGATTATCACAAGCCGGACAGATTCCAAAAGCTTTTGTAGCTCCAGATTTTTCTCTAACAACAAAAGGTTCAGCTCCTCCAGTTAACTCTTCAAAGTCATATTTATTTGTTATATCATGCGGCATGATTTCTTGTTTTGTTAGTTTGAATTTTCTCATATTTTTAATCCAGGTAAAAATTTCCATTACTTGGGTATAATCCCTCAATTATACTCCACCATTCAGATGGAAGTTTTGGAATTTCTCCGGTCCTTTCAGCAAATTTTAGACATGATAATATATCCGATAACCCAATTTTAAACTTTTCGTCACCTTTTTTCAACTCAAACCAGATGGAATCTTTATTTTCTGGATTATATATTTCTTCTACGTTTCCAGTTACTTCTGCTGTTTCTGGAAGGTCATTTTCTGCGAATGTTGTTTTAGACATTTTTTCTCCTTTCTTTTGTTTTCTGTTTGTATCGCATACAACGTGGCATGCTTGATTTTTTAGATTTTTTGATTTATTTTTATATTTTTAATATGCGAAATATTTATTATTTTTTGCGTAAAATTCAGCATATTAATACTGTAAAATAAATATTTGATTACTGTATTTTACTGTAGTACAATACAATTAAAGAAAAACATGAAGGAGGTATATTATAATGTTTAATTTACAAAAAAGAAAAGGCATTATCGCAGCTTTGGTTGTTGTTCTGGCGATTATGCTGATTGTTCCGGTTATGTTGCAGACACCGTCTGAAGCGGCATCTAAAAAGAAACCGGCTAAAGTTACAGTGACCAGTGTTAAAACTTCTGGTACAAACAAAGTTGTTATTAAATGGAGAAAGGCCAAATATGCAACTAACTATCGTATCTATTGGAAACAGGCTGGAACTAAAAAATGGAGAACACTGGCAACAGTTAAATCAAACAGGACCAGCTACACTCATAAATCCAATAGCAAAGCGAAACTGATTGGCGGTAAAAAATATGTTTACACAGTGAGGGCTTACAATAGATATGGCAGAAAATGGGGTGCTTACAACTCCAAAGGTAAGACAGTCACTATTCCTGCTGTCCCGGGAAAAGTAAATATCACTCAGACCAATGCAACATCTAGCCGGAAGGTGACAATTATATGGGATAAGACAAGCAACGCAACGTCTTATCGTGTATTTTACAAAAAATCCGGTGCAAAGAAATGGATTACTGTTGCTAATGTGAGCGCGTCAAAGAACAGTTACACTCATTCAAACAACAAGAAAACTCCGCTAGTTGCTGGCAGCAAGTATGTATATACTGTCAGGGCATACAATAAGACTTCCAGGAAATGGGGAGCTTATAATACAAAAGGCGTGGTTGTGACCGTTCCGAAGAAGAATGCACCAGCTCCAACACAGCCGGCTAAGCCAACCACTGTTCCTACTCAGAAACCAAAACCGACAACACCTGTCATACCGTCTCCATCACCAGAAGACACACCTGATATTTCGGGTCCAACTTCTACACCGACTCCTGCTCCGACACAACCGACTGCGACACCAAAACCGACCGCAACCCCGGCTCCGGTAAAAGTTACAAGTGTGAGCGTCAGCCCAGCTAACGTTAAACTTACAAAAAAGGGAGAGACGACAACACTTTCTGCGACAGTGCTTCCAAGCAATGCAGAAAATCAGAGTATTTCCTGGAGCAGCTCAGACACATCAGTTGCGACAGTAAATAATGATGGAACTGTTACAGCTGTAGCCAATGGGACTACTACTGTTACTGCTTCTGCAGTGGATGGGTCTGGAAAGAATGGAAGCTGTAATGTCGTTGTAGAAATTCCAAGTGAGAATGCGCAGATAATCGAATTGGCAGGTGGAGATTCAATTGAGATTGGTCCAACAAAAGCTTCTCTTCCAAATTTTACTGATTTTTCAAATATCACATTTGATATTCAAAACTCAAATAATATTGTTAATGTTTCAGGATTTTCTTCAAATAAGGTATCCGCATCGGTATGTATTCGTGGAGTTAGGGTAGGCTCGGTTGTAATTATTGCAAAGCATAACGGAACGATACTTCAACGGTATACTGTTAATGTTACTTCTAACTGGGGAGAATATCTTGCATATGAATCCTGGAGGCATTCTATTGAAAAGCAGATTTGGACAAATGATATATCCTCAAAGGGTAAAATGGATGCGGCAAAAAACTATATTCAGACGCATTTTACACATAAAGATGGAGCCCCAGCTGCATGGTATGCTTACACTGGTACTGTAGCTGATTGTATAACAGCTAGTGAATTTATGGGAGGATTTGCGGCAGACGCTGGTTTAAAAATTCAATATGGCAGCACCTTATCCGGGCAATATTATGACTATCTCGTCAATGCCTCAAGTGCTGGAGGTCATACCTTTACACGGATTTTTATAAATGATTCTTGGGAAATTTATGATGCAAATCCACCACATTAAAAAAATAAATAAAAAAATAAAAGCAAAAGCCACGCTATTTATTAGCGTGGCTTTTATTCATGAATTTCGAGTTCATTATGGAAATACTGTAATGAAGAACAACGATATCTTCGAATATAATCATGTTCATTTAATCTTCTTATATTATTCCAATGCTCAATATATGTATTTACATAGTCCATTGCTTCATATTTTATACGAGCTATATGATTCATACTGTCCCTATACTGCTGAGTATTGATAACCACCTGTTCATCACTGATATACTCTTCTTTTTGGATAATCACTATTTTTGTGTAATCTAATCCAGAACATGGCAGCACTCTTCTTCGCCTTGGGTATCGCCGAGAAAAATCAAAAAAGTATGCATCATTTGGATGAGAAATATAACTTCTGTATGGTATACATATGTAAAAACCTCTTTCATCGAAAAATGTGATACAAAAATATGGACGATTTTGTTTTTCTAGTATTTCAGGGTATATTTCATGAGGATAATCTTCGTAAAAATTTTCTGACAATTTTGATAATCTAACATCCATAAGTCAATTTCTCTTTTCTGTAAAATAAAAATAAGAGGTGTATGGCCACCTCTTATCAAACCTCATCGCTCGGTCACCCTTTTATTTTTACATCGTGTCAGAACCGTCACACGATATCATTGAAATGAGATTTATTATGTAATTATATTAACATATTACATGTTTTATGTCAAATTTATTTTCTTGTCAAAATGACATATCCATGTTAGTATGGAGAATAAGGAAATCAAATAAATAAAAAAACAAAAGAAAACACCTTTCCAAGTATCGGAGAGGTGTTTTCTCTATAGACAAAACAAAAAATTAGTGATACCATATAAAGTAATATTGATGTTGTAAAAGAAAGGGGTGTTTTATATGCCAATGGAGAATATAAATATATTATTAACATATCTTAGGTTGAATGGTTGGCATATGACATCATTTCCTTTTTACTATAAAAAATTTGAATACATCGTTCTTTTTGAAGATTTAAATAATCTTAATTTAACAAATGATGATAGGTATTCTGTTTTATTAACATTTATTGATATGTCCGATATTAATCGAAGATTAACAGTAAAAGCAAATTCTTTTTGTTTTAAATTTAATGTTGTAGAGTTTAGAAAGTTTTTTAATATTGCTTATACTGAAAACTTAGGTGATGTATTCCAGGAATTCTATGAGTATTTTAATAAATTTATTCCAACAGAAGCGAACCAAAATGTAACAAACGAAGAACTTCAAATAATCGTAAATCAATTAAATAGAAGAGATAATGATAATAATATGTGCTGTTATGCAGTCAAAAGAAATCCTCAAATTAATGGCAAACAATGTCATCGAACAATATTTAATTCTGAAAAATGTCGTCGGCTAAAACCTGCATTATATATAGAATTTGAACATGATGATACGATTAGTTTTTGTTTTAGGGAGGAAAATGAACTATCAGTAGCGGAGATTTTAAAAAATTTTGCGCATAATGAAATTAAAAACATAAAATTATCGTGATTGATAATATTTAGAATCCATTCTTTTTCAAAGCATCATCTAGCAATGAATACATAATCTCTTCTGGCGTGTATTTTTCTGAATATTCATTTATCAACTGTTCTAATCTATCTCGTAGTTCTATCGGGCAGTTAAAAGAAGTTTTCACAAAATCATCAGTCTTTATGCCTTTTATCTTTAATTTTGCCTTTTTGTTCATAATATCACTTCCCCTAAAAAATAGTTCGCCATTGTATAATACTGTAATCTTCTTTTTGGAGTGTTATTTCAGCAAAAAGTTCGCCATATTTACCACTTGCTATATGAAAAAGAATGTCACATGTTTCATTTGTATTTACATTAATGTATCCTGATGTTTTTGTATTTGCGATTTTTAATTCAACAAGTTTTCCAATTTGATTGCTATCTGGTAATGTTTTTTGTAAATTATTCCATTTTCCTTTCATAATATATTCTCCTTATATACCAAGAGCGCACATTTCTGTGCGCTCCGTTTCTTATTTCTTAGTTACATGTTTTCTGTGTTTCTGCTTCTTGCCTTTTTTATCAAAAATAACAAGTCCAGCTCCAACAACAACGATTGCTCCAAACCCGATAAATCCAAATTTCCAGAAGCCGTTGCTTCCTGTTATTGGCATTACAAAAGTTGGAGTGTTTGTTACTTCGTATGTTGCTTCGTAGAAATACCAAAGTTTTTTATCAACATCATATTGTCCATTATCCGTTGCGGCGGACATATCTTTTGCCTGTTTATCAGTCATTGTAATTGGCAGGGTTATGTTGATTGGGTCTTTTAATAATGTCATTCCTGGTGCAGTTTTTACTTCTGTGATTCTGTATTCACCCTGGTCAAGGTTTTCCCAAACAATATTGCCATCTTCATCTGTTACTCCTTTTGCAGTCTCCCCTTGTTTAAGCAATGGCTTGAATGTTTTGAACATATCATTTATATACGATTCACTTTCTTTCACAAAAGTAAGTTCAAATTCAACATTCTGCAAAGGTGATTTTCCGTCTTCCGCAAACTTCTTAATTGTAATTTTAGATGGTGTTAAGTCATTATAGAATTTCGTTAATTGTATTTCCTGATTTTTTGAAGACCAAATCTGAGTTTCTTCGTCCATTTTGTATTCAGCAGGGGCATATACTTCTTTATAGGTCACTGTACAGCCAATCGGTATGACAATTTGATTATTGAATGTGTAAAAATCATCACTTTCATAATTATTATCATTTGCGTCTGCAATACGACCATAGTCAAAAAACACTTTGCCTTCACTATTGGACTTCAAATACCATGTTTTCTTCAATTTATTTGCTGGACATAAATTTGCTGTAGCGTATACCCCATCATAAAGATTTACTTCAAACACTACACCTTCAACTGGTCTGTCTTTTCCATCCAGCTTCTGAGCAAATGCGCTGAGTGTCGTTGTTTCCGGGTCGTTTTCAAATGTAAGTGGTTTAATTTTTCCACCATCTGCTGGCAGTGATACGGAAATCTTCTGTGCTTGTCCGCTCAGGATATGTCCTGCCGGAGGCGTAATCTCTTTTACCCAATAGTTAAAGGTACCCATTGTTGTACATGGAAGATATGGGGTATTTGTCTTTCCATCATCTCCAGTTGTCAATGTTACGACTCTATTTGTGCATGCTTCATCAGAAAATACGCCATACACAGCACCTTTCAGACTATAAGCACTGAGGTCCAAAATATCTTGTGGAGCTGTAGACTTTTTGGTAATCTGTACTTTCGGCCGTTCATAGTTTGCCACGTCATAACTGTAAGTTGTCTTGAAGTTTGCTGCAGTAATTGCACATGTAATATTATCTGCCTTTGCATATCCAGCCTGAACTGTTTCTTCTTTGATAGTGTATGTATGTCCAACCTGGCAAGCATAATTAAACTTATGATATCCAGAACCACTAATTGTTACTCCAGCTAGTCTCGTGTTGCCTTCATACAATCCAAATACTGTATTCTTCAGATTATCGTTCCATCCACCATTTGATGTTGTTTTCTTAACTTGGATATATGCATCGTTTGGAAGATTATAAGTTAAAGTCATCTTTGTATTTTTAGTTCTGTATGCAAATGCTAAATCCTGAAATTGTCCACCGAAAGAAATCTTCCATGCCTGGTAATTTACACCTAATGTGGTAGTAAATGTCATGACATATGAACTTTGGGTGTATTTTGTTCTGTTTACTGCTAATGCAATCTGGGAGCCTCCAGGTACCGAACCTTTTCCTGTTATAGTTTTGTTTACCCAGTTATCATTATCATCTAGATATTTGTATCTTAAACTGATTCCATCAGGAAGGTTGACAGAAGCCTTATTTTCTGTAAGTGCACGGTATAAAATATATTTTGACACATATTCTCCCTTTGAAGAATCATAGCTAAAATCAGTTTTTGGGATAGACTTATCAGTTATATCCTGATTTGACTGCAAGTCTCTGAATAATACAGCAGGGGATGGTAATTTATCAAGATTATTCTTGATATTTTTCATCCATGCTTTACCTTTCGCATTCCAAATCTTTCGTTTTAACCCATCATAATTCCAGATATTTTCGCTTTTTGGTTTGCCATTTTTATCATTTTGATATCCTTTACCGTAAACATATCCCAAATAAAAATGCGTAATACAGAAATACCCCTGGTTAGCTCCTGCCTGTTTATATTCCTGTTCATATCTTGAAAGTACCTTTTTCATGTTGATTTTTGTACCATCTGTTGCGGTTACTGTCTTTCCCCATGCCGGTCCATCATACAGATAAAATAATGCTTTCGCAACTGCATTTCCATCTGCTATTTCGTATACATTGGAATTACTATCATCCAGCTTTTCAGTTGTTCCTGGGGCATAAGGTGTTGAATATGTTGGCTGGATACAATAGCAGATATGTTTTTCCTTGTATTTTTTTCCATTTGCGTCTTTTGCTGTATACTCTATATAACGCATGGTACTTCCTTTAGGTTCGTTTGTCGCATAAACAGTTTTGTTGCAGTACCACTTATCTCCACCAGGTTCAGCCTCTGTAATAAGTTTAAAGCTTCCAAGTTCATCGCTTGCCCCGCTCGCGGCAGTATTCATTTCATCTTCTGCTGTTGTGATGTAAACATAAACAGGTTTCTCTGGCATTGTGAAATGATATTTCAAAACATTTTCGCCCATTCCTGCAGCCACATCTTCTGCAGTTACGATAGAGTCATCATATGTGATATCAAACTTATCTCCAAGGACTGCACTGTCATCTTCGGATGATGCTTCACAATAAGCATCTACTCCTGTAGCTTTGTTTGCATCAAGATATGACACCGTAAAGGAAACATTTTCTCCCGGTTTATATGACAATGCAGCAGTATTTATCTTGACTCCGGAATCACTAGAGTAAATGAAATTTACACTCTTCTTTCCGTCTTCCTCTCCATCAACACTGCCTTCAACAACAAGTACAGGCCGTTTTACTTTATAATCTCCATTTTTATCAGATACATCGTAAATAGTTGAATAAAGACCTGCTTTTGTCATATCCACATTTGAGAAAGATAAAGTGATTGAGGCTTCTTCATTATCGTCACCGATATATTTTCTGATATCATTAAAAGTTACTGCCGGGTCAAAATCATCACCCATTTTTACTTTAACCATGGATATGATAAATGTTTGTCCGTCCACATCTTTGAAAACATCGTCAATCGTATAATTTGATGCTTTCCAGATTAACCCATCTCCATCAATTTCATCAATGCCATTCTCATTAACGTATCCGGTAAATTTAGCGGCTGCCTCAGATGTTGATTCTGCAACAAAGTTATAATCAACAGTGCTTCCATAGTTGGACGATTCAATCTTATTTCCATCTGCATCGCACGCACCGATGATATAAGCGTCCTCAACGCTTCCTGGCATATAATTTTTGGCATCTGCATTATCATTTCCGGCTGCGCCAACAACAAGAATACCATTATTGATAGCTTTCTGGATTTCTGCACCAAGCACGGAATTCAGCATAGTCGTTTTTGCGTACATAGAAAGGTTAATGATATTTACGTTTTGATTGATAGCATATTCTATACCGGAAATGATAGAAGAAACATTACCATTACCGCCATTAGAAAGGGCTCTGATGGAAAGGATTTTTGCATCTTCATCCTGCGATGTAATAGCATCAACCATTTGGTCACCATGTCCATTTCCTTCCAATATATCATCGATTAATGATATACGGTCAATGACATTTGGACCTGCATTTACGCCTGTGTCAATAAGTGCAATAATTTTCTCTTTTGTTTTTGTGGATTCTGTTCCATCATTTTCCGCTAATGCGGCAATTGGATTTGAATCTGCGGTAAATGCCTCTGTTTCAGTATTCTCATCGACATTAGTGTCATCAGCTGCATTAATGATTGCATCTGGTTCTACTGCCTGTGCATTTGCAAGGTAGTATACATATGCCTCCATAGCTTTATTGGCTGATTCATACTGCAGCAGGTAGATATTGTCATAATTTCCAATTAAATGTTCCTGGTCAACAATTTCATCTGCTGAATCTGCCAATACGATAAGTCTTGCAGATTCAAAATTTTCTTTATTTAAATTTGCAATACCATCTGTAAGGCCAGTAAAGTCATATCCATCAGATGTACACTCTGACTCATTGCCTGCATTTTCTGACTCTGCATCTGCTGTATCAGATGTATCATTATCATTAACATCTTCGTTTTCTGTGTTAACTGTCAGGTCCTGCGATTCAGCATCGTTAACACTTTCGGTTCCTGCTTCTTCGTCTACGGTTTCAACTTCATTATTGACAGATAAATCTGCATTTACATCTTCAGATTCTTTTTGCTCAAAACCAATCTTTATAGTCTTGTTTGTATCCGTGAACACATTATAACTGAATGACGCGGATGGAATAAAGTCCGTTTTTTCTGGAATGTCGATGTTTGAAACCTGCTTTGAGACGTTATAATTTTCAACTTCATACCCATCATCTGCAATAGCCTTTACTACGTTTACGCTTGCATCTGTCGTTTCGTAAGCATATGTGTAGTTGTTCGCTTCTGCGTTTTCTGTGGAAATCAAAATTGAATCCTTATCGTATACATCAATTTTTACTTCCTCTTTGCCATCATCGTTATGTTTTACAAGCCTTACTTGTTCTTCATTGTTTTCACCCTCATTGATGACAACTTTTCCACCAGCATCTATTAGATTGATAAAAAGGAACCTGCCCTCCTGTGTATTGCTGGTTTCTGTTGTACCTGTCGAATTTTCTTCAGGGATATTTACAGTATCAGACGTTCCATCAAGAACACTTTCCGTTTGTGTTTCACCAATATCTGTAGATACCTTTGTTACTGATTCATCTTCCATGACATCATTTACACTTTCAGCATACACAGGATATGTTGAAAATATTGGCGTTGCGGCTGTAATGATAGCCATAGTTAATGAAAGGGCTTTATATTTTGCATTATGCATTTTCAATTCCTCCTTTTATATTTTTTTTATTTGAAAAGCATTTATTCTTAATATGCAAAATAAAATTAAAAATGTGCGCATTTATGCAAAAAAAAGAACAGCTCCCGCTGTCCCTTTCTTTGTTTAGGTCTTTTTTTTGTATAACTCGTTCTGATATCTCCTTAGTGTATCAGCAACTTTATTTCCAGGAATATCATATTCCCGGCATCTTTTTTGAGTTTCTCTTTTCCATGCCTTTTTTGTCTTTTCGTCACGTATCACATCATGATAAATTTTGATGATTATCTGTTCTTCTCTTGAATAGTTTCTAAGAATTTTTATATCCGGGTCAGGGATTTCTTTAAAATCATCATCTTTATCCTGTTCTTTTTGATACTTGACACCAAGCCTGTCATACATATTTTTTCCTTTGTCATCTTCTTCATCCAGACTCTCAACATAATTGGCCAATCGCCTATATTTAGAAAGGGTCTTCTTTTTTTTGATTCCATACTTTTCCATGAGCTCCTCATCTGGCAAATGGTTTTCTTTCTGGTAATCAACTATTCTCTTCGATTTTCTAATCATATCTGGAGATGCGCCGCTCAATGAGCTTTTCATTTTCAGTAAATGGTTTGCAGATTCATATTTGATAGAATTATGGATGTATGCCCAAAAAGCGCATTTTTCATCTTGATATTCGCTGATTTTTGTCATAATAATCTCTGTCAAGTGTTGCATGATTTCATCTCTATCATGTTCTTGAACACCTTTGTAGTTCCTATTAACATATTTCTGCATTCTGTATAAACATACATTTATTACTTTTTCTTTGTTTTTTTCTATTTCTTTTTTACTCATTGGAACGTTATTAAACTCATCATAATAAGGTGGCTTGTTATACATTTTTACCATATATGCATATTCCTTTCTTTTCTTTTTTAGTTTTAAAAACTTCATGAAGTAATATGCATAAATTGAAATGGTAATAAAAACCAACTGCTATACAGATATTTCAGTTACAAAAAAAAGAGCTGCATTTTTGCAGCTCTTAGAATTTCCCCATCAGAATATTTTCATTACAGCATCAAGAAGATGCATCCCGGTCTGGTCTCCTGCCGCAATCAGCATTGATACGGCAATTGACGATAGGAGTACTGAAACCATTTCACGTGTCACTTTTCCTTTTTTGGGCCACTTGATATATTTCATTTCTGGTGTAATTTCCGGTTTTTCTTTTTCGTTGAATTCCTGTGGTTTATCTATATCTTTAATCTTTTCTACTTCCATATCATTTCTCCTTTCAATCTTTTCAATCTTTGCAGAGGATTCCGCAGTAATTTCTTCCTGCCATTTCAAGTTGAATCTGCTGAATTGTCTCTGTTACTACTCCGATAACAATAATAAGTGATGTTCCACTGATTGTCGTTGATAACCCAAGTGAACCGCAGATAGCAATTGGAATTACCGTCACACAGATAAGCATAATCACACCGATTGTAGTGAGACGACGTGAGATATTCTGGATATACATTTCAGTATCCTCTCCTGCTCTTACGCCAGGAACAAAACCACCTGTTTTTCTAATATTATCTGAGACCTCTGCTGCATTAAATGTAATTGGCAGATAGAAAAATGCAAAAAACACAATAAGTGCAAGATAAATCAAGAGTCCGATTCCATAAATTGGATGTTCATTATCAAACCAGTTTTTCTGAGACATCATATTCAAGATAATCTTACTGTATCCACTTCCATATCCTTTTCCTGCAATTGTTGCTACAAGCTGCGGGATGGCCATAATGGATGATGCAAAGATTACCGGCATGACACCAGAAATACCTACTTTGATTGGAATCTGACCTGTTTCTGCTTCCTCTCCAGACTGACTCATTTTCTGTGAATACTGCACATGTAATGGGTGATACCCCTCTGACATATAAATAATGACAATTACCATAATAATAAGTACAATGACTGCTGCTGCGACAGAGCCGATTTTTACATATAAATGTTTATTTTTTGTAAGCCCAACAAACAGTTCTTTAAACTGTGATGGCATTCTTGAAATGATGTTTGACATAAGCAGGATAGAAACACCATTACCGATGGATTTTTCTGTCAGGATATGTCCAAGCCACATCATAATTCCTGTTCCTGCTGTCATAGACACTGTGATTAAGATTACACATAGAGCTCCGTTTCCAGAAATCAGTCCGTTTTTACTGAATCCGATTGCCATACAACAACTCTGAACAGCTGCAAGGATAACAGCAACAATGTTTGTGATTCTTTTTAATACCTTTTGTCCATGTTCTCCTTTTTTCTGCAGTTTTGACAATGGCTGCAGCACACTTGTCAAAAGCTGAATGATAATCTGTGCTGTAATCAGTGGCGTAATACCAAGCGCAAACATTGAAAAGTTTTCAAAAGAGCCTCCAGTAAACGCAGAAAAAAGATTCAATGCATCATTTGAGTTTGCTGCCATCCACTGTTTAAAAATTGTGGCATCTACGCCAGGAACCGGAATCATTGAAATGACTCGTGTTAAAAAAATAATGAGAACCATAAGTTCAAGTTTATGTCTGATTTCTCGTGAAGTTAATGCTTTCATTAAAAAATTCTCCTTTTCTATTTAATTTGTTTCTCTAACCTTTCAAGAACTTCCTTGTATTTATTTTCATCTGTTATTGTTTCTCCAGATAATAAGTTAAGGTTTTTTGAAATATCGCTGCTGATATTATTACTGTCATTTAACTGTAGTAACAATTCATAATCCACTTCTTTCTGCTGCAATCTTTCGTATTCTTTTGCGGCATCAAGCAATGGAATCATATATTTTTGTTTTTCAAGACAATTGATGGGAATTCCGTACGTACCACATACTTTATCAACGTTTCTTGATTTTTCATCAATTTCGTATGATAGCTTATCTACCTTATTTTTTATTTCCCGTAGTTCTTTTCTTGCTTTTCTTTTTTTAGTGACCTCCCTGACAAAAGCCGGAACATACATTGCTGCTCCAGCTGCAATGACACCAACACCGGCAGTCATAAAAGTATCAAGCAATGTTACGCCAATCAGCACAACTGGAGTGCCGGCCGCCAATAGCAACCCGCCAAGACTGTCCTTGTCAGCCTTTTCTTTTATTTCCTGCTTTTCTTTTTCTGTTTTTGAAGCAGCTAGAAATTCTTTTCTTGCTTGTTTTAATCTTTTTTCATCCTCTATCGCATTTTCTATTTTTTCTGCCGGTCTTTGGGAAGCAAATATTGCTTTGAGTTGCAGATATTGGTCTTTTTCATACGGAGTGAGTTTAAACTCTGCTTCTTTTTCTCTTCTCAACTCCAATTCATCAAGCATCAAACTGGTTTTTTTGATAGCTATCGTTGTGCGTTTTGGCACATGTAATTTATCCGGCATCCGTGGTTTGTTTTCCATTTTTTTGAATTTCCTTTGCTAGATTAAGTTTAGCCAGGACATATTGTGCATGATATTTTGAATAATCATTATAATAATCGTCTGCATTTGTATATCCTGTCGTTTTGTTTAATATTTCAGTTGCCAGCTCATTATCATCAAGCCATAAGTCATACTTTTTCGCCAGAGCCAGTATTTTCATTTCATCTTCCAGATTTTCTTTCACTTTTTTATTTACATCCTGCATAAATCCGGAAATGTCATTATATCCATTTTGTTTGATGTACGATAAAAATTCATCGTCTTCAATATTTGTGACACCAGCTTGAGACATAGCTCCAATAAAGCTTTTCTGGATATCATATGTTAAGACATCTTCGGGATATTCAGTAACAGATGCCATGTCACATAATTCTTGGAGGTCAGTGTTGCTGATATTTTCCATTGCAAGATATTCAAGATAAGACCTGATATATTTACGATAATCATCTGCAGTATTTTCAGTTCCATTTGATAATGCCATTGCCATATCATCTGTCAGGCTAACGTCTTTGATGGAATTTATTTTAATATGATATTGAAAAGTCTTTCCTTTATATACATCGTCCTGATAATCATCTGGATATGTATATTCAATATCAAATTCATCACCGGCTTTTCTATCTTCTAACGATTTATCTATATCATCTGGAAAAAGGTTATCTCCTATCGTCCTGTCTTCATCGGATACATTTACAAACGGAGAATCCTGACCTTTTTCAGTAGCAGTATAATCAATATTAACAACATCTCCTTTTTGTGACTCCGATTCAGAATCCTTTTCAATGAATTTTCCTTCTTTTGAAATAAGATTCTTAATAAATTCATCAACTGTGCTGTCAGTTACCTGGTTTTCTTTTGATATTATTACTTTTGAAATATCACAGTCATCCACATTCACATAATCCAGCGGATTGTATTCTGGTCTCTCCATCTCTTCTTGTGTATCATCTGATGTATCTTTATTGTCATTCATTAAGGTGTTCAGTCGTTTTAAATCGTATGTCATATCTGATGATGCCGAATTAATCCTGTTATACATTTTTTCCTTTATGCTTTCGCCTACAGATTCTGAATCTGATACCTTGTCAAGTACGTCATAATCCGTGGAGGTTTTTGATAAACCTATAGATACCAGCACACAGCATCCAAATACTGTCGCAGCAGCTATATTTGATTTCTTACCCATTTTTCGTTTTCCTTTCCCCCTTTTGTAATTACTTTTTCGCAGACAAAACAGCATATATTTATCTGCCAAAATTAATATGCTGAAAAAATACATAGAACGACCAGATTTTTAACAAAAATATTTTTTGATAATATTTTTTCATATAAATTAAGTCTGGAAACCCCATACCTTTAGGTGTGGTGAGGAATGACTCTTTTTTTATAAAAAAAATAAAAAAAATCTCTTATTTTTTTTACTCTCTCCTAAAAAATCCAGCATATTGAATATGACTGAACAAAAGTCAATCAAATCTGCTGAAAGGAGGAAAGCCAATGACAGTAAAAGAGCAGAATGTAACGATATCTGTAAAATTAAAGTTGTATCCTGACCAGAAAGCCATTGAGGAATTTAAGAAGCTGACTACAGCATACAGTGAGGCGGCAACATGGCTTTCTGACCTTATGTTTAACGATTTTTCCTGCCCGGAAATGATAACTGACCGCAAGACACTGCATGATAGATATTATTACGACATACGGCAGAAGAAATATATGAAGTCTCAGCTTGCAGAAAGTCTCATCAAATCCGTATCAGCAAAATATAAGGCCATTGATACAACCTTTAAAAAGCAGTATTACACTTATACTGATGCAGATGGGGATACGGCCAAATACAGGAAAGACCTGAACTGGCTGCAGCATCCGGTTGTGTACAAACGGCCACAGGCAGACCTTGTCAGGGGGCGTGACTGGAGCTTTGTAAATGATGAAAACGGAGGATTCCGCCTTTCTATCGCTACGCTTACAGGACGTACAAAAGTAAGATTTGCAATAAAAGGATTTGAGGATATCATTAGCGATTCGGATATGCCAGGCTTAAGCATCGAAGACCCAAAATGGAAGTTTGGAGAAGCCAAACTCCTCTCCTCCGGTGGAAAATGGTTTGTACATATTTCAGTAACAGCAAAGCTTCCGGTAACTGGCAACGAAGATATTTCTAATATTGTCGGCCTTGACCGTGGGCTTGTTAATATTGTTACTGCTGCTGACCAGAGCGGTTTTACCGCACGGTACAGCGGCGATGACGCAAGAAAAATCCGGACAAGATACAGTAAGACAAGAGCTTCGCTCCAGAAAAAGGAGACGCGCGGGGCAAAACGTGTATTAAAGAGATTATCCGGCAGAGAGAATGGCTATATGAACGATGTAAATCATTGTCTCACCAAGGCACTCTGCGAAAACTATCCGGAAGATACACTGTTTGTACTGGAAGACCTTACCGGGGTATCTTTTGAAGAGCGCAACTTTCGCTCTAAGGAACAGACAAATGAGCTGCGGTTGTGGGCGTTCTATGATTTTGGGGAAAAATTAAAATACAAGGCAGCTTTGAGGGGACAGCAGGTGATTGAAGTTGATGCATACAAAACATCACAGAGATGCCCTCACTGTGGAAGATATGATAAATCAGCCAGACATCGTGATACACATGAATATATATGCCCGGAATGCGGACATGTAGAAAACGACGACGAAGTCGGAGCTTTAAACTTAATGTTTCTTGGTGCTGAATATCTGAAAGGCGATAAAAAACCATCTTTTACTAAGATGGAGCCAAATGACAAGAAGAGGAAGGCTAAGGCAGCAAAGAAGAATACGGAGAACACGATAGCAGAAAATGCCTTCGTGCTAATTCGATAAAGTAATATATAATTTTACAACGGGGGCATGGTATGATGTACCTTAAGGTTTAACAGCCTGACCGTAAGCCGTACCTGTCAAGTGTCCCGAAGCCGCGGCGACCCTGGAGGATTTCCAGGTACTGTTGTGGGAGCAGAGATGGCATCTGGCCTGAATGCGGACGAACCACAATGCCAGCGGTAAGCCCAGCCTTGAGGGTTGTGTTGGTTTGAGATACCCTCTCAGGTGGGTATTACAAGCCACACACCCAATGGTGTGTGGTATTTTGACTATACGAAGCCTGAAGAATCATATCGCTTAATTCCAGTTTAATGCCGCATTTTTTTTGCGGCTTTTTTTATTCATTTTTTTACATTTTCATTGCATTGCCAAAGTTAAATATCTGGCATACTATTTATATATAAGAAAAAAACGGGAAATGGAGGTAAGAAATTGAAAGGCACATTATATATTGTAATTCCTGCTTACAATGAAGAAGAAAATATATTAAACGTAATTAATCAGTGGTATCCGGTTATCAAGGCACATAGCGCACATGGGACTTCTAGACTTGTCATTATTGACGATGGCAGCAATGATAGTACATATCACATTATGCTTGAAGCCTCAAAGACAAGGCCTCTGCTGCTGCCAATCACGAAAGAAAATTCAGGACATGGAGGGACAGTTTTATATGGATATAAATACGCCTTAGAAAATGGGGCTGATTATGTATTTCAGACAGATTCAGACGGACAGACACTTCCATCTGATTTCGAGAAATTCTGGTGGCAGCGCGATAATTATGATATGATAATTGGATGGAGAAAAGGACGGCAGGATGGCATATCCAGGGTTTTTGTAACGAAAACATTGAAGTTTGTAATCAAATGCTGCTTTGGAGTGACACTTACTGATGCAAATACCCCATTCAGATTAATGAGAACATCAACACTTCGTAAATATATTGACTTTATTCCGAATGGATTTAATTTATCTAACATTTTGTTATCTGTCATTTATGCCAAAAAAGGATGCAGCATTCATTATATTCCAATTACATTCAGACCGCGGCAGGGCGGCGTCAACTCAATCAATCTTCCAAAGATATGTAAGATTGGAAGGCAGGCAGTCAAAGATTTTAGACGATTAAACAGGGAACTTAAAAATTAGCAAAGGAGAGAAAATTATTTCTCTCCTTTTTTTAGACCAATGCTGACAATACATCTTTCCAATTATCTTTATATAAAATATGTTTTTCCATGCCTTCAACTACATTTACGCTGAAAGTACCGTCATCTTTCTGTACAATAAGAATACTTTTATTTCTATATTCAAGTCTGAGATTTCCACCGGATGTTATCAATGCTGCACATCTCATATTCCTGGCGATATCCATTGTCTCATCTGCCGGGCGCATCCACCACTTATCTTCCCTTGTCATTTTTTGTGTGATTGCCAAGAGGTCTTTTTCATGTTTATGGTTTTTTCCTGATTGCACTTCATCGATGTAAAGCCCTTTTTCATCTTCGCCTATCACAAAACTCTTGCTCTGTCCGCGGATATATAATATTCCTTTTTCTGTATCCGGTTTCATCCTAAATACAGGACCACACATATAATTCCAAAGCTTTTCATCTTCACATTTTTTAATAAATGCATTCAATTCTGTAAGATTTTCGGCCGGAACGCTCCACTCCTGTCCGGATTCAACAAGATATTCTTCGCCTTCAGCATCAAGCTCATTCACACATGTATCCTGTATTACAGACACTATAAATCCTCCTTTTCCATCATCTATTGCTTCATATGCTCCATATAATCCCTGGATGCAAAGGGAATTGTCTTTTATATCCAATCTATAACTCATATTTATCTCTCCTTTTTGATTTTTTAAGACTTTAGATATACACAATATGACAAATATATTTTTTTGCGAAAAAGTGCGAGAAAAATGCGTTCTGTTTTTAATTTATTTTGCATATTAATATTGAGAAATTTTGTAATAATTAAGAAAAGGAGCAACAAACAATGAAAACGAACAAAGACAAATTTTATGGACCGCATTTGGTCCATATGGAGCACGTTAAAGACAAGGCAATGATTATTGCCAAATTTGCAGCTGAATTTTCAGGTGCAAAATCTTCCAGGATTGTCTCTAGGATTAAGACAGCGGATAGTATGGAAAAGAAAATTATTGCAGACGGACTTCCGGTAAATCATCATTCAGCATTAGTTGAAGAGAGTGATGCTATCGGAATCAGAATTATCACTGATACAATCTCTGATGTGTATAAGATTTCAGAGAAACTTGACTCTATCACTGATTTCGGTGAGAGAACACAGTGCCGTATTCTTGATGTGAAGGATTATATTATCAACCCAAAAGAAAGCGGATACAGAAGTCTGCATATCATCATGGGTATTACATCAGATGATAAAGATTTTCCAGAGATGAAAGTAGAATTTCAGATTAGGACTTCCATCATGGATTGTTGGGCAAGTCTTGAACATCTTGCAAAATACAAACAGGTGATTGACCTTACTCCGGAAGTTGAAGATATGCTTGATACATATCAGCATGCCGCAGAAAGAGAAATTCAGAGTCTGAGTGCTTAAGAAGAAAGAGGACATCGCAAAGCAGCGACATCCTCTTATTTTTTTTGCATTATTGTAACAAAAGAGGCCGCCGCTTAATACGGTAGCCTCTATTCTTATGTCTTTTTTGAGTTATATCACAAGCTTAAACAGCTTGAAGAGTATTTCCATCATCCTGAATTTCTTTTTTTAACTTTTTCAGGGCGCTCTTTGTTATTTTTGTAGATTTGAGCACTTTATCATCCTCTATTCCAAGGAGTATTAAATTCTTGGCGATTTCATAAGCGTTTTCTTCTCTTGCCTCAGTTTTAATTTCCTCAAATACATTACTCATATTCTTCACCCCTTCTTCGTCCTCTTTGAAATATTTTACACGTTTTGCAAGTTTTTTATTCTTTATATCATTTGCATCCGTACAGTAAAAATCATGCATGATTTTTCCAAGTTCCGTATTATTCTGGATTTTAGAATTCGCATATATAATATGCGCTTCATCACCAAAAGGCTTCTTTGTTTCTTTCACGATTCTGTCGATATGATACAATGCCTTATTTGCTCCAAAAATATCACCTTCAGTTATGAATATTACATACGTTTCAGCAAGATTTTTATAATCTTCGCCAGCATCTGTAATGTTCGCATCCAAAAGACTGCTATTGTATCTTGCCCGTTTTGGTACAGCTCCATGATTATTGCGTTGTACCTCTACGTTATACAGTTTTCCAGATTCATCTGTCGCCAGAATATCCAACCTTACTGAGCGCCCTTGAAGATTTTTAATGTCGTACTGCACATGGACATCTTTAACCTTTAGGTCTTTCTTTTTTAAGACTGCACGAAGTAGAACTTCTGCGCACTCTTTGTCCTCGAACACTTTTGACATGAACTGGTCATCGATGATTCTCAATGCACGAATTCGTTCCATGTCCTTTTCGTGTTTCTCATTAATATTCTCACTATTCACATTTTTCCTCTTTTCTGTAAGTATATTTTATAACAAAACTTAAAGATTTTCAAGATACCGAAGGAGTATCAGCAATACTCCTTCACTATTCTTCGGCCTTCTCTCCTCTTCTGTTTATTGGTCTTACCATAAAACACTGTTGGTCTTCCAACCGGTGGACGGTCATGCTGGATTTTTGAGATACCCATCTGGACTTCCAATTTCTGAAGTTCTTTTTTGCTCAATTTTTTAGACATATCTTTTTCTCCTCTCTTTACGCGTCTCATTGAGACGAAATATTAATTTCTACATATTTAATATGAAGAAAAATCAAAATAAAAGAAATTTTTGTCATATTAAATACATATGCTAAAAAAGGAGAATATCAAATGTTAACAAATAAAAACACAAAAAAGAACGATGAAAAGATTGTAGGAAAAAACAAGATAGAAAATCTTGATGAATTTTACGGTTTTCGCATGCCAAATCAAAATGAAACCATATGGACTCAGCAAACAGTGAAATTAAATAATGTAATGGGAATTTCAACATTATTGATATTTCTTATTGTAAATTGTTTTTTTCTTATTTCTAACACTCTGCACATGCTATCAGATGGATTGAATCAGGACATTATAAAAACATATGCTATAATTGGAATATTTTTCTTTTTTATATTTATCATCAACAGAAAGAATGGTATAATGTTTGGACTATTAAATGAAAATTATGATATTCAAATTTTAGATTGCAAGGCATGGAGTATCAAAAAAGAACCAAATGAGAATTCATATTCTTACTACGCTGCTATTTGTACTGACTTGCAATATTCTGAGGAGTACATTTCCATCCAAAGCTATGCATACCACTGCCTTATAGATAATCCTGATGAAGATATGTTTCTGGTTAAAATTCAAGATTATAATACTCAAAAGAATCCAATGTACTATTTGCAAACACGAAAATCATTAGCATAAGAAAAAGAGACATCTGATATTTTTCAGTTGTCTCTTTTTTTGCCAAATACTGTTTTCATGGTTTACAGTTCCCGCAAGGCTCATATCCATCAGAAATTAGTTCTGTCCTGCTGCCGGTAAATTCTTTTTTGTTTTGGCCTTCATTTTTGTGACACTGTTACAATTCGGCCTGTGGAATTTTCCAGTATTTGTGTTAATGATATATTCTGTCTTTTCTGTTGTCATATTACTGTCAGCTCCATCATCAGAATTCACAATTATTGAATCATTATTTTTAGACTCTCCGTTCGCAACCGGTTCCTGGTCTGCCCAGCTGTCGCCTGTTGCATAATCAATTCCGATTCCGGGCTGCACATTGTAACAGTATACGTTGAATGTGAACTACCCGCATCTAAAGAAGCAGGCTTCAGAAGAAACCAGTCTAAAGACACAGGCTTCGAGCCAGCAGGCTCTCTCTTTTCCTGCCTATCCGGGTGACATATTATGTCACGTCTGTAAGCGTGGCCCCGTAGCTCGGCAGGCTACTCCGGTGTTCCACCGGTAAGGTTATCAAGTTACCAAAAGACTGCATTTTATGCAATCGTAGTAATCAGAGTGGGTTTAGAATATCCCTCTACTGATGGTCTAAACATATTTTCTTTCAAGATTCTCAGTCCTTCTTCAAGGATATTGATGGCTGCGTTTTTGTCACGGGGCATGATATTCCCGCATACCGGGCAGACATAAATCCTGTCAGATAACTGCAAATCATCGTTTTTATAACCGCAATGATGACATGTCTTAGAGGAAGGGTACCACTTGCTGACACGTACAAGAATTTTTCCGTATTTCAGACAGAGCTCCTCCAGGATTGCCGTGAATCTTCCCCATCCGATATCGGACACGGATTTTCCAAGGCTTAGGGCCTTTTTCATTGCTGCAATATCAAGGTCTTCAATCGCAATCACATCATAAGTTCTAACAAGTCTTACAGCAATCTGATGAAGAAAATTTTCCCTGCGATGCTTGGCTTTCGCATGCAGCCTGGCGATTTTCTCGCTCTGCTTGTTGTAATTGTTAGAATCTTTAACCATATGAGAACGTATGCGCTGCTCTTTGGCAATGCGCTTTTCAAGTTTCCGATACTGCTTAACAAATTTTATTTCTTTTTCGTTTAATTCATAAGACGGCTTATTTCCTGATGAATCTATATACAGGAACGGTACAGACATATCAAGCCCGATTCCGGAAATTGCATTGATATTACCGGAAGCGAAAAACTTCTGCAATCCGTCTGATAATTCAACTTCTTCAGCCGGATACTCAATCAGGATTGAGAAATACCATTTACCGTCAGGTTCATGTGTAACCGTAACACTTTTTAGTGTACCGTCTGGCTTAATCGGTCTGTGCATGGAAAGTTCTATCAAGCCGTTAATCTTTGGAAGACGGAGTCCGCCATCCTCAATACGGATATTTTTTCCAACGCGGTTTGTCGTATAAGAATCCTTGCACTGATGTTTCTTCTTACGCTTAGGAACACCTCTTTCACCGGCAAAATAATCACTTCTTGCCTTTTCAAGATTCAACTGGACATTCGCCAGCGCCAAAGAGTCCCTGTCGTTAAGCCATTCCAGCCCGGATACATCTTTGTAATCAGCCGGAGTCATAGGTATTGAAATGCCATACATCTTCCACATTAATTTGTAATCTGAGCGCATACGGTTCCACATGAAACGTGAAGCGCCAATATTTTGTTTTAAGTCTGACGCCTGTTCTTCTGTTGGATGTCCGCAGAATCTGTAAGCCACAAATACGGTATCGCATTTTACAACACGCTTTGAAGAAGACTTCTTACCTGATGGTCTTTTAGATTGGATTGCAAATCTGCCGTTAATGACATCATAGATGCTGTCAAGGTTTAATCGCTTACAGATGTTTTTAATGCCTGATATGTCAATTTTAGCAATCGTATTCAGTTTGTTATATGCAATACAAGATTTCACAAAATCAGCCCGTATGGGCTTTTTCTTTGCCATATCAAAAAATCTCCTGTTTTTTCTTACATAGTTAATATGCTGAAAAAGTCCAAAAGGGGATGTTTTTTTGTGAAAAAATTTGATAACTCGTGCTTCGTATTCAGCGCCAAAATAAATAAAACAAAGCGGATTTTGCCGCTGATAAACGAAGCCGTGATACCGCGAGCTATGCTCGCGTGTACCAAACCCATAAGGGCTGACAAACGACGACGAAGTCGGAGTGTATAGGCGAGGGCGGGTTTCCCGCCCGTCGATAAGTCTGAGTACAATGCACGGTGTACGAACGTGGATTCCACATTCTTCGTTGATGAAAATAAAAATTTCTCTACGCCGAAGTGTAGAGAAATTAAAAAGTCGCAAGCGATATTTTTGTTTATTTGTATGTTTAGACGTTTTCATCTCGGCAATTAAATAACCGAGAATTCCCACTTGCCATCTTAACGTGAAAAAATTTTGCGAATTTTTTTTGTAAAATAAAAGACCTCCAGCTGGAGGCCTAACGACAAAAAATTATTTGTAATAATAATAAATAATAGACTCTACTCGTCCATCTGTATAATAGATAGTTTTTTCAACACGATAAAGCCTGTCGCTGGCTTTATTAATGCTTGAACTCATCTTCTTTACAGGAGCTGATGAAGCTTTTTTTACAGCCTTTTTAACATTAATGACATAGATATATCTATTTTTTCTATATCTTGCTATAATCTTTGCTGTTCCGGGACGTTTTGCAATAATCTTGCCGTTTCTGTTTACAGCAACAACATTTTTATTGCTGCTTGTCCATGAGACCTTTGCCTTTTGGGGTAGTTTTCTCCTTGTGAATTTAAGCATCTTTGTCTGCTTAACATTCAGCTGAAGCTTTGTTGTCCGGGTGGCTGCCTGTGCAGGAACTGCTGAAATAGCAAATACCGCTACCAGCATCACCATCATTACCATTACTTTTTTCATCATTTTTGTCATTTTAATTTCCCCTTTCTTTGTATGATATAAAATATATCTAATGACATTAATAATATGCCGTCTGCTTTCTGCAATAAAAAAAGAGCCCTCACGGGCTCTATGATGTTTTGGATGACGTTAATGTATTTTAACATTATCTTTTCCAGATACCTGCTTTATAATAAGTATCATGCATCCGCGTAAGTCTGCTTGATGGCATATTATTTAAGTTCGTGATAGCTTTTTGGATGTATGCATATGTTTTTGGACAAGTATTTCTTAAATTCGCTTTATTAAGCACATACTGTCTGTAACATTCAGCAAAAAATTCTGATTTACTTTGTGTTGCATACGCTTTATTATATCCCTTGAATTTGGATTTTTCTGCATTATAGATATTTGTCCATTCTGTGCTAGTATCTGCTTCATACGATACCCATTCAAGAAGGTGTCCAAGTTCATGATAAATAGTATCATCTGCTTCCTGTAAAGTAATGCTCTGATTCTGAGCTGAAAAATATCCCGCATATGATACATTAAAATCTATAACGAGATTAAATTTTAGTTTTTCAAAAGCATTTAATACGCAAGAGTCTGCCCTTGACGCAAGCTGTCTTATTGATGGGTTCTTATATTTTTTATCCACAACTTTGATATTACATGATGCTTTCCATCTTCCGCTGCTAACAGAAATTCTTGTTTTTCCAGTTCTTTTTGCAACTACTTTTCCTTTGCTGTTTATAGTTGCAACATTTTTATTGCTGGATTTCCATGTAAGTTTTCCTGGCGCATTTGTTACTTTTAACGTCAAGCTATCACCAGTATACATGGAACGGTCAAATGTACTGAAAACAGGTTTCTTTTTTACAGTTACTTTTAGACGATATTTTACCGTTTTTCCTTTTTTGGCTTGAATTGTAGCGGTGCCAGGCTTTAATGCTTTTATCATTCCTTTTCTTGACACTGAAGCGACCGACTTATTGCTGCTGCTCCATTTACACCCCCTCATTGGATGTAAGTATGTGCTCTTAACATACATTGTTTTTTTGTACGTTGTTGCAGCACTTACATTCACAGGATTGATAGACATTAGCACCATCATCAAAGCACACATCACTGCCATTATCGGCATCCATTTTTTAAATTTTTTCATCATT
>OLOH01000526.1_pt1 | contig 27295 bp, 20 predicted proteins | sample 1673221 | NCBI WGS metagenome assembly OLOH01 (sample SAMEA3136767, study PRJEB25190) | human gut metagenome
GCGCCGCCGCGCCGCCCGCCTTTTTTGCGGACTTCTTCTTAGTATTCCCGCAGCAGTGCTACCACCTTGCCCAGGATCAGCACCGAATCCACAATAATGGGCTCCATGGTGCTGTTTTCCGGCTGCAGGCGGTAATGCCCGTTTTCCTTGTAGAAGCGCTTGACGGTGGCTTCGTCCTCCACCAGCGCCACCACGATCTCCCCATTCTGGGCCGCGGGCGTGCGGTGCACGATAATAATATCCCCACTGAGGATCCCCGCCTCGATCATGGACTCGCCGCGGACCCGCAGCGCAAACAGCTCATTGGCGGGGTAACGGCCGCCCTGGTAGGGCACATAACCCTCAATGTCCTCCACCGCCAGAATGGGCATACCTGCTGTGACCTTGCCCAAAATCGGCACTTGCGCGGCAGGGGTTTCCCCCTCGACCCGGATGGAGCGGTTCAGGCCCGCCTCCCGTGTGATGTACCCCAGACGTTCCAGGGTTTTCAGATGGGCGTGAACAGTGGAAGTGGACCGCAGACCAGTCGCAGCGCAGATCTCCCGCACCGTGGGCGGCACACCCTTGGAGGTTTCCTGCCTGAGAAAGTCGTAAACCTTCTGTTGGCTTTTCGTGAGATGCTCCATAACCACGCCCCGCTTTCCTAAAAATACTTTTACGTGCTTTCATTATAGCACAGACCGGCAGCAATCGCAAACGTTTGTTTGTAAAAATGGGAATTTTTTTGGCCGGGGAAGGGAGACGGATACCTCTGAAAAGTTCACAAAAAGGGAAGAAATTTTTTAAGGTTTATTCACAGCGCCGTAACAACTCGCCGGGGATTTCTGGGTATAATAACACCGTACTCAAAAGAAATGGACCGCACCTTTTCTTGAGATACATGTTCTACCCTCCTCAATAATACCCCTCAAGCTAAAGAAAAAGCCGACAGCCAATTTGGTTGCCGGTTTTTTCTTTTGTTTGGGACAAGCAGGGATTGTTTGGAAACAAAAAAAGAAAGCCTTGGAAAGGGATTTCCAAAAGGTGAATAAACCCATTCCAAAAGGCTCAGAATACCAGTGCAGGAACGGTATTTTGATCCGAAAGGAATGTGTGCTTATGAACGGAAAACGCTTTTCACAGGAGAAGACCCGGCGCAACGGGTTTTATCTGGCATTGGCGGTGTGTTTGGTGGCAGTGGGCATCGCGGCCTGGAGTACCTATGACGCGGTGAACAGTTACGTGGAGCCTGTGGAAGATCAGGAGTTGATTGACCAGCAGGAAGAGGACGTGCGGGAAGGCCAGGAAACCAGCTTGGATGTGGACGTTTCCCCGGAGGACCAGGATGGGGAAGGGGAAAACAGCGTCTCCAGCAAGGAGGAGACTTCCGCTGCTGCCAGTGAGATTGACGACGACCCGGAAGCCCCCAGGGATTCTTCCGCCCAGGAGACCGCCGGAGCCGTGACCCAGACTGACACGGAAGAAGAGGACCAGGATCAGGAAGAGGCGGAAGAAAGTTCTTCCGCAACCGAGAGTCAAGAAACGGAAGAAGTCCCCACCACCGCGCCCTTGTATGAGATCAGCACCGAGATGATCTGGCCCATTGAAGATGGGGAAGTGTTAAACGCCTATAGCGCGGGCGTGCCGGTGTATTCCCCCACCATGAAGGATTGGCGAATCCACACAGGGTTGGATGTGGAGTCGGAAAGTGAGTCCCCGGTGCTGGCCTGTGCCAACGGCCAGGTGTTGGAGACCTATACCGACAATATGCTGGGAAACGTGGCCTTGATCGAACACGGGGACTATTTGTTCTACTATTGCGGATTGGGAGAAAATTTCCTGGTGGAACCTGGGGAGATCGTGACCATGGGCCAGCAGATCGGCGTGGTGACAGCGGTGCCGTTCGAAGCGGCGGAAGAGCCACATTTGCACTTGGAAGTCCGTCGTGACGGCGTGGCCATGGACCCGCAAAGCGTGATCGACGGTAAGGAATAACGGAAAAAAGGCGGGAGCTCTCAGGAGCCCCGCCCTTTTTATTTGAGAGCCTGATACTTTTTCTTGGTAGCCAAGCCGCCCCGGATGTGCCGTTGGGCCTTGTTCACCGCCAGCACGTTTTTCACATCCCGGTAAAGGCTGCTGTCCAGGTATTTCAGGCGCTGGGAGACATCCTTGTGTACCGTGCTCTTGCTGACGCCGAACTGTTTGGCAGCCCGGCGCACGGTGGCCTTGTTTTCCACAATGTACTCGCCGAGCCTGGTAGCCCGGTCGTCGATCACTTGATTGGACATATGCACCCCTCGCTTCCAATGTGTTTTATACATATGAAAGCGGGGGGCTGCTTAGTACAAGGGAATGGGGGAAAAGAAAGGAGGAGCCCAACGGCTCCTCCCAAAGTCCAAGGCAAATGCCCGGTCGGATCAAATATGCTTTTCGAACCAGTCGGTGATTTCCTTCAAGCGGCGGATGCGGTGACGGGGTTTGCCGCTGCGGGAAAGCTCGTGATTTTCTCCGTGGAAGATGATCATTCTGGTTTCCACACCCAGCTGCTGCAAAGCGGAGTACATCTGGTAGCCTTCCGACAGGGGGCAGCGATAGTCTTCGTCGCTGTGGATGATCAGGGTGGGGGTGGAGCACTTGTCCAAATATTTCAGGGGGGAGTGCTGCCACAGCTTTTCCATGCTGTTCCACACAGTGCCCTTGGAGCCCAGTCCCATCTGGTCCCTGGCAAAGCTTTCGCCAATGTCGGAGGTGAATCCAAAGCCCACCCAGTTGGCGATGGAACGCTGGGTGGCCGCGGCGGCAAACCGCTGAGTATGACCCACGATCCAGTTGGTCATAAAGCCGCCGTAGCTGCCGCCGGTGACGCACAGCCGCTCTTTGTCGATCTGGGGATAGGTCTCCAGCACCTTGTCGGTAAAGGCCATGATGTCGTCATAGTCGATGGTGCCGTATTTTCCTTTCAGATCGGCAAATTCGTTGCCCCGGCCGTCGCCGCCCCGGGGATTGCAGAAGAATACGAAATAGCCCAGGTTGGCCCAGTACTGCATCTCGTGGTAGAACACTTCCCCGTAAACGGTTTTGGGTCCGCCGTGGATGTCCAGCACTGCGGGGTAGGTTTTGGCAGAGTCAAAATCCTTGGGCAAAAGTACCCAGCCGCCCAGGTCGGTGCCGTCGTTTTCAAAGCAAAGCTTTTGGGGAGCGGCCACATACACGTCCTCCAAAACCTGGCTGTTCAAAGAGGTGAGCTGCTCCCGCTGGGATGCGGCTTCGTCCCAAGAGTAGACTTCCTGAAGCTTCATGTCCTGCATGCCGATGAAATACAGCTTGCCGTCGGCCATGTCCAGGCAGTCCACAGAACCTTCCTGGGTGTACACCGGCCGGATCTCTCCGGAAGGCTCCAGGCAGAACACCTGAGACGCGTTCCGGATGGTGGCGGTAAAATAGAATTTCCCGTCCTGGACCACCCATGATTTACCACCGCCCAAACGGCAGTCGCTGCCCACGGAGGAGCCTACCGCTTCCTCGTAGGGAGCCAGCAGAGCCATTTCGCAGGTAGCCGGGTCCAGGGTATAGAACTGTACGTTCTCGTTCAAACCATAGCGTTTCTGATCCGTGGCCAGGACTAAGATCTTCTCCCCCCACCACAGGGCGTCATAGACTTCATAGGTCCGGGGCGCCAGAAGCTGGGTGGTTTTTCCTGCCTTTATGTCGTAGAAATACACCCCGGATTTGTTCTTCATTTTCACCGTGTAATTCTGGCCGGTGAAAAGAATCCGGCTGCCGTCGGGACTCAGATGGGCGCTGCCTGTGGAGAAGGTCTCCCTGGTGACCCGGGTGAGCTTCCCGGTGCCTTCTTCGTACAGGAACAGGGCGTCACGGTGCTTGTTGATATAGCCCTGGCCGTTGAAATAGAAGGGCAGTTCGTCCAGCACCTGATAGTCCTTTTCCTCTTTCTTTTCTTTGAGAAGTTCTTCTTTCCCGGAGCCCTTCATGGTGTAGGCTTTGGAGAACCGCAGGTCCCAGTCCACCCGCAGCAGGTACAAACCGTCTCCCAGCTTCTCCTGCAACGAGGCGGAAAGAGGCACGGAAAATGCCTTTTGGGCTTCACCGCCCTGGGTGTTCAACCGGTAAAACGCGGTGTATTCTTCCCCTGCGTCCTGATGCTTTTTCTGTTCCGGGTCACGTCCGGAAGAAAACAGCAGCGTGTGAGGGCCGTCCCAGAGGAAGCCGCCGGTCTTGCCGTCGGTGGTCAGCTGGAGGGCGTCGCCCTGAGCGGGTTTATACCACAGATCCCGCCGGTAGGAATTTTCTTCCTGGTCGGCTTTGGCTGTCAAAAAAGCCAGCTCCCCTTCCGGGCCGCAGCGCAGCCCAGAGAGGAAGGCGTAATTTGTAAAAGCGTCTAACGTAAGTGCTTTCATGGAATCCCATCCTTTCAAAATAGATGTAGGCTTGTCCCCATTATAGGCGGAAATTTCCCCGGCCGCAACCACCTTTTGCACAAAGATGGACAAAAGGAATGAAAAGGTGTGAAATAAAAAAAGACGGCTGGAATAGACCAGCCGTCTTGCATGTAATGTTAGTGGCATCCCCGCTGTTGGCAGGCATAATATGCAGTGGGATCGGTGGGGTCCCAGGTGTGCCAAGAGGGAAGCTTGATGCCTGTGGGCTTGGAGAGAGGTCCGGAGGTTTCCGTGGCGGAAATGTATACCTGAGTGCCAAGCTGGCAGTTGTCGTAGATCCATTTGGCGTCACGGCAGCACAGGCGGATACATCCCATGGAACGTGTTTGCCCCAGCATGTTGTATTCCCCAACCTCCAGGTCGAAGTTGTCGTGAGTCCAGTTGGGCACCGAGTGGAACAGGTAGTTTCCTTGGATCTGGGTGCACCACTGCGCCCAAGTGTCGCCCACCATCTTCAGCCAACGGTACCGGGCAGGGGTGTAGTAGGTGCCGGTAGGTGTGGCGTTGCCGCAGGAAACCAACATGGCCCGCACGGGAATGGTATATTTACCGGTTGCGGAATCTTTGGCGAAGATAATCAGATAGTTGGCGGGCTTATACACCTTGATGTAGTAGGGACCGCTGACCACTCCCAGACCGGAAATGTCGTTGACGATCACGCCGTTTTTATAGTAGCGTTTCCAGGAACCTTCGTAGTAGAACCCGTTGTAAGCCGCGCCGGAATTTTCAAACTTGTAGGTGGTGCCGTCAATGGTGGTTTGTCCCCGGACGATCTTCCGGGTGGAGCCGTCCACATAGTAGAGTTCGCCGTTTTCCCGGACCCAGTGGCTTTCCACCGTGGAGGTGTCCTGCTCATAGCTGTCCCAGACCTCGGTGGGAGAGGTGGAGTCAGTGCCGTCCTCCATGTGATAGGTGTGGGCTGTGGAGGCTTCCACAATGGCCGGATATGCCCAGTGGGTGGGGAACAGATCGTAGAAGTTTTTCACGTCTGTCAGGGATTTCACATCCGCATCGGCGGTGCGGCCCAGCATCTTGTTCAGAATGGATACCGCCTCAGCGCGGGTAATGCTCTTATTGGGGGCAAAGGTGCCGTCTCCCATGCCGGAGACCCAGCCCTGTTTGGCGGCGCTGTAAATGTAGGGAGCGGCCCAGGAAGTGTTGGACACATCGGAGAAAGAGCTTTCGCCGTATTCCAGGGTGCTGAACGCCATGGCCATGGTGACAAATTCTGCCCGGGTGATTTTCCGCTCCGGACCAAAGGTGCCGTCTTCATAGCCGGAAACGATTCCCAGCCCAGCCAGAGTGCTCACGGCGTCCGCGTACCAGGCGGTGTCTTTTACATCGGAGAAGCTCCGCTTTTCCCAATCGGTGGAAAGCAGCAACTTATAGAACATGGTGGCGGCTTCCGCACGGGTGACGGTTTTGTCCGGCAGGAACATCCCTGTGTTATACCCGGAAATGTACGCCACATGGTCCACCGTGTTCAGCAGGTCCTTTACTTCCCGGGACCAGCGGGCCGTGTAGGTCACGTCCCCGGTAACGGGCAAAGTGGCAGGGTCAACCTGGTGTCCTTCTTTGTCAAACCAGCCCACAATGGTGGCTGCGGGAAGTTCCGGGATGGTGGGCACCAGAGAGGGGATTTGTCCCTCTTCCACCAGAAGAGTGGTGGTGCCGTGGCTGCCCATTTGATAGGTGACCGTGTATTGGACGATTTCCGAGTCTTCCGGCTGGGAGGATTCGGAAGAATCCTCCGGCTTTTCTGAATCCTCCGGCGTTTCCGTTTCGGTGGATTCATCCTGGCTCACATCGGAGGAACTGTCGTCCAATGTGGAAGGTTCCTCTTGTTCAGGTTCCTCATCCTGGGGATTTGTGATCGGTTGGCTGGATTCGTCATCGGCAGAGGTGTTTTCCTCCAACACGGGGGATGAAGTAGAGGTCAATCCCTGGGTGGCGCCGGAGGAAGTCACCTCTTCCGCGTGGGCGGAAAGGGCGTTCCCCTGGAAGAGTAACGCACAGCAAAGCGCCAGAGAGAGAATACGGCTTGCGATCGGTTTGATTTTGTGGCGGTGTTTCATATGCGGGTCTCCGTTCCTGGATGAAAAAATAGGGTGCCAAAACCCTCGTCCATTTCTATATATTTATTATACGGCAAGATATACGGGAAGGAAAGAAAAATATGGTTAACAAAATCGGAAAAAATACACGGATCTTCCAACAATAGGAAGAAGGGCGTTCCTTCTTATAGACGGAAGAAGATCCGGTGGGGTGAGTTGAAGCGCAAAAAACTTTGCGTGGACTGCCCCCGTGTGCTATAATGACAAGAAACGCAGGGACCTTTTCCGGGAGACAACCAGCGGTGCCCGGGAGAAGAATTGGAACTGCGCTGCAAAATAGCGGGAGGTATGGCATGAAAGTATCAGTGATCGGCTGTGGCCGGTGGGGCACGTTTTTGGCCTGGTATCTGGATCGTTCCGGCCAGGAGGTGACCCTTTATGGGCGGAAGGGTTCCAAACGGATGGAAGCCCTTGTGCAGACCCGCACCAACGGAGTGACCACTCTGCCCCAAAGCGTGGGGATGACCCAAGATCTGGGGGAAGCCCTTGAAAACGACACCTTGGTGATTTCCGTAGGCTCCCAGAGCTTGCGGGGGCTGTTGGGAGAGATCCGTACCAAGTGCCCGGAGAAACCCCTGCGCTTGGTGCTGTGCATGAAGGGTTTGGAAACCGGCACCGGCAAGCGGCTTTCCACCATTGTGGAGGAAGAGCTTCCCACCGCTCGGGTGGCGGTGTGGCTGGGACCCGGCCATGTACAGGAGTTCACCGCCGGCGTGCCCAACTGTATGGTCATCGACAGCGCGGACGAAGCCTTGAAAGAAGAGCTGATCACGGCGTTTTCCAGCCAGCTTATCCGGTTTTACTACGGCCGTGACCTGATCGGCAACGAGATCGGTGGGGCGTCGAAAAACGTCATCGGCATCGCCGCGGGTATGTTGGACGGCCTGGGGCTTTCCTCCTTGAAAGGTGCGTTGATGAGCCGGGGCACTCGGGAGATCGCCCGGCTGATAAAAGCCCTGGGCGGCAACGAGCTTTCCGCCTATGGCCTGTGCCATCTGGGGGATTATGAAGCCACCGTGTTCTCCAAATACAGTCACAACCGCCGGTATGGAGAGGCGTTTGTGCTGGGAGAACCCTATGACGAGCTGGCCGAGGGCCGGGCTACCGTGTCGGCGCTGGTAAAGCTGGGAGAACAGTATGGGGTGTCCCTGCCCATCTGTCGGGGAGTGTACCGGGTGCTCTATGAAGGAGCCGATCCCAAAGAAACCCTGGACGCTCTGTTCTCCAGAAGCTTGAAACAAGAGTTTTAACAGAAAAACAGAAAATGGTGGATAAGAAAAGGACTGCAAAGCGACGGAGGCTTGCGGTCCTTTTCTCAATATGGGGTTAAGGGATGGGTTCTGTATGCGTGAGAAATGTTACAGCTTGGAGTAGCCGTATCCGTTGACCAAAGCATCCAGCTTTTGCTGGGCCTTGCACAAGGGGCAGTCGTGGTTGGCATAAGTGGCATAGCCGGGCACATCGTCCAACCCGAACACAGACTGAACGGGCACGCCTTCCACCTGATCGGCAGCGCTGAAAATGGCGCAGATACCGGCGGTAGTTCCGCCATAGTACTGGACGCACTCCATGGCCTTGCGGGCGCTGATGCCGGTGGTCACAGAGGCGGTGAGGATCAACACATGCTTGTCCCGAACCATGGGCTGCAAGTTGTCCCGGAAAATCATCTGCCCGTTGGCGTCATGCTCAGGGGTGATGACATAAATGGTCTGGTGGGCGTTGATGGAGACAAATCCAGCCCGGCTCAGCTCCTGGGCCAGATAGGCGCCAATGATCTGAGTTCCGTCCAGACAGAGAATGGTATCCACAATGGTAGTGGCCACATAATGGTGCATCAGGGCTTGAGCGGCCAGCTCAGCTTCACTCTGGCGAGTTTTCAGGGTGGTCATGTCCAGATAGCAGTTGATGTGGGAGTGGTTGGTGGCGAAGTGGCCGTGAATGAGTTTCAGCGGCACATTTCCGTCCTTGGACATAATCTTCATGATGTGAGTTTCCATTAGTTCTAACCTCCCTGCCGTCCACCTGCTTAGACGCAGGAGAAGCGGTATTTTTATAAATTATAACAATCACAGCCGGAAAAAACAAGATATTTTCCTCAGATTTTTATTATTTTATCCTAATATTTCCGCAAAAATAGAAATAAAACAAGCGGAAAGTCCTAATTTCTTTCTTGACAACTGATAGGGCCTATGGTACTATAAAATTGTAAAAATATTCGAACTTTGTAGTGAGGAGGTTTGCTGTATGAAAAAGGCTTTGAAAATGGCCATTATAGGCGCGGTCCTAGGTGGCGTAGAGTTAGGTGCCGCCGGACTTCTGTCAGGCGTGGGAAAATTGGCTCCCTTTGAGGATATAGCATTCCTCTTGGGGATTTTCACATTGCTGATAGGGCTTTTGGGAATGTTCGGTGTGACCAGATCCCATGCAGGTGCAGCTGTCAGCCCTGGAAATGCCAATGCCCAAATGGCCTTTGCTTCCCAGGTGGCCTTTGAGGAGCAGCGTACACTGGATAAGCTTTCCGGTTCTGTAAAGCACAGATTGAACGGCTTTTCGGTGACTAGCCTGTTGTTCCTTGTGGCGGCTGTGGTTACCTTTGCCGGGTTTGGCGTCAGCGTGTTGTTCTTCTAAAAGAATCCTTCTAAAAAGAAATGAAATCGGGTCCAGCCTCCCTGTGGGGGCTGGATCTTTTTTTGCCGGAAACAGGGGAGAAGAGGCTAAAAACAGAGAAAAGCAGCGGCCCTCCTGATTAAGGGAGAGCCGCTGCTTTTTTGTAGGAATCAATGGTACACCGGGTTGGGTGCTATGTAAATCCGGGGTGCCAATCGTGCGAGCGAATTTAAAAAAGTGATTATCCTTTCACAGCGCCGATGGCGATGCCCTTGACGAAGTACTTCTGTACGAAGGGATAGATAATCATGATGGGCAGAACACCCATAACGGTCAGAGCCATACGCACGGAGGTGGAAGGCAGATCCGCGCTGTTGACGTTACCGCCGGACTGGCCCTGCTGCCGCAGAGAGTCAAGGTCACGCTGAATGTTCATCAGCAGCACCTGGATGCTGTACATCCGGTCGTCGTTGATATAATACAGACCGTTCATCCAGTCGTTCCAGTAGGCCAAGCCAACCAACAGGCCGATGGTGGCGATGATGGGCAGAGCCATGGGAAGAACGATGCCATACAGGATCTTGAACTCGTTGGCGCCGTCGATACGAGCAGCCTCAATAACGGCGTCGGGGATGTTGGCGGTGAAGTAGGTACGCATCATGATAACGTTGAAAGCGCCCATCAGCAGGTTGGGGATCAACAGAGCAAACAGAGTGTTGCGGATGTGGAAAGTCTGAGTCCACATCATGTAGGAAGGTACCAAGCCGCCGGAGAACAACATGGTGAAGAACAAATAGAAAGCGAACACGTTCCGGCCAGGCAGATCCTTACGGGACAGGGGATAGGAATACAATGTTGTAAGCAACAGGTTGCAGATTGTACCTACCACAGTGATCAACAGGGAAATACCATAGCCGCGAATCACGGAAGTAGAGTCCATCAACAGGTACTCATACGCATAAGTGCTGAACTTGGCCGGGATAAAGCTGTAGCCATTGGTGATCAGCGTTTGTTCCTCTGTGAAAGAGGACATAATCAACAAGATAAAAGGAGCGACCGCGCAAATGCTGAGAAAGACCAGCAAAATGTGGCCGAAAATTTGGAAACCCTTTCCTTTTTCTACCATAATCTGCTACCTCCTTCTCAAAACAGGGAACTTTCGCTATCGAGCTTGCGAACGACAAAGTTGGCAGTTACCACAAGGATAAAGCCCACAACGGACTGATACACACCGGCAGCGGAAGACATGCCAATGTTGTTGGTCTGCATCAAGCCACGATACACATATGTATCAATGGTCTGCGTGACGTTGATCAGGGGACCAGAGTTCTGGGGCACCTGATAGAACAGACCGAAGTCGGAACGGAAGATGCCGCCCAAAGCCATCAGGGTCAGGATGATGATGGTGGACTTCAAGCTGGGCAGAGTGATGTTCCAAATTTGCTGCCAACGGTTTGCGCCGTCCACCACAGCAGCCTCATAGAGGGTGTGGTCAATGCCGCAGATGGTGGCATAATACAGAATCATGTTGTAACCCAAGGTCTTCCAAATCTGGACGATGACCAGGATCACAGGCCAATATTTGGGCTCGTTATACCAGTCAATAGAAGCGATTCCAAAAGCCTTCAGTACGCTGTTGTTCACATAGCCGTTGCTGGTGCTCAGGAAAGCGAATACCAGGTAGCTGACGATGACCATAGAGATCAAATAGGGGATCAGGATGACGGTTTGATATACCTGCTTGGCGCTCTTGCTGCGGATCTCATTGAGGATAATAGCCACAGCAATAGCCAGCACAGTGCCCAATACGATAAACACCAGGTTGTAAAGCAAGGTGTTCCGGGTCATAATCAAAGCATCGTTGTTTTTAAACAGGAACTCAAAGTTGTCTAACCCAATCCATGGACTGCCGTAAACACCGTCACGGGCATTGTACTGCCGGAACGCGATCTGGATACCAAACATAGGAATGTAGCAGTTGATAAACAGATAAACCGCACCGGGCAAGAACATCAGGTAAAGGGGCCAGAAACGCTTGAGCGTTTTTTGGACCTTCTTCATAATCATTCCTCCCTATTCTTTTTAATAAGAAAAGGGCGGGTCGGGAACTTCCCGTACCCGCCTTTCCTTATAGTGCCTAAGTTATGTTAGAATGGATTATTCCTTGCTGGCAAGGAACTCATCCAGCTGCTTCTGCTTCTCGGTGATGATGTCATTCATACCAGCAGCTTCCAACTCGGAGTTGAACTGGTCAATGGTCTCATCGGGATTCAGAACGCCCCAGCGAAGTGCGGTGTTGTACTGAGAAATAACGTTGTTGCAAGCAGTGACCTGGTTCAGCACAGGGTTGCTGTCCCAAGAGAAGCCCATTGCAGGGCTGGCGATGCCGCTCTCGTTGAACTCGTTGAGCTGATCCCACAGGTCTTCGGGGTTGCCTTCCCAAACGGGAGTGATCTGCTGGTTCGGCCAAGCCCAGTCAACAGAAGAGTAACCGCTGGCGTTGGGGTCAACACCCTCGGGAGTGTTGATGAAGGTCTTGGTGTCGTCGGTGTATTCCCAATGCACGCCCTCAATACCGTTGATCAGCAGGTTGGACACATCAGCATTGGTATACATCAAGCTCCACAGTTCCATAGCCTTCTCAGGATTCTCAGAAGAATAGGGAATGATGAAGGAGTTGCCGTTAGCAAGGTCAGTGTACTTGATGTTGTCTTCGTGGACCTTCATGAAGACGACTTCCTTGCCGGTGGACTTGTAGTTCTCATATTCCTTGCCGGGCTTCCAGTTTTCGAACATAGCAAAACCGTTGCCAGCCAGCAGGTTGTTCTCAGTGGTGGTGGTAGCATCGGGCATGACCAGACCTTCCTGGTTCCACTGATACATCATTTCGCAATACTCACGATAGCTGTCGGTAGCGTACAGGTTCACAACCTCAGTGCTGTCGGTAGTAGCGTCTTCCAGAACGCCCAAGCTGTCGCCCAGGGGATCGATGGGAAGAGTTTCCTGATAGCCGCCGTTTGCCCAAGTGGGAACCAGGGGATACATATCGGGATAAGCCTCATGGACCTTAACCAGAATGTCGTGCATGTCTTCGTAGGTGCCATACTCGGGAACTTCGATGCCCAGCTCATCCACAATGTCCTTCCGCATGGAGAAGCCGGAGTTACGGGAAGTATCCTTCTGGTCGGGCAGAGCGTACAGCACGCCGCCGAACCGGCAGGCACCCAGGTCAACAGGGTCGATCACTTCTTTGGCGCCCTGGCCGTACTCTTCCAGCAGGTCGTCCAGAGGAGTGGCGTAGTTGTTACGCACGATGGTAGCCAGCTGACCGGACACGTTGTTGTAGTTCAGCATGTCGATGGGTTCGCCGGAGGTCAAAGCCAGGTTGATCTGCTCAGCGTCCTGGCCACGGACCAGCTCGATCTCAACGCCGATCTCTTCGCGAGTGATCTCGCTAACAGCTTCGGCAACCTGGTTGCAGTCGTCGGTATCGGCAGTGCCGTTGCCCCAAACAACCAGCTTTACGATCTCGCCGGAGTCAGTGCTGCCGGTATCGCTGTTCTCAGCGGTGCCGGAGGTGTCGCCGCCATCGGAGGCAGTACCAGAGGTGTCACCATTGCCGCCACAGGCTGCCAGGGACACGGTCAACATACCGGCCAGCATAACCGCGGCAATTCTTTTCCACAGTTTCGTCACTTTCATTTGCTCCTTTCATCCCATTATTGGGAGTTAGTGACTATATTGTAGCGAAATTATGAACAAAAATCTGTCAAATTAACTCCCAGTCTATGTTGCGAATCCGACTTTTTCTATAAATCCGATAATTTGTTGTTGATTTTCCTACATATAAATGTTAGTTTTCCGACTTTTTTCTTCTAGAGATAAAAAATAAAATGAAACTATGTTATACTATTGGAACAAAAGGAGGAGTTTTTGATGTGGAAAATTGACAAAAATCATAGTGTCTCTTTTCGCAGGGCAGCATCTTTCACATTGGCGCTGCTGGTTATTCCTCTTTTTATTGTGGTAATTGTCTTTAACTTGTTCACGATTGTGCAACAGCGGGGTACTGTGCAAAATAGCCATATCAGTACCCTGCGTGTATACCAGTCCCAGTGGGACAACACCGTCTCCGTATTAAATGACTATTTGGGTGATACCGTTGCCAATGATACGGATTTTGCCGAAGTGGTTTACGCCAATTCCAAAACCCGGGCGTATGTAGCGTCTCTGCGGTACGACGCCCACAACAAGACGCTTTTGCGGGCATACGATTTAATCGGGGCGTTTTTCCTCTATTCCAAAACATACGATTATTACCGCCTGATCTACTTGGATTCCTACCCCTTGGACGATTTGGATATTTTGCGGTATGAGGTCATGAACGCGGTGGAGCAGGAGAAACCTGCCTCCCAGTGGAAATGGGTGAAGCTTTCCGACCGGACGGTGATCCTATTTATATATAGTTATCACAATACGGTTGCCGCGGCCATGGTAGACCCTGCCCGGTTGGATTATTCCGGTTTGGGTGCAGGGGAGCGGATCTTTTTTGCCATGCCGAATGGGGAATCCTATGCGCCGGAAGCGTCCTTCGGGGAAACCACTCTGCCTTCGGTGCCTTCCGGAAAGGCAGTCGACTTTACTACCTCTGGGGAAGAAACCTACGAGTTGACCAGCCTGCCCCTGTCGGATCAAATGGGAAGTATTTTCTATGCGGTCCCGGCGGAGTCCATTTGGGAACAGTTCAGCCTGGTGCAGTTCTTGTTGCTGGTAATCACCTTTGTGCTGTTGGCGTTCATTCCCCTGTGCTGGATGACCTTGCGCCGGCTGTTGCTGGAACCGGTGGACAGCCTGACCCATACTATGGAGGCCATTCAAAAGGGGGACACAGCTATCCGTGTGCCCAAAACATCCCGGATTCAGGAAGTGAACCAGATCTCCCATACGGTCAACACCATGCTGGATACCATCCAGCAGCAGAAAATCGACGTGTACGAGCAGCGGCTGGCGATCCAGCACGCTCAGCTTCAGTACCTGCACTTGCAGATACGGCCCCACTTTTTCCTGAATTGCCTGAACATCGTGTACTCCCTGGCAGGGGAGAAGAAATACTCTGCCATTCAGGAGTTGACTTTGGACCTTTCCGATTATCTCCGGAGCATTTTCCGGGACGGCTCCAAACTGGTGCCGTTGAAAACGGAATTGACGTCGGTGGAAAGCTACATCCATATTCAACAGGCCGGAGCCCAGATTCCTCCCCAGTTGAAGATGACCATCGACGCGGATACCCTGAAGGTCTTGGTTCCTCCCCTTTCTCTGCTGACCTTTGTGGAAAATTCCATCAAACACTCCAGCCGGCAGGATTCTCCTTTGGAGATCCGCATCAAGTGCAGCAAATTGCCGGGAGAAGAAGAGGGGGAAGGATACTTGAATGTGTCCATCAGCGACAACGGCGGGGGATTCACCCCGGAGCAGCTGGATGAGCTGAACAAGCCCCAGGAAAATATTTACACGGACCAACATGTGGGAATCTCCAATATTCGCAGCCGTCTGCGGCTGCTGTTTGGCTCCCAGGCCACCTTGTCCTTCCGCAACCTGATAGACGGTGCCTGTGTGGAGTTGTTTCTCCCCATTAAATTAGAAGAGAACGCAGAGGGTGAATTGGAATGACAGTATTGCTTGTGGATGACCAGATTCGGATATTGAGCGGCCTGATTTCCGCACTGGATTGGGACGCTTTGGGCGTGACGGCGATCCGTACCGCCAGCAGCGCTGCCCAGGCCAAAGAGATCCTCCGGAAAGAGCAGGTGGATATCCTGTTGTGCGACATTGAAATGCCCGGGGAAAACGGGCTTTCCCTGTTGCGTTGGGCCAGGAATAAAGGGATGGACTTTGTGTGCGTGTTCCTCACGTCCCACGCGGATTTCCTGTATGCCAAAGAAGCCATTCAGCTCAACTGTTTTGACTATATCCTGCAGCCCGCCCGTTACGACGAAATTCAAGCCACCATTGTCCGGGCCATTGCCCGGGTGAAGGATACCAGCGCCGATAAGGAGCTGCGGCACTATGGCGTCATCGCCAAAAACCAGGAGGCGGCCCTGTTCCAGCCCTTGTTCAGCGATTGGAGCGTCGGACGTTCCTTGGCCATCCCGGCCCTGCAGCAAATGCTGCAAAAGCTGGGGCAGGATGTGAAACTGGACAGCGAGTGCTTTGTCATCTGGGGCCATTTGCTCCGCTGGCATGTGGAGCCCTGGCCCACCCAGGAGTGGGTGTACGCGGTGAACAATATTATCACCGAAGTGTACGAGGAGGACCAGTGCGGGATCATTCCCTTTTCCATTGACCGCACATCGCTGGGATGGTTTGTCTATGCCCCCCTGGGGAAATTTCCCCAGCCCAGGGAAGCCACAGCTTCCCTAAACCAAGCGTATCTGGCCATTTCCCAGCATCTACCCTGTGACCTGGCCTTTTATGTCAGCCCGGTGGTGCCTTTGCGGGAGATCAACAGCCAGTCTTCCCTGCTGCTAGATGCCAGAGAAAACAACGTTTTGCGGGAAAGCGGTATTTTCTGCCCCACCCAGCGTTCGGACAAGCTCCATATGGAAAAGCTGCTGGATACGGTCCAGCTTCGCCGCTGGGAGACCTTGTTGGCGGAGGGCGTGGGTTCCGCTGTCCAGGAGGAAGCACTGCGGTATTTGGACTCCCTGGTGGAAGCAGGGGAAATGGACCAGCGTGCCCTGCGGAGCTTTTGGATTCAGTTCCAGCAGATCGCTTTTAACGCCGCCCGGGCCATCAAGCTCCATTCCCAAGCTCTGTTGGATGCCATCGAAATGGGGGATAAAGCCAAATCGCTGCAGGAGATCCAAACGGCCTTAAGCGCCATCGCCGAATGTTTCCCCAAAGCCGGACAGTTTGCCGGGGGCGAAAAAAAGCTGGTGGAACAGGTCCGCAAGTATGTGGAGGAAAACCTGGACCAGACCTTGAGCGTCAACGATGTGGCTGCGGCTTTGTTCATGAACGCGGATTATATCTCCCGTGTATTTAAAAATGAAACGGGCACTCCCTTGAAGGAGTACATCATCCAGCGGAAGATGGAGTCCGCCCGGTTGCTGTTGACCACCACGGAACTTCCCGTGAGCGTGATCGCCTCCAAGCTGGGTTACGACAATTTCTCCTATTTCTCCCAGGTGTATCGCCGGTGTATGGGGATCACCCCCAGCGATGAGCGAAAAAAGAAAAAGTAACGTCCCCGGGGCTTTCTTTTCTGGAATCGGGAGTGTGGGGGCCGGCTCTGGTAAAACAGGGTGTAACGTAGTATAATGAAACGGTGTTCTGAGAGGACCTTTGAAACGGTCTTTTGGAACACCGTTTTTCATCGGGAGAAACGGGCGTTGTATACTATATATTATATATTAAGGAGGAGCTCCCACATTGAGAAAAGAATTTGAACGCACCACACCGGAATCGGTGGACATTAAAAGTGAGGATATTCTACACTATATTGACACATTGGAGCACAGCACCACGGAAATGCATGGCTTGATGATCATGCGCCATGGCAAGATCTGCGCGGAAGGCTGGTGGGCACCCTATGCCCCCAATCTCCGTCACGGGTTGCAGTCCCACACCAAAACTTACGCGGCCACTGCGGTGGGAATTGCTTACACGGAAGGACTTTTAAAGCTGGACGAGCGGTTGATCGATATTTTTCCGGAAGAAGCTCCGGAAAATCCCAGCGAGAACCTGAAAAAACTGAAAGTCCGGGATGTGCTGTGCATGGGAAACGGGATGGATACCATGCCCGCCAACACAGAACATTGGATTCGGGATTTCCTCCATACGCCTGTAAACCATGAACCCGGCACCACGTTCATGTACAATTCTGTAGGGTCCACCATGCTGGGGGCCATTGTCCGGAAAAAGACCGGGGAAGGCCTTCAGGAGTTTTTGACCAAGCGGCTTTTTAACAAGATCGGCATCGACCCGGACAACCTGCGTTGGTACTGCATGGCCGATGGTATGGAGACAGGGGGCGGCGGACTGCTGGCCACTTTGGAGGACAACCTGCGCCTGATGAAGCTGTACGCGGACGGCGGCGTGTGGGAAGGAGAGCGGATCTTGGCGGAGGATTATGTGAAGTTGGCCACCTCCCTTCAAAACCAGTCCGCTACAGAGTCCATCAATAACCCGGAAGCGTACGACAATTTCCTGGGGTATGGCTTCCAGATCTGGATGTGCAAGCCCGAAGGGGTGTACCGGGCTGACGGAGCCATGGGCCAGTTCACCATTGTCTGCCCCAAGCAGGATATGATCATCGCCATCACGGAAACAGCGGTAGGAGCTCATTGGGCCCAGAATACCCTGGACCTGACCTGGGACTTCCTGGAGAAGATCGGCGACGGGGACCTGGCGGAAAATCAGCAGGCCTATGGGGAGTTGACCCAGAAACTGGCCCGGCTGAACGTGCCCAACCCCGCGTATCATCCCTACAGCCCCAAGATGGGGGAGATCGACGGGAAAACCTACAAAGTGACCAGCGGGTTCCTTTCTCCGGAGATGGAAAACTTTATGGGCAAATCCCGTGTGATCCAGGTAAGCCAGTGCTCTTTTGACTTTGACAATTACGGCTGTGTGTGGAACGTGACCACCCCCGAGGGAGAGCAGGTGCCCATCCGAGTGGCTACATATGGAGGCCGGTTCACCAATCTGGTCAAGGCCCCGGAAGATCAGACCCAGCTCCTGGTGACCAGCGGTTCTTGGCTGACGGAGGATACGTTCCAGATTGTTTGCCGCTGGACAGAAACCTGCCTGACCAAGAAGCTGAACTTCCATTTCAGCCACAATGGTTTCACCGTGGAAACCAGCTCCAATTACGCGTTCCCGGAAAAAGGCGGAGCCATTCACGGCCAGTTGGTGTAACCTCTCCTTGCATAAAATACGAAAAGGCATGACCCATGTGGGCCATGCCTTAGTTTTTTACTGGTCTTTCCGAAAGGGATGCAATGCCACCTGCTTAGAAGCGGAAATCCCGGATGCCTTGCTCGATCTTTTCCAAGTGGTCTTTGGCGATCTCCTTGACCTTCTCCTTAGGAATGTTTTCCAGCTCTTTCACAATGAGCTTTTCACCGATGGCTTTTGTCTCAGGGGAGGCGTAGTCCATCAGGTATTCCTTCAAGGTCATCAAAGCGTTGGGATGGCAGCAGTTCTGAATCTGACCGCTCTTGCACAGGCTCATAAACCGGTCACCGGTACGGCCTTCCCGATAGCAGGCAGTGCAGAAAGAGGGAATGTAGTCCATTTCCATCAGCCAGCGGACTACTTCGTCCAAAGTCCGGTTGTCGCTGACGTCAAACTGCTCGGTGTCGTGGGGACGCTCTTCCTCGGTGTAGCCGCCCACGCTGGTGCGGGAACCGCCGGAGATCTGGGATACGCCCAGATGGAGCACTTTTTCACGTACCGTCTGGTTTTCCCGGGTGGAAATGATCATGCCGGTGTAGGGCACAGCCACACGGATGCAGGCGCAGATCTTGGCGAAGGTCTCGTCGTCAATGCCGTTGTCGAACTCGTCAGGATCGATGTCGTCGGCGTGCTTCACCCGGGGCACGCTGATGGTGTGGGGGCCAACGCCGTGGACAGCTTCCAAATGTTCCGCGTGCATGAGCAGGCCGGCAAATTCGTAGCGGTACAGTTCCAGGCCGAACAGCACGCCCAGACCCACGTCGTCAATGCCGCCTTCCATGGCCCGGTCCATGGCCTCGGTGTGATAGCAGTAGTTGTGCTTGGGTCCGGTGGGATGAAGATGCTCGTAACTCTCCTTGTGGTAGGTCTCCTGGAACAGAATGTAGGTGCCAATGCCGGCTTCCTTCAGCTTCCGGTAATTCTCCACCGTAGTGGCGGCGATGTTCACGTTCACCCGGCGGATGGCGCCGTTCTTGTGTTTGATGGAGTAAATGGTATTGATACATTCCAGAATGTACTCAATGGGATTGTTCACCGGGTCCTCGCCGGCTTCAATGGCCAACCGTTTGTGGCCCATGTCCTGCAAAGCGATGACTTCCTGGCGCACTTCTTCCTGGGTGAGCTTTTTCCGGGCGATGTGCTTATTTTTCTGGTGGTAGGGGCAGTATAGGCAGCCGTTGACACAGTAGTTGGACAGGTACAGAGGGGCAAAGATCACAATGCGGTTGCCGTAGAAATCCTTCTTGATCTGCTCGGCCAGAGCGTACAGTTCCTGGATCTTCTCGGGGATGTCGCAAGCCAGCAGCACGGAAGCTTCCCGGTGGGTAAGCCCCTTGCGGAGGCGGGCCTTTTCCAGGATGGCGTCGATCACTTCCACATTGTCCTTGTTTTTGTCGGCGTATTCCAATGTGTCCAGGATCTCTTGATGGTCGATGAATTCTTCAGCCTTGAGGGATTTGGGGTTGTACATGAATGATCAATCCTTTCTTTTGGGTCAGAAAAACTTTCCCATCAGGGTATTTATATAGCGAGGGCAAGGGCCCAGACTAACAAAAACACAAAACTCCCTATAAAAAAGGGAAAAAGAAAAGCCGCACCCTGAAGGCACGCCAAAAAGACCGGGAACCCCCGGTAGCAATTTCATTTTAGCCAGCCTTCCGCCTCAAATCTTGTTTTTGGCGTCAGGGTTTCCTATGCTCGGAAAGGGGCTACGCCCCCGTTCCGAGTGTCTGCGGTTATTGTACCACAGAACCTGCAAGATAGCAAATAGAAATTGAGAAATTTTATCGTTTTTTCACAAGAGAAAAAAGTTCACTGCATGGCGCTGCGGGCATAAAGAATCCACTTGGAATGGTCCAAGGGGTCCACACCCCGGCGGGGTGTTTCTTGCCCTTCCCCGGGAGGACATTCCTGGTATCCCAGAAATTCCGAAGCGTAAACACCTTTTCCGGATGTCATGGACCGGAACGTGGTGGGGTACTCCAGGGACGTAGCCACCGGCAGGTTGGCCTCCAGGGTAAACCAGCCCTGATGGATCACCGGGGTGTCAAATTCTCCCCGCATGGCCACCATATCCCGAATGACCCTCCCCAACAATTCCTCTTGGGCCGATAAGGTTACCCGGACCATGGGTTCCAGCAGTTGGGTGCCGCTGTTTACCAGCGCCCGCTGGACTGCCACCGGTGTGGCCACAAAAAAGTCCAAGGGGTGGGTGTGAACATGGTGATGCTGCCCGCCGATCAAGGTGAATTTGGCGTCGGTCACCTCCCAGCCTTTGCGCCCCTGCTGCAATGCCTGGGGCAAACTGGCCCGCACGTGTTCCTGATAGCGGTAGGGCAGCTCCTTTTCTTTGATCACCGATTCAAATTGGACCCCGCTGCCCCGGGGCAAGGGTTCTACCAGCAGTTTGACCACAGCCCAGCAAGGCTTGGGAGCGGTGTACACTTCCAGGCCCTCCGCGGTGGAGGCGGGAGTTTCTTTGTAGATCACGGTGGGCTGGGAGAAGGATACCCCCAGATGATACCGCTCCTGGATGGTTTCCGTAAGCACTTCCAACTGGATCTTTCCGGTGATGCGCAAATGCAGTTCCCGGCTTTCGGGAATCCATTCCAAATTCAGCAAAGGGTCCTCCTGAGACAGCTCCCGCAGCGCTGCGGTCAGAGCCGGAAGTTCTTCCTGACAGGTGGGGAAAGCCTGTACTTGAAGCAGGGGAACCGCCAAATGGCAGGGCTGACGGGGCGGGGCTTCCCCCAGGATGTCTCCGGCCCGAATGTCCGACAGACCGTATACCACACCCACTTCTCCGCTGCGGATCTCCCCGATGTCCACCGCCTTTTGTCCGTAAAAGCGGCGAATCTGGGTGATTTTCTGGCTGCCGTCCCCCTGGGGCATGGGAACGCTGTCCCGATTTTTCAGGGTGCCGGAAAACAGCCGTAAGTGAGCGGCTTTTCCCATGGCAGGGTCGTAATCCACCTGGTAGACCACTGCGGAAAGAGGGCCATCGTCTTGGCCGGAAGCCGGGGGAAGATAGGTGGTGATCCCTTCCAGCAGGGGACCCATCCCCTGACCGGTTTTCGCCGAAGCAAACAGCACGGGAAACACCTGACGGTCCGCCACGCCTTGCCGCAACCCTTGCAGGATCTGCTCCCGGGGGATGGGACGTTCCTCCAAATAAGCTTCCGCCAGGGCGTCGTCGTATTCCGCTGCGCAGGCCAACCCATCCTCCCAGTAGGTTTGACTGGGCAATACCTGGCAGCGTTCCGACTGGGCATTTTCAACGGTCTGGGTCACAAACAGCCGGGGGGAACATTCCTGACGAAGCTGCTCCAAAACGTGGGGAAGATCGCAGCCCATCCGGTCCACTTTGTTGATCAGCAGCAGGGTGGGGATCTCCAATTTTTCCAATGCCCGCCACAAGAGCCGTGTCTGGGCCTGAACGCCTTCCACCGCGGAGAGGACCAGCACCGCGCCATCCAAAACCGCCAAACAGCGTTCCACTTCCCCCAGGAAATCCACATGCCCGGGGGTGTCGATGAGATTGATCCGCACCCCTTCGTGTTCCAGCAGCGTGGAGGCGGACCGGACAGAAATGCCCCGGCGGCGCTCCACTTCCAGCCAGTCCGTGTGGGTGGTGCCGTCGTCCACACTGCCCGCTTGGCGGATGCTGCCGCTGAGCAGAAGAAGCTGCTCGGTGACCGAGGTTTTTCCCGCGTCCGCGTGGGCAAGGATTCCCAAATTGATAATTGGTGTTTTCAAAATCCATCACCTTTTGCTTTGCTGTTTTCCAGGGAACCCCATGGGTCCCCTGTGGATTTGGCTCAATATAGCATGGAAAGAAGGGCTTGTCAATGTGGGGAACTCAACGCAAAACACACGCATCCCGAAAAGGATGCGTGTGTCCGCTATACAGTTTCCAACTTGTGGGGGAATTTTCAATCAATGAAGTATGGTGACTTCCTTTTCATAAAGCTCCCAAGGTTTGACCGCCACGGGAAGATAGGCTTCGTACAGCTTGTCGTCAAAATTATGTACCAAGCGGCATTCCCGGTCCAAAATCATGGTGGACAAATCGCCGGGAACGCAGGGCGTCCACTGGGGCAGTCCGGAAGCGGAAGGAACCCCGTTGTACGCGAAGTTCACAAAGATGCTGGACATGATCTCCTCCAGATGGTCGGACACGCCGGGAATGTTGCAGACAGGAACCTTGTCCGTGTTGTTGAACACAAAGGGGATGTCCGCGCAGTGCCAGGCGGGGGTGCCGTCGTCAATGGGGAAGTCCAAAGTAAACAGGTAGTTGTAAGTGGGGGATTGGGCATGTTCCGCCTTTTTCCGGCAGAATTCCTTGCTGACCGTGCGGGTGAAGGTGTCCAGCAGCACAATGTCGGTCAGAGGACGGTCGGGGTAGCATTCCTGGAACAGGTCCACCAGTTCGTCTGTTTTGTCTCCCAGGAATTTCCGGAGATAGGTGAGCTGCTCCTCTTTTGTCTTGGAACGGCGGTCCGGAAGGCCAGGGCCGAAGGTGGACATTTCTCCCAGGACCGTGCCCACGATAACGGGGATGGTCTTGGCGTGGGCGGTGAATCCCACTTCTCTGGGATCGCCCACATAATAGTCGTTGGGAAGGGGCACGCAGCCCACGTAGCCCCCCTCTTTTTGAATGGCAGGGGCCACCTTGTTGTAAGCTTCCGCCAAGGTCTCATAGGGCAGGGTCTCCAGCTGTTCCACATCTTTTTCCGTCAGGCCCAGCTCTTGGAGCATGGCCTGGATCAGAGGACGGCTGTCACGGTTGGGGCACAGAGTGCCGTTGTAAATACCGCTCATGATGATGCCTTTGTGGAACAGACCGTTGGCCGCCGGGGTCTGCATCAGGGAGGAAACTTTCCCGCCGCCGCCGGACTGGCCGAAAATGGTCACGTTGTTGGGGTCGCCGCCAAAGGCAGCAATGTTGTCCTGGACCCACTGCAGGGAGGCCACCAGGTCGGCATTGCCCACGTTTCCCGAGTTCCAGTATTTTTCCCCATAGGGGGACAGGTCCAAATATCCCAGAATGTTCAGACGGTGGTTGACGGTGACCACTACCACGTCCCCAAAGCGGGACAGGTTTTCCCCATCGTAGGCCACCTGTTCGATGGAAGAACCGGCAGCGAATCCGCCCCCATGGAACCACACCATGACCGGGCGCTTGGCTTCCGGGTCCAGAGATTGGGTCCACAGGTTCAGGTATTGGCAGTTTTCATCCTTGGGCCAATAGCGGTGGGGGACTTTCACTTCTCCGGCGGCCGTTTCCCGAGTGAGCATGGGGCAGACGTAGCCATAGGAATGGGCGTCCTTGATCCCTTCCCAGGACTGGGTAGGGGTGGGCATTTGGAAACGCTTGGCGTCGGCGTATTTGATCCCTTGAAAGGTGTAAGTGCCATCCACCACAAACCCCCGGATTTTTCCGGCTTTGGTCTGTACCACTGGGCTTGTGCTGGTGCAGATAAATTCTTTTGCCATACTACAGACTCCTCCGTATTCGAATAGTATAGAGGTATTATAGCACGATTTTTTTCATTGCACCAGGAGAGTTTTGTGAAGTTTTGGGAGAAATCAAGAGGCTGTGCTGGTCAGGGTCCTATATTTTTGCAGGGCTTGGTCCCACATGTGGAATTCCGGGTCCTTCCGGTGGTCGGAGAGCAGGCCGGAGTTTTGCAGAAAGTGGGAAAGATACCCGGTCACCTTTTGGGCGCCGAAATAGTTCAAATGGTCCCCTTTGTCACGGGTGTCTTTCTCCCAGTCGATTTTAAGCCGGTCGTTCATCAGGTTCAGGTCCACATATTGGCAGCCCAGTTCCTTTGCCAGTTGTTCCACACTGTTGTGCTTGGGGTAATTCCAGTTGATGGTGCTGGGCATGCTCATAAGCACCAGACGAATATCCCGGCTTTTGCACAGCTCTTGGATCTTCTGAACGTACATGGTGTTCAGGGAGGGGATCTTTTCCTGCAGCTGGCTGGGACGCATGTGATTTTTAATGGAGCTTGCCTTGACCAGCCTGCTGAACACATACCCTTTGTTTTCGTCCGACCAGGAGTAGGAAGCCTGACCGGTAAAGTCCCGCCAGTGGAGATTTTTCCACCGGTTGTGGTATCGAAAAACGGCGAACTGCTTTTTCACCCAGGTCATCAAAGCGGTCCTGGGAGGCACTTCCCGAAAGATGGTGTTGGTTTCCAGAATGACCATTTTGGGGGACTGGTTTTCCAAGGCACGTTGAAGCAAAAAGTAGGAGTAATCCAAGGTCTGGTTGCTGGAAGCGGAAATGTACGAGGTGTACCCGGTGTCGTTCCAGATCTGCAAGGGGGAAATGGAGGAATACGCCTCGCTGTCCCCGATGACCAGCACATCGATGGAATTTTCCGGTTCTCCCAGAATCCCATTGGCTTTGGTTTCCTCCATGCCGAATTCCTGGGTGTTGTCCTTGGGTGCAAATACAAAGGAGGAAACCGCCAGAAGAACAACCAGCCCGGCAAGGAAAATCACCCAGGAAAGCATCCGTTTCAGAATTTTCATAAGCGTTATCCTCCTAAAAGGCGGCGTAGATGGGGTCAACCGGCAAATATCCAATGCCGTAGGCGCCGAAAATGACAATGAACAGAATCAGCCCGTAAGCGGCCGCGAACCGGATGACCACATGGGATTTGGACAGCCTTTCCCGGATGGCGACGCCTTTCTCCTGCAAAAGGCCCACCGCGAAAATGATCAGCAGCGTCACCAACAGGATGCAGTAATCTTGCACATCCATGCCATAGGTGAACAAAACGCCGCTTTTGAGGGAAGAGAGGGAAAAGCCGGTGAAGATTTTTTGGAACATGGTCAGCCCTGCCCGGAGTCCGTTGGCCCGGAAGAAAAGTTCTCCCACGCAGACCAGTAAGCTGGTGCGGAAAATCTGGAAACAGCGGTAGGGAAGAGCGCTGCGGTTGATGTGGGCTTTCTTGGCCAGCGCGCTGGCAGCCGGTTCAATGGCGTTGCCACCGGCAATGAGAACAAAGTGGAACATGCCGAAGAACAGATACTGCCAACCGGCCCCATGCCAAAGGCCGTTGCAGACCCATACCCAGAACAGCACAATGCTTCCTCCCAGCAGGGGGCCAAAATGGTTCCCCAACCGTTTCCGTCCCCAGCTGGTCAGCTTTTTCAGGGGTTTGGACAGGGAGAGGGGGTAGAAAAGATAGTCCTTGAACCAGGCGCCCAAAGTGATGTGCCACCGCTTCCAAAACTCGGAAATGGTTTTGGAGAAAAAGGGACGCTGGAAATTCTCCGGCAGGGAAATGCCGAAAAGCTGGCCACTGCCAAGGACAATGTCCATGGTGCCGGAAAAATCCATGTAAAGCTGGATGGTGTAACCGATCCCGGCCAGGGCCACCACAAAGCCGTCATACACGGTGTAATTGGTGAATACGTTCTCCACCAGCAGGTTCAGCCGGTCGGCCACCACCATTTTTTTCATCATGCCGAACAAGATCCGCTGCCCGCCTAAAAGCAGGTTGGAATATTGCAGTTTCGGTGCTTCCCAAAGGCGCTGCGCCGTCTGGGAATACCGGCAGATGGGGCCTTCCATGATCTGGGGGAAAAAGCTCATGAACAGGGCCAGACGCAGCAGGTTTTGGTCCGCCGGGATCTTTCTGCGGTACACGTCAAACAAGTAGCCCATGGCCTGCAGGGTGTAAAAAGAGATCCCGATGGGCAGTAGAAAGGAGGGTACGGACAGTCCGAAAGGCAGTCCCAGCAAACGAAACAGGGAGTTGAAGTTGGCGGCAAAAAAGGGGGAATATTTCAACACCAGCAGAACTCCCAGGTGCAAAACTCCCCCAAATGCCAGAACATAACGCTGTTTTCGTAGGAACTGGGCCTTCAGGGCTTTCCGGTCCTCTTTGGGACAGGACCGCAGTTGGGAATCCCCTTCCTGCTGGATGGTGGAAAGCCACAGCCCAATGTGATGAATGGAGAGGGTGGACAGCAGCAGGAACAGGATCAATTTCCCGCTGATGGCCCAGAAAAACACACAGTTGAAAACTAACAGGGCAAGCCTTCGGACTCTTTGGGGAAGAACCCCATAGCACCCCACCGAGACCGGCAGCAGCACCAGCAGGTAGCTCAGGGAGTAATAAGAGGAGATGGCCACCCTACTACGCCTCCTCTCTCAGGCGGAGGATCATGTCCCAAATCTGTTGGGCGGAATTGAAATTGGAGGGAGTGATCTCCACCGCGGGAATGGTGATGTCAAATTCGTCTTCCAGTTCCGCCACAAGAGCCAGAATGGTCAGAGAATCCAACAGGTATCCGTCCACCAGGTTGGTGCAGGTGGCGTAATCCACATCGGGTTGCAGTTCTTCCAAGATAGCAAGCAATTTTTCCATGAGAGATGCTCCTTTCCAGTTCAATAAGAGGGTGTGTTGAGAAAATCGATTGGGGTGGTATGGCGCACGGTTCGATAGCCGCCGTTTTCGTCCACCAGGATCACTTCCGGTAGATCCCGGCTTAAAAACAGGGAAATGCCTTCCGTCATGCAGTAGGCTCCCGCGTTTTCAAAGACCAGAAGGTCTCCGGGTTGGGGAAGATCCAAGGGGAGCTGTTTGACCAAAATGTCGTGGATGGTGCACAGCGCGCCGCAGATATTCCAAAGCTGGGGGTCGGTTTCTTCCCGGGCGGGAAGGCGCCTGACCGGGGGCCGCCGCATGCCCATGGACTGTCCGTAATACACCAGGTGATGGACGCCGCCGTCCACAATGGCGAAGTTTCCGGCCTGGTTTGATTTCATGTCCACAATTCGGGTCACATAGGTGCCGCAGCAAGCGGCGATGCTCCGGCCCAATTCCAAGGTGATCTTTCCTGGGAACCACATGTTTTCCAGCAGGGCGGAAAACTCCCGGAAATATTCCTGCTCGTTCCAGGAATCCTCCCCGAAGTAGGTCACCGGGAAGCCGGGGCCAAATTCCAATTCCTGGGCTTGAAATCCCAGGCGCCCGTGCAGGCCCACCAAAAAGCCGTCCAATTCCTGAATCTCCCGCCGGAGCCGTTTCAGGGAAGTCTTTTGGGTGCCGGAAAAATATTGGATGCCGCGTATATGTAGAAAAGGCGTGTCGGAAAAGTCCCGGACGATCTGCTCGATCTCGCTGCCCTCGCTGTAGTTGTAGTCGGGGG
>OLOH01000529.1_pt1 | contig 27212 bp, 19 predicted proteins | sample 1673221 | NCBI WGS metagenome assembly OLOH01 (sample SAMEA3136767, study PRJEB25190) | human gut metagenome
ATATATTTCTTCCAATATTTGATCGCATATCTTTATTTTTCTGTTTTTATTTTCCGTTACAATCATTACATACACCACAATTAATATTTACAAATTGCTTACCAGTCAATATTTTAATCTGTTCCGGTTGTCGCAAATATCGGCCAGATGTTTCCAGATTATGTTTTTCCAGATAGTCACTATCTCCTTTTAAAGATATCAGTAAATTTTCATCGAGCTTTTCTTCAAAAATATTTTTGACCATCTTTAAACAAAGTAACATTGTTTTTAGTGAAACCAAATTTCCATATGGCACGTAAGTCTTTCCACACCCTCCCGCACTTTCCGTTATAATCTGTCCCCTCATGCAGTACGATGTTTTGTCATATAGTTCTCCTGTTTCTTCATCCCGGTCAAAAAAACATTCATAACATCCACAATTTCCATATTTTATATATGCAGCATGATTTCCAATACCATATACTTCATTCCACAAATAAACAACCGGCACTTTGATTTTGTTATTTTGTATCCATGAATTAATCCAACGATTTAAATTATGATTTCCTGCCGCTGAGATAATCAGATTATAGTCTTCAAAATTAATATCTTCTTCTGTAATTGCATCTTCAATTCTTTCCGCCAACGTCGTTATCTTTACTTCCGGAATATTTTTTTGTATATATGTGTTCAAAGCTTCGCACTTGTAATGATTAACATATTCCATTCCTAACACATGCCTGAATATATTTTCTTCCGTCAATTTCTCATAATCAACAATAGTAAGATCCTCATATCCTGCTTTTGCGAACTCGCATATAACATGTCCACCAATCGAACCGCAGCCTATTATAAGTATTCTGTTTTTATAGTTTTCGCTGTCCTGTTCTGTTACACGCTTCATTAAAAACTTTTTATCAGCTCTTTCCATAAGCAACGGCTGCAGTTCTTCTACTTTTTCCAGAGAAGTCTCTTTTAACATGCCACCTTTTATATACATTCCTACAAGATGTGTCTGTCCTGATGGCTGATGAATTTCAAACACAACAATTCTATCTTGTCGAGAACGTGGCATAATTGAAGCAAGTTCTCCCTCCGGCACAAAATGTAAAAGAGCATTCAAATAATCTATCGACAGTTTTTTTCTTATGTCCGGTGGAAAAATATATTTTTCAGAATATATTATAAAATATGCTATATTCATGACCGGCGTTTTTTCCAGATTCCAACGTTTTAAACTTTCAACATTTTCTCCAATATAAATCGGTGCTTTTTTGCATCTCTTTATATACTCTATCTGTTTTTCTTTTTTCCTTTTGGAACTTTTTTTAATGCCCCCTTTTACGATACGATTTTTTCTATCTGTTTCCACTGCCAAATGTGCAATTCTGCAATCTTTCAGTTGAGCCCAGTATAATTCAAATTCATTTATAAAATCGTTTTTATTTTCTCCAGAAAAACCTTGTTTCAAAATTGTCTGTGCACGCAATAATGATTGCATCATAATTCCAGGTAAATTCTGATCTATCAAAATACCTTCTGTTTCAATCAAGCACAGTTTTCCTTTATTATCTATATGTGGCATATAAGCAAGTTCATTATAATCTGCAACATATATATCCACTAAATCTCTATACCATTTTTCCGGAACTGCTATATATACAACAAACGATTCTCTTTCATTTATTACCAGTTCTCCCTGCAAAACTGTCTGATAGACATTTTCAAATAATTTAGCCTCTTTTATAATGCTTACATTTTTTATAACATCGCTTTCCTGTAAGATTCGTTTTAGTTCTTCTGGTGAAAACATCTTAATCTACTCCTGATGCACTTGTTGAAGGTATAAAATTCATTTGTTTTTTGGCTGCATTTTTCTTTTCCGGAATCGGGAAATCATCTCCAAAAATTTTACTCAGCATCTTACACTGTTCCACTTCATCTGTTTCACTTTTTACAGCTTCCAGATCATTAACCAAATTATCAATCTTTTCTTTAAAATCTGTCATATAATTATCTGACATCTTTCTGAAGAGATTAACATCGGATTCAAAGTTCAATAAAGAAGACAAATTGTATTCTATAGTGTACATTAACCGTCCATTTTCATTCACTTCTTTAAATACAAACAGGTTTTGAATTTCTTTTGCAAAACTAATCACAGCCTGTAAATCATCATAACAATATTTTTCTTCTATATAATCATATTTTTTTGAAGCTTCAAAATGATCTACAGCAATTAACGTAATTGCTATGCTTGGTGGTTCTGCATTTCCCGAACTACTGAATTTCTTATTTTTCCAACGTTTTATATATCTTACTACTCTGCGAAATTGTTCGCGATCTTCTTTGTTATCGTCACCTTTATATTTATCATTAACATATTCTACAAGCCCAACCGGATCAGATTTCTCCCAGCATGTTTCTTCTGAATCCCTGTTTTTTCCACGTGCAAGATATAACTGACTGTCAGAATCATCTTTGTCTTCATAAACGTAAGTAACTAAATCCACATGATATGCAGCTTCGCCATCTTTCTTGTATGTTACTGTCACACATGGTTTTTTTATTTTTGCGCCATACTCAGTATGATTTTTTAACAGATCTCTTATTTTCTCTTTCAGGTCCATTGGCTCATAATCATCACGATTAACATGAAAACGTAAACCTACATCTATATCATATTCTTTATCCAGTGGTTCAACCCCCAGATGCATACTATAACTCCCCTGATTGTACTCATCAAATGCAGGCATATCGTCATCATTTCTTAATATACCTAATAAAATATCTCTTTTTTCTTTCAGTTCACTTTTAACGTCATAATCCATTTTTATTGCTTTGTTAAATTCTTTAAAATATGTCTGCAAACTCATTTTCCGCACCCCTTTCTTAGCACTCCCTTTCTTTGAGTGCTGATAATTATCAGTATATCATTCTTTTCCGATTAAAACAAGTTACACTAATCACTGAAATTATTTTTCAAATCTCCAAGCTATATTGTTCATTCTGCAAATAATCCTCCAGTTGATGCAATTTATCTTCTCGGAATTCTTCATCTTTTTTCATTTTCTTTATTGTGCATTCCCACACAATTACTACTTTGACTTTTTTGCGCATCAATTCTTTTCGAACACATTCATCCCTCTTTATATTTGCATCAAACTTTTTCTGCCAGAATTCTATCCTTGATTTTGGCACGTAAGCATATTTACATCCTTCATGTCTGTGCCAGAAACACCCATGTACAAAAATCGCTGTATTATATTTTTTCATGTATATATCCGGATGTCCCGGCACGCTTTTTGAATTCACGCTATATCTGTAACCTCTGGCAAACATTAATTTTCTCAAATATATTTCCGGCTTCGTATTCTTTGAATGTATCGCTGCCATATTTTTGCTACGTTCTTCCGGACTCTTGATGTCCATATTATCCCTCGATTTCCTGTATATACTTCACAAAACGTGCAATGGTCCAGATTCTATCACGTCTGTCTTTCGGATAAGATACAATATATGGTTCCGGAACTACTAATACTACATTTTCAGCCTGCATCTCATCCATCTGTGCTCCTGAGATTCCCTGTTGTAACGTACAAAGATATTTGGGTGAATCTTTTAATCTGTTCGCTTCATTCAGAACCTGTCTCCAACGATCTTTACAGGTAGTTTTGGCTGCAAGAGTTACCAGTTTCTGAATGTTAAAACTGCTGTTATGGTATGCCTCTCCTGAAGGAAATATAAAATCCGGTTTCTTATTTCCTTCTGTCACCGCCTGAGCTGAATACTGAATGGCATTTCCATCAAATATTGCAGCAAGATGATGTTCAAGACTTTTTCCTGCTCTGCTCTTTCTTCTGTTCAAGACCATATTTGCAACTTTTACAAATTCATCCACATCTGAAAATCCCTTAGTTATAATGTCTCCATATCTTGCATACTCCAGAGCACGAAACAGCGTATACTCCATATTAGTCCAGTCAATTATTTTCCTGTCCGGATTTGTCTGTATATATTCAATATGATCATAAGCTCTGTCCTGTATATATTTTGCAGTAGCACTGCAGAGCTGTTGCAGTGACACTGCAAATATATATGCAGCGCGACTGCAACACATATGCAGTGGTGCTGCAACACATATACAGTGCGACTGCAAAAAATATGCAGAACTTTGCAGTATAATAATAGAGTAGGAATGTACTATTTTTTATTGTTTCTTCAATGCAGTATTTTGTTTGTTCAAGCATTTTCTATATAGATAACTGTTTTAAAACTAATACTATTTGCTTATGCTTAAAAAAACGATTACTGCCTTAAGCCTACTTTGTATCCTTGCAGCCTGCCAGAGTGACGACAACTCTTCACCACAACCCAAGCCTCGCAAAGACATTGCCTTGACCCGTGCCGAGCAGGAGATGATGGATTTAGGAACGGATTTCGCTTTCCGTTTCTTTAATCAGGTTTGTAAAACTGAGGTGGAAAAGCCCAATCTGTTCATCTCTCCTTTGAGCGCTTCGCTCTGTCTGTCTATGATTGCCAATGGAGCGTTGGGAAACACACTATCTGAGATGACAGATGTCCTGGGCTTTTCGGGCTATTCGTTGGAAGAAATGAACAACTATAATAAGAAGCTGGTGGAGGCGTTGCTCGATTTGGACAATACCACACAGTTGGGAATTGCCAATTCCATCTGGATAAAGAAAGGGTTCGGTGTTCATGACGACTTTGTAAGCGTAAACAAAAAGATGTATGACGCGCAAGTGCAGGAGCTGGATTTTGCCTCTCCCAAGGCTCCGGACATTATAAACGGCTGGTGTGCCGGGAAAACGAATAATTGCATCCCCAAAGTCTTGAATGAGATTCCGGAGACGGCGCGTCTTTATCTGTTGAATGCGCTTTATTTCAAGGGGATTTGGAAGAATCAATTCAAAAAATCGGATACGGCAGAAGAGGCTTTTACGAATGCTGACGGAAGCAAATCGACTGTACACATGATGAATCTTCGTGACGAGAGATTCAACTATGCCGAGAATGAGTATTTCTCAATGGCAGAGTTGCCTTACGGCAATGAGGCTTTCAGTATGGTGGTGCTCTTGCCGGCAGAGGGAAAATCGTTGGATGAGTGCCTGCCGCAGCTGAATGACGAGCGCTGGGGGGAATGGAACAGTAGTTTATCAAGCTCTGCCTTGAACCTTAAGTTACCCCGGTTTGAAATGGAATATGATAAAGAACTCATTGACGATATGATGGCAATGGGAATGCAGGAGGCTTTTACTCCATCGGCCGATTTTTCCGGAATGGCGGATGAGGATTTGTTTATCAGTTTGCTGCAACAGTTCACTTATGTGAAAGTGAATGAAGAGGGGACGGAAGCTGCGGCTGTAACTGTCGGAGGAATGGACGTGGCCGCTCCCGGACCAAGTACGGTAATTCCGTTCTATGTGGACCGTCCTTTCATCTTTCTGATAAAGGAGAAGAGTACGGGAGTTATTCTGTTTATGGGTAAAGTCACAAAACTATAACTACAATATATTGAAATAGAAAGAGCTGTCTGTCAACCGCAGACAGCTCTTTCTATTTATAACCGGCTCTTGTATATCTGTGCCATTGCCTTCTGATACTGGTTTTCCAGTTGCAGGAGGTTTGTCTTGCTTTGATAGACAACCGATATTTCAACGAAGTATTCAATCATACTGATTTGTCCTCCCATAAGTGCTTGTTTCAGTAAAGAAAGGTCTTGCTGTTGATGGAAGGTGCGCTCGTATTCCTCCATGGAAGCGTGCAGGTTCTTGGCCTCTTCATAGAGTTGCCACAAGGCAGAGCTGGCTTGCAGTGCGGCGTTCTCCTTTTGGTAGTCAATGTTGAGCGCTTGTGTCTTGGCTATCTTGACCTTATTGCGGTTTTCGAAAAGCGGGAAAGAGAAGCCTACTACTACACCGTTTAGCGGATGCCCCGATTCGGTATTTCTACGGTAACCCAGTTCCAGTTTGGGCAGCCAGCCTTGCTTGCTTGCCGAAATCTGTTTCCGGGCGGCAGAACTTTCACCCTGCAAGGATTGCAGGGTGGGGTCTGAAGCCAGCAGTTCGTCGGCCAGCGGGTGGAAGTCGGCCGGCAACGGCACTGCCGGGTATTCTGTCAATCCGAGTGTTTGGGCGTCGGGTGTGGTATCGGGTCTGGGACGTCCCGGTGTGAGCGGCTGGTTTCCGTTGAGGACAAGCAGCTCTTTCAGTTTATTGTTAAGTGCCGTCTGGTTCATGCGGGCTTCCGTGCGTACATTCAGCAACTCCAGATTAATCTTGTTGGTTTCCAGTGCATTGGCATCTCCCGTTTCCAAACGTCGGGTGTACATGGCCGACAGTTCCTCCGCATTCTTCAACCGTTCGTCGAGCAGGGCTTGCTGGCGTTGCAGCATGATGATGTCCAAGCATACTTCCTTCGCTTGCAGCAATATCTGCTGGCGGAAGGCGGTGGCTTGTGCATCCAGTGCATTTGTCTTGAGTCGGTTCATCTTCCCTCGGGTGGCGTAAAGCGTGGGGAAGTCGAAGCTTTGCGAGATGACCATTTCGCCGACTGTCTCGTCACTGTTCTTGGAGTCCCAAAGGTGGGCGTATGACAGTGTAGGGTCGGGGAGGTTGTTGTTTGTCTTGTTCTCCAGTTTTTGTGAGGAAATGAGGTGGGAGTTAGCCTGCAATTCCTTGTTGTTGGCCTCTATCTGCTGGAGCACGGCATCAATGCCGGACGTTTGTGCGCTCATCCCCGCAAAAGCGAGGATGGCGGCGCTGAATATGAAAAATCTTTTATTCATTGTCTGACGTTTTAGGTTGTTGGTTATGGTGCATCATCAGGTAAACAATCGGAATGATGAAACCGTTCAGGAACGTGGATGTTAAAAGGCCGCCCAAGATAACCTTTGCCATCGGGCTTTGTATCTCGTTGCCCGGCAGGTCGCCACTGAGAGCCAGCGGGATAAGTGCCAGTGCACTGGATAGGGCGGTCATCAGGATTGGATTCAGACGGTCGAGCGAACCGCGGATAACGCTGTCGTAGACGCCATAGCCTTCTTCCTGCTGCAAGTGGTTGTAATGGCTGATGAGCAGCATTCCGTTTCGGGTGGCGATACCGAACAGTGAGATGAAACCGATGATGGCGGGGATACTCACTTCTCCCGTTGTGATGAGCAGGGCGAATACACCGCCTATCAATGCCAGCGGCAGATTGATAAGGATGATGGCACTCTCCTTCACACTGCGGAATTCATGGTAGAGGAGCAGGAATATCACCACGATGGACATGAACGAAGTAAGTGCCAGCGTGCGGCTTGCTGCCTGCTCGCTTTCGAATTGTCCGCCGTATTCGATGTGGTATCCTTCCGGCAGTTTGATTTGTGCGTCTACCTGGGCTTGTATATCATTGACTACACTTCGCAGGTCGCGGTCGGCCACGTTGGCGGAGATGACGATTTTACGCTTTACATTCTCGCGGCTGATGGTGTTCGGACCCATGGCCGAGCGGATTTCCGCTACATAGTTCAGTGGAATTTTCTGTCCGTCGCCCGTATCAATCATCAAGTTGCGTATTTTTTCCATTTCGTCGCGTAGGTTGTCTTTCACGCGTACGGTCAGGTCGAAGCTCTTTCCCTTTTCGTAAACTTGGGAAACGGCTTCACCGGCCAGGCAGACATTGACAAACTCCGAAAATTCGGGCAGTGAAATGCCGTATTTGGCAAGCATTTCTCGTTTGGGTGAAATGACAAGTTGCGGACGCTCAATCTGCTGTTCCACGTTCAGGTCGGCAATACCGGGAATCCCCTGGATGGCACTCTTGATTTCATTGCCCAGAGTGAACATGCGGTTCAGGTCGTCGCCGAACAGTTTGATGGCGATGTTCGCCTTTGTACCGGATAGCATGGCGTCTATACGGTGGCTGATAGGCTGGCCTATTTCCACGTTTGCCCCTACAATGGTACCCAGTTTTTCGCGGACTTCTGCCACGAGCTCGCTGCGCGAGCGGTCTTTCAACTCAAACGGTGCCTCGATCTCAGAGACGTTTACTCCCAGAGCGTGTTCGTCCAGCTCTGCACGTCCCGTTTTACGGGCCACGGTCTGTATTTCGGGGATGGAAAGCAGCAGCTCCTCGGCACGGTGCCCCATCTTGTCGCTTTCTTCCAGGGAAATGCCTGGAAGCGAGGAGATATTGATGGTGAACGAACCTTCATTGAAAGGCGGCAGGAACGAGCGGCCCAGGGTGAAGAAACAGCCGAGCGCTACTACAAATAGTCCGATAGTACCTCCCAGTACCCCTTTCTTATGCCCCAATACAAAAGTCAGTGCAGAACCATACCATTGCTTCATCTTGCGTGCTACGGCAGAGTCGCTGTTTTCGTTGTTTTGTTTCTTTATTTTCTCTTTTCCCAATAGATAGGAGCAAAGTACAGGCGTTACGGTCAGTGCCACAACAGTTGAAGCCGCCAATGCCACAATGAACGCAATACCCAGTGGTACCAGCATCCTACCTTCCATACCACTAAGGAAGAACAGTGGTACGAAGCTGACAATGATAATCAGCGTTGAATTGAGGATAGGCATACGCACTTCTTTCGAAGCATTGAACACCACTTCCAGAATAGGAAGTTGCTCGCCGGCAGGTTTCAGCCGGTTTTCCCGCAACCGCTTGTAGACGTTCTCCACGTCCACGATGGCATCGTCTACCAGCGAACCGATGGCGATAGCCATACCTCCCAGGCTCATGGTATTTATCGTAAAGCCCATATAGTGCAGGGCAAGGATGGAGGTAATCAGTGACAACGGCAGTGTCACCAGCGAGATGACTGTGGTACGTATGTTGGCAAGGAACAGGAAAAGCACGATGACAACGAAAATACCTCCCTCCAACAACGACTTCTGAACGTTTCCGATGGAACTTTCGATGAAACGGCTTTGACGGAAGATGTCTGTGGAAACCTTTACGTCTGCCGGTAAATTCTTCTGCAGGTCTTGCAGGGAAGCTTCCAGTTTGTCTGTAAGCTCCAGCGTGCTTGTGGCGGGTTGCTTGGTGACTGTCAGCAGTACGGCATGCTTACCGCGTTCCGAGGCGGTACCCAGTTTAGGAAGTTTGGCTCCGACTTGAACGTCGGCAATATCTTCCAGCAGGATAGGGGCACCGGAGACCCCGTTGCTCCGCACCACGGCCTTGGCTATCTGGTCTACCTTGTCGGTAGAAAGTACGCCGCGTACGATATATTCATTGCCATATTCATAGAGCACTCCACCATTGGCATTCAAGTTCATTTCGCGGGTGATGTTCATCACTTCGCTCAATGTTACGCCGTAATGGCGCATCCGTTCCGGGTCCAGCTGCACTTGATATTCCTTGATGTCGCCACCCAGTACGGCTACTTGTGCCACACCGCCCGTAGAGAGCAGGCGGGGACGTATGGTCCAGTCGGCAATGGTACGCAAATCCAGCATAGAGGTCGAATCTGCTGTCAGACCTACAATCAGCATCTCGCCCAAAATGGACGATTGTGGGCCTAGTGTCGGCTTGCCTACGTTGGCCGGTAAGGATTCGCTGACGACTGCCAGCTTCTCACTGACAATCTGCCGGGCAAGATAGATATCTGTATCCCAGTCGAATTCTACCCAGACTACAGAAAAACCGTTCGTTGAGGAAGAGCGTACACGGCGCACACCCGTTGCACCGTTTACAGCCGTTTCTACGGGAAAAGTGACCAGCTGTTCCACTTCCTCTGCTGCCATACCATTTGCTTCGGTCATGATGACCACGGTCGGCGCATTGAGGTCAGGGAACACATCCACTTCCGTATGCATGGCGGTATAAGTACCGCCAATCAGCAACAGCACCGATGCTACCAGCACCAGGATGCGGTTCTGAAGAGAAAAACCAATTATTTTGTTTAACATCTTTTTATTTACTATTTACAATGTACAATTGGGCTGCGCAATGTCAGCCGCACTTGCTGTTTTATCTAATATTTCTTGTTTATCTGACTTTACACTCCCCATTCGTCACGTAACCCTTATACTGCATAGCGAAATGGTACTTTGTAAATTGTCAAATTGTACATGAGATTAGTGTTCATGGCTATGTGCCGGAATAGCATTCGTTGCCGATGCCAGCTTCACTTGATAGGCTCCTTGGGTTACGACGCGATCGCCTGCTTTTATGCCGGAAAGGATTTGTACACTTTCGCCATTGTCGGCACCCAGGGTGACAAGCTGTTTTTTGTAGCCCTCTTCATCCAGTTGCAGGTAGACAAAGAAGCTGCCTTGTTCCTCGGTCAGCGCACTGTGAGGAAGAGACAACACGTTCTCCATTGGTGAGGATAATAGGAATACTTCTACAAACGAGCCGGGAATAACGTCTCCCTTATTGTCGAATTCAAAAGTTACGGGTACATAATATCCGTTCTCACCCGAAGCCTTTCCATAAGAAAGCATGCGCCCGCCCAGTTCTTTCAATGTATATACCTTATTATTATAAGGAGTACAGAAGTTGGCAGAACCGATGCTGTTTAGGTAAGGATAGTACTTTTCGGATACATCCGCACGCAGGAAAAGCTTGCGGTTCTGGGTGACGCTTACCAACGGCTGGCCGACGCTGACGTAGTCCCCTTCTTTCACCAACAGATTCTTCACATAACCGCTGATGGGAGAAACAACCGCCTGGCCGCTTGCCGAATGGTTCTTTGCGACTGCCTCGTAACTGATACGGGCATTTTCGTAAATCTGTTCGGCTTGCGCGAATTCCTTTTCAGATACGATTTTGTTGCCTACAAGCGCTTTCATACGCTCGTATTCTTTTTTGGAAACCTCGTAGGCTATCCGGGCTTTCTGCACCGGGTCTCCGTCGGCCATGTTTTTGGATGACAATACCACCAAAGGAGTACCTTTGCTGACACTCATTCCTTCGATAACTTTTCCCTTGAAGGAAACCACGCCTGCTACTGTAGCTACGGCTACGCTCTCGTCTCCCTGGGCTGCCATCACCTGGCCGCTGGTCTTGATGACTTGATGGAAACTACCCGGTTCAACAGTGCTGACTGCTACGCCGGCAGCTTGCGCCTTTGCTGGTGGCAGGATGATTTCATCGCTTCCTCCGGCATGGTTTTCCTGCTCTTCGTGCTCATGGTTGTGTCCCTCATGTTCGTGGTCATGTCCCTCGTGGTCATGTCCGTCATGATTGTGCTCTTCTGTTTCGTGATTATGTCCTTCGTGGCTGTCTCCGGACTTACTGTTACAGGAGCCTAAAAGGAATAATCCCAAGACTCCCATGAAAATAACTTTTTTCATGATGATATTTGTTCTTACTTTTTGATTTTGAATACAAAGTTAGGGCATAGGGCGTGCAACCAAATTGCATTGTTCCTTATGCCGGATAGAAATCTGTCCCGGTGATGTTCCGGTAACAGTTAAGCAAGAAGAGACGGAGGGGCACGAAGTCCCGTAGCACATATGATAAATGTGCTATGAAGAGATTCCAGATAGATACACTCCTGCCTGCTTATGTCAAACTCGGGTAGGATGAGTAACTTGGAAAAAGGTTCAATGAGTAGGGTGACTGCCCACAAGGCATCCGGATGTGCACACACATCATTGGAAGAGCTGGGCGTCTGTTGTACAAAGTGGGTTGTCATGCATCCCGTGTCGCAACAGCAGTGCTCGTTGCCCGGGCTATGACGGTGTCCGCAGCAATCGGCGGTGATATCATTCTTCATGCATATCATTCCGTCGGCATGATGATGGTGGGGAATGACGGGTATCACCAGCATTATCAAGCTGATGAAAAAAAGAATATAGGTTATGTACTGTTTCTTTTTCATTCCTCTATCTTTGGACGGATGCAAAGATAAAGGTTAAGGACTTAATTACCAAATAGAAAATGCTAAAAAGGTTTGAATAACATATTCAATCCCTCATTCATGCTGGGGTGGGTGAAAATGAAGTCCCGCAGGAAATGGTAACGCTGTCCCGTTTTCATGATTGATGCTACGGTATTGATTACTTCTGGTGCATCGGCACAAAGTAGGGTACAACCCAGAATCCGTCCGGTATGGATGTCTACAATAGCTTTGAGCATACCGTCTATGCTGTGTAGCGTACGGGCACGTGGAATCATGGCAGCAGGGATACGTGCCACATGTATGGAATAACCGTTCTTCATCGCTTCCTCTTCCGTCAGTCCTATATGTGCCAGCGGTGGGTCGGTGAAAATGGCAAAGGGGATTGGATACCGGTCTTTTGTACTCCTTTTTTTGTTTTCAAAGAGTTGATTACGGATGATACGGAAATCATCGATGGACAAGTAGTCGAACTGTTCGTCTCCTTTTACGTCCCCCAGGGCCCATACGTGTGGGGCTGTAGTCCGTAATTGGTTGTCGACAACGATGGCTCCCCGCTTGTCTGTTTGTATACCCGCTTTTTCCAGATTCAGCTCTGCAGTCATAGGCTTGCGGCCGATGGCTACCAGCAAGGCATCTCCTTTCAGGTAGTAGGGAGTGCCGTTTGCACTGTCCGTATAGGTCAGAGTTATTCCTTCGGCTGTGTCGTACACGGATTGGACACGGGCGTTCAACCGGACATTGATACGCTTTCGGTTCAATGCTTCCAGCATGGAGGCGGCAATGTCGCGGTCCACTTTAGGCAGAAAGCGGTTTCCCGCTTCCAGCAGTGTGACATGGCTTCCAAAGCCTGCATACATAGTGGCAAACTCCAATCCGACAGCACCGCCGCCGATGACGAGCAGGTGTGCGGGCAGTTTGTTCGATTGCAGCAAGGTCTCACTGGTATATACGTACTTGCTCTCCTTGAGTCCGTCGATGGCAGGCAGGATAGGGGTGGACCCGGTGTTGATGAATATCTCTTTTCCCTCAAGAATCGTTTCGTCCTTGCCGGAGACTATACGGATTGTATTTTCGGACAAGAAAGAAGCAGTTCCGTCATAGAGGGTTATATTAGGCTTGTTTTTTACATTTTCATAATTTTTCTCACGCAGGAAGGATACAAGCTTGTCTTTCCGCGCCACGGCAAGTGCATACAGTTTGGACTGGTTCTTATAATCGTCATAGTATCTTTTTTCCGCATATTCCGATTCGTGAATCAGAGTTTTGGTAGGGATACATCCTACGTTTACACATGTTCCTCCGTACATCTGAGGGGAACGTTCCACGATGGCTACTTTCCAATTCCGTTCGGCCAGTTCGGCGGCCAATAACTTGCCGCCCTTGCCGAATCCTATTATGATGGCATCATATTGTTTCATTTTAATATCTCTTAGTTAAGTGTTTAGTAAAATGAAAACAATATGTATCGGCCATTTGTTCGGACGCCGGGTTTAGCAGATGCTTATCGTTCCAGTTCGCGGAGGGAGTCCATTTTCTTCTTTTCAAGGAATTCGTAGATGCCGCTCAAGTGCTCTTTCACTTGTTTGTTGCCGAATTCATATACCTTGCTTACCAGTCCGTCCAGGAAGTCACGGTCGTGGCTGACGAGGATAAGGGTACCGTCAAAATCCAGTAACGCTTGCTTCAGGATATCTTTGGTTTTCATGTCCAGATGGTTGGTCGGTTCGTCCAGTATCAGCAGATTCACCGGTTCGAGCAAAAGCTTTATCATGGCGAGGCGCGTGCGCTCTCCACCGGAAAGCACCTTGACCTTCTTCATGGACTCTTCGGGGCCACCGAACATGAAGGCACCCAGCAGGTCGCGTATCTTGTTGCGGATTTCCCCTTTTGCCACATCGTCGATGGTCTGGAATACGGTCAGGTTCTCATCCAACAATGAGGCCTGGTTTTGTGCGAAATATCCAATCTGCACGTTGTGTCCTATCGTGAGGGTGCCTTCATGTTCTATTTCCTTCATGATGCACTTCACTAACGTTGACTTTCCTTCACCGTTCTTACCAACGAAAGCAACCTTGTCTCCCCGTTCTATGGTGAGGTTGGCATTCTTGAAGACCACATGGTCACCGTAACTTTTCCCTACTCCCTCCATGATGACGGGATAATTGCCTGAGCGGGGAGAAGGAGGGAATTTGAGGCGTAACGCTGAAGTGTCTTCTTCATCCACTTCCAGCAGTTCCAGCTTCTCCAGCATTTTTACGCGGCTTTGCACTTGCAGGGTTTTGGAGTAGGTGCCTTTGAACCGTTCGATGAATTCCTTGGTTTCGGCAATGAACTTCTGCTGGTCGTCGTAGGCTTTCTGTTGCTGTTCGCGGCGTTCCTTGCGGAGTTCCAGGTATTTGGAGTAGTTTACTTTGTAATCGTATATCCGTCCCATGGTCACTTCAATGGTACGGGTGGTGATGTTGTCTACGAATTTACGGTCGTGGCTGATGACGATGACAGCCTTTCCATTGCTGATAAGGAAATCTTCCAGCCATTGTATGGATTCTATGTCCAGATGGTTGGTAGGCTCGTCTAGCAACAGCACGTCAGGCTTTTGCAGCAACAGCTTGGCAAGCTCGATGCGCATGCGCCATCCACCGCTGAAGTCACTGGTCTGGCGGTTGAAGTCTTCGCGTACAAAGCCCAGCCCGAGCAGTGCTTTTTCTACATCCTCCTCGTAATTGGTGGAGTCGATGGCATAGAACTTTTCGCTTAAGGCGGAGACATTCTCGATAAGTTCCATGTAGCTGTCGCTTTCGTAGTCGGTACGCGTTTCCAGTTCCTTGTTGAGGCGCTCTATTTCAGCTTCCATTTCATGCAGGTGGGCAAAGGCTTGCGCCGCTTCCTGGAATACGGTACGTCCGTCTTCCGTCATAAGGTGCTGTGGAAGGTAAGCTATGACACTGTCTTTGGGGGCTGAGATTTTTCCACGGGTAGGCTGTCTTACACCTGCCAGGATTTTCAATAATGTACTTTTCCCCGCTCCATTTTTACCCATCAGGGCGATACGGTCTTTTTCGTTGATAACGAAAGATATGTCACTGAATAAAGTAGTTCCGCCGAATTCTACGGCCAGTCCGTCTATAGAAATCATTATATATTTTTTTAATGAGCTGCAAAGATAGTGCAAATCTATTATTTTTTATATCTTTGCCCCTATATAAACAAAACGCATAGGTCATGGAAATAGAAAAAGTGTCAGGAGATTACCGTCCGCTTATTCTGGTTGCGGAAGATGATGATAGTAACTTTAAACTGATAAAGGCTGTCATCGGCAAGAAATGCGAGATACTATGGGCAAAGAATGGTGAGGAGATTGTAAATTTGTTCGAAGAGAATCGCGACAAGGCGGAAGCTATTCTGATGGATATAAAAATGCCTATTATGAACGGGCTGGATGCTACGGTGATTATTCGCAAGAAGGATAAGGAACTTCCCATCATCATGCAGACCGCTTACGCCCCTTTACTGCCGACCGCGAAAAAGCCTTGGAGTGTGGAGCCTCGGAAGTGTTGGTAAAACCCATCACTCTGTCTGCTTTGCGTACATGTCTAAGCCGTTATTTACCCAAATTGGTTTGGTAAGGCTTTACTGATAATAAAAAGGGAACCGGACGACTAAGTAATGAATATTATCATCCGGTTCCCTTTTTTTATTCTTGTGCATTGTCTTTTCTCTCTTCCATCTTCTTTTTTACAAATTCGATTTTGAGATTGGCTTCTTCCATATTCTTCTTTATTTCCGTCATGGATGACAGCAGTTGTGCCAGTTCGTAGACGCTGGCAAGGGCCTGGCGATCGGCGGCAGTCATGGTGATGGAATAGGGGCGTTCCCCTTGATAGTTGACTTTGATATTCTTGTCCTTGTTCAGATAAAGGAACCCCATGACGTTTCCGTCTTCTCCCAGTTTGAAGTCTGCCTTTTCAATCTTTTCACCGAGGTCAGTGGTTTCGTAGCTGTCTTTGGCGGCGGGTGTTTCGGCAAAGCTACCATCGGGAGCAGTGACTTTGACGGCCACATGGTGGATATTATGGGCTCCGCAATAAATGGAAGTCATGCTCATGACTCCGTTTTCGTCTACCTGGAAGCGAAGGAAAGAGCGATGCAGATTTTTTTCTATCACTTGGGAAGGATGAAGGTAATTGCCGATATTCTGGTATTCGGCATCTTTTTCAAAGGTGTATTTCCCTTTGATTGCATCGAAATCCTTTTGCTTGGCTTGAAGCATACTGTCCAGATAGACCAGGCTCTTTTCCTGCTCTTTCAGTTCCACTTCCTGCATCAGGCCGATGCCTGCACGGCGAGTTTCAAACGCTTTGGGATAGAGCATCTTGATGCTGTCAATCAGAATCTTCGCTTCATTGTAGTTGCCGAGTTCAAACGCTTCGCGGGCAGCTTGTAGTTTTTCACCGGCCTTCTTCTCCACATCTTCGCAAGAGAAGAGTGTACAGCATAGGCATGCAAGGAGTATTACTTTTTTCATATTTGTTGTTCTTGGAGTTAGAGTCCACAAAAATAGAAATAATATCTTTATCTTTGCAGCATTTTAATGTGCAAATGTGCTAATAGACCATTAACACATTTGCGTATTCATTACATTAGCGCATTATTTATGATAGATTTGACGGCAGAAGAACTGAAGCAATATTTTAGTGATGATATATTCAAGCGGATATCCGAAACGGCTGATGAATTGGGATTGGAATGTTACGTAGTCGGTGGATATGTACGTGATATTTTCCTGCAACGTCCTTCCAAGGATATTGATGTGGTGGTGGTAGGCAGTGGCATTGCCATGGCCGAGGCGCTGGGTAAGCGTCTGGGGCGTGGGGCGCATGTTTCCGTCTTCAAGAATTTCGGTACGGCACAATTGAAGTACTATGGTACGGAAGTTGAGTTTGTGGGTGCAAGAAAAGAATCGTATACACACGATTCCCGCAAGCCTATTGTAGAGGACGGTACATTGGAGGATGACCAGAACCGCCGTGATTTTACCATCAATGCACTGGCTGTTTGCCTGAACCGGGTGCGTTATGGCGAGTTGGTCGACCCCTTTGGCGGTATTGGAGACTTGAAGGAAAAGACCATCCGGGCTCCCCTCGACCCTGATATAACTTTCAGTGATGACCCTTTGCGCATGATGCGCTGTGTCCGTTTTGCCACCCAGCTGGGATTCTATATTGACGATGAGACATTCGATTCTCTGGAGCGTAATCGCGAACGCATCTCCATCATCTCCAAAGAACGCATTGCAGACGAACTGAACAAAATCATCTTGTCACCTATTCCGTCTAAGGGATTCATTGAGCTGGACCGCTGTGGTCTGCTGGAACTGATATTCCCGGAACTTGTTAGGCTGCAAGGCGTGGAGACGCGCAATGGACGCGCCCATAAGGACAATTTCTACCATACGCTCGAAGTACTCGACAACATCAGCAAGAAGACCGACAACCTTTGGCTACGCTGGGCAGCTCTTCTGCATGATATAGCCAAGCCTGCCACCAAGCGTTGGGAACCCCGTGCGGGCTGGACGTTCCATAACCATAATTTCATTGGCGAGAAGATGATACCCGATATTTTCCGCAAGATGAAGCTCCCTATGAATGAGAAGATGAAATATGTGCAGAAAATGGTGAGCCTGCACATGCGTCCCATTGTGATAGCGGATGATGTAGTGACCGACTCGGCAGTGCGTCGTCTCTTGTTTGAGGCAGGTGATGATATAGACGACCTGATGACACTGTGCGAAGCCGACATTACTTCCAAGAATATGGAGCGTAAGAAACGCTTCCTTAATAATTTTCAGTTGGTACGCCAGAAGCTGAAGGATTTGGAGGAACGCGACCGTATCCGTAATTTCCAGCCTCCGGTCAGTGGTGAAGAAATCATGAAGACTTTCGGCCTTTCTCCTTGCCAGCAGGTAGGTGCCTTGAAGAGTGCCATTAAGGATGCCATTTTGGACGGCATCATTCCCAATGAATACGAAGCCGCCCGTGCATTTATGTTGCAACGGGCGGAGAAGATGGGGCTTAAGGAGTTATGAGTTATAAGTTGCATGTTATGTACCATGCGTTATAACTCATAACTTATAACTCTTCTTTTTCTACTTGGAACTTGCGGCTTACTTTCATCAGGTTGATGGTGTAGGTCACTACGTTCTGGGCTTCTTGTATCATAGTCAGGTATACCATGCTGACTTTGATGCTGCCGCTCTGGCTTTGGATGCGTTGCAGCTCTTCGCGTTTCAGGTGAGACAACTGTCCGTTGAGGTCGTTGGCTTTGCGAATCTCTGTTTCCAGTTCATCATAATTGTTCGTTTCCAGCTTGTGGCGGCATACTTGTAACAGATAGCAGATGTCTTCGGCTACGTCTGTAAATTCTCCTTTCTGAATGGCATCCAGCGGATTGAAGTTATTGTCTATGTGCTCTAAGCAAGGTTCGCAAAGACGGCCTACGCTGTACACCAGTTCGCTGGCAAAGTCGTTGCCTTGATAGTAATAGAGTCCTTTTTCCAGTACGGTATTGTTGTCGAGACGGCACATGGCAAGTGTTCCGGTACGCTTCATCTGCTTGATGAGTTGTTTTTCGAATTTTACTGAGCCCATGGCACGACGCAGTCCGCGTAGATTCTCGTGTAGGAAGGAAGTGACGGTACGTTCAAAATTCTCTTCTGTGAATTCCATAATCTTCACCAGTTCTTCACGGGTATGCTTGCGGAGCAATTCGATGACTTCATTGTTGTCCGTACTCTTCATCAACTGTTTCAGGGTCTCGTTGCCTTTTTCTTTCTCCTTGCGCTTTTTGTACATCACTTGGCTACGAATCAGCATGAAGACTGCCAGACCAATCAGTGCCAGGATGGCAACCGTACCGCCGAAATGGATAATCAGTGCTACGAAGAAACAGATGGTGAACGCTGCTCCGGCAGTGATGAACCAACCGCCGATAACGCTGAGCACACCCGTAATGCGGAATACCGCCGAATCACGTCCCCAGGCACGGTCGGCAAGCGATGTACCCATGGCTACCATAAAGGTGACGTAAGTGGTGGAAAGGGGAAGTTTCAAGGAAGTTCCCAAGGCGATGAGCAGACCAGCCAATACGAGATTGACGGAGGCGCGAACCAAGTCAAAAGCGGCGCCGTCGGCTATGATGGCTTCATCCTTCTGGAAGCGTGTGTTCATCCACCGCTTGCTGCTTTCGGGCATCGTTTTGGATATTCCGTTAGCCAGAGTCATGCTGAAGCGTACCAGCGTACGGGCTATCGGGGTACTTCCGAAGTTCTCTTCACCGTCATCCTGGCGGGCAAGGTCCACGGAAGTCTTGATAACGTTGTGGGCTTTCTTGGATGTGCAGAGTGCATAAACCATAATGGCGCCTGCACCGATAAGGAAATACCACGGGGTTTTGGCTGCACCGAGGAGTGAGGACATCAGGAATCCGTCGGGGCCGGCGGCCGTACCATTGGCTGTATAGTCAATAAATGAGGAATATCCTGCGAGGGGAACACCGATAAAGTTCACCAAGTCATTGCCGGCAAAGGCAAGAGCGAGGGCGAAAGTACCCATCAGAACCACTACTTTGAAGACATTTATCTTGCACCAATGCAGTATCTGCATCAGTATGGTGAAGAATACAAAGAAACCGGTTATCAGCAATGCGGTATTGTCGTGTATCCATTGCTTGTTTTCAGGGGTCATGAATGAGCTGTCTTTCAGCCCCTTTATCAGCATGAAGTAGATGATGCTGGTGGCAGCTATACCACCGAACAGCGCGATGCTGTATTTCATGTTCTTCTTGTAGTTGAAGGTGAACACGATACGTGCCAGCCACTGTACCAGCATACCGAAGAAGAAGGCAATGGCTACGGATACAAAAATGGCCATGATGACAGACAGTGCCTTGTCTGTATTGATGAGGTCGCCCAGTCCCAATGTATCGCTGTTATAGACCTTGATGAGCGCCAGTGCGAACGTACCTCCCAACAGTTCGAACACCATGGATACAGTGGTGGAGGTAGGCATTCCCATAGTGTTGAAGACATCTAATAGCACGACGTCCGTCAACATGACGGCAAGCAGAATGCACATGATTTCGGCAAAGTAGAAGTGCTCCGGTTGATAGATGCCGTGTCGTGCAATGTCCATCATGCCATTGCTGAGTGCCGCACCGATGAAGACGCCAATGCCTGCAATGAACAGTATGGTTTTGAAAGATGCTGCCTTTGCTCCGACAGCCGACTGAAGAAAATTGACCGCATCATTACTGACACCTACCACGAGGTCGAAAATCGCGAGTACGAACAGAAAGATGACGATACCCAGATAAATTGTTTCCATAGACATGTATTTTATTTCCGGCTGCAAAGGAAAGAGTTTGGTGTTGCAGGGAAATGTCATACATGTTACAGAAATGTTACAAAGCGATTGACGATTGATAATTGACGATTGATAATTATCGTTAATCGCTAATCCTTAATCCCTTGTTTCAAGTATTCGTAAAAGCTATATTGCGACCGTACCTTCTCCTTTTGCGGTCGCGACGACTTCCAGCGGTTTCGCAACCGGTCGTCCACAAAGCAGGCTTTCCGTTTGTCCGACAGTTGTATGGATAGCATATCGATGAGCTCTTGCTTCAAGTCCGGGTCCAGAATGGGGGTGACGGCTTCGATACGGCGGTACAAGTTACGCCGCATCCAGTCCGGCGAGCCGAGGAAGAGCTTGGGTGCGCCGCCGTTGCCGAAGTACCACACACGGGCATGTTCCAGAAAGGTATCCACGATGCGTGTCACGCGGATGTTGTGGCTGTACTCCTGCCCGGGGATGAGGCAGCAGATGCCGCGGACAATGAGGTCTATCTCTACACCGGCTTGCGAGGCTTCGTAGAGGCGGTCTATCATGGCAGGGTCTTGCAGGGCATTCATTTTTAGGATAATCCGTCCTTGCTTGCCTTGCCGAGCCAGTTCTATTTCGTGATTGATGAGGCGGTTCAGTTCAGGAATCAGGTTGAAGCGGGCCACAAGCAGGCGGTGGAACACTGGATTTTCCTTTCCCTGCAGAGTACGGAACAAGTTGTGCAGGTCGTTTACAATCACCGGGTTGCAGGTGAATAGTCCGCTGTCCGCATAGAGGGTGGCGGTCTTTTCGTTGAAGTTGCCGGTGCTGATGTAGGCGTAGCTTGTCAGTTTGCGCCCTTCCTTATCGCGGCGTAGCACGAGGGCTACTTTGGCATGTACCTTTAGTCCTGGTATGCTGAAAATGATGTTGATGCCGGCGGCTTTCATCATCTCGGCGGTGGCGAGGTTGTTTTCTTCGTCGAAGCGGGCTTTCAGTTCCACAAAGACGGTGACTTTCTTTCCGTTCTGTGCGGCGGCTATCAGGGTGTTGATGACGGTGGAGTTCTCTGCCACGCGATACTGGGTCACCATGATTTCGCGCACGGTGGGTTCGTGGACGGCTTCATATAGAAAATGGATGAAGTGGTCGAAGGAGTGGTAGGGATAATGCAGCAGCAGGTCCTTCTTCTCCACATAGCGGAAGATGGATTCGCGTTCGTCCAGGCAGGTCAGCTTCATGGGCTGGGGTTTCTTGATGGGACGTACGCTTTGGTTGGGATTAGGCAGATGCCGCAAATCCTCCATGTTGAGGTGCTTGTCTCCCGGCACCAGCTCCCGGCGGTCTATGCGGTAGGCATCTACCAGAAAGTCGAGGAAGTCCTGGGGCATGGCGCGGTCGTATACAAAACGGCACACGGCGCCTATCTTGCGTTTCTTTACCTTCTTCTTCACCTGCTCGATGATTTCGGAGGTATTGGCGGCATCGTCTATCAGAATATCCGCATCGCGTGAAATCTTGATGCAATAACTGCTGTCCACTTCATAACCGGGGAAGATGGTATCCAGATTGGCCTTGATGATGTCTTCAATGAACATTAGATAATAGTCTTTCCCCACCTTGGGCAGCTGGATGAAGCGCGGCACTTTGCTGTACGGCAGTTTCATCACGAAATACTGGATACGGTTTGGAGAACTGGCGGGAGCTCCTTTCAGATGAAGCCGTACGGCCAGATAGAGACGGTTGTCGCGCAGGAATGAAATCACCTTGTCCTTGCTTACGGGCACCGGGGCCAGATAAGGGAATATCTCTTCGCGGAAGAAGCTGCGCACAAAGTCGCGGTGAAACGGTTCTACGTTGCGGCTTTGATAAAATATGATGTGATGTTTCCGCAGGGCGGGCAGTATCTTCTGTTCGTAGATGCGGATACGTTCCTCCAGTTGGCGGTTGACTTCTTGGTTGATTTCATCTACCAGTTCGGCGGCAGACTGCATAGTCTCTTCATCGCTTTGCGAGGCTCCGGTGGCTATGGCCTTATGGTCGGCTACGCGTATCTTGTAGAATTCTTCCAGATTGGAAGAGTATATAGAAATAAAGTTGATGCGTTCGTATAGCGGCAATGTCTCGTCTTCCGCTTCCAGCAGTACGCGGTAGTTGAAGGAAAGCCAGCTGATGTCACGTTTGAAATATCTGTTGTCCATGGTGTTAAGGTGTTAATGTGGCATATTAGCACATTACCACATTGTATTCTTCCCAAATATAATTACCTTTGTCTTAATAAACAAAGGAAAGATGACAAAAGTTGGTTTATTATCGGATACGCATGGCTACTGGGATGAAAAGTACCTGCAATATTTTGAGGGCTGTGACGAAATATGGCATGCCGGTGACATCGGTTCGCTGGAAGTGGCACAGAAGCTGGCGGCTTTCCGTCCCTTCCGTGCCGTGTATGGCAATATTGACGGGCAGGAGATACGGCAGCTCTATCCGCAGATTCTCCGTTTCACGGTGGATGGGGCGGAGGTGCTGATGAAGCATATCGGCGGTTATCCCGGCAACTACGACCCTTCCATCAAGGGCAGCATTCTGGTGCGTCCCCCAAAGCTGTTCATCAGCGGGCACTCGCATATACTGAAGGTGAAGTATGACAAGACGTTGGATGTACTCCACATCAATCCGGGCGCTGCGGGCATTCAAGGTTTCCATAAGGTGCGTACGATGGTACGCTTTGCGGTTGATGGGGGAACGTTTAAAGATTTGGAGGTGATAGAACTTGCTGACCGATGATGTAGTTTGTTTATTTTCAATGGATTGTATTTACCGATTGCTTGCGCTATAGTGTAAAAGCCGTTACATGCTAATGTAAAGGTCGTTACGCTATTGGGTAAAGGCCGTTACACTATTTGGTAAAGGTCGTTACACGCTGAGGTGAAGACCGTTTCATCAAGGGGTGACGGCCGTTACGCACTGAAGTAAGCAAAACAATGTACCGGAGTAAGCAAAGCAATGAAGTAAAAAGATGAAACCAAGCCTTCACTTAATCGAATTTTTCCATTATCTTTGTACCCGAATAGCAAGTAGAGCCGTGGGGCATCGTCCTCCTTCTTATTTTATTCTCCATTTTGAAGTATCACCGAAAAAGAACTGAAATATGAAAGGAATTATTCTTGCAGGTGGCAGTGCCACTCGTCTCTATCCGTTGTCCAAGGCTATCTCCAAGCAGATAATGCCCGTCTACGACAAGCCGATGATATACTACCCGCTCTCTACACTGATGTTGGCGGGAATTCGCGAAGTGCTTATTATCTCTACTCCACGTGACTTACCCATGTTCCGCGAGCTGCTGGGAACCGGCGAAGAACTCGGTATGTCCTTTTCCTATAAGATACAAGAGAATCCCAACGGACTGGCACAAGCCTTTGTGCTGGGTGCAGAGTTCTTGGACGGCGGACCGGGCTGCCTTATTCTGGGCGACAACATGTTCTACGGTCAAGGCTTCTCCGCCATGCTGAAGCGTGCCGCTTCCATAGACAAGGGTGCCTGCATCTTTGGTTATTACGTCAAGGACCCCCGTGCCTACGGTGTAGTGGAGTTTGATGCCAACGGCAAAGCCGTCTCGCTGGAAGAAAAGCCTGCCAATCCTAAAAGCAACTATGCCGTCCCCGGACTGTACTTCTACGACTCCACCGTGACAGAGAAAGCCGCCTCCTTGAAGCCCTCTGCTCGCGGCGAATACGAAATTACCGACCTCAACCGTCTCTATCTGGACGAGGGCACACTGAAAGTGGAGCTCTTCGGCCGTGGCTTTGCCTGGCTCGACACCGGCAATTGCGACAGCCTGCTGGAAGCCAGCAATTTTGTCGCCACCATCCAGAACCGTCAAGGCTTCCGCGTGAGCTGTATCGAAGAGATTGCCTGGCGCAAGGGCTGGATAGATGTAGACCAGCTGTATCGCTTGGGTGAACAGCTTGGCAAGACCGAATATGGCAAATACCTGATGGAACTGGCTGAATCGAAGCGATGAACTCTTTGTTCCCCAAAAAGAGAAGGAGAATAGTTCTCCTATAAAGGCCCGCTGACTTTAATTTTTAATTTATAATTTTTAATTCTCATGAAGACTTATCTCGTAACCGGTGCCGCCGGTTTTATCGGCGCCAACTATATTAAATACATCCTGGCAAAACATAATGATATTAAAGTGGTGATACTGGATGCCTTGACCTACGCAGGCAATCTGGGCACCATTGCCAATGACATTGACGATGAACGTTGCTTTTTTGTAAAAGGTGACATCTGCGACCGCGTGCTTGCCGACGAACTGTTTGCCAAGTATAAATTCGATTACGTAGTGAATTTTGCTGCCGAGAGCCACGTAGACCGTAGCATAGAGAATCCCCAGCTTTTCCTGATGACCAACATCCTGGGTACACAAAACCTGCTCGATGCCGCCCGCCGTGCCTGGGTCACGGGTAAGGACGAGTCCGGTTATCCCACTTGGCGCAAAGGCGTTCGTTACCATCAAGTGTCTACCGACGAAGTTTACGGCTCACTTGGTGCCGAAGGCTACTTCACAGAGCAAACCCCGCTCTGCCCGCACAGCCCTTACAGCGCCAGCAAGACGAGTGCCGATATGGTAGTGATGGCCTATCACGATACCTATAAGATGCCCGTCACTATCACCCGCTGTTCCAACAACTACGGTCCTTATCATTTCCCGGAGAAGCTGATCCCGCTGATGATCGCAAATGCTCTGGCAGACAAGCCCCTTCCTGTTTACGGCGAAGGTCTCAATGTCCGCGACTGGCTGTATGTAGAGGATCACTGCAAGGCGATTGACCTCATTATCCATAAGGGTCGTGTTGGCGAGGTATACAACGTCGGCGGCCACAATGAAAAGCAGAACATCGAGATCGTAAAGATCATCTGCAAGGAGCTCGGTAAGCCGGAGAGCCTTATCACGCATGTTGGCGATCGCAAGGGCCACGATATGCGCTATGCCATCGACCCGACCAAGATTCATAACGAGCTGGGCTGGCTGCCGGAGACCAAGTTTGAGGACGGCATCAAGAAGACCATCCAGTGGTACCTCGATAACCGCGAGTGGTGGCAGACCATCATTAGCGGCGAGTATCAGAATTACTACGAAAAAATGTACGGTAATCGCTGATGACAAGCGCTGTACAACAGATGCGAAGCGCCTCGGCAATCGATTTGCAGGAGCGCTTCGGCAAAAAGAAATTGTTTTTTGTCTTAGCGGCAGCACAAGTGGTTCTGTTGTTGTGCATTCTGCTTTTTTGTAGCATTAAATATGAGGTTTCGGATGATTTCATCATGGAAATGGTGGTTTCCGGTGCGTATACTGGTCACCCGGATGCCCATATGATGTTCTCCAACATTTTCATTGGCTGGCTTCTTGTGCCGCTGTACAGTCTTTTCCCGGCAATAAGCTGGTATTTTTGGCTGCAAATGCTTCTTTGCTTTTTGTCTTTTCTTGCGCTCACTTATGTACTTGTGCAGAAACTTCGTCTTGGCACAGCGATTCTGACTGTTGTCTGGATTACAGCCTTTGCCGCACGCGATCTGTATATCTTGCCACAGTTTACAAAAACAGCGATTGTGGCATCTATGTGTGGATGTCTGTTGTTTGTTTGGGCGCTGTTTGCGCAGCGGGGCTGGAGGTGTTGGTTGCCCGGCGCAGCATTGGTGTTTTTTGGCGCCATGGTGCGTGATAAGGCCTTTTTCATCGCCGCCGCGTTTGCCGGTATGCTGGTTCTTTACCACACCATTGCTTGTTTGAAGCGAAAAGGAATGACCGTCAAGCAGATTTTATGTAAGGTGTGTATTCCCGGGGCAGGGATGCTCGCCGCCGTATTCTTGTTCGGTGCTGTCAATTCGCTTGCCTATACGCAGGATCCAAACTATGCAGAGTACCGCACGTTTACGAAGCTTCGCTCTCAGATCTTGGATTATACTTGGTGCGATTACGAAGATCTGTGCGACGAGCTGACGGCGATTGGCGTATCGGAAAACGATTATCAAATGATTCTACATTGGGACTTTGCAGATCAAGCGGTGTTTAGTACAGAGAAGATGCAGCAAGTATTGGATATTATCACTGCACATCGTGTGAATCTGCGTCCGAGTATTCGAGAAGCGTTCAGTATGATCCGCTCACGGCAGCTGTATTATCCGCTCACGCTCTGCTGTGTGCTGCTCGGGCTATTCTGCGCCGCTGTAAATCCCCAAAAATTTTGGATACCGGCGGTGTCAGCACTGATGGTACTTGGGTTTCTGATCTATTTTTACAGACTTGGACGGTGGGTCTATCGCGTAGAATTTGGTTTTCTGTTCTGCGCCGCCGTATTGATCGCGTATTTCTGTGAGCCGTTTTTTAAGCGCAGCAAGGCGACGGAAGCTCTGTTGTGTGCCGCCGCGCTCTTGGTAGGCGGTTGGCAGGGGATAAACTATCTGCCGGACAATACTGCACCTATAGAAGACGCTGCAGCATACCGCACGTATGTAGACAGTACGTTTTATTATTCAGCGAGCTATTCTCCAGAAAAGTATACTAAATCCGTGATTTCTGGGAAACTGCGTCCGAAATTTCTAGCGAAAGTGAATGAGACGCCGGAAAATTTATATATTTTAGATTTTGGCACGGCAATTCAGACGCTGTACTATGATTTTAGTGTGTTTAAAAGCAGCAGAGCCTGCTTTCCGAAAAATGTATTGTTTTTGAGTGGTGTGACGCAAAGCCACCCAAGTGTGCAGGACTACATTGAGTCCCTCGGCTTTGAAAATACGCTTGCAGCTCTGCCAAGCAAAAACGTCTATTACGTCAGCAATACGTCGTCTGAAACGCGTATTTTAACGTATTTCCAAGAGCATGGTAGCCCAAATGTTCAAGTGGATAATATTGAAACATTGGATGATTATGTGGTATGGAAGTATACAATAAAATAAGAGAATAAATACAAAACAAGAGAAACTGGATT
>OLOH01000559.1_pt1 | contig 26240 bp, 24 predicted proteins | sample 1673221 | NCBI WGS metagenome assembly OLOH01 (sample SAMEA3136767, study PRJEB25190) | human gut metagenome
GGCATCGCGAAGCGATGACGGAGAGGGCAAGCCCGCTGACAAGAACGCACCGCGTAAGTTTAGATCAAGCCTTTCGGAAGTCTGCCCCATCGTAAGCGCCAGCTAAACTGACGCGAAGTCTCGCCGCCAGCGTATGACAAGGTCGTGTCCCCCATTTCGCGCTTTCTTATCGGGTGCATCTGCTATACTCTCCCCAAAGGAGGCGGGGCATATCCGCACGGTGATTTATCTCGATGTGCTGCTTTTGGTAAATTTCGTCACCACAGCGTTGTTTTTGCTGGCGGTGGGGCTGCTGAGCGGCGTCATAACAAGCGGATGGCGGGTCACGGCCGGGGCGGCGCTGGGGGCGGCAGCCTCCCTCATCCTGCTGGCCCCGACGGCTCCATGGCCGCTGGGGCTGGCGTACCAGACAGCCACCGGGGTGGTCATCGTCCTCGCTGCCTACGGCTGGCCGGGGGCGCGGTGCTTTCTGCGGCTGGCGGCATGGTTCATGGCTCTCCACCTCGCGCTGACGGGGGCGGTGCTCCTGCCCGGCGCCCACAGCAACAATTTCAGCGTCTATCTGCCCCTTTCGCCGGGGCTGCTGCTCCTCTGCGCCGGGGGCGTGTATCTGGCCGTGCAGGGCGTGCTGCGGCTGCTGGGGCGGCGCGGCGGGCAGACAGTCCCCGCCACCCTGCTCGTGGCCGGGGCCGCGCTGCCGCTCCGGGCCTTCTGCGACACCGGCTTCTCGGTGCAGGAGCCGCTTTCGGGCCGGGCCGTGGTGCTGGTGCGGTATGCCGCCGCCCAAAGCGCCCTGCCGCCCCCGCTGGGGGCCTACTTATCCGCCTACTTTTCCGGCGGTACCGCCCCGCCTCCGCCGGAGCTTGCGCTGCGGTTCGTCCCTTGCACCACCGTCGCGGGCCACTGCATCCTGCCCGCCGTCCCCGCCGCCCTCGCGTCAGCCCCGGCCCGGCCCCTCTACGCCGCTTTCTGCGACCTCCCGCCCCCGCCGGGCGGCTGGGAGATGCTGGCGGGGGAGGAAGTGATGTGCTCAATCTAAGCCGGGCGAAGTCTCTCCGCCGGGGCATCCTTGCGTCAGTTTTGCTTTTACAATGTCTAGGAGGTATCTTTTTGATGCACCTTTTCTCATTTCTCCGCCGCCTTCTTCTCCTCCTCTCCTGCCCCTCCTCGGCGCATTATGTCGCCGGGGCGCCCAGTCTGCCGCCGCCGCTGACGCCGGAGGAGGAAAAGACCCTGCTCGCCCGGATGATGGCAGGGGACCGCGCCGCGCGGGATGACCTCATCACCCACAATCTGCGGCTGGTGGTCTACCTCGCCAAAAAGTACGAGAACACCGGCGTCCCCGCCGAGGACATGATCTCCATCGGCACCATCGGGCTCATCAAGGCGGTCAACACCTTCACGCCGGAGCGGAACATCAAGCTGGCCACCTACGCCAGCCGCTGCATCGGCAACGAAATTCTGATGTACTTACGCAAAAGTTCCAACCGCCGCCAAGAGGCCAGCATCGACGAACCCCTCAACGTGGACGGCGACGGCAACGAGCTTCTCCTCTCCGATATCCTCGGCAGCGACGAAGATCTGGTCAGCCAGCGGCTCGAACAGAACGCCGAGCGGGCCACGCTCCGCCAGTCGGTCGCGCTGCTCTCCCCGCGGGAGCGGCAGATCATGGAACTGCGCTTCGGCCTTGTGGACGGCGTGGAGCGCACCCAGAAAGAAGCCGCCGACGCCCTCGGCATCAGCCAGAGCTATATCTCCCGCCTTGAAAAAAGGATCATTCGGGAGCTGAAGAAAAAGCTGGAGGAATAAGCGGAACCCACCGTTTTCCGAAATATCGTGCTTTTTCATCCAGCTCAAGCCCCACCGACATGCCAAGGGCTCCCACTTTGGGGGAGCTGGCGCGAAGCGCCTGAGAGGGCAAGCCCGCTGGCGGGGCAGCAGGTTCCTAGTTTAGCAGCATCTCGCAGTGGTGCAAGGGCAAGCTCGCGAAAAACAACAACATTCAACTTTGAGGAAAAATCAAATTATGAAAAAATATCTGATCACCGGCTGTGCCGGCTTTATTGGTTCGAACTTTGTTCACTATATGCTCAAGAAGTACCCGGAGATCCTGCTGGTCAACCTCGATAAGCTGACCTACGCGGGCAATCTGGAAAACCTGAAGGATGTGGAGGGCGACCCCCGCCATGTGTTCGTGCAGGGCGACATCTGCGACAAGGAGCTGGTCGAGAGCCTGTTCGCAAAGTACGATTTCGATTACGTCATCAACTTTGCCGCGGAGAGCCACGTGGACCGCTCCATCAAGAACCCGGAGATCTTCGTCCAGAGCAACGTCATGGGCACCGTGAACCTGCTGCAGCGCGCCAAGGAAGCTTGGTACGACGCCGAGGCAAAGACTTGGAAGGAAGGCAAGAAGTACCTGCAAGTCTCCACCGACGAGGTCTACGGCGCTCTGGGTGCCGAGGGCTTCTTCATGGAGACCACCCCGCTGTGCCCCCACAGCCCCTACTCCTCCTCCAAGGCCAGCGCCGATATGTTCGTCATGGCCTTCCATGACACCTACGGGATGCCCATCAACATCACCCGCTGCTCCAACAACTACGGCCCCTACCAGTTCCCGGAGAAGCTGATCCCCCTGATGATCAACAACGTCAAGCACCACAAGCAGCTGCCCGTCTACGGCGACGGAATGCAGATCCGCGACTGGCTGTACGTCGAGGATCACTGCAAGGCCATCGACATGGTCTGCAACGGCGGCAAGATCGGCGAGGTCTACAACGTCGGCGGCCACAACGAGCGCCCCAACATCTTCATCGTCAAGACCATCATCGAGCAGCTCCACGACCGCCTGAAGGATGACGGCATCAGCGAGGACCTCATCAAGCACGTCGCCGACCGTCTGGGCCACGACCGCCGCTACGGCATCGACCCCACCAAGATCAAGAACGACCTCGGCTGGTACCCGGAGACCCCCTTCGAGAAGGGCATCGTCCTGACGATTGACTGGTATCTCGACCACGAGGAGTGGATGGAGCACATCACCAGCGGCAACTATCAGAAGTACTACGAGGAAATGTACAAGAATAAGTAAGAGAAAATCAGAGGACGGAACAGGCAGCCGTCGCCCATTGTTAGGAGATGCGGGGAAAGTCGTCCCGCCTGATTCTCAATGTGAAAGGCTCGTTACAGGAATGTAACGAGCCTTTTGATGTGGTAAAGAAATACGCCAATAGGCAAACAAAAGGAGCACTCCCCTGCTGATGCAGGGGGGTGCTCCTTTTCTATAGGAAACTGTTTAATAGGGTGATGGTGTTACCACCGGATTATTACGTTCTGATATGCAATCACTTGGAGAGAGTCGTAGTCTTCCATTTCAAAGACCACATTAGATGCAAACAGGAACGATTTCGTCTCACCGGGAGCTAAATTAGTAATAGTATCTGTATAATCAGCAAGGTAAGGCTTGCCGTCTTTTATGTAATAAAGGTCAACGTTAACGGCCATCATATTGATAGAACTGGTGTTTGTGATTTTGCCGGTGTAAGTGACACTACCACTAGAGCTTTCAGTTCGCGTAAAATCGGATATCACCAGTGCGGAATGCTTGGCAAGGACTTTGTCATCATGCACAAGAACGCCTTTAGGTGAGAATTCGTAAGTGTAGGTGCAGCTGGCTGCTGCGGTTCCTTCGGTGGGCTTCCAAGTACCAAAAGTAATGGTATCGCCTGCGGGAATAGGAGGAAGCGTTAATTTTAGAGTACCCAAAGAATTTCCGGCGGAGTCTTTATAGGTAAAGGTGAGGCTGCCGTCTGTAAAATCGTTGACCATGTTTGGATTGGTGGCAGTAAAGCAGAAATAATTCTGGTAAGTGTTGTCACCAAGGTAATTGGAAAAAACAGAATTGTAGGTAATAACAGGGACTACCGATGGAAGCGTTGCATTGTCGGTATCAGAATCGCCGGGCTTGGTGGTATTGCTGTTACCGCTATTATTGTTATTATCGTCCGAGGGTGTACTCGTCGAGCCGCTGCTCGAGGAAGCAGGGGGATTCGGATTGGAAGGGGTAGGAGACGATGAATCGGAACAACCGGTCAAAAGTGTACAGAGCATCGCGGCAGATAAAAGAAGGGCCGCAAACTTTCTTTTCATGAAAATTCCTCCTTAAAAATGGTTTATAACAAAATCGCGCTTTGATTCTGTTACTATCTAAATTGTATCACAATAAATCCGATATCACAAGAAAGATGTTTGAAAAAATCTAACAAAAATCGCGACTGTATTAGGTACAATATGCTAAAAGGATGGTGGCAGATTGTGCACGATGAGATTGAGTATGAAAAGTGGTTTCCTCAACGTTTGACCCAGTTGCGGATGCGCAAGGGCGTTTCGGCACGGGATATGAGTTTGTCTATTGGGCAGAATACCGGCTATATCAATAGTATCGAAAGCGGGAAGAATTTCCCGACGATGAAAAATTTCTTCTACATCTGCGAGTACCTCCACATCACGCCCAAGGAATTTTTCGAAGACGGCTCCGCTGACCCGGAGACGATTCGGAAGATGGTAGAAAACCTGAAACGATTGGATGGAGAGCAGGTGGATGCACTCTCCAAAATCGTGGAGGGGCTGACAAAATGAAAACGGACAAAGAAAAACGACCTCTGCAAGAAGCTTTGCAGGGGTCGTTCGCTTATTTCTGGGGAAAACTCAGCCGAGGCTCACGCCCATGCGTCTTGCGACGGTGAGCAGCTCGCAGCCTTCGGGGACATTGCGGGTCTTGCCGGCGATGTCCTCCAAGCGGTTGGCGGTGACGTGGCCGTTGAGCAGGGCCACGGTGACGCCGTAGCGCTCGATCTCCACGAGCTTAGCGGCGTAGCTGCCGAACTGGGTGGCCAGCACGCGGTCATACGCGCTGGGGCTGCCGCCGCGCTGCATGTGGCCGGGGATGCAGACGCGGGTCTCCATGCCGGTCTTCTTCTGGACGGCGGCGGCGATGCGGTTGGTGGCGGTGGTGTAGCCCGCCTCGGCGCGCTTGGCGGTCCACTCCTTCCGCTTCATCTTGGCCTCTTCCTCGTTCATGGCACCCTCGGCCACTGAGATGATGGAGAAGTTGGAGCCCTTCTTGGCGCGGCGCTCTACGGCGTCGCAGACGCGGTCGATGTCGTAGGGCATTTCGGGCAGCAGGATGATATCCGCGCCGCCCGCGATGCCGGAGTAGAGGGTCAGCCAGCCAGCCTTGTTGCCCATAATCTCGATGCACATCACGCGGCTGTGGCTGCCTGCAGTGGTGTGGATGCGGTCGATAACGTCGGTGGCGATGTCCACAGCGGTGTGGAAGCCGAAGGTGACGTCGGTGCCGTAGATGTCGTTGTCGATGGTCTTGGGCAGGCCGATGATGTTCAGCCCCTCCTGCGAGAGGAGGTTGGCGGTCTTGTGGGTGCCGTTGCCGCCGAGGCAGAGCAGACAATCAAGCTTTGCGTCCTTATAGGTCTTCTTCATGGCCGCGACCTTGTCGATCTTGTCCTCTTCGACCACCCGCATCAGCTTGAAGGGGGTGCGCTTGGTGCCCAGAATGGTGCCGCCCAGCGTCAGGATGCCCCGGAAGTCGTCCTCGTTCATCTCTTTGTAGTCGCCGGTGATGAGGCCGTGGTAGCCGTTCAGGATGCCCACAATCTCCACATTGTCGCCCATCCGGGCATACAGCGCCTTGGCCACGCCGCGGATTGTGGCGTTCAGGCCGGGGCAGTCGCCGCCGGAGGTCAGGATGCCAACACGTTTTTTCATCTTGCAAAATCCCTCTTTCCTCTGATCTTCCCGCATTGCAGGAGCAGGTTGCTACTATTAGAGTATTCCCAAAGGGGGCCGGTGTCAAGAGCGGGGGAGAAAAAACTGTTCCAATCTCGGCTCCGATAAACAAAAAGGGGGCTGTTGCACTGGCTTCTAGCCTTGGGTAACTTTCATTTTCCAGTCTCCTCACACTGTTGCTGCCCCATTGCCGTAGTCGCACCTTCTGCCACGCTCTCTGTGCTCCCCGGCATGAACAAAATTCAACGCTGGTTGCAAAGCAAGCTGCTATATCTATTATTTATTACTTTCTTTGTGTCAATATATAGTGTTTTTGGAGAAAGAAAAGGGGGCATCAGGAATAAACATCCGTTTGGACACGAGGCAATCTTTCCAGAAAAAAGCAGCCCAACGGGTTGTCTTTCCGTTGATTCCGAGCCATCTTTTCTTGCCTCCTGTTTGTCCTTTTCTATATATTGGCTCCTTGAGTTCCCTATGTCAACTTTTATTGTACAACACCACTGCGAGCCTTTTTATTTGACTCGTCCCTTTCTCTGTTGTCACTCTGCCTGTATCTCTTCCACCAGCGGCAGATAGTCGACACAGTATTTCCGGTACAGCGGCTGTACAAGTTGCCGGAAGCTCTGCATTTCTTCTTCGGGCAGCGGCAGTTCCCGGCACCCGCCAGCCAATGCCGCTTTTCGGGCAGTTGTTTCCTCCTGTGCCCATAGTTGGCGCTCATACTGCGCCGATACCCGGGCGCACGCTTGCAGGGTCTGCCGGTATTCCTCCGGCAGTGCATCCCATGTGCGGCCGGAAACCAGCTGCACCTCCGGTACGCGGCTGTGCTCATCGGCCATGTAGTACCGCGCCACCTTGTAGTGCTCCATGGAATAGTAGGCCGGCCAGTTGTTTTCGGCGGCATCGATCTGCCCGGTCTCAAGCGCCGAGTACACATCGCTGTACGCCGTGGTCTCCGGCACTGCACCCAGCAGGCGGATCATGTCGATCACGATCTGCGAATCCTGCACGCGGATGGTCTTGCCCTGTAAATCGTTCAGGCTGCGCACCGGCTGACGGGCATAAAACGAGCGGGCACCCGCGTCGTACCAACTCAGGCCCACGCGCCCCTGTGCGGTAAAGTCCTGCAAAAACTCTGCCCCGATGCTGCCATCCAGCACACGCCACATGTGGTCGGCATCCCGGTAGAGATACGGCAGCAGCAGTACGTTCAGCCGGGGCAGATCGTTCGTGGCCACCGAGAGTGACACACGGGCAAAATCTACGCCGCCAATGGCAAGCTGCTCCCACACTTGCTGCTCTGAGCCGTACTCGCCGTTCGCTTTGACCTGAATGACCACCTTGCCCCCGGTCTGCTGCTGCACAAGGTCCGCAAAATACTGTGCGCCCTGCGTGGTGGGGTATCCGGCGGGCTGGTTGTCGGCATAGGTCAGCACATAGTCCGGTGTAGTCTGCGGCTTTGCGGCACAGCCTGCCAGCTGCAAGGCTGCAAAGCCCAGCCCGGCTAAAAAAGTCCGTCTGCGCATGGTGTCTCCCTCCCTTTGCAGATAGTATAGCGCACAAGGCCGCCTTTGTGCAAGAGACAGAAAAAGGCGGTGCCCGCCGCAAAGCAGGTACCGCCTTTTCAGGAGAAGAAGGGAATGTCTCAGTTACATCAGACCCATTGCCTGCGGCAGTGCGGTAGACACTGCCGGGATAAAGGTGACCAGCAGCAGGCCTCCGATGATGGCCACATAGTACATAAGCATGTACGGCATGACCTTGGAAAGCGAGGTACGGCCCACCTTGATGCCAACAAACAGGGCGTTGCCCACAGGCGGGGTGATGTTGCCGATGCACAGGTTATACACAAGGATCAGACCGAACTGGATGGTGCTCATGCCAAAGCTCTGGCAGATGGGCAGGAACAGCGGGGTGAAGATGAGGATGGCCGGGGTCACATCCATAAAGGTGCCGGACACCAGCAGGATCACGTTCATGATGAGCAGGATGATGTACTTGTTGCTGGTCAGGCTCAGCAGGGCTGCTGCAACCGCATCCGGGATCTGCAAAAAGGCCATGACCCAGCCCAGAATGTTGGAAACACCCACAAGGAACACCACCATGCCGGACATCTTGGCAGAGTCCACGATGATCTTCCACAGGCTCTTCAGGTTGATGGAGCGGTAGCAGAAGGCAAGGATCAGCGCATAGACAACGGCAATGGCAGAGCCTTCGGTGGCAGAGAACACACCGCCGATGATGCCGCCGATGACCACGATGATCAGGGAGAGCGAAGGCAGGGCGCGCAGGGTGCAGACGCCGAGATTTTTCCAGTCAAACTTGCCGGGGGTGCCTTTATAGCCCAGCTTGACCGCCAGCAGCACGCCCACCACGCAGCAGCACAGCGCCCAGATGATGCCGGGAATGTAACCGGCCATGAACAGCGCAGCCACAGAGGTGCCGCCGGACGCCAGCGAGTAGGTGATCAAGGCGTTGGACGGCGGGATCAGCAAACCGGAGCAGGAGGAAGCGGCGTTGGTGGCAGCGGTCACGGCAGGGTCGTAGCCCTGCTCCTCGGCACCGTCGCGGATCATGGAGCCAACGGCAGCAGCCGCGGCAGATGCAGAGCCGGAGATGGCACCGAACAGGGCGTTGGTGCCGATGTTGGTCACCAGCAGTGCGCCGGGCATCTTGCCCAGAATGGCCATGACGAAATCCACCAGACGCTTGGCGATGCCGCCCTGATTCATGATGTTGCCGGCCAGAATAAAGAACGGGATGGCGGTCAGGCTGAACTTGCTCATGCCCACAAAGGTGCGCTGGGCAGCGGTCAGCACGGCAACATTCAGATCAATGGAAGAAAGAATGGCAGTCAGGGAAGAGACTGCAATGGCGTACGAGATGGGCACGCCGAGGAACAGCAGCACCAGCAGCACTGCCAGAATTACGAGTAACGCTTGAATTGCCACAGCTTAGTCCTCCTTATTTTCCTTGTCGGCATCGGCAGCCATTTCGGCTTCCACCTTTGCAAAGTCTGCATCCTCCGGGGTATCCAGACAGATGGAGCCGTTGGCGATGCCGATAATGTTCAGCACGGAATACACCAGAATGATCACGCCGCAGATGGGCATGACCCAGTAGAAGACGCCCACGGCAACGCCCAGCGAGGAGGTCTGCTGTCCCATAGCCAGCTGGGACACCTGAAAACCGCCGAACACCAGAATGGTCGCAGAGAAGATGAAGGCGATGACCTCAGCAAAGATGTGGAACGCCTTGCGCATGGTGGGGTTGAACCGGTCTACCAGCACGGGAATGTTCATGTGGCCGCGCTCGCCGGAGACGATGGTGGCACCCAGCATAGTGCTCCAGCCGAACAGGTAGCCTACCAACTCCTCTGACCATGTGGAGGGAGAGTTGAAGATGTAACGTACGATGACCTGATAGGTGGTCAGCACCACCATGACCGTCATGCTCAGACCTGCCAGCAGGTTGAGCACCTTGTTCAGGGTATTTCTCAGTTTTTCCATGATGCTCCTCCTCAGTCCGCAGTGTGGGCAGCGTTGTGCTGCTGGATCAGGTCATAAATGGGCTGCAACTCCGGGTTTGCTGCCAGCACGGAATCGTGCAGGGGGGCCATAGCCTCCTGAAACGGTGCAGTGTCCGGGTAAATAAAGTTGACGTGCTGCTCATTCTCGGCCTTATCTTTCGCCTCAGCCACAGCATCCTCCCAAGCGTCCTGCTCGGTGCGCTTCACGATCTGGAAGCCCTCTTCAAAGATCGCGCGCTCCTCGTCGCTGAGTTCGTTCAGGAAGGCGTAGTTTGCCACCAGCAGGTCGGGGACCATCTGGTGCATATCGTAGGAGTAATACTTGCAGATATCGCCGTGACCGTTATCGGTCAGAGCCAGCTCGTTGTTCTCGGCACCATCCAGAATACCGGCCTGCAACGCGGTGTACACATCGCCGAAGCCCATGGGCGTAGCGGTGCCGCCCAGCAGACGCATCATTTCCACGTTGGTGGGCGACTGCTGCACGCGGATCTTCAGACCCTTCAGGTCGGAGGGCTGGTTGATGGGGGTCTTGATGGTGTAGAAGTTGCGGGTGCCGGCATCCAGCCATGCCACCGTTTCCAGACCGGCCTTGGAAGTGGTCTTGAAAATGGGGTCCGTCACCTCGGGGTCGTCCATGGCCTCGTGGTAGGCTTCTACGCTGGAGAACAGGTACGGCAGGTTGAAGATTTGGTATTTGGCACTGAAGGTCTCCATGATGGCAGTGGACGCCACCACAAAGTCGATGGCACCGGTCTGGGTCAGCTGCACCATTTCGGTCTGGGAGCCCAGCAACTCGCTGGGGTACACCTCCACGCGGTACTTGTCGCCCAGCTTCTCGTTGATGTAGTTGGCAAAGGCTTCCAGTCCCAGATGATCCGGGTGGGTCTGGGACTGCACATGACCGATGCGCACGATCTTGCGGTCGTCACCGGAGCCGACACCGCAGCCGGTAAGCATCATGCTGCTGGTCAGTGCCGCTGCGCCCATCAGCGACAGAAACGTTCTTCTCTTCATGAATGGCATCCTCTCTTTTCGCGTTTTTTCTATGATTATATTTTAACAACTCGTTCATTTTTGCGAAACCGGATTATTTTGTGAAACGCAGTACGATTTTGTCTTTGTTGTATCCAAGTACAATTTTTGTGTTTTTTGGACGAAAAAAACTGGCAAAAACAAAAAAGCACCCGTTTCTCTCCTGTTCACAGGCAGGAAAGAACGGGTGCTTCCTGTAATGCGATTTATCCTTGTGCCGCTTTTTCTGCTGCGGCTACGCGGTATTCCGAAGGGGTCTGGCCGGTCAGGCGCTTGAACACCCTTGTAAAATAGTTGGCGTCGCTGTAACCCACAGCAGCGCCGATATCCTTCAGGCTCAGGCGCGGGTCCAAAATCAACTGGCGCGCCTTGTTCACCCGGTATTCGTTCAGGTAGGCCGAAAAGTTTACCTTAAAGCACTGCTTGAACAGCTTGCAGAAGTAGGCGTCCGAGTAGCGCAGCGCAGCGGCGGCATCCTGCATGGAGATATCCTCCCGATAGTGGGCGTTGATGAAGCGGCTGATCTCGGCACGGATGATGGCGGTACGCATATCCTCGTCCTCTTCCCGGCGGACAGGCTGTTCAGGCGCAGGGGGCTGTGCCGGGCGGGCAGACAGCGGCACCGACACCTGCCGGATGGCATCCTCCACCGCGAATACCAGTTCCTGCTCGTTGTAAGGCTTGAGCAGATAGTCCATCGCTCGTACAGAGATTGCTTGCCGTGCATAGTCGAACTTATCAAAGCCGGTCAGGAACAGGATGGCGCAATTTCTGTCTGTTTCTCGGATCTTGCGCGCCACCTCCAGCCCGGTGAGACCCGGCATTTCAATGTCCAGCACAGCCACCTGCGGCGCTTCGCGGGCAAAAATTTCCAGAGCCTCTCTGCCGTTTTTTGCTTCATACAGGCAGATCAGATCTCCCAGATACTTCTGCAAAGTCCGGCACAGCACCTTGCGCTCGATCAATTCATCCTCTGCCACCAGCAATTTGCACTTCACGAAAGCGTCTCCTCCTTTTCTTCCGGCTGCTGCGTCTGCGGGAGCTCAAACCGCACCACAGTACCGCAGTCTGCGCGGCTGTATATCTGCATTTTTCCGCCCGGATACAGCATCCCGATACGGCGGGAAATGTTTCCAAGACCAATGCTGCGTCCGGTCTGCTCGCTCTGCGCAATTTTAGTTTTCACAGCGTCCAGTTCCTCTGCGGTCATTCCCCTGCCGTTATCTGCAACTGTGAGCACCAGCACCTTGCCCTGCATCCATGCCCGCAGCAGGATGCGTCCGCCTTCCTCGCGGGACTTGAGCCCGTGCGAGTAAGCGTTTTCTACCACCGGCTGCAGCATAAAGGACGGCACCAAAACCGCCGCAGGCTGCACCCGGATGCTTTTTTCTACGGCAATGCGTCCGTCGAACCGCATTTGCTGCAAATAAATGTAGTCCTCCAGCCCGTCCAGTTCCTCCTCCAGCGTGATCTGCTGGCGCTTGGTGCGCAGATTATGCCGGAACAAATTGCCCAGATGCACGATCATCTGGTCGGTGGTGGAAGCATCCTCCAGCCGCGCCATGCAGGAGATCATGTTCAGGGTGTTGAACAAAAAATGCGGATTCACCTGACTTTTCAGCACCTCCAGCCGGGTGTGCTCCAGATCTTTTTCCAGTGCAAGGTTCCGCACCTCTTCCCGGTGCAAGGCCTGTTGCGTGGTCAGTTGCTGCGCCATGGCGTGCTTCATCTGGTTAAAGGTTCCCGTCAGCCGCCCCACTTCGTCGTTGCTTTTCACCGGAAGATCCGGGCTTGAAAGATTCCCCTCGGCAATGCTGCGGGAGGCCTGTGCCAACCGCAGCAGCGGACGCACCACCGCGCGGCTCAGCACCCGGATGAGCAGCAGCATCAGTACAGCCGCCGTCAGGAACAGCCCCAGATACAGCCACGGCAGATGCCGGATGCGGGTCGCTGTGCTGCTGTAAAGGGCGTTTTCCTGCTCCAGCGTGGCCTGTGTCAGCCGCAGCGCATACTCGGCAAGGTAGTCTTGCAGCGCCATCACATGATACATCTGTTCAATGTAGGTATCTGCCGAGGGGGAAAGCTGCAAAAAGGCATCCCGCTCCTGCCGATAGCCCGCATACCCTTGCAAAAGGTTCCATGTACGGGCATAGCGCTCTTCACCGATGCGGACGTAATCGAAGGGCAGGGCCGCAAGGCTCTGCTCGGAAGCGGTACAGGCGGCGGCATAGGCCTGTTCGGTTTCAGAAGTAGGCTGACGCACATAGCGTGCAAAGGCCTGTGTTTCGTCCTTGAGGGCGTTCTGCACCGTGTAGCAGACGGCGTTGTCGGCCAGCAGTATATCAAAGGAGCGTACCGTCCACTGACCTGCCATGGTAGCAATGCCAGTGGAAAGCATGGTAACCAGCAAAATCGCGGCAAGCCATGCCGTGACCTTGCGGCGCAGGGATATACCACCCTGCGCGGTTTTGTTCCGTGCCATACGCTTTCCCTCCTGTCCTTGCAGCACCCGGTCTTTTTTATAAGTATAATGATCTCCCGGAAAAAGTGCAACTGCAAAAAGCACCGGTTTCCGCAAAGAAACCGGTGCTTGCAAGCAGCGTGCCAAGCTGTCAGTGGGTCAACAGCTCAAAATGATTCCGCTTTGTGACCAGCAGCCCTTCCTTTTGCAGCTTGGAAAGCTCCACCGACATGGCGGCGCGTTCCACGCAGAGAAAATCCGCCAACTGCTGCCGGTCAAAGGGAATGTCAAAGGAGAGGGAGGACTGCCGGATGGACTCGGCGGACAGGTAGGACAGCAGCTTTTCGCGGGTGGTTCGTTTGCTGACATGGGTGATCTTATCGTTAAAAAGCAATATTTTGTTTGCCAGAACGCTGACCAGATTGCGGATGAGTTTCTGATGATGGTCGCAGGCGGTGGGGCAGGAGGTGAGCAGCCGCTTGACGTTCAGCAGCAGGATCTCGCAATCCTCCTCTGCCACCACGCTGATGTTCAGGATGGCACCGGGGGTGGCGGCGTAAGGCTCCCCGAAAAAGTCTCCGGTATTGCACTTGGACAGGATATTGCGGTGTCCCCAAAGATCTTCCTGTATCACAAGGGTAGAGCCGGACAGCACAAGTCCCATGACCTCCGTGGAATCTCCGGCACGGAAAATGTAGGAGCCCCGGTGTCGGGTGATTTTCGCTGCACTGACGCAGTGCAGGATGGATAAAATTTCATCATCGGTAAGCCCGGTAAAGAAGGGGCAGTTCCGCAGAACAGGCAGATAGTTTTGCATAAAGACTCTCCTTGTTGGAATTCAAACAGACAAGATGCCTTTAGTATACTATAATAAAGCTGCAAATGCAAAAAACACCCACAACAGGAGAGTATAGATATGATTCGGAAGATCATCCATATTGACGAAGAAAAATGCAACGGCTGCGGCTTGTGCGCAACCGCTTGCCACGAGGGAGCCATTGATATCATCAACGGCAAGGCAAAGCTGGTGCGGGAGAATTTCTGCGATGGATTTGGCGACTGTCTACCGGGCTGCCCCACCGGTGCTATCACCTTTGAGGAGCGGGAGGCCCCCGCCTACGACGAGGCGGCGGTGCAGGAGAACAAAAAGAAAAAGGAGCTGCAGGAAAAGATGAAGCATCTCCACGAGGGCGGCTGCCCCGGCTCCCGGATGCGGATGCTGGAACAGCCGGAGACCGCCGCCGAAAGTGTGGCTTCTGCTCCCGTACAGCCGGTCTCCCGGCTCCGCAACTGGCCGGTGCAGATCAAGCTGGCACCTGTCCATGCGCCCTACTTTGAGGGTGCAAAACTCCTGATCGCAGCGGACTGCACGGCCTATGCCTACGCCAATTTCCATCAGGAGTTTATGCGCGGCAAGGTGACCCTCATCGGCTGCCCGAAGCTGGATGCTGTGGATTACAGCGAAAAGCTCACCGAGATCCTGCGCAGCAACGACATCCAGAGCGTGACCATCCTCCGCATGGAGGTGCCCTGCTGCGGCGGCTTGGAGATGGCCGCAAAAAAGGCACTGCAGACCAGCGGAAAGTTCATTCCGTGGCAGGTGGTAACCATCTCCATTGACGGAAAAATTCTGGATTAAAAGTACAGGGCAGACCGATACCGCTTTGGCGGGAAACGTGGGATGATCCTTGCAGGAACTGGTTCGGGCTCAGAAAAACGTAGAACGATTTTTTGCGGAGGAAAAGAACACCACCGAGAAAACCCGGATCCGATAAACGAATACCGCCGAGGAGCGTTCCCAGTTGGAAGGCTCCTCGGCGGATTTTTTGTCAAGCACTGATAATAAATAATAAGTAGGATTCACAAGCATAAACTCTTGAAACGCTTCTGTCGGAATGTTACAATACATACTAGATATGTTGGTATATACTGTTCAAAAAACTGCTGACAACAGGGCATGAATCATGCTGCAATGAACTTCTTGAAACCTGTGCAATGGAAATGAAACCGGAATGAGACCGTCTGGGGCGGAGAAAGATTGGGAAAAATGAAAAACTCTGGAACGAGCGAAACCATGCAGACGCTGATGCGGAAAAGCGTCTGTGCGATGCTGAGCCTGCTGCTGTTGCTATCAGCCGTGCTCCCTGTGAAGACTGCCGCAGAAACCGCCCCTGCAAAGATCGTCCGTGTCGGCTCGTTTGAGGACACCTTCAACTATGTCAACGAGAGGGGTGCAAGAAAAGGCTACGGCTACGAATTGCTGGAAACACTATCCGGCTATACAGGCTGGCAGTTTGAGTATGTGACCTGCGATTGGTCAGACTGCTTTGAAAAACTCAAAAACGGCGAGATCGACATCATGGGCGATATTTCCTATACGGAAGACCGCGCTGAGGAGATGCTGTTTTCGGACGAGCCGATGGGGGAAGAAAAATATTACCTCTATGCTGATTTCTCGCGCACAGACATCTCCGCCTCCAACTTCAAAACGCTGAACGGCAAAAAGATCGGTGTTCTGATGGGAACGGAACCGGAAGAGATGCTGACCGAATGGGAGGAAAAACACGGCATAAAAACGGAACACGTCAACATTTCCGACAACGAGGATGTGAAGCAAAAGCTGGCAAACCACGAGATCGACTGCTTTGTTTCACTGGAAGAAGCTTTCTGGGCAGAGCTTGGCATTTCGACCATGACCCGTGTGGGAGAATCCAGCATCTACTATGCGATCAATAAGGACCGGCCTGATCTCAAGGAAGAACTGGATTATGCAATGAGCGTGTTGGACGAAGCGGATCCTTTTTATACGGCGGATCTGTATAAACGGTATTTCTCGCTGGATTATACGCCCATCCTTACGGGTGAGGAAAAGGCGTGGCTCAGAAAGCACGGCGCGATCCGGATGGGCTTTCTGACGAGTGATGGCGGCGTCAGCACCTATGACCCTGCCACCGGGGAGCTTACCGGAGCGATCACGGACTATATTCAGTTTGCAACAGGTTGTCTTGGAAATCAGGAACTGGAATTCCAGATCGTCGGCTATGACAGCATAGAAGCGGAACTCGATGCCCTGAAATCGGGCGAGATCGACATGATCTTCCATTTCGACCAGAACCCGAATCTGGCGGAAGAGTATCGTGTTGCCTGTACCAGCACAACGTGGATCACAAACCTGATGGCGGTTACGAACAAAGAGCACTTTAACGAGAGCAAGGCAAACCGCATTGCCGTTCCCCAAAACAAGCTTTCCCTGAAAAAGTACCTTGCGTTTTATTATCCGCAGTGGGAGATCGTGGACTGTGATACACAGGAGGATGCGGCAAAGCCAATCAATCTGCTTGCCGGTTCTATTGCAATGTATCAGAGCTCTGCGCGGAAGGTTACCCTGAGCGAGTTTATAAAGGATAACTTCTTTATGGTTCTGCTGATCGGCAGCATTGCCGTTGCAGTTGTTCTGCTCACGATCCTGAAGCTGCTCCAGAAGGCGCGTAAAGCCGAAGCTGCTGCAAAGAAAGCCGCAAACGATACGCAGGAGCTGAATGCAAAATTGCAGGTCGCCGTGGAAAAAGCAGAGAGTGCGAACCGCGCCAAGTCCACCTTCCTGTTCAATATGTCTCATGATATCCGTACGCCCATGAACGCCATTATCGGTTACGCAGATCTTGCCTCCCGGCATCTGGACGACCCTGAAAAGCTGGAAAAATACATGGAGAACATTCAGGTGTGCGGACAGAACCTGCTGATGCTGCTGAACAATGTTCTGGATCTCGCCCGGATCGAGAATGATAAGACGGAGATCGAGTATTCGGTTTCGGATGTGGAGAAGGATTTCCGTAACTGCATTGCGATGTTCCAGAATCAGGCGGACAGCAAGGGGCAGACGCTTACGGTGACAGCACAGCTGCAGCATCCGTATGTCTATGCGGATATTCCGCACCTGACCGAGGTCTGTACGAACCTTGTCAGCAATGCAGTCAAATACACAGGTGCCTGTGGCACGATCCACTGCGATGTCACGCAGAAGCCCGGCAAGAAAGAGGGCTGGTGCGATACGGTGATCACGGTTGCCGATAACGGCATCGGAATGTCGCAGGAGTTCCAGAAGCATATCTTTGAACCCTTTGAACGGGAGCGCACTTCCACCGTCAGCAAGGTGGAGGGCAGCGGCATCGGGATGGGCATCGTGAAAAAGCTGGTCGGGCTGATGGGCGGCACCGTGGAAGTGGAGAGCAAGATCGGTGTTGGCTCCACATTTACCGTTACCATTCCCTGCCGCATTGCATCGCAGGAGGAAACACAGGCGAAACGGGATACCACTTCTTCGGACAAAAAGAGCCTGTCCGGTACAAAAATCTTGCTGGCCGAGGACAACGACCTGAATGCGGAAATCGCCGTCGAGCTGCTGCAGGAAGAGGGCTGCACGGTAGACCGCGCCAAAGACGGCGTGGAATGTGTGGATATGCTGGAAAAAGCTGCGAACGGAACCTATCAGCTGATCCTTATGGACATCCAGATGCCTGTGATGAACGGCTACGATGCGGCAAAAAAGATACGGAGGATGGATGATCTCCCAAAAGCGGATATCCCCATCATCGCCATGACTGCAAATGCTTTTTCCGAAGATAAACAGGCGGCATTGGATGCCGGGATGAACGACCATGTTTCAAAGCCGATCAATAGGAATATCCTTGTGCCGACCATCCAGAAATATCTCTGACGTTGGGCTTCGTCCTTTGTGCGGCAGGTGCAGTTGAAAAGATTGCATGGAATATTATAAAAGTATTATTCTTTTGTGAATTTTAGCACTCTACGCTTGACAGTGCTAAAAACGTGTGGTATAACTAGGCCGTGCTCAGGAGGAAGGGCAAAGAAGAGAGCCGCAAGGCTCCCCGGAAAGCCCCGCCGAATGGGTAACATAAAGATTTTTGACCCGACCCGAACGCCGGGATTGGAGGAATGATTTATGTTTATGCCGACTATTTTCCATGAAAACCTGTTCGATGATCTCTTTGACCCGTTCTGGAACGATGGCGCGCTGGAACGTGCGATGAACCGTGACGAGCGTGAAACCTTCGGCAAGCGCGGTGCAAACATGATGAAGACCGATGTGAAGCAGACCGCCGATGGCAACTATGATGTTGCCGTTGACCTGCCCGGCTGCAAGAAGGAAGATGTTCAGATGGAGCTGAACGACGGCTACCTGACCATTCAGGCCGTCCGCAGCCACAGCAATGACGAGAAAGATCAAAATGGCCGCTACCTGCGCCGCGAGACTTTCTCCGGCACCTGCGCCCGCAGCTTCTATGTGGGGGACGCCGTGAAGAAGGAGGACATCCACGCAAAGTTCGAGGATGGCATCCTGCACATCACGCTGCCCGCACCGCAGCAGCAGAAGGCTCTGCCTGTGAACCCCAACCTGATCGAAATTGAATAACAGCCGTGCATCGGTGTGAGGAACATCGGTGCCCAGTGTATAATGCAAAGCCCCCGGAGAGCTGAGAAAAGGCTCTCCGGGGGCTTTTTGCGTCTGCTTCGACGAAATAAATTATTTCCGGCTGGTCAACCGGTTCAGCAGCATCACGGCCAAAACGATGACGCCGATGACGAGAATGATGCCGACCATGCCGATGAACATCATGGGCAGCGTGGTCATCCACGAAGAAAGATGAAGCATATGCGTACCTCCGTTAAGCCATCAGGGTCAGGATCAGGCCGCCGGCGATGACGGATGCGATCTGCCCCGAAACATTGACGCTGATGGAGTACATCAGCAGGAAATTCTGAGAATCCTCTTCCAATCCCATCTTATTGACCACACGGCCGCTCATGGGGAAGGCCGAGATGCCGGCCGCGCCGATCATCGGGTTCAGCTTTTTGCCTTCCGGCAGGAACAGATTCAGCAGCTTTGCGAACAGCACACCGCCCGCCGTATCAAAGACGAAAGCCACCAGACCCAGTGCAAGGATGAGCAGAGTGTCGGGACGGACGAACTTGTCTGCCGTCATCTGCCCGGCCACGGTCAGGCCCAGCACAAGGGTGATGAGGTTTGCCAGAACATTCTGTGCCGTTTCACTGAGGGCATTCAACACGCCGCATTCCCGCAGCAGATTGCCGAACATCAGGAAGCCCACCAGAGCCACACTGGCAGGAGCCACCATACCGGCGATGATGGTCACCACAACGGGGAACAGAATTTTCGTCAGCTGGCTGACATTGCCTTTTTCGTAGGGCATTCGGATAAGGCGCTCTTTCCGGGTGGTCAGCAGTTTGACGACCGGCGGCTGCACGATGGGCACCAATGCCATGTAGCTGTAAGCTGCCACCATGATGGCACCGAGGTACTGGGAATTGAGGGTGTTTGCCACAAAAATGGCAGTGGGCCCGTCCGCTGCACCGATCACGGCAATGGAAGCGGCGTCCCTCAGGTCGAAGAAGAAGCCCGCCAGAAACAGGGTGAAGAAGATACCGAACTGAGCGGCGGCACCAAAGAGCATGAGCCACGGTTTTTCCAGCAGGGGGCCAAAGTCGATCATGGCGCCAATGCCGATGAAAAGCAGCAGGGGAAACAGCTCGTTGGACATTCCCGCTTCAAACAAGGCGGAAATGGGGCCGACGGTGTCCCCCTGCGTGATGGCACCCGACAGCGGCAGGTTGACCAGAATGGCACCGAAGCCCATGGGCAGCAGCAGACTCGGCTCCATCTTTTTGGCGATGGCGAGGTAGATGAGCAGCGCACCGATGCACCACATGACCACCATCTGCCACGTCAGGTTCCCAAAGTTGGAAAACAGACTTGCGAATGTGTTCAGAAAGTTCATTTTTTCTTACCTCCTTGTGTTCCGGTACGGCGGCAAGAAAAAAGAGACTTCTGCCACAGTACCTTGTCTGTGACAAAAGTCTCAAGCGAACACATGACATCGGGCATTTCTGCCGTGATGACGCTGCCATGCAGCAGTTTCCCGAATGAAAAAACGAAAACTGCTCTTTACTCCCTTTTATCAAAGGTATTAAAACAGAATAGGAAAAGGCTGTCAAGAGGGATACGGAAATCTTTTCTGAATCTTATCCGGTCTGGGATCGCGGCTTGTCAAAGCAGGGAAGGAAAGGTGACTGTGTCTGCGTGCATCGGCTGCTGAAAACAAATCGGCTGAAACACGATTTCGTTTTCACATCACGCCTTGAAGCATCGGAGCGGATGGGCAGATAGAAGTGGAAATGACGGTTTTGTTGTATAAAGCAAGCGGATCTGTCCTATGGAGTCCTCCCTTTGTGTGATATGATTGCATCAATGAAAAGGAGGAATGCAAGATGATCCACCTGTTGCTGGCTGTGATCTATGTCTCGTTTATCAGTCTGGGATTGCCGGATTCCCTTCTGGGGGCGGCGTGGCCGTCCATTTATCAGGGGCTCAGGGTCCCGGTCTCCTATTCCGGCGTGATCTTCTGCATCATCTCGGTGGGGACGGTGATCTCCAGCTTGCAAAGTGACCGACTGACCCGGAAATTCGGAGCGGGCGGCGTCACAGCCATCAGCGTGGCCATGACGGCGGCGGCGCTGTTCGGCTTCTCCGCCAGCAATTCGTTCTGGGCTTTGTGCCTGTGGGCCATTCCCTACGGCCTCGGTGCCGGGAGCGTGGATACGGCCCTCAACAACTATGTGGCGCTCCACTTCGCCAGCCGCCACATGAGCTGGCTCCACTGCATGTGGGGCATCGGTGCCTCAGTCGGGCCGTACATCATGGGGGCTGCCTTGACGCGAGGCGCCGGGTGGCAGATGGGCTACCGTATCATCAGCGGGATGCAGGTGGTACTGTCGGTGATTATCGTTCTGAGCCTCCCGCTCTGGAAGGCCAAAACGATTGCGGACGCAGGGGAGCAGGAAGCGGCCCCCGCAAAGGCTCTGACCCTGAAACAAATTTTCCGCATCCCCGGCGTGAAAGAGGTTCTGATTACATTTTTCTGTTACTGCTCGCTGGAGCAGACCACGAGTCTGTGGGCCAGCAGCTATCTGGTGCTGAACAGGGGCATCTCCCCGGAAACCGCCGCCAGCTTTGCCAGCCTGTTTTTCCTCGGCATCACTGCGGGCCGGGCCCTCTGCGGCTTTTTGACCCTGAAGCTGAACGATGCACAGATGGTTCGGATGGGCCTTGGCTTGATCGCGGTGGGGGTCGTGCTCCTGCTGCTGCCGCTGGGGGAAACGGCGGCCTTGGCGGGGCTGCTGCTGGTCGGCTTCGGCTGCGCACCCATTTACCCCAGCCTGATCCATGGGACGCCGGGCCGTTTCGGGGCGGAAAATTCACAGGCGATCATCGGGGTGCAGATGGCAAGCGCCTACATCGGCAACTGCCTGATGCCGCCGCTGTTCGGCGCGGCCGCAAACCATACCACCATCGCCATTTTTCCCTATTATCTGCTGGTGATCCTGATCCTGATGGGGGCGATGCACGAGACGCTGCAAAAGGGAAGGAAAGCGGGGCACTAAAACATTCGACCGGCAGATACGACCGGCTCTGAAAGACAGAGGGCAAATCGGGCCGCCGGATTTGTGCAAAACAGCTCTGGCCTTTTTCTGCGGGGCGTGATACACTAAAGCCATCCAGAATAGGGAGGTCAAGACTATGGAATTTCATGAAGTTGTGAAAGATCGTTATTCCTGCAAAGGGTTTGGCCCCGGCAAAGTTCCCGCCGAGAAGCTGAACGCCATCCTCGAAGCGGGCCGCCTTGCGCCGACGGCCAAGAACCTGCAGGAGCAGCGGATCTATGTGATCCAGTCTGAAGAGGGTCTGGCGAAGATCGACGCTGCCACGCCCTGCCGCTACGGTGCCACCACCTGCGTGGTGGTGGCCTTTGACCGGAACAATACCTTTACCTACCCCGGCGGGAAGCGGAACTCCGGTGTAGAGGATGCCTCCATCGTGGCGACCCACCTGATGCTGGCCGCCGCCAACGAGGGGGTGGACAGCTGCTGGCTGAACTTCTTCGACCCGGACAAACTGGCCGAGGCGCTGGGGCTGCCGGAGAACGAGGAGATCCTGATGATCCTCGACCTTGGCTACGCCGCCGAGGGCACCAAGCCCCTGCCCAACCACGCTTCCAGAAAGCCGCTGTCGGAAACGGTCGCGTACCTGTGATCCGGCCATGAAGCGCACGGCGTATTATCATCTGCCCGGCCTGTTCGAGTTTTATGAGCTGTACCGCGTCTTTCTGCCGTTGTTCCGCACCCATCGGGAGTATTTTTACGATTGGTGCGAGATCGGTTCGCTCTACGGTGCCCCGTCGGACTGCATCTGGGGCGGGGGACGCACCGGCTTCGGCAGCGCCGACCCCGGCGAGGTCCTTGCTTTGACGCAGGAGTACGGCATCTCCGCCCGCCTGACGTTCAGCAACTCTCTGCTGCGGGAAGAGCACCTTGCCGACCCGAAGTGCAATGCCCTTTGCGCCCGGTTCGCGGCCGGCGGCGGGGTGCAAAGCGGCGTCATCGTCCACTCGGAATTGCTGCTGGATTACCTGAAACGGACCTATCCGGCGCTGTACTTCGTCTCCTCCACCACCAAGGTGCTGACGGAGTTTCCCCAGCTTTTGCAGGAATTGCAGCGGGAGGAGTTCCGCTATGTGGTGCCGGATTTCCGCTTAAACAAAGCCTTTTCGGAGTTGGACGCTCTGCCGCAGACGCTGAAGGACAAGGTGGAGTTTCTCTGCAACGAGTGCTGCTGGGTCGGCTGCACCGAACGGAAACGGTGCTATGAGAATGTCAGCCGCAAAAACCTCGGTGAGCCCTGCCCGGATCACCGCTGTGCCGCGCCGAAGGCGGCAGAGGGCTACCGCTTCTCCAAGGCGATGGAAAGCCCCAGCTTCATCGGCGTGGAGGACATCCGGGACTGCTACCTGCCCATGGGCTTTTCGCAGTTCAAGATCGAGGGCCGCGGCCTTGGCAGCGCCCTGATCTTGGAGTTTCTGCTCCACTATCTGACCAAACCGGAATACCAGCTCCACGTCCGGGAGGCTGTCTATCTGGACAACATGCTCGATCTGTTCTGAGCGGTCGTCTGCTTTTATAATGTAAAAGAGGCTGTTGCACGTCATTTTAGTCGAACGTGCAGCAGCCTCTTTTTATTCATCGAACACGGCGTCCTCAGGCGAGGTCGGCGAGAATGCCCGGCCAAAGGGCTTCCTCCTGCCGCATGACGGCGAAGGCACAGTCCAGATACATCTTGTTGGCGGCGGAGATGATGGTGCTGCGGAGCAGCAGCTTTTCCTCCCCGGCGTCTTCGGCAAGGTCCCGGATGGTGTGGCGCAGACCGAAGACGTAGGGCAGACAGTTTTCCAGCTCGTCGCAGAAATAATCGTAAGCCTGTGCGGCGGAGAAGTGCTGCCGCTGCATTTTGAACAGGGTGTCGATGTTTTCCATCGAGAGGACGGTTTTGGAGACGACGATGTAGATCAGGCTGGCCAGCTGCTCGCGGGTGTATTTTTTCTTGACGGGGTGGCTGATGATCCCTTTCTTGACATAGTTGCTCACCATGGAGGCGGTGAGCTCCACTCCTTGAAACGAACGAAAATACCCGTTGACGAACTGAACGGTCTGGTCGAGATACAGCCCAACGGAAGGCAGCTCCTCGTACCGGGGCAGGGCAAAATCCACGGCACAGGCCGCAATGCGGCGGTTCGATTCTTTTTTCATGCGGATAGTATAGCGTATTTTTCCAGCAAGGTCAACAGGTGTGTGAAATCTTTTGAAAGAATTTGCAAAAACAGTTGACAGGTTTTTGAAAAACTGATATCATGTCTCCGACAACCATGAAGACGTGGCGGCGCATCCGGCCGCTGAAAGGGAGAGATCGCTTATGAAGACCAAGATCGTTGTGGACTCCGCCGCAAACCTGTATGCGCTGGAGGGCGTGGACTTCGCCTGTGTCCCGCTGAAGATCATCACCGACCATGAGGAGTACCGCGACGACGGCACGCTGGACGCTGTGGGCATGGCAACGACCCTGCGCACTTACAAAGGAAAGACCTCCACCTCCTGCCCGAACGTCAGCGACTGGCTGGAGGCTTTCGAGGGAGCCGACGAGGTGTATGCCATCACCATCACGGGCACCCTGTCCGGCTGCTACAATGCGGCCCAGTTGGCGGCGGAAGAATACCAGCAGGAGCACCCCGGCAAGCGGGTCTTCGTGCTGGACAGCCTGTCCACCGGCCCGGAGCAGCAGCTTCTGGCCGAGCACCTGCGGGACGAGCTGGCGGCTGGGAAGGACTTCGACGCCATCTGTGCGGAGATGCTCCGCTACCACGAGCACACGCATCTGCTCTTCTCGCTGGAATCGCTGGCGAATCTGGCCCGCAATGGCCGGGTGAAGCCCGCCGTCGCCGCTGTGGCGCGGATGCTGGGTATCCGGGTCATTGGTCAGGCCAGCGCGGCGGGAGAGCTGGACGTTATCTGCAAAACGCGGGGGGAGCACGGCGCACTGGAACGCATCGTGCTGGAACTCAAGGAGCACGGCTATGCCGGCGGCCGGGTGATCGTCTCCCACTGCAACAACCCCGCCGCCGCCGAGCGCCTCAAGCATATGATCGAGGCGGTCTTCGAGGGCGCACAGGTCGTTGTGAACCCCTGCGGCGGCCTGTGCAGCTACTACGCTGAGCTGGGCGGGCTGCTGGTTGGGTATGAGGACGCAGAGGCGTAAGAAAGCCGCCTTGCAAACCGAGCCAAGCTGCGCTATACTATCTCCATCATAAGAGCCGCGGGGCGGCGGGGGAGGGGTGCAGCGTGTTCAGACTGCCATTCGTTAAATTTTTCAGCCGGATCATCAATCGGGCCACCGTCACCATTGCACTGGTGCTTTTGCAGGCGGCGTGGCTGCTGTGGGCGTTCTGGGCTTTCACCACGGGCCGGGTCTGGCTGAACGGTCTGCTGAAGGCGCTGAGCATCTGCATCGTGCTGTACCTTGTCCGGAAGGACGAAAACAGCGCTTACAAGATCGGCTGGATCGTTTTGATCGGGCTGCTGCCGCTGCTGGGCGGCGCGCTTTACCTCGCCTTTGGCAATAAGGCCCCGGCCAAGGGGCTGCGCACCCGGATGCAGAAGGTGGAACGGGCTCACACCGCCGACCTTGCCCCGCAGGAGGACCAGACCGACACGCTGGAACGGTCGGCCAAAAACCTGAGCCGCTACGTGGAAAAATACGGCCCCTACCCGGCGTGGAAGCACACGGACGCGGAATATTTCCCCAGCGGCGAGGCCATGTACCCCAAACTGCTGGCCGACCTCGAAAGGGCGGAAAAGTTCATCTTTCTGGAATTTTTCATCGTTAAGACTGGCATCATGTGGGACGGCGTGGAGACCATCCTCAAGCGGAAAGCCGCCGCGGGGGTGGACGTCCGGCTCATCTACGATGATTTCGGAAGTCTGCTGGGGCTGCCGACGGATTTCATTGTTCGGATGGAGCGCAGCCGCATCCGCTGCATCCCCTTCAACCCGGTGGTGCCGCTGGTGTCGCTGGTCATGAACCACCGCGACCACCGGAAGATCGCGGTCATCGACGGCAACATTGCCTACACGGGCGGCGTCAACCTTGCCGATGAATATATCAACGCCGAGCGCCGGTTCGGCTACTGGAAGGACGCCGCCATCCGGCTGGAAGGGGCGGCGGTCTGGAACTTTACGGTCATGTTCCTCAACAGCTGGAATGCCTTCCGCCCGCAAGAAACGGATTACGCTCCCTTTGCGCCCACGAAGCTGCCCGAAACCTCGGACGGCATCGTGCAGCCTTACTCGGACAGCCCGCTGGACGAAGAGCCGCTGGCGGAGACGGTCTACCTGAACATCCTGAACCAAGCGCAGCAGTATATCTACATCTATACGCCTTACCTTGCGGTGGGCGAAGAAATGCTCGATGCGCTGAAAAATGCGGCCAAGCGCGGGGTAGATGTCCGGCTGGTGCTGCCCGGCATCCCGGACAAAAAGCTGGTGTTCCGGCTGAGCCGGTCCTACTATGTGCCGCTGCTCCGGGCGGGGGTGCGCATTTATGAGTTTACCCCCGGCTTCCTCCATTCGAAGTGCTACGTCAGCGATGACCATCTGGCGGTGGTGGGCAGCATCAACATGGACTACCGCAGCCTGTTTCTGCACTTCGAGTGTGGGGCGCTGCTCTACAACAACAGTCAGGTCATCGCCCTGCGGGACGATGTGCTGGCCACGCTCCCCCGGTGCCGCGAAGTGAGCCTCTCCGACTGCCGCACCTCCCTCGTCGGCACCCTGTTGGATAGTGTGCTGCGGCTGCTCAGCCCGCTGATGTGATACCAACATCTGACGGCGCTTTTTGTGGCAGCAGGGCGTAAAGTGCTGAATTGCAAACCTTGCGGACTGCCAAGGCCTCTCACTTTGGGAGAGGTGGCATCGCGAAGCGATGAC
>OLOH01000567.1_pt1 | contig 25919 bp, 23 predicted proteins | sample 1673221 | NCBI WGS metagenome assembly OLOH01 (sample SAMEA3136767, study PRJEB25190) | human gut metagenome
TCCCAACAATGTACATCCTCAAATCGCCATAGACGCCTTGCGCGCCGGGAAAAATGTCCTGTGCGAAAAACCTGCTGCCCGCACGTATGCAGAAGCCTTGGAAATGCAGAAAGTTCAGCACGAAACAGGGAAGGTACTGAACATTGGCGTGGTCAACCGTTTCAACGACAGTGTTAACCGGATCAAACAGTATATTGACCAGGGACGTTTGGGAAACATCCACCATGTGTATGTCAGCTTCCGAGCCCACCGTTCCATTCCAAGTTTGGGCGGCGATTTCACCAATAAAGCTGTTGCCGGCGGCGGCGTCCTGATCGATTGGGGCGTCCATTACTTGGATATTGTCATGTATTGCTGCGGCGATCCCGAAGTCAAAACAGTTACAGGCGAAACCTTCTGCAAGTTGGGCAAAGACATGAAAAACTACGTCTATACCGACATGTGGGCTGCCCGTAAGCCCAAATATGACGGCGTGTACGACGTGGATGATTCCGTGACCGGGATGATCCGCACCTCTGGTCCGGTCATCACGCTGAATGGCGCATGGGCTCAGAACATTGGGGAAGAAGAGCGCTACATTGACTTTATGGGCGACAAGGGCGGTATCCGGCTGCGTTACGGCGAGGACTTCACCTTGTTTACCACAGAAAATGGGGCGCTGGTGGACTTCACACCGAAATTCAAAATGAGCGACATGTTCCAAAACGAGATCGATGCATTTGTAGATTGCGTCAAGACCGGCAAAAAATTGCCCTCCCATATTGACACGGTGATCATCACCGCCAAAATGATGCAGGCAATTTACGATTCCGCGGAACAGCACCGTGAAATCGTTTTGGAGTAACCAGGAAAGGAGTCTCTGCTTATGTATCCGTTTTCCATTGGCGTCATGCTGGATTCTTTCCGCACCGACGAAAAAACCGCCCTGGATAAAGCGCAAGCTTTGGGAGCCAAGGGGATTCAAGTGTATGCCACCCGAGGCGATATGTCTCCTTCGGCCATGACTCCGGAGCACAGACGGGATTTTTTGAAAGCTGTCAAAGATCACGGCTTAGTGATTTCCGCCCTGTGCGGCGACTTGGGCCAGGGATTTGGCAACCCGGAAAAGAATCCCGCTTTGATTGAAGAATCCAAGCGAATTCTTGATTTGGCAAAAGATCTGGAAACCGATGTGGTCACTACTCATATCGGCGTTGTACCGGGGGAGAAATCTCATCCAAGATATCACATCATGCAGGATGCCTGCGGACAGTTGGCAGCATATGCCGATTCCCTGCAAGCCCATTTTGCCATTGAAACAGGCCCGGAAACTGCGGCAACATTAAAAGGGTTTCTGGATGAGCTTCACTCTACCGGTGTGGCAGTGAATTTAGACCCTGCAAACTTTGTCATGGTCACCGGGGACGATCCTGTTCAAGCTGTGTATACCTTGAAGGATTACATTGTGCACACTCACGCCAAAGATGGCCGCCGTCTCCATTATGTAGATCCGGAGATCCTTTACGGCATGGTGGAATCCGACATGCTTCAGGACAACTCCTACATTGAGCTTCCCTTGGGACAGGGCGATGTAGATTTTCCCAACTATCTCAAGGCGTTGAATGACATCGGTTATACAGGGTTCCTCACCATTGAACGCGAGGTGGGGGACGACCCTGCTGCAGACATTGCGTTGGCCGTTGAGTTCCTGCAGAATCATATCCAATAACGGAAAAGTTCTTTGTATCACTTTCAAAATGGCGTCACCAATTCCCACTGGTGACGCCATTTTTCGAAAAAAACGGTTGTAAAATTTTTTTCTGTGTGGTAGAATCTCAACGGTTTAATAAAATTCTATAATCGTAAAATAAAAGATAGAGGGATGAAATATGGGTACTGAGAACGGCCAGGAGAACGAACAGCGAAAACATCTTCCTTTCCTCACCAAAGAGAACATAAAAGCGTTTTTACTGGTAAACCTGGGTGTGCTGCTGTTGACAATGGGTGTCTACTTTTTCAAGATTCCCAATAACTTTACCACTGGCGGTGTCAGCGGCTTGTCCATCATTTTGGGCAGTGTAACACCGTTTTTATCCACAGCCACGTTGATGGCAATTATCAATATTCTGCTTTTGGGCATCGGCTACTTGTTTTTAGGCAGACAATTCGGGTTTTGGACGACCTATTGCAGCCTGATGTATTCATTTGAAACGTGGGTCCTGGAAAGAGTGTTTCCCATGGATAAGCCTTTCACAGACCAGCCTTTGTTGGAACTTTGTTTCGCAATGATGCTCCCCGCAGTAGGATCTGCCTTGATGTTCAATTACAACGCTTCCAGCGGCGGCACGGACATTGTGGCCATGATCCTCAAGAAATACACGGGCATTTCCGATATTGGCAAAGCGCTTTTTGTCAGCGACAGCATTATCGCCTTGGCATCCTGCTTTTTCTTTGGCATTGAAACGGGTATGTTCTCCATCTTGGGTCTGTTTTTGAAAGCGTTTGTGGTTGACTCTGTCATTGAAAGTATCAACCTTTGCAAATTCTTTTCCATTGTCACTTCCAAACCTCAGGAAATCTGCGATTTCATCATCCGTGAGCTGCACCACAGTTCTACCGTGGTAGACGGGCAAGGGGCTTATTCCCATCAAGAACGAAAAGTGGTGCTTACCGCGGTCCGTCGAGGGGAGGCCGTGCGGCTGCGTCAGAAGTGCAAGGAAATCGATCCCCATTCCTTTATGTTCATCACCAATACCAGTGAAATTATCGGAAAAGGGTTCCGTTCCGACTGAGTTTCAAAAGGGCTGCTTCGGCAGCTCTTTTTTATTGGAATGAAACAGCTCAAATCCAGCTTAATAAATTGAAAACCTTCCTTTTTTGTGGTATTCTTGTAAAAAAGAAGGGGTTCTGTCGCCCCTGACTGGAATAGGGAAGGAAAATATGGAAAATCAATATAAAGAGGAATTTTGCTCCATTTTTCAAGAGCATGTCACCCGCGCCGGCGGGGAACAGCTTTTGGCCTGGCTGGAAAAAACCGACTTTTTCACAGCGCCTGCCAGTACCAAATTTCACTGTGCCTGTGAGTTCGGCCTTGTCCAGCACAGCATCAATGTTTATAAAGTGCTGCGGGAAAAATATTTTGAAGAAGGGGACAGCGAAGAGAGCTTCGCTCTGTGCGGATTGCTTCACGATGTCTGCAAAGCGCAGTTTTATAAAATCTCCACCCGCAACGTAAAGAACGAGGAAACCGGTCAATGGGAGAAACGTCCGTATTATTCGGTGGAGGACGCGTTTCCGTATGGCCACGGGGAAAAATCCGTCTATCTCATCGAAAGATTTGTGCGTTTAAAACCCGCCGAGGCCATGGCGATCCGGTGGCACATGGGCGGTTTTGACGATGCTGTCAAAGGCGGCAATTTCGCCATCAGCCTTGCCTTTGACCGGTATCCTTTGGCGGTAAAATTACATTTGGCGGATTTGGAATCCACCTATTTGCGGGAACATGGTACCTCAGAAGTTCGCCGCTGAGGTGGAAGGAGAAAACACATGGATGCCATTGCAGCCTATGATTTGACAAAAGAATACGATAATGGGCAGGTGGCGTTGGCCGGATTGAACCTTCAGGTGCCTCAGGGAGAAGCGTTTGGCTGTGTAGGTGAGAAGGGCTGCGGCAAAACCACCTTGATCCGCTTGCTTTCCGGACTGACCCGCCCATCGTCCGGGGAATGCACCGTGCTGGGAATGTCGCCACTCTATGAACCTCAACGGCTTCACATGTCTGCCGGCACCGTACTGGATTCCGCCAAGCTGTACACAGGCATGACGGTTTGGGAAAACCTGCGTTTTTTCGCAGGACTTCATGGACTGGACGACAACGATTCCCTGGAACGGTCTTCCTTTTTGCTTCACAAATTGGATATTTGGGCCGCCCGGGACTTGCCAGTAGAAACTCTTCCCACTGGGGTAATACGTCGTGCGTCTTTGGCCAGGGCTTTGATGCACAGCCCTGAAATCTTGCTGGTGGACGAGCCCTCTGGCGGACTGGACCTAGAAACAGCGGACGCGATCCACTCTTTGCTTTCCTGCATCGCTGCGGAGGAGGGGCTTACCCTGTTTTTGTGCAGCTCCAATATGGCTTATGCGCAGCGTCTTTGTCAGGACTTTGCCATTTTGAAGCAAGGTATTCTGCTGGCAAAAGGCGACTTGGAAAGTCTCCGGGATGGAGCCGGGGTAGGATACCGTGCCCAACTTCGTCTGGCAGAAGGCAGTCCTGCCCCCACGGGATTTCAGTTTGTGGACGGAGTCTGGGAAAAAGAACTGGAAACAGAAAACGACATGCCAAAAATCATTGCCCACGCAGTGGAAAGTGGTTTGCGCCTTTACGAAGCGCGGCTGATTCAGCCAACACTGAAGGAAATTTACAACGCATGGCTTATAGGCGGAAAAAAGAAGGTGAAAAAAGCAGATGAAGCAGAAAACGAAGCCCCAGAGGATGGAATCTTCTGGGAAGAGGGAGAGGAGCTCTCCCAGGATGACTGGGGAGAAAAGGCTTTCCCAGGAGAAATATCCACGGAACAATCCGCCGACGGGGAACCCGATTCCGGAGACGAATGGAACGAAGAGTTCGGAGAAGAAGTTTGATCTGGGACGGATTTTCTCTTCCGCGGAAATTGTACTTGTGGGAAAAGACCTGGGCGCCATTTGGAGAAACAAGAATACCCGGACTATGCTGATGCTTCTGCCGGTTGTGTTGGTAGTGCTGATTCCCCTAGTGTATTCTGTTGCCATCAGTTTTTTGCCCGCAGAAAATTCCCTTGCATTGCCGGAGAAAATTGCCGCGATGGTAGGTGGATTGGATGGGTACGGACCGCGGCGGCAATGGATGGCAGCCTTCACTAGATTGCTTTGTCCCATGCTGTTTCTATGTGTTCCCATCATCTGCTCTGTAACTGCTACAGCTCGTGTATTTGTAGGCGAAAAAGAAGAGGGAACGTTGGAGACCTTGATGCTTTCCGCCATGGACACCAAAACGATTCTGCACGCCAAGGTCACTTGCTGCACTTTGTTGTCCATCGCCATCTCTTTAGTATCCTTTGTGGCCTTTGCCATCACCGTTTCCGTGGCAGATATTTTGATGGGTGCGCCTTATTTTCTCAATTTTCAATGGCTTGTCTGCCTGATTTTATTTATGCCCGTTGTGGCACTGTTTTCCGTGGTGTTTGTCAGTTGGGAATTCACTCGGGTACACAGCAGCGGAGAAGCCATTCAAACCATGGGATATTTGATGTTACCTTTGCTTCTATTGTACCTCGTTCAGTTTACAGGTGTGTTCCAGATCACTGTCCCGCTGCTGTTGGGAATCACTGTTGTTTTGGCGATTCTCTCCATTGTGCTTTTCAATGTGACCAGCCGGAAATTCCAGCCGGACCGGTTATTTGCCTACTCTGAAGGCCGCTAAATGGACCGGGCATAAAGAAGAGAACGTGATGGAAGAAACTGGTCTTCTTGACTTTTTTCCCGAAATTTGATAGATTTATTAGACGAAAGGAATCTCAAGAAAGGAAGCGCAAGTAGTAGTATGGAAATTCATTACACGCCCAAAGGCGTATGTTCCCGTCAGATCGATATTGTTGTAGAAGACGGAGTGATCCAGTCCGTAAAGTTTACCGGTGGCTGCAACGGCAATACACAAGGTGTGGCTGCTTTGGCTAAAGGCATGGAAGTTAAAGAATATTTGAAACGGTGCAAGGGAATTCACTGCGGTTCTCGGCCCACTTCTTGCCCCGATCAGCTGGCACAGGCTTTGAGCCAGGCTGTAGAAGACGGCAGAATCTCTCTGTAAAGAGACAATAGAATAAGAAAAGCCCTTCCCACTCTAATCGAGAGGGAAGGGCTTTTTGTGTGTCCGGGGATCAAGCCTGTTTAAAGGCTACCCCACGGATACAAGGCGAACTAAGGGTCCTTTAGCAGCCGCAGCCGCCGCAGTTACCGCAACCGCAGTCGTTGCTGTTGTTGGAGCAGAAGCCATTGCCACCGCAGCAGCACAGCAGGATGAGGATGATAATGAGCCAAGAGCAGTTTCCGTTACACATATTGGAAAGCCTCCTTTCGAATTACACTCTATCTTATGGTGGGAGAAAAAAAGTGTTACAGCCGGGCAAAAGAATTTTTAAAATTTTTGATTTCAAGAGAAAACAAGAGATTTTAAGAGATTGAGCGAGATCGGCTTCACCAAATAATTTTATTTGACTTTGTTTGACCTTGACCTTCAAGAGAAATTGGGTATAATTAAAGTCAAAGAAAGTCAAAGGCAGAAAATATAAATGTGATATATATGGAGGATCGGTGAAATGAAATGCGTATTAGTGACAGCGTTGCGAAATATATTTTAGACTTACTGAACCAGGAAAACGGCACTGCTGAGATTCAGCGGAATGAACTTGCCAACTATCTGGGATGTGTTCCCAGCCAAATCAACTACGTGCTCACTTCCCGGTTCACACCTGAACAGGGCTACATCGTAGAAAGCCGGCGGGGTGGCGGCGGATATATCCGAATCACCCGGATGCGACTTTCTAAATCCGATATGATCATGCATATTGTCAATGGGGTGGGGGACAGCTTGGACACCGCTACGGCCAGGGCCATGACCTCCAACCTGCTGCAAAACGGCATGTTGGATTCTTCCGCGGCCAGCTTGATTCAAGCTGCGTGTTCGGAACACGCGTTAGCCGCCGTTCCCAAGGAGATCCGAGATACGGTACGTGCAGCCATTTATAAGAATATGCTCCTAGCCACCAGAACATAAAGGGGGAATTGTTATGCTGTGTCAATCCTGCGGGAAAAGGACCGCTACAACTCATATAAAGACCATTGTCAATGGAAAATTGACAGAATACCATCTCTGTGCAGACTGTGCCAAGCAAAAAGGGTACAGCAACATTTTTTCCAACTGGGGTATGGACTTTGGAAATTTGCTGGGCGGATTTATCGGCAACGATTTTTCTTCCAGCCAAGTGACCCGTTGTCCCACTTGCGGCGCCAGTTTTGAGGAGATCACCCAGTCCGGCAAAATCGGCTGCGCAGATTGCTATACTACATTCCGTAACCAGCTGCTGCCGGTGATCCAAAGGATCCATGGGACCACCCATCACAAAGGGAAGGTACCGGGCGGTTCGGCGTTGCAAATCAGCGGTGGTCAACACCAGATGATGCCCGTGCAGGAATCGCCCTTGGATGAAAAGAAGCGCTTGTTAAAGCAAGCCATTGAAAAACAGGATTTTGAAACCGCCGCCGTATTGCGAGACGAGATCAAGGAGATGGAAAACCATGGCTGAACTGACAAAATGGTATGAAAAAGCCGGTAACTGCGGCGATGTGGTATGCAGCACCCGAGTCCGTCTGGCCAGGAATTTAAAACAATACCCGTTTCCCTCCCGAGCAACGATCAAGCAACGGGAAGCTGTAGAGCAAAAAGTGAAGGATGCTTTGCTTTCCGGCAACAGTATCCTTTCCAAAGAGTTTCGCTTTTTGCCCTTGGAAAGTGCTTCCGAAGAAGAGGCCGTTTCCCTGGTGGAACGGCACATCGTCAGTCCGGAATTTATCTCGGACCGCCGGGGCAAAGCAGTGTTGATCTCCGAAGACGAGAGCATTTCCATCATGGTCAACGAAGAAGACCATTTGCGCATCCAGGTTTTGCGGGAGGGCTTGTCCTTGAAGGAAGCTGCCGAGACGGCTGACCGAATTGATACTTTGCTCAGTGAAACATTGGATTTTGCATACGACCCTGAATTTGGCTACCTTACCCAGTGTCCCACTAACCTGGGTACAGGCATGCGGGCATCGGTCATGCTGCATTTGCCTGCCTTGACAGAAAACGGCGCCATGCCTAGGATCTCCTCCAATCTGTCCAAGTTGGGGCTGACCATCCGCGGCACCTACGGCGAAGGGAGTAAGATCATTGGTGCTTTGTATCAACTGTCTAATCAGATCACATTAGGGCTGAGTGAAAACGAAGCCATTGAAAATTTGCGTTCTATCACAGTACAGCTTATGGAAGAAGAACGCAAAGCCAGGAGCCAGATGAGTGAAAACATCGCCTGGCAGGATAAAATTGACCGGGCCGCGGGCATTTTAAAAACAGCCCGTGTCCTATCCAGCAGCGAATTTATGGAGCTGCTTTCCTATATACGCTTTGGCCTTTCCACCGGCGTGCTGCAAGGTGTTTCCACCGAAGAGTTAAACACCTTGATGGTAAACGCACAACCAGCCACCTTAATGGCGAAGGCCGGCAAACAACTTGACGAAAACCAGCGCGACGTGCTCCGGGCGAACATGGCCCGAGAGCTGTGCGCGAAGATAAAGGAGTGAGTGATATGACATACCGTTTCAACGGATTTACGGAAAAAGCGAACAACGCCATGAACTTGGCCATTGCTTCCGCAGAGGAGCTGGGCCACGATTACGTGGGCAGCGAACACGTAATGCTGGGCTTGTTAAAGGAAGGCACTGGTGTGGCATACACCGTGCTGAATAAATTGGGGATCACCGCAGAAGCTTACGAAAAACTCATTCGGGAACGAATCGGCACCGGGGAGCCTACCTCGCTGTCTCCCGATGAGTTCACCCCTCGTACAAAGCGGATTCTCCAGGTAGCTGCCGTGGCAGGTGCCCAGCTTCACAACGCTTATGTGGGCACAGAGCATTTGCTCATTGCCATTATTGAGGACGGCCAAAGTTACGCCATGCGGTTTTTGCAGATTTTGGGCGCTGACCCCAATCGGATCGTCTCTGAACTTTCTTCCATGCTGAACAACGCTTCCTTTGGCAACAAGGGGGAAGGGACCCCTGGCGCTGGGGAAGAAGGAAAACAAAGCGGCAAAGCTTTGGATCAGTTTGGCAGAGACTTGACCCAGTTGGCTGCCCAGGGCAAAATTGACCCTGTCATCGGCCGTCAGACCGAAATTGAGCGTGTAATTCAGATCCTGTGCCGTCGTACGAAAAACAACCCTGTGTTGATCGGCGAGCCCGGTGTAGGTAAAACAGCTGTGGCGGAGGGCTTGGCGCTGAAAATTCAGGCCGGGGAAGTGCCGGAGCTGTTGAAGAATAAACGTCTGATCTCTCTGGACCTGACCGGTATGGTAGCCGGTACGAAATACCGTGGCGACTTTGAGGAACGGATCAAGAGTGCCATCGACGAAGTGAAAGCCGACGGAAACATTATCCTGTTCATCGATGAGCTGCACACCATTATCGGTGCTGGTTCTGCGGAAGGCTCGGCAGATGCCGCCAACATTCTGAAACCTGCTCTGGCCCGTGGTGATTTCCAGGTCATCGGCGCCACCACTATCAACGAGTACCGTAAGCACATCGAAAAGGATGCTGCTTTGGAACGTCGGTTCCAGCCTGTCATGGTGGGTGAACCTTCCGAAGAGGAGGCCATCACCATTTTGAAGGGCTTGAAAGACCGGTATGAAGCTCATCACAAGGTGCAAATCACCGACGAAGCCATCGAGTCGGCTGTGAAGCTTTCCTCCCGTTATATTGCGGACCGTTACCTGCCGGACAAAGCCATCGACCTGATCGATGAAGCAGCTTCCCGTGTGCGTCTGCGTACCTTTACCGCCCCTGAAAATCTTCAGGAGTTGGAAAAGAAGATCAAAGATATTGAGATCGATAAAGCCGCTGCCGTGAATGCTCAGGATTTTGAGCGGGCTGCTTCCCTCCGTGACAAGGAGAAAGAGCTGCAAGAGCAGTTGGAGCATGCCAAGGACGAGTGGACTGCCAAAAATGAGCGGAGCAACAGCGTGGTCGTTCCCAGCGACATTGCCGATATTGTCTCTATGTGGACCGGCGTGCCGGTATCCCAGCTTACCGAGGAAGAAAGCCAGCGGCTGCTGCGGTTGGAAGACACTCTGCACAAGCGTGTCATCGGCCAGGATGAAGCTGTTACCGCCATTGCAAAAGCGATCCGCCGTGGCCGTGTGGGTCTGAAAGATAAAAACCGTCCTATTGGTTCTTTCATCTTCTTAGGACCTACCGGTGTTGGTAAAACGGAGCTGTGCAAAGCCCTTGCTGAAGCAATGTTCGGGGATGAAAAAGCCATGGTTCGGTTCGATATGTCCGAATACATGGAGAAGCACACGGTATCCCGTCTGGTGGGTTCTCCTCCCGGATATGTGGGCTTCGATGAAGGCGGCCAGCTGACGGAGGCCGTACGGACAAAACCCTATTCCGTGGTGTTGTTCGATGAAATCGAGAAAGCCCATCCGGATGTGTTCAACATCCTGCTGCAGATCTTGGAAGATGGCCGTGTCACCGATTCCCAGGGCAAAACCGTGGACTTTAAGAACACTGTGATCATCATGACCTCTAACGTAGGCGCACGCTTGATCACTGAGAAGCAGAAGAATCTGGGCTTCAGCCAGGAGACCTCCGGCGAAACTGCAGAGGAAGCTGACTTTGAGAAGACCAAGGAATTGGTCATGGGCGAATTGAAAGCCCTGTTCCGCCCTGAGTTCCTGAACCGTGTGGATGACATCATCGTGTTCCACAAGCTGACCAAGGAAGACACCGCGAAGATCGCTGACAAGATGCTTGTCACCTTGAAGAAGAAGCTTCAGGATATGGACATTGCCATGGAGTTTACCACCGCAGCTGTGGAAGCAGTGGCGGAAAAGGGTTACGACCCCAACTACGGTGCCCGTCCGTTGCGTCGTGTGATCCAGAGCCAGTTGGAAGACCCCATCTCTGAAAAGATGTTGGAAGGTGCCATCACCGCGAATAAATCTTACCGCTGCGATTTCAGCGATGGTAAGTTTGTTTTTGAGCCGGTTGAACCTGCTACCACTTCTGAAACCACAGAATAAATAAAGAAAACTCCCAGCTTGGGAATATTCCCGGCTGGGAGCTTTCTTTTTACCTGTTAAAATACGTGGCTATATGTTTTTCGCACTGTGGGGGAGAGTAGATGAATTCATCCATATGATCCCCTTGGAAAAAGTACTCTGGGGGAGCAGGCTTTCTGGGTTCCGGGTCAAATGTCTCGATGATGATCAGTTTTACCTTCATTCTGCTGGGGAGAATGCTCTTGATAAACACGCTGGCTTGTTGACCTGGGTAAACATTTTCCTTGATCTCCGCCAGTCCAGCCAAGTTGGGGGTCAATTCCACAAACACCCCGTAACTTTCCATGCTGCGAATGATTCCTCCCACTGTTTCCCCAGGACGAAACCGGTTGGCGTTTTCTTCCCAAGTGCCCAGCAGCTCTTTGTGGGAAAGAGTGACCCTGCTTTTCTCCCGACATTTGACAATGGCCCGAATATCCATTCCCACCAGGAAGCGCTCCCGTGGATGTTCGATGCGAGACACGGAAATGGAATCGATGGGCAGCAGGGAAACGATCCCACAACCAATGTCCGCAAACACTCCAAACGGCTCAATGTGTGTCACTCGGGCGTCGATCACGTCGCCGGGGGAAAGGGCGCAAATAAATTCTTCTCGGCATTTTTCCTGTGCCGCACGTCTGGAAAGCAGCGCCGTAATGCGCCCGTATTCATCCCGGATAAAATCCTGTACCAGAAAGCACACGGGCCTGTTTACCCTGGAAAGAATGGCAATGTCCCGTACAGAACCATCCCGTATGCCAATCGCCCCTTCTTCCCGAGGGATCAATCCGCGCATGAATTTCAAATCCACGATCAAGTTGTGCTTGGAATCGCACATCATAGCTTTCGCTTCCAAAATTTTTCCGTCCCGCATAGCTTCCGCCAAGGACGCAGGCGTCTGAAGGGAAGCCCTCAAGTGACCTTCCGGATGAAACTGCATTTTCTGTTCTTCCTTTCTCTGCAAGGACAGCCCACGATTTTGTTAATGAGCCCGGGCGATTAAAACCCATCCGCCCTCCTCCCGTGATACAAACATGTATATGTCTTTGCGAAAAGGAAAATACCCGCAGAAGCCTTGCATCTTTTCTCCATATAAGGTAAAATAGGCCCAGTCATGTTATCAAAACGACCTGCGGCAAGTTCTCAACGATCTGTTTGCAGGCGTGTTTTTGCAAGAGAGGAAGTATTCAATGAAGCGTAAAATTCTTATGGGACTGTCCGCCCTGTTGGCAGCCTGCTTGCTTGCCGGTTGCGGCAACTCTGGGGAACCTTCTCCCGCTGCTACTGTCATTGGAACCACCGATACATTGGTTGCCCAGGAAGATTTAAAACCCAAAGATAACGGTAAAAAAGCGGGTTATCAGTTGGACATGCCGGAAGAAGGGGAAGAGATCGCCATCGTCACCATGGAATCCGGCGAAACTTTCAAACTTCGCTTTTTCCCTGACGAAGCTCCCAAGACGGTATACAACTTCAAAGTCCACGCACTGGAAGGCTATTATAATGGACTCACTTTCCACCGCATTATTGAAGGGTTTATGATCCAAGGCGGTGATCCGGAAGGAAACGGGACCGGCGGCGAAAGCGTGTGGGGCGGTTCGTTTGCAGATGAATTCAATAAGAACTTGCTGAATATTGACGGTGCCGTATCTATGGCCAACAGCGGCCCGGACACCAATGGCAGCCAGTTCTTTATCAACGCTACCGGCGGTTGGAAGAATGACTGGGATTATTACCAGCAAGGTTATGAAGTGTACAAAGAAGACCCGGACACTTTCAATGCCTATTACGGAAGCTGGATCGATATGGATAAAATGACCAGCGATGTGGAGAAAGTCTACGAGGAGAATGGAGGAAACCCCACTCTGGACGGTGCGTATTCCACAGCGGGAAAAGGCCATACCGTGTTCGCCCAAGTGTTTGAGGGTATGGACAATGTGATGGCATTGTCCCAGGTGGAAACAGATTCCAATGATAAGCCAGTAGAGGATGTAGTGATAAAGTCTATCGAAATCGTTCCTTACGAGGGATAAATACCACAAAAAAACTCCCGGATTAAAAAATCCGGGAGTTTTTTTGCCATTTATTTTTCTTCTTCCTGATCTGCCAGAGCCAGTTTGTAAGACAACGTCATCAAACTGTCGTTCATATGTACGTTTTCCACAATGGCGTCAGGATACTTGAGCGCAATATCGAAGTGGCTGAAGTTCCAGAAAGAATGGATTCCCAAGCTATACAGCTTATCGGAAACAGACTCCACATGTTCCTGCGGCACACAGAGAATCGCCATCAAAGGATGATGCTCCTTGTAGAATTCGTCAATGGTGGCGTAATCCAATATGGCGTGGCCGCTGATCTTTCCGCCGATGACTTTACTGGCATTATCAAAAATGCCAATTAGATTAAAGCCCAACTGTTCGAAAGGCATGTGTCCCGCAATCGCTTTTCCCAGGTTGCCAGCGCCCACCAAAATACAGGGATGGCGCTTCTGGATTCCCAAGATCTTTTCGATCTCCCGGCAGAGTTGGGGCACATTATAGCCATAACCCTGTTGTCCGAACCCGCCAAAACAGTTAAAGTCCTGGCGGATCTGGGAAGCGGTAAATCCCATTTTTTCAGAAAGCTCTTTGGACGAAATACGGGTTTCACCTTTTTTGCCCAGTTCGGTAAGAAACCGGTAATACCGGGGCAGCCGGCGAATCACTGACATGGAGACATTTTGCTTCTTTTGTATCATAATTCGGATACTTCCTGTGGATCAAAATTTTGTAAAGCGGGTTTACAGCATCTCCCGCAGATGGTCATCAATCGCCCGGAGGAACCCTTCCGTATCCACCTTATGGATTTCCGGCAGGGTAGACATGGCGGCCAAATCGCCGGTCATCACACCGGACTCAATGGTAGCGATGGTAGCAGCTTCCAGTTTGTCGGCAAATTCTACCAGGGCAGGGGTTTCATCCAACTCACCGCGCTTGCGCAAAGCACCGCTCCAAGCAAAGATCGTTGCCACGGAGTTGGTGGAAGTGCTCTCGCCCTTCAGATATTTATAATAGTGACGCTGTACTGTGCCGTGGGCCGCCTCATACTCGCACGTTCCGTCAGGAGCAACCAGCACAGACGTCATCATTGCCAAGCTTCCGAAAGCAGTGGCAACCATATCGCTCATCACATCGCCATCGTAATTCTTGCAGGCCCAAATGTACCCGCCTTCGCTGCGGATAACGCGAGCTACTGCGTCGTCGATCAAAGTGTAGAAATACTCAATCCCTGCTTTTTCAAACTTCTCCGCATATTCCTTATCGTAAATCTCCTGGAAAATATCCTTGAAACGATGGTCATACTTTTTGGAGATGGTATCTTTCGTGGCAAACCACAGATCCTGCTTCATGTCCAAAGCAAAGTTAAAGCAAGAACGAGCAAAGCTCTCAATGCTCTTGTCAATGTTGTGTAGTCCTTGAATGATACCGGGAGTTTCAAAATTGTGGATCAGATACTTTTCCTCGGTACCGTCCGCCTTTGTCACCAGAAGTTCCGCCTTGGCGCCTGCCGGAACGGTAGCTTCCACATTCTTATACACGTCGCCGTAAGCGTGACGGGCAATGGTGATGGGTTTTCTCCAGCTGGGGATAAAGGGGGTAATGCCCCGCACCAGAATAGGAGTACGGAACACTGTGCCATCCAGCAATGCACGAATGGTGGCATTGGGGGATTTCCACATTTCCTTCAGGTGATATTCTTCCACCCGAGCGGCATTGGGGGTAATGGTAGCACACTTGACAGCTACACCATATTTTTTTGTGGCCAGGGCGGAGTCCACCGTTACCTGGTCGTTGGTCTTATCCCGGTTTTCCAATCCAAGGTCATAATATTCCGTGTTCAGGTCCACGTAGGGGAGCAGCAGGATGTCCTTGATCATCTTCCAAATGACCCGGGTCATCTCATCGCCGTCCATCTCTACAAGGGGCGTTTTCATGGGGATTTTCTGAAACTCTGCCATGGTCTTCTCTCCTTTATTTTAAAAATCAGTGTGGCGCATTAGTTTGCCTGGCTTTTGGTATAATTGAGCAAACCGCCGGCCAGGACCATATCCCGCTGGCGTTTGGTCAGCTGTGCTTCCACCTGAATGGTAAAGCCTTTTGTCACGTCCTCCAAAGTGACCTGATTGCCCTGGGAAAGTTCTGCTTTGATATTGGGCAGCCGCAACAGATCCATTTGGTCGATGCGGTCATAATCGGATTCGTCTGTAAACTGGAGGGGAATCAAACCCGCGTTGGCCAAATTGGCACAATGGATTCGCGCGTAGGACTTAGCCACCACAGCTTTCACGCCCAGATAAAGGGGCACCAGCGCGGCATGCTCACGGGAAGAACCCTGGCCATAGTTGGAGCCGCCGATGACGATGCCGCCGCCTTCGGCTTTGCAGCGCTCCGGGAATTCCTTATCGCAAACGCCAAAGCAGAACTGAGACAAATAGGGAATATTGGAACGATAGGGAAGGATCTTGGCACCAGCGGGCATGATATGGTCCGTGGTAATGTTGTCGCCCACCTTCAAAACAGCCTTCTTTTCAATGCTGTCAGGCAAAGGCTGGGAAACAGGGAAGGGCTTGATATTGGGTCCCCGCTGGATTTCAACGGTTTCCATCAAAGCTTCCTCAATGGGAGGCTCCACCAAATTGTCGTTAATGAGAAAATGTTCCGGCATAGCGATCTCGACCGGTTCGCCCAACGTCCGGGGATCGGTGAGAACTCCCGTCAAAGCGGAAGCTGCTGCGGTTTCCGGACTCACCAGATACACTTGCGCATCGGCAGTACCACTGCGGCCTTCAAAGTTCCGGTTGAAGGTGCGCAAAGAGACGCCAGCGGAATTGGGGGACTGGCCCATGCCAATGCAGGGACCGCAAGCACATTCCAAAATCCGGGCACCGGCAGCGATCATATCCGCTAAAGCGCCGTTAAGAGCCAGCATATTGTAAACCTGCTTGGAACCGCAGCCAATGGTCAAGCTCACATCCGGATGAACTGTTTTGCCCTTCAAAATGGCTGCAACACGCATCATGTCCAAATAGGAAGAGTTGGTGCAGGAACCAATGCAGCACTGATCGATGTGAATGGGCCCAATCTCAGTGACGGATTCCACCGCGTCAGGGCTGTGGGGGCAAGCGGCCAAGGGCTCCAAGGCAGAAAGATCCAATTCGATGATCTCGTCGTATACCGCATCCTCATCGGATTTCAATTCTTTCCAGCAATCGCCCCGGCCTTGGGCTTCCAAAAATTCCCGGGTGATCTCATCGGAGGGGAAAATAGACGTGGTAGCGCCGAGTTCTGTTCCCATGTTTGTGATGGTGGCACGCTCCGGTACAGAAAGAGTTTTAACGCCCTCGCCGCCGTACTCGATAATTTTACCAACGCCGCCCTTCACACTCATTTTCTGCAGAACAGCCAGGATCACATCTTTTGCAGAAACCCAGGGAGAAAGCTTGCCACGGAGATTTATTTTTGTCATCTTGGGCATATTGATATGATATTCCCCGCCGCCCATAGCAACAGCAACATCCAGGCCGCCGGCGCCAAATGCCAGCATGCCAATGCCGCCGCCAGTGGGAGTGTGGCTGTCCGAACCGATCAGGGTCTTACCGGGGATGCCGAAGCGTTCCAGATGGACCTGATGACAGATGCCGTTGCCCGGCCGAGAGAAATAGATGCCGTGCTTTTTAGCAACAGACTGGATAAAACGGTGGTCATCCGCATTTTCAAAGCCACTTTGCAGGGTGTTGTGGTCGATGTAAGCCACGCTTCGTTCCGTTTTGACACGGGGTACGCCCATAGCCTCAAATTCCAAATAAGCCATTGTACCAGTAGCGTCTTGGGTCAAGGTCTGGTCAATGCGCAGACCGATATCTTCGCCCACCTTCATCTCACCGCTGACCAGATGATCCGCGATGATTTTCTGTGCAAGAGTTCTGCCCATGGAGATCCTTCCTTTACAAATTATTTATTTGTTCACTTTTCTACACTAAAGAATAAAACTATAAAAGATATTATCGCCGAAAACTGGCTTCCTGTCAATGTTCTAGGCCGGATTTTCGAAGAGAAGTTCTAATTTTTTAAAAGAACGCCAACTCTTTTAAGAAGAAAATCAACAAAAACATGGTGCCGATGGACAGGATAGAGCTAAACACCACAAGTTGTCCGGCAAGTTTGTCGTCGCCGCCCATCTGTTGCGCCATTGTAAAGGACGATACCGCGATAGGCGCGCCAAAAACCGTAAGGAGAACCGCCAAAGGCGCACCACGGAACCCCAGCAGCAGCGCGATTCCCAAAAACAGCGCGGGGAATACCAGGAGCTTTGCCCCCAGCACAATGAGCAGTTCCTTGATGTAACGGCCCACGTCTCCAAAGCTGAAAGAAGCACCCAAAATCACAAACGCCAGGGGAGTGGCAATGGAAGACAGATCGGACATGGTATCATAAATGGGAGTGGGGATGGGAATACGTAGAACCACAAACACAATGCCCAACACAGATCCGATGATCAACGGGTTGGTGACGATGCCCACCAGGATCTTTCCCACATTGGGTTTCTTCCCATTGAAGATTTCCAGGGAAACCACTGCCAGCACGTTATAGAGCGGGATAATAACCGCGATCAAGATGGATGCCAATCCCGCAGCCGTATCTCCAAACAAGGCAGTGCTAATGGGAATTCCGAACAGTACGAAATTACTCCGGAACATGCCTTGCAGCATAACACCCCTGCGAGAATTGTCTTTTTCCAGAAGTATCGCCAGACAAAGGGAAAGCACAAATTGAATCAGCACCCCCGTCACTGCGTAAAGCAGCAGCTGGGAGTTAAAACTCTCCGCCAGCTCTGTGTTATAGATGTTGCAAAACACCAAAAGCGGCAAGAAGATTTTAAAAATCACTTTGTTTACTTGTTTGACAGACGTTTCGTTCATCATTCCCGTCAATTTGATGACATAGCCCAGCGCCATCAACAGGAACAAGGGAAGCACAATCTCCAAAGAAATGATCAAGCTTTCCATAAAACAACCCACTCTCCTCCATCCAAAAGGTTAAATAAAATTATACCACCATTAAATAGGATAGGCAATTCAAACTTCCCTTTTAGAGAAAGTGCTTTTCACTTGCCCTTCCTGGAAACTGATGCTATAATAAACTAGCTTTGGTATGCTCTGGAGCTTTTTTCACCGTCCTGTATGTTTTTACTGGTTTTCTGGCAGACTATCTTTTGTAAAGGAGGATGCTGCCATGAAAAAGGACGATGAAAAGAAGCTGCGCCGTTTGGCATTGAACGCCATGGAGGAAACAGAGGATTCGGAAGAAAACTCGGAACCATCCCAACGCCCTCTTGTTCAAGACGGATCTGTCACCACACGGTGCAATGGCCGGACCATTCATTGCTTGACCATTATCGGCCAGATCGAAGGGCATTACATTTTGCCCTCCCAAAACAAAACCACCAAGTATGAACATGTGATACCCCAGATCGTGGCGGTGGAAGAAGACCCGCAAATCGATGGGCTTCTGATGCTGCTCAATACCGTAGGGGGAGACGTGGAAGCCGGCTTGGCGCTGGCGGAACTTGTGGCCGGGATGAAAAAGCCCACTGTGTCTTTGGTTTTGGGCGGAGGCCATTCCATTGGCGTGCCCTTGGCGGTGGCGGCCAAACGGTCGTTTATTGCGGAATCCGCCTCCATGACCATTCATCCTGTGCGAATGAACGGCTTGGTGTTGGGGATTCCCCAAACGCTGGAATATTTCCGCAGGATGCAGGACCGCATCACAAACTTTGTCATACAGAACTCCAATATTACCAAGGAGCGTTTTACCAGCCTGGCAATGAATACTCAGGAGTTGGTGATGGATGTAGGCACTGTGCTGGACGGTCCCGATGCGGTGGAAGAAGGGTTGATCGATTCTCTGGGCTCCCTTTCCGACGCCATGGACTGTTTGGGACAGATGATCGACCAAAACCGAAAGCGGCAAAATTTCGGAGCCAAAACAACCAACAAAACAACAAAAAAGAAAAAAGCAGAGTGATAAACCGGCGGTACATCCGCCGTTACATAGAAGGAGGAGTTTATGACCATCTTCGAAGCAATCATCTTAGGCATTATTCAGGGAGCCACCGAATTTTTACCCGTGTCCAGCAGCGGCCATTTGTCCATCTGCAAGCATCTGTTTGGCATTGAGCTGCCTGGGATCCTTTTTGACGTAATGCTTCACCTGGGCACATTGATTGCCGTGGTGTTTGTTTACCGGGAGCTGATTTGGCGGCTGATCAAGGAACTGGGTTCCCTGTGCGTTGATATTGTTCACGGTCAATTCAAATGGAGCGAAATGAACCACGACCGCCGTTTGATTTTCATGCTGATCATTGGCCTTCTGCCTCTGTTTTTGATGTTTCTTCCCATTCCCGGCACGGGCATGGACATCAAAGGGCTGTCAGAGACTTTGGGGTCCGACTCCGACATTTTAGTGGAAGGTCTTGCCTTGCTGGCCACCAGCGCGCTGCTTTTCGCTGGTATCCAAGCCAACAAGCGGGTCAAACAGATCCACAGCCGGAAAGATGCTTCCGGACGCATGGTCAGAAGCAATGGCCGCAAGAAGATCCACACTGTCGACGCCATCCTGATCGGTATTACCCAGTGCCTGGCCGCAGTGTTCCCCGGGCTTTCCCGGTCCGGTTCTACCTTGTCCGTGGGTCTGCTGCGGGGAATCAACCAACAGACCGCGTTGGACTATTCTTTTGTGTTGGGCATTCCTTCCATTGCTGCTGCGGCTCTGGTCTCTCTGTTGGACATGGGAGAACAGGCTGACGCAGTGGGGGCAGGTGCACTGATCGTTGGCGTGATCACTGCGGCAATCGTGGGATTCCTTGCCATTAAACTGCTCAAATGGATTGTCACCACCAACAAACTGCATGTTTTTGCCTTTTACACGTTGATCGCCGGCGCCCTTGTGACCATTATCGGCATCATTGAACATATCACCGGAAACAACCTGTTTACCGGACTGCCTTTGTAAGAACGTCAAAATCGCTTGAGATCGGAGGGAAACTTTTGCCTGCAAAGAAAACAGCATCCAAATCGACGAAGAAGCCGGCGGCTAAGAGGACCCCGCCGGCCTCTTCCACGAAAAAGAAATCTGGAACACGGTCTAACACCGGAAAAGCCAGCCAAAATACCCATCTTTCCGCCGAAGCGATCCGGCAGAAAAATCAGATCCGGGCAGTTGTGTTGTTCGCCTGTGCCATTTTGCTGGGATGCTTGGTGCTTATCCCGGGAGACAATCTGTGGCGTTGGGCACACAACGCTATTTTGGGACTTTTTGGAAGCTGGGCGCTGCTCTGGCCTGTGTTAATGATCTATGTGGCCGTGATCACCGCCATGGAAAAGCCCAGAGGGTCCATCAGCGGAAAGATCTGGATGACCGTGTTGGTCATTGTGTTGTTCTGTACCACCGGGTTTATTTTTGGAAACCGTTCCATTCCCGATGGATTAAATCCCTGGGAATACATAAGTTATTTGTACACCCAGAACGCCAATACAGCCGGGGGAGTGCTGGGCGGTCTGCTTGGCCTGCCTTTGATCGCCGGAACCGGGGAAGTGGGGGCAAGGATCATCATTGTGCTGCTCCTTTTCGTGGCAGTTATGATCCTTACCGGCACCACGCTTATCGGACTGTTCCGCACCATCAAAAAGCCTGTAGACGTGGTGTCGGAAGGATTGCAAAACGCCCGGCAACGCAGGGAAGAGGAGCGCCTTATCCTGGAGCGAAACTCGGACATCGATGTGCCATTGGAACCTCAGCTTCCAGCCCATCCGGTGCGGGCGGATTCTACAGCTGCTTTCTTTCCACCGCCTCCTGAGAAGAAGAAAGTGGAAAAGAAAAACGATAAGCTTGACCGGCTGAAAGCTGTCTTTGGGGTAAACGAAACGGCGGAAGAACCCAAATCCACTGTTTCGGAAAATGGTGGTGCCCAGCCAGAACCTTCCCCTGCGGTCCAACAGCTCGAGGAAGGTACCCAAGCATTGGAGCGGGCACTGGAAGAGATCGACGAGATTCACATTCCCACGCCTCCGGTGGAGGCTGTCCGATCCCCTGTGCCAAAGGCAGAACCTGCTGTGACCGAGCCTCCCAAAGAAGAGAGTCCTGCCAAAGAGCCTGACCGTGTTGCCGCTGCCGTGGAAAGCGCGCCCATTCCCGATGACGTGAAAGAGCTGACGGAAAAATTCATGGAACAGCGTGAGAAAAACGACCGCAAGGAAGCTACCCCTGCGCAGCAAGCCTTGTATACAGGGGCGGAGCCTGCCAAGGTGGCATATTGCTTCCCGCCGGTAACCATGTTGGCTGTCAGTCCCCATGGCAACCCCGCGTTGGAGACTGAGGAGCTCCAAACCAACGGACGCATCCTGGTGGACACCCTAAAGAGCTTTGGCGTGCAGACAAAGATTTTGGACATTTGCCGCGGCCCCGCGGTTACCCGGTATGAAATCCAGCCCGCGGCAGGTGTGAAAATCAGCAAGATCACAAACCTTGCTGATGATCTGGCTCTGAATCTGGCCGCTACCGGCGTGCGTATCGAAGCGCCCATTCCGGGAAAAGCCGCCGTAGGTATCGAAGTACCCAACAAGAGCCGAAGCACTGTGCGCATGCGGGAGTTGGTGGAATCCAATTCCTTCCAATCTTCCAAAAGCAAACTGTCTGTGGCACTAGGGCGGGACATTGCAGGACAACCGGTAATTGCCGACCTTGCCAAGATGCCCCACTTGCTCATCGCCGGTACCACTGGTTCCGGTAAATCCGTGTGCATCAACTCGTTGATCATCAGCATGTTGTATAAGGCCAGTCCCGATGAAGTCCGTTTCCTGATGATCGACCCCAAGGCTGTGGAACTTACCGAATATAACGGCATGCCCCATATGTTGGTACCTGTGGTCACCGACCCCAGAAAGGCTTCCGGCGCATTGGGATGGGCCGTGTCGGAAATGATGAAGCGCTATAAGATCTTTTCCGAATTCAATGTGCGCAACTTGAAAGGGTATAATACTTTAGCTGCCTCCCAAAATTATCAGGACGAAAACGGCCAACCCATGCCGGCCATGCCACAGATCGTCATCATCATCGATGAGCTGGCCGACTTGATGATGGCCGCGCCCAAAGAGGTGGAAGATTCCATCTGCCGGCTGGCCCAGTTGGCCCGTGCCGCCGGAATGCACTTGGTGGTCGCCACACAGCGTCCCTCTGTGGACGTGGTGACTGGCTTGATCAAGGCCAATATTCCCAGCCGTATTGCTTTGACAGTCTCCAATTCCGTTGACTCCCGCACCATTTTGGACGCGGGCGGTGCAGAGAAATTGTTGGGCAACGGCGATATGCTCTTCGCTCCTGTGGGCGTGCAAAAACCTTTGCGTGTTCAGGGATGTTACGTTACAGACGAGGAAATCGCCTCTGTAGTGGAGTTTGTCAAAAAGACAAAGTCCATTGAATACGACGAAAAGGTAATTGAAGAAATCGAGCGCAACGCTGCCAGCGAAGCCAAGCACGATGACAATTCCGAAAACGACACCGGGGGAGACCCCATGATCGATGAAGCCATCAAATGTGTGGTGGAAGCAGGACAAGCTTCCACATCTCTCTTGCAAAGACGGCTGCGCTTGGGCTATGCCCGGGCAGGCCGCTTGATCGACGAGATGGAACAACTGGGTGTGGTCGGCCCCCACGAGGGTTCCAAGCCGCGGCAGGTTTTGATGACTTACGCCCAGTGGATGGAACGCAACATGCAGCACGGTGGCCCCAAAGAAGGGGAAGAATAGGCAAACCCTATGGAAAATTCGGAGAAAAAGCACGGGAAAAGCAACCGCCGAATCTGGGCGGAACGGATCGCATGGGGACTGTTTGCCATGTTGCTTATCTTTTCCGTGACTCCCATAGGCAAAGCCTGTTGGAAGCAGTTATACGCGGTGTCCAGATTTCAGGGCCCTGTTAAAGAAGCACCGCTGGAAATCCATGTCGTCGATGTGGGAAAAGCCGATGCCATGCTTTTGCGATGCGAAGGCTCCACTGCCTTGTTGGACGCCGGAACAACGGCCTCAGGGGACCGAGTGGTGGATTACCTGTATCGTATGGGTGTAGAACATCTGGATTATGTGATTGCGTCCCATCCGGACAGCGACCATACCGGCGGAATCGCCCAGGTGCTACAGGAAATCCCGGTAGATACCTTGGTCATCTATCCTTGGGCGGACGAAATGCGTCAAACAATCGAGTTCCGCGGGATGGAAGAAGCGGCAATCTCCGCTGCGGTCACCATCCGGGAAGTACAGCCGGGAGATTGTTTTTCCTTGGGAAGCGCCACGTGCAATGTGCTGGGTCCTTTGAAAGATTACCAGGAAACCAACGATTGTTCGCTGGTATTGCGGTTGGATTACCTTGATTTTTCCGCACTGTTCTGCGGCGACATCGAGTCCCAAGGGGAGTTGGACCTTGTAAAGTCCGGAGCGGACCTGGACGTGGACCTGTTAAAGGTTCCCCACCATGGCAGCGCCAGTTCTTGTTCCCAACGTTTTTTGGAGGCAGTCACACCGAAATACGCTGTGATTTCCGTTGGACCGGATAACAGCGATCTTCCTCGGGAAGAAACACTGCGCAGATTGGAAAGCGTAGGAGCCGAGATTTATCGAACGGATACCGATGGGGATTTGGTGTTCTCCTGGGATGGAGAGCAGCTTTCCCTGAGAAGTGAATATAATAACACACTGGAAAGGACAGAAGGGAATCCATGAAACAGCTTGTGATTGACCGTTTAGACGGCAAATTTGCCATCTGCACAGACAGCGACCAGAAATTTTTTGCCATTGAACTGCCGGAACTGCCCCAAGGTGCAAAAGCCGGCAGTGTGCTGACCATCACAGACGAAGGGGAACTTTGTCTGGATGAAGAAGCCACCAAGCGCCGGCAGCAATCGGATAGCCGGGGCGGAAAGAAACGGTAAAAGGGGGAAATACGTATGGGAAAGCTGAAATTTATACTGAGTTGTGTAACTCGCATGGATTACCCTGAACTTTTCCGGACAGTGGGGAAGGTCCATAAGATCACGAAGAAGAATTCCATAGGCATCTTGACTGACGTGGTGCATTGTGGATTGAAGTACGGCGCGGGATTTAACGACTACTTGCTTTGCGAGTTTTACAATCTCACCGATGAGCAGCGGGCAACATATATCACCCGCAGCGTCAACAACACTCTGGTGAGCATTTTGAACGACCGGCAGTATTACCACTTCTTTGACAACAAAACAGAGTTCTACACCACTTTTGCCAAGTATATTGGCCGTGAATGGCTGGATTTTTCCAAGGCTTCTAAGGAAGATTTCAAGAAGTTCATGGAATCTCGGGACATGGTCATGGTCAAGCCCGAATCCTCCAGCGGCGGCTTTGGGGTAAATAAGCTTTTTAAAAAGGACTTTTCCTCTTTGGACGCCATGTACGACAAGCTGAAGGCCGAAAATATCGGCGTGGTGGAGGATGTGCTCCAGCAGCACGAAATCATGAATCAGATGAATCCTCACGCAATCAATACACTGCGGATCGTCACTATCTTGAACGAAACAGGTCCTCACATTGTATATGCTCATATCCGCATCGGCAACAGCGACCGCCCTGTGGACAACCTTCACTCCGGCGGTATGTTTGCCCCCATCGATTTGGACAAGGGTGTAATCCAATACCCTGCTTACGACAAAGCACGCCACACATATACGGAGCATCCCCGTACCCACACAAAGATCCAAGGCTTTGCCATTCCATATTGGGAAGAAGCCAAGGCCATGTGTCTGGAAGCTTCCCAGGTGGTACCCCAAATGCGGTATGTTGGCTGGGATGTAGCCATTACCCCCAATGGTCCCGTTTTTGTAGAAGGAAATAACCTGCCCGGTTATGATATCCTGCAAATGCCGCCTCACACACCGGATAAAATCGGTATGTTGCCTCGGTTCCGGGAATTTGTAAAAGGTATCTGATCACAGCAAAAAGTCCCTCGGAGTTAAATCTCCGAGGGACTTTTTCATAGTCGGATTTATCTAAACTTGTTTTTTCAAAAATCGTAAGGGTTCCCTGCGTTTTAGCCGCAATCCATCGCTTTCTTTCCGGCGCATATAAACGCTTTGGATCAGACCAAATCCAAAATACATACAGGCCGCGGAAGAACCGCCTGCGCTAAAGAAGGGGAGGGTCACGCCCATGGCCGGGAGCAACGCCAAACACATGCCAATGTTGGAAATGGACTGTAAAGCGATAATTCCAAAATAGCCGAAGCAAATGAATTTCCCCAAATCATCCCGGGAGGAATGGGCCACATGCACAACCTTGACCATAAAGAGGAACAACAATAAAATCAACAAGGAACACCCGATGAATCCCAGTTCTTCTCCCGCCACAGAGAAAATATAGTCGCTCTGCTGGAAGGGAACACTGTTGCTGGCCACCCGGCTGCCGTTGAACAGGCCTTGACCAGTCAGTTTGCCGCTACCAATGGAGATCCGTCCTTGGTACTGTTGGTATCCATCTTCCATCTGTACCGTGGGGTCGTCCAAATTGAACAAAGCCACAAACCGCAGCTTTTGGTAGTCTGCCATGACAAACTTCCAAAGCAGTGGAAGGGAAATCAGCACCACAATACCCAGAATCGCAAAATAACGGAGTTTTACTCCTGCTGCCAAACTCATCACAATAAACATGGCAAAAAACGCCATGCCTGCGCCTGTATCGCCCTGCATTTGGCACAGCATGATGGGCACCAGCGCGTGACATCCCAATAGGACCACATGCAGCGGCTGATTGATCAAATCCCGCTTGCGCAAAGTGTCCAAATGCTTGGAATAGGTGAGCATAAACGCAATCTTGACCAACTCGGAAGACTGAAACGTCCTGCCGCCAATGGTAATCCACGCGCGGGCGTCCACGCCACCGCTGCCTTGGACCTGCTCGCCGAACAATGCGGTGTAGATCATCAGGAAAATCGAGAAGCC
>OLOH01000573.1_pt1 | contig 25615 bp, 18 predicted proteins | sample 1673221 | NCBI WGS metagenome assembly OLOH01 (sample SAMEA3136767, study PRJEB25190) | human gut metagenome
GTTTCATGTAGGGTGTTCCTCCTCTGTTATATCTTTGAGCCTATCATACACCCGTCCCCCCCCCCGGCATTCGTTTGACACGAATCGACCGGTGCACAATTTTGGAAAATTCTGCCCCTTATTTTGTGAAATTGTTTCATTTTGAGAATGAGTCAGATTGCTTGACACTGCCCGCGAATCATGCTAAACTTAGTCCACTTTGAAAAAAGCACAAATGCGTTGACGGGGAAAAAACGATTTTCCTCTGCGTACAGAGAGCCGCCGGGTGGTGCAAGGCGGGTGCAGAGGGTTTCGGTTACTGGCCCCTGAGCGGCAGGGCTGAACACACAAGTAGGCTCTGACGGATGTCCACCGTTACAAGGACAGCGATTCGCTGCAAAAAGCCGATCGTGCAAAGCGGCTGTGCCCAAAGGCGCAGCAAAGAGAGTGGTACCACGGGTGCCCTGTAGTTTGAACTTTACAGGCTCTCGTCTCTCAAGGTTTTCGCCTTGAAAGACGAGAGCCTTTTCATATGTAACTCCTTCAGTCAGCTTCCTCGGGGAGGGAGCCTCTGGCGAAACGGGAAGCTTTACCGCACTGCCAAGGGCCCCATCTCAGAGGGGGCTGTCACCGCAGGTGACTGGGGGAGTTGGGCAGGAAAAAACCTCAAAAGTGTAAATCGTTTGGGAGGACGCACATTATGATGGACGCAACCAAGTACGCTCCGGGTTACTACCCGGTACCCGCAGGCTATGACAGCTGGGTAAAGAAGGATCACATTGAAAAAGCCCCCGCATGGTGCAGTGTGGACCTGCGCGACGGCAATCAGGCCCTGATCGTGCCCATGAGCCTTGAGGAAAAGCTGGAGTTCTTCCAGATGCTCGTCAAGATCGGCTTCAAGGAGATCGAGGTCGGCTTCCCCGCCGCCAGCGAGACCGAATATGAGTTCCTGCGCACCCTCATCGAGAAGAATATGATCCCCGATGACGTCACCGTGCAGGTGCTGACCCAGTGCCGCGACCACATCATCCGCCGCACCTTCGAAGCCGTCAAGGGTGCGCCCCGCGCGGTCATCCACTTCTACAACTCCACCTCCGTCGCCCAGCGCGAGCAGGTGTTCCACAAGTCCAAGGAGGAGATCAAGAAGATCGCCACCGACGGTGCAAGACTGGTCAAACAGCTCAGTCAGGAGTACGAGGGCAACTTCCTCTTCGAGTACAGCCCCGAAAGCTTCACCGGCACCGAGGTCGATTATGCCGTCGAGGTCTGCAACGCCGTGCTGGACATCATGCAGCCCACCCCCGACCGCCCGATGATCATCAACCTGCCCGTCACGGTCGAGATGAGTATGCCTCACGTCTACGCCAACCAGATCGAGTACTGCGACAAGCACCTGAAGTACCGCGACAGCGTCATCATCTCCACCCACCCCCACAACGACCGGGGCACCGGCGTCGCCTGTGCTGAGCTGGCCGTGCTGGCCGGTGCCCAGCGCGTCGAGTGCTGCCTGTTCGGCAACGGCGAGCGCACCGGCAATGTGGACGCTGTGACGCTGGCCATGAACATGTACAGCCACGGCGTTGACCCCAAACTGGATTTCTCCAACATGCCGGAGATCTGCGCTACCTACGAGCGGGTGACCCGGATGCACATCTACGAGCGCACTCCCTATGCGGGCCAGTTGGTCTTTGCCGCCTTCTCCGGCAGCCATCAGGACGCCATCGCCAAGGGCATGGCCTACCGCAAGGAACACGGCGAACACCGCTGGACCTGCCCCTACATCCCCATCGACCCCCACGACATCGGCCGCACCTACGATGCAGACGTCATCCGCATCAACAGCCAGAGCGGCAAGGGCGGCATCGGCTTCGTGCTGGAGCAGAACTACGGCTACAACCTGCCCCCGAAGATGCGCGAAGACCTCGGCTACAAGGTCAAGAACGTCTCCGACCACAGCCACAAAGAGCTCAGCGCCGCCGAAGTGCTCCGCATCTTTGAGGAGAACTTCCTCAACAAGGAAAAGCCGCTCTCCGTTGTGGAGGCCCACTTCGCGCAGGTCAACGGCATCACCGCCACCGTCACGCTGGACCTGAACGGCCAGCGCAAGGTGGTCACCTCGGTGGGCAACGGCCGTCTGGACGCCGTGGCCAACGCCATCCAGAGTGCTACCGGCATGGACTTCCACCTCGAAGTCTACTCCGAGCACAGCCTTGACGAAGGCTCCACCTCCCGCGCCGCTTCCTATGTTGGCCTCTCATGGGGCGACGGCAGCATGACGTGGGGTGCCGGCACCGATACCGATATCATCGTGGCCGGTATCAAGGCGCTGGTATCTGCTATTAACAGCAAATAATTGCATTTACTCCTTCCGTCATCGCTGCGCGATGCCACCTCCCTCCCGGAGGGAGGCTTTCAGGCCCCCTCGCCGAGGGGGCTGCCGCGCAAGCGGCTGGGGGAGTCCATCCATTCGATAAAAGGAGAGTACCACCATGGGAATGACCCTGACGCAGAAGATTTTAGCCGCACATGCCGGTCTGGCCGAGGTCAAGGCCGGGCAGCTCATCAACGCCAAGCTCGACATCGTGCTGGGCAATGATATCACCACCCCCGTCGCCATCAACGAGTTCCAGCGCGCGGGCTTCGACAGCGTGTTCGATAAAGAGCACATCGCCATCGTGCTGGACCACTTCGTGCCCAACAAGGACATCAAGAGCGCGACCCAGTCCAAGCAGTGCCGCGAGTTCGCCAACAAATACGACATCCTCAACTTCTACGATGTGGGCCAGATGGGCATCGAGCACGCCCTGCTGCCCGAAAAAGGCATTGTGACCGCGGGCGACTGCGTCATCGGTGCGGACAGCCACACCTGCACCTACGGCGCACTGGGCGCCTTCTCCACCGGCGTCGGCTCCACCGACATGGCCGCCGGTATGGCCACCGGCATGGCATGGTTCAAGGTCCCCGCCGCCATCAAGTTCGTGCTCAAGGGCAAGTTCGGTCCCCGCGTTTCCGGCAAGGATCTGATCCTCCACATCATCGGCCAGATCGGCGTGGACGGCGCACTCTACAAGTCGATGGAATTCACCGGCCCCGGCGTCGCCAACCTGACCATGGATGACCGCCTGTGCATCTGCAACATGGCCATCGAGGCCGGTGCCAAGAACGGCATCTTCCCCGTGGACGAGACGACGAAAGCTTACCTCAAGGGCCGCAGCCAGCGCGAGCCGGTCTTCTACGAGGCTGACCCGGACGCCGAGTACGAGCAGACCATCGAGATCGACCTCGACCAGTTGGAGCCTACCGTTAGCTACCCCCACCTGCCGGAGAACACCCACCCCGCCAGCGAGGGCAGGGAGATCAAGATCGATCAGGTCGTCATCGGCAGCTGCACCAACGGCCGCTTGGAGGACATGGAAGCCGCTTACAACATCCTGAAGGGCAAGCACATCGCCAAGGGCGTGCGCGGCATCATCATCCCCGCCACCATGGCTGTTTATAAGGAGTGCATCCTCCGCGGCTGGACCACCGCCTTCATCGACGCGGGCTGCATCGTTTCCACTCCCACCTGCGGCCCCTGCCTCGGCGGCTATATGGGCATCCTCGCCGAGGGTGAGCGCTGCGTCTCCACCACCAACCGCAACTTCGTGGGCCGCATGGGCCATGTGAAGAGCGAGGTCTATCTGGCCTCCCCGGCCACCGCCGCCGCCAGCGCCCTCACCGGTTACATCACCGACCCCCGCACGGTCTAAGAGAGGAGAAACACCATGAACAACGCAAACGGTTCCGTTTTCAAATACCCGGACAATGTGGATACCGACGTCATCATCCCGGCCCGCTACCTGAACACCCCCAACGCCAAGGAGCTGGCCGCACACTGCATGGAGGACATCGACAAGGACTTCGTGAACAAGGTCCACGAGGGCGATCTCATGGTCGGCGGCTGGAACTTCGGCTGCGGCTCCTCCCGTGAGCACGCCCCCCTCGCCATCAAGACGGCGGGCATCTCGGTGGTCATCGCCAAGAGCTTTGCCCGCATCTTCTACCGCAACAGCATCAACATCGGTCTGCCCATCATGGAGTGCCCGGAGGCTGCCGACGCCATCGCCGCAGGCGATGAAGTCAGCGTCGATTTCGACACCGGCCTCATCACCGATAAGACCACCGGCAAGACCTTCCAAGCCGAGCCCTTCCCCCCGTTCATCCAGAAGATCATCGCGGATGGCGGGTTGATGAAGTCGCTGACGAAGAAATAACTCCTTCCGTCATCGCTGCGCGATGCCACCTCCCTCAAAGAGGGAGGCTTTCAAGACCCCTCGCCAAGGGGTCTGTCGCGAAAAGCGACTGGGGGAGTTCTGCATAAAGGAGCCATTATGGAAAAGAACATTGCTGTCATCTGGGGCGACTGCTCCAGCCCGGAGATCGTCAAGCAGACGATCCGCGTCCTCGATAAGATCGCCGAAACGTACGGCCACACCTTCCACTATACCGACGCAGCCATGGGCGGCGAGGCCATCGACAAGTACGGTGACCCCCTCCCCCAGCACGAGCTGGACAAGTGCCTTGCGGCGGACAGTGTCCTGCTGGGTGCCGTCGGCGGCCCCAAGTGGGAGGGTCTGCCCGGTGAGCAGCGACCCGAAAAGGGTCTGCTCCGCCTCCGCGCGGGCATGGGCCTGTACTCCAACAACCGCCCCGCGAAGATCTGGCCCCAGCTGGCTCCGGCCAGCCCCCTGAAGCCGGAGATCGTGGCACAGGGCATCGATTTCATCATCGTGCGTGAGCTGATCGGCGGCGTCTACTTCGGCGATCACGAGACCCACACCCTCGAAAACGGCGAGAAACAGGCCATCGACTCCATGCCCTACTCCGAGCACGAGATCGAACGGATCGGCCGCATTGGCTTCGAGACGGCCCGCAAGCGCCGCAAGAAGCTCTGCTGCGTGGACAAGGCCAATGTGCTGGACACCAGCCGTCTCTGGCGCGCCGTCATGCACCGCTTACAGGCCGAGTACCCGGACGTCGAGTACAGCGAGATGTTCGTGGACAACTGCGCCATGCAGATCGTCAAGGATCCGGCCCAGTTCGACGTCATCGTGACCGAGAACATGTTCGGCGACATCCTCTCCGATGAGGCTTCCATGATCACCGGCTCCATCGGCATGATCCCGTCCTCCTCCCTCGGCGACGGCACCCGCGGCCTGTATGAGCCCATCCACGGCTCCGCCCCCGACATCGCGGGCAAGGACATCGTCAACCCCACCGCCTGCATCCTCTCTGCGGCCATGATGCTGCGCTATTCCTTCGGCCTGACCGAGGAAGCCGATGCCATCGAAAACGCCGTGAACAAGGTGCTCGACAAGGGCATCCGCACCGCCGACAACATGAGCGACGGCTGCACCTGTGTCGGCTGCACCGGCATGGGCGACGCGATCCTTGCGGAGATTTAAAATGTTTTTTCGAAGCGGTGCTCCCGGCGGTCACCGCTTCTTTTATTTGCCGCTTGTCATTCTACCCGTCGTAGTCATGAAATACATTCATTTGACAAAATACTTTTGCTAACCTATACTTTATACCATCACTGACGGAACAAAGGATAGGATAAAAAGATGTTGACTCTCGACAAAGTATACCATGCCGCCTTCGTGCTGAAGGACGTTGCACGCAAGACCGACCTCATCGAAGCGCCCAAGCTGTCCAAGGACTGCCAGCTCTACCTGAAGACCGAGAACCTGCAGGCCACCGGCAGCTTCAAGGTGCGCGGCGCTTATTATAAGATCAGCCAGCTTTCCAAGGAGGAGAGCGAGAAAGGCGTCATCGCCTGTTCTGCCGGCAACCACGCGCAGGGCGTGGCGCTGGCCGCCACCCGCCGGGGCATCAAGAGCATCGTCTGTATGCCGGACGGTGCCCCCATCATGAAGGTGGAGAACACCAAGAGCCTCGGCGCAGAGGTCTGCCTCGTACCCGGCACCTACGACGACGCCCACGACAAGGCCGTGGAGCTGCAGCAGGAGACCGGCATGACCTTCATCCACCCCTACGACGATGAGCAGGTCATCGCGGGGCAGGGCACCATCGGTCTGGAAATTCTGGACCAGCTACCCGATGTCGATGCCGTCATCGTGCCTGTGGGCGGCGGCGGCCTCATCTCCGGCGTGGCCTTTGCCATCAAGAGCCTGAAGCCCGATGTCAAGGTCTACGGCGTTCAGGCCGAGGGTGCCCCCAGCATGTACCGTTCCCTCCACGAGCACAAATACCAGACTCTCTCCGCCGCTTCCACCTTTGCGGACGGCATTCAGGTCAAGACCCCCGGTGAGCTGACCTACAAGCTCTGCGAGGAGTATGTGGACGACATCGTGACCGTCACGGAAGACGAGACCGCTGCCGCCATCCTCTCCCTGATGGAGAACCAGAAGCTCGTCGCCGAGGGTGCCGGTGCGGTGCCGGTGGCCGCAGCCCTCTTCCACAAGCTGCCCATCGAGGGCAAAAAGGTGGTCTGCGTCGTCTCCGGCGGCAACATCGACGTCAACATCCTCAACCGCGTCATCACCCGTGGTCTGGTCATGAGCGGTCGCAAGGCCAACCTGACCATCGCGCTGGAAGACAAGCCCGGCCAGCTCAAAAAGGTGGCCGAGATCGTCTCCCGCTGCGGCAGCAACGTCGTCTCCGTCCTGCATGACGGCTCCGACCCCAACATGCCCATCTCCAGCTGCTTCCTCAAGCTGGCACTGGAGACCCGCGACCACGCCCAGATCGAACAGATCCGTCAAGAGCTCACCAAGGCGGGCTTCCAGCTCGTCGCCGAGCGCGTTTGATTTTTGTAGCACCGATTTTTCCTCAAAAAGGCAGTGCCCGTCTCAATCGGGCACTGCCTTTTCGCTTGTGTTCTGTCAAATTTTATGTTATTCTGTAATTGCCGTCTCCCCCGCCCCTCCATTGGGAAGGAGGTGAAGCGCTTTGTCTGCGATTCCATCTTTCGCGCTGTCCGTCGCAGCAGGTATCGTTTCGTACTATATCTGCAAATGGCTTGACGAACAGTTCTTTATGGACGGCAAGCATTAACCCCAGCAACAAGAAGCCCCTCGGTACTGCAATACCGGGGGGCTTCTTGTATGCCTTCATGAAGCACCATGTCAGCATTCATCTTTCGCAAGCTTATTATATGCGCTTTCGAGATGTTTGTCAAGCAGACACGTCCTTTTTTATTTCTGCACGCCGCTCTCGCACTGTTCGATGAACTGCTTGGCCACGCGGGGGCTGCGGCCGCCGGCGCGGATGGCGAAGGCCTCCGCCTTGACGAGGAGCTGGTCCATCGGCATCTGGATGTTATGCTGCTTGGCCAGTTCGGTGAGGATGGCCTCGAAGCGGGCCTTTTCGGGCCGCTGGAAGGTCACGGTCAGGCCGAATCGGGCGGAAAGGCTCATCAGCTCCTGCCGGGTGTCGGCTTCGTGGATATCGTCGCCGGTGCGGTCGGTCAGGGTCTCCTTGATCAGGTGGCGGCGGTTGGAGGTGGCATAGACCGCGATGTTCTTGGCCCGGCCGCCCACGCTGCCTTCGAGGATGGCTTTCAGGGCCGCGAAGTTGTCGTCGTTGGCGGTGAAGCTCAGGTCGTCGATGAAGAGGATGAACTTGAGGGGGTTCGCCGCCAGCTTGTCCATCAGGTCGGGAATCTGATAGAGCTGATTCTTCTTCACCTCCACCAGCCGCAGCCCATCGGGTGCGAACTCGTTGGCAATGGCCTTGACGGCGCTGGACTTGCCGGTGCCCGCGTCGCCATAGAGCAGGACGTTGTTGGCGGGCATCCCGGCCAGCAGGGCCTTGGTGTTGGCGATCACCTTTTCCCGCTCGCCCTCATAGCCCGGCAGCTCGGAGAGGCGCTGGGGGTCGGGGTACTTCACCGGCACCAACCGGCCATCCTCCACCGTGAAGACATGGTGCTTGGCGAACATGCCATAGCCCTTCTTCCCGGCTTCCTGCATCCGCTGGGCGTAGGCTGCCGCAAGGTCGATCTTCTTCGTCTCCCACCGGGGCAGGAAGGCCAGCTCCGGGCGCTGGCTCTGCTCGGAGTAGGCGGTCTGGAACAGCTCGTCCAGCGTCAGGCCGCACAGCTCCTGCAAAAAGTGCAGTTCACTGTCCAGCGCACTTTGCAGCACCGGCGCGATGCCGCCCGCTGCCGCCTGACGCACGCAGACCGTCTCGGTCTCCAACACGGCGTTGGAGAGGTATTCGCCCAGATTGGTGGTCTGCTCAAACAGGGCCGCTTCAAACGAAGCCACTGCGTCGCACACCGGCCCCATGCTGCGGGTACCCGCCTCCATCCGGTCGGTCAAGTCCAATAATTTGGCCACCACCGGGTCGTCCAGCAGGGCGCGGAAGATCACAAGCCCGTGGAGCCGGGCATTCCATTCACGAAGTTTCATAGCCTTTTCCCTCTTGATTTAACGAGTGTACCAAAATTATACCGCTCTATGAGGTCCAGTGCAAGCCTGTGTTTAATTATCTTCATCTTTCCGGTGATTCACTTTACAAATCATTGTTTGACATCCGACCGATTTATAGTATAATTGACCCAACGTTCAAAATCGAATTGTAGATACGAAATTTGACGTATCTGAGGGATTTTTAAAAAGTGTAGAGTTGGAACAGGATAGGAAACAGGAGAGACGAGAAATGCAGTTGAATGGTTCTCAGATTTTTGTGGAAGTTCTCTGCGAGCAGGGGGTGGACACCCTCTTCGGGTACCCCGGCGGCGCAGTGCTGAACCTTTACGATGAGCTGTACAAGAACGCCGACCGCATCACCCATGTGCTGACCGCCCACGAGCAGGGCGCAGCCCATGCAGCCGACGGCTACGCACGCGCCACCGGCCGCACCGGTGTGGTGCTGGCCACCAGTGGTCCGGGCGCGACCAACCTTGTCACCGGCATCGCCACCGCTTACATGGACTCGGTGCCCATGGTCGCCTTTACCGGCAACATTCCCACGGCGGGCCTCGGCACGGACGGCTTTCAGGAAGCCTACATCGAGGGCATCACGATGCCCATCACCAAACATAATTTCACGGTGCGCAAGGTCGAGGACCTCGCCGACACCATGCGCGCGGCCTTCCGCATCGCCCAGAGCGGCCGCAAGGGCCCCGTCCTCGTGGACATCCCCAAGGACGTGACCGCCGCCGTCTGCGAGTTCACCCCCAAGCAGCCGGAGAAGATCCGCACCGTGACCACCTACAACGCCGAACAGGTCAAGTGGGCCGCCGACATCATCAACGCGGCGGAGCGTCCGCTGGTCTACTTCGGCGGCGGCGTGCGGAGCGCAGCCTCCTGCCAGCCCCTGCGGGATCTGATCCACAAGGCTGAGATCCCCGCCACCTACACCCTGATGGCGGCGGGCGTCGTGCCCTACGGTGACCCGATGAACATCGGCATGATCGGTATGCACGGCTGCTACACCGCGAACCGGGCCGTGGCCGACTGCGATGTCCTCATCGCGCTGGGCACCCGTTTCTCGGACCGTGTGGCCCTGAACCCCAAGACCTTTGCAAAAAACGCCACCATCATCCAGATCGACATCGACCCCAGTGAGCTGGGCAAGAACGTGGATGTGGACCTCGCCATTTCCGGCGATGCCGCCTACGTGCTGGGCGGGATGCTCCCCCTCATCGAGGAGAAGAAGCACCCCGACTGGATGAAGATGATCCACGAGTGGCAGGCGCAGGATTACCACCCGGTGTCCGACGCTTCCCGCCTGATGCCCCATCAGGTCATCGGCGAGGTGTGCAATCAGTGCGGCCCGGAGGCCGTCTACGTCACCGACGTGGGCCAGCACCAGATGTGGGCCGCCCAGTACATCCGCCACGCCAAGAGCCGCGGCTTCATCACCAGCGGCGGCCTCGGCACCATGGGCTTCGGCTATGGTGCCGCCATCGGTGCCCAGATGGCACTGGGCCGCGACCAGCGGGTCGTGATGTTCACGGGCGACGGTTCCTTCCACATGAACCTGAACGAAGCCTGCACCGCCGTCAGCTATGAGCTGCCCATCATCACGGTCATCTTCAACAATCAGGTGCTGGGCATGGTCCGCCAGTGGCAGACCGCCTTCTACGGCAAGCGCTTCTCCCAGACCGACCCCCACCGTAAGACGGATTTCGTCAAGTTGGCCGAGGGCTTCGGGCTGAAGGGCTACCGCTGCACCAATCTCGCCGAGTTCCAGACCGCCTTTGCCGAGGCGCTGAAGAACAAGGGCCCCACATGGATCGAGTGCATGATCGACAAGGATGAAAAGGTCCTGCCCATGATCCCCGGCGGCGGCGACATCAACGATATCATCATGAAGTGAGGAGGAACGCACCATGGAATCCAAACGCAGAGTCATCAGTCTGCTGGTGGACAACCAGAGCGGCGTTCTGGCCCGCGTGTCCAGCCTGTTCTGCCGCCGCGGCTTCAACATCGACAGCCTGACCGTCTCGGCCACCAATGACCCCACCGTCAGCCGCATCACGGTCACAGTGTCCGGCACCGATAAGGAGCTGAGCCAGCTCATCCTCCAGACCGAGCGGCTGGAAGTCACCCGTCAGGTCTTCGTCCTCGACAGTGAGAACGCTTTGCAGCGGGAGCTGCTGCTGCTCAAGGTCGCGTGCGATGTCCACACCCGCACCGAGCTGCGGGAGATCGGCAGCATCTATAAGGCCAAGATCATCGACCTGTCCCCGGACAGCATGGTCTTCGAGCTGATCGGCAAGCCCGAAAAGCTGGACGCGTTCTTAAAGATGTTCGCGGATTACACCATCCTCGAACTCTGCCGCACCGGCGTCACTGCGCTGGAACGCGGCGGGATGCACCAGCACATGCAGAAGCCCCCGCAGGAAGTGCGGGATGTGCAGCTGCCCCTGCCCGGCATGAAGTGCCGCTGAACCTCTCCGTCAATGCTTCCCATTGCCACCTCCTTCTGGGAAAGCGGCTGGGGGAGTATCAACAAGTGTTCAAGCCCATCGAATATAAAAAAAAACAGAACGATAAAAGGAGAACAACTACCATGGCTATCAAGAAGTACTATGATTCCGACTGCAACCTCGGCGTGCTGGACGGCAAAACCGTCGCCGTCATCGGCTTCGGCAGTCAGGGCCACGCCCATTCCGAGAACCTCGCTGAGAGCGGCGTCAACGTTGTCGTCGGTCTGCGCAAGGGTTCCGCTCACTGGGAGAAGGCTTCCGAGTTTGCTGCCACCCACGACAACTTCAAGGTCATGGAAGTCGAAGAGGCTGCCAAGGCTGGCGATGTGGTCATGATGCTGGTTCCCGATGAGCTGTGCGCCGACATCTACAACAAGCAGATCGCTCCCTACATGACCGAGGGCAAGGCTCTGGCCTTTGCACACGGCTTCAACATCCACTTCAAGACCATCACCGCTCCCAAGAATGTGGACGTCATCATGATTGCTCCCAAGGGCCCCGGCCACATCGTCCGCCGCCTGTACACCGAGGGCGAGGGCTGCCCGTCCCTGATCTGCGTAGAGCAGGATTACACCGGCAAGGCAAAGGACATCGCTCTGGCTTACGCTTCCGGCATCGGTGCGGGCCGTGCGGGCATCCTGCAGACCACCTTCAAGGAGGAGACCGAGACCGACCTGTTCGGCGAGCAGGCAGTTCTGTGCGGCGGCGTTTCCGAGCTGATCCACGCCGGTTTCGATACGCTGGTCGAGGCTGGCTACGAGCCTGAGATGGCCTACTTTGAGACCTGCCACGAGATGAAGCTGATCGTTGACCTGATCAACGAGGGCGGCTTCTCCAAGATGCGTTACTCCATCTCCAATACCGCAGAGTACGGCGACTACCGCACCGGCAAGCGCCTGATCACCGCCGAGACCCGCAAGGAGATGAAGAAGGTCCTGACCGAGATTCAGGACGGCACCTTCGCCTCCGAGTTCCTGACCGAGATGAGCCCCAACGGCGGCCGCAAGGTCCACTTCCTCGCAAAGCGCCGCATGGAAGCAGAGCTGCCCATCGAGAAGGTGGGCGCAGAGCTGCGCAGCATGATGAGCTGGCTGAAGAAGTAAGTTTTTTGAAATCGACCCGTGCCAGTGTGGTATTTTGTGCCCCGCTGGCACTTTTGCATCAGGAGGAAAAGAGAGACTATGAGAAGTGACAACGTGACCAAAGGCTCGGAGCGCGCACCGAACCGCAGTCTGTTTTACGCCTTGGGCTACACCCCGGAAGAGCTGGACCGCCCGCTGATCGGCGTGGTATCCGCTTACAGCGAGATCGTCCCCGGCCACATGAATCTGGACAAGATCGCCGATGCGGTCAAGGCTGGTGTCCAGATGGCGGGCGGCACCCCCATCCTCATCCCCGCCATCGGCGTCTGCGACGGCATCGCCATGGGCCATGTGGGCATGAAGTACAGCCTTGCCTCCCGTGAGCTGATCTGCGACAGCGTGGAGACCATGCTGATGGCACACCAGTTGGACGGCCTCGTCCTCGTGCCCAACTGCGATAAGATCGTGCCCGGCATGGTCATGGCGGCAGTCCGAATGGATGTGCCCGCCGTGGTCTGCTCCGGCGGCCCGATGCTGGCCGGCACCTACGGCGGCGAGGAAGTCAGCCTTTCCAAGATGTTCGAGGCCGTCGGCGCCTACAAGGCCGGTATGATCACCGACGAACAGCTGGAAGACTGCACCTGCAACTGCTGCCCCAGCTGCGGCAGCTGCTCCGGCATGTACACCGCCAACAGCATGAACTGCCTGTGCGAGGCCATCGGCATCGCCCTGCCCGGCAACGGCACCATCCCCGCTGTCTACTCCAAGCGCTTGCAGCTGGCCAAGCACGCCGGTATGGCCATCATGGACATGGTCAACAAGGGCATCACCGCCCGCCAGATCATCAACGAGCGCTCCATCCGCAACGCTCTGACCTGCGATATGGCGCTGGGCTGCTCCACCAATACTGTCCTGCACCTGCTGGCCATCGCCTATGAGGCGGGCGTGCCCATCGACCTGAAGCTCTTCAACGAGATCAGCGCCAAGACCCCGAACCTGTGCCATCTGGCCCCTGCCGGCCCGACCCACATGCCCGACCTCTACGCTGCGGGCGGCATCCCCGCCGTTCAGGCCGAGCTGGCCAAGAAGGGGCTGCTGGACCTCGACGTTCCCACCGTCACCGGCAAGACGCTGGGTGAGAACATCAAGGGGGCCCGCATCCTCAACGACAAGGCCATCCGCCCCATCGAGAACCCCTACTCCCCCACCGGCGGCTTGCAGATCCTGTGGGGCAACATCGCCCCGGACGGGTGCGTGGTCAAGCGCAGCGCCGTGGCCCCGGAGATGCAGGAGCACTCCGGCCCGGCCCGCGTCTTCAACAGCGAGGAGACGGCCATTGCGGCCATCTACGCGGGCCAGATCGTCCCCGGCGACGTGGTGGTCATCCGCTACGAAGGCCCCAAGGGCGGCCCCGGTATGCGTGAGATGCTGAACCCCACCTCCGCGCTGGCTGGTATGAAGCTGGACAAGACCGTGGCCCTCATCACCGACGGCCGCTTCTCCGGCGCATCCCGCGGCGCGGCCATCGGCCACGTCAGCCCTGAAGCCGCTTCCGGCGGCCCCATCGGCCTGATCGAGGAGGGCGATATCATCCACATTGATATTCCCAACGCCAGCATCACGCTGGAAGTTTCGGACGAGGTCCTTGCCGAGCGCAAGGCCAAGTATGTGGCCCCGGAGCCCAACATCAAGACCGGCTGGCTCAGCCGCTACGCCCGTATGGTCACCAGCGCAAATCTCGGCGCGGTGCTGAAGTAAATCATTTTTAGAGAGTTCAAACAAATTGACCCTTCGGTAGTCGTACATCTGCCGAAGGGTCTTTCTATTGCGACGTTTTTCGCGCTGTGGTATACTTTCATTGGCTGTCGTCGTCACTCCATCCGTTTAAGGCGGAAGGAGGTGAGCGCTTTGGATGGCATTCTGGTGTTTCTGTCATCTGTTGCTGCGGGCATCGCGTCAAACGTTGCTTCGCACTGCATCTGTCAGTGGCTGGATAAGTTCCTGAAGGACGACGACCGCTAACTGAAGACCCCCTCGGTAGTGCAAGTACCGAGGGGGTCATTTTTGTGGCGTTTTGGATGGCTCTTAGTTTCTGATTCCAGTATAGCCCTCGCTCTTCAAAATGTCAAGCCGCACGCTAAAAAGTTCATTTTTTGTCTTGATAAGTCATACTCATCCGAGAAAATTTGAAGAAATCATGAATTTTCTGTGTTTCTTAGATGGACAACTGCAACGTTTTCGGGTACAATGGGAGCTGTTCTTTCCGTCCGTTTTCCCACGCGGCGGATTTTTTCATCACATCACAGGAGGAACTTTCATGTTAGAAAAGATCTTTCACCTGAAAGAAAACCACACCGATGTCAAGACCGAGCTCATGGCAGGTATCACCACCTTCATGACCATGGCCTACATCCTTGCGGTCAACCCCAGCATCCTGTCGGCTTCCGGCATGGACGCCAACGCCGTCCTGATCGCCACCTCGCTGGCATCCTTTGTCGGCACGGCTCTGATGGCGCTGCTGGCCAACTATCCGTTTGCTCTGGCCCCCGGCATGGGCCTGAACGCCTACTTCTCCTACACCGTCGTCCTGACCATGGGCTACAGCTGGCAGCTGGCCCTGATGGCCGTCTTCGTCGAGGGCATCATCTTCATCGTCCTGAGCCTGACCAGTGTGCGTGAGGCCATCTTCAACGCCATTCCCATGACCCTGAAGAGCGCCGTCAGCGTCGGCATCGGCCTGTTCGTGGCCTTCGTCGGTCTGCAGAACGCCAAGCTCATCGTCAACAGCGACTCCACCCTCGTCACCTACCAGCACTTTAAGGGCGAGACCTTCCACAGCATCGGTGTGGGCGCCATCCTCGCTCTGGTGGGCGTGCTCATCACCGCCGTTCTGCTGGTCAAGAAGGTCAAGGGCGGCATCCTGTACGGCATCCTGATCACTTGGGTGCTGGGCATCCTCTGCGAGCTGACCGGCATCTACATCCCGAACGCCGATGCGGGCATGTACTCCGTCATCCCCACCTCTTTCATCAGCTTTGACTTCTCCGCGCTGGGCAAGACCTTCGGTCAAGTCTTCAAGACCGATTTCTCCGGTGTTGGCATCCTGAACTTCTTCGCCGTCATGTTCTCCTTCCTGTTCGTGGACCTGTTCGACACGCTGGGCACCCTGATCGGTGTGGCGTCCAAGGCCGACATGCTAGATGAGGACGGCAAGCTGCCCCACATCAAGGGCGCGCTGATGGCCGACTCCATCGCCACCTGCGCCGGTGCTGTGCTGGGCACTTCCACCACCACCACCTTCGTCGAGAGCGCTTCCGGCGTCACCGAGGGCGGCCGCACCGGCCTGACCTCCATGACCACCGGTGTGCTGTTCCTGCTGGCTGTGGTCTTCAGCCCCCTGTTCCTGACCATTCCCAGCTTCGCTACCGCTCCGGCCCTGATCATCGTCGGCTTCTATATGATGGGTTCCGCCCTGAAGATCGAGTTCGACGACCCGGCTGAGGGCATCCCCGCCTTCCTGACCATCCTTGCCATGCCCACTGCATACAGCATCTCCGAGGGTATCGCCATCGGCGTCATCTCTTGGACCCTGCTCAACCTCATCACCGGCAAGGCCAAGGAGAAGAAGATCAGCCCCCTCATGTATATCCTGACCGTGCTGTTCATCCTCAAGTACGTGCTGCTATAAAAGAACAGCTCTTATAGGCAACAAAAATGGATGCTGCGTTTGATCGCAGCATCCATTTTTTGTTTCTATGCGGCAGATGCACTTCCGGCGTTTTTACCGTAGTTCAACCGCCGAACAGGCCGAAAAAGCTGGTGTGCGTCATGCCCAGCACCAAAAACAGGATAATGAGGGCAAACAGCACCCCGATGATGATGTCCATCTGGTGCACGGTCAGCGGGAATTTGTCGTAGAGCTTCTCTTTCGGGTTCACGAAGTTCGGGTCGTTGTTGTTGAGAAAGCTTTTCTTGCCCTCCTCGCCCCGCTCCTTGGCGGCGGCGAACTCGGCCTGTTCCTTTTTGAGCTGGGCCTCCCGCTCGGCCAGCAGCGCCTCGCGCCGGGCCAGCTCGGCTTCTTTTTCGTTCAGTTCGGACATAATCGTTCTCCTTGGCTTTTTCTTCTATTATAACAAAGTGGGCCGCCCGCTGCAACGAGCGGGCGACCCGATAGGCGCTCTCTTTTTCAGGGATCACTTCTTCGCGAGGTACTTGCGGATATCGATGGCGACAGCCACGATGATGACAAGGCCCTGCACGATGTAGGTGTAGGAGGAGTTGACGTTCATGAACTGCAGAGCGACCTTCATCAACTCGAAGACCAGAACGCCGACGAGGATGCCGGGGACGGTGCCGACACCGCCGGTGGTGGAGACGCCGCCGATGGTAGAAGCTGCGATAGCGTCCAGCTCATAGCCCATTGCAGTGTTGACGGATGCGCCGCCGGACTTTGCAGCCAGCAGGCAGCCTGCCAGACCGAACATGCAGGAAGCGAGGATGTAGATGCGGATCTTGGTGGCGTTGACGTTGACACCGGCCACCTCAGCAGCAGCCTCGTTGCCGCCGATGGCGTACATGTACTTGCCGTGGCGGGTCTTGTTGTACAGGAACCAGAAGCAGACGGCCACGATCAGGGCGATCCAGATCAGAACGGGGACCTTCAGGATGGTGTTGGAGGCCAGAGAGGTGAAGTTCTTGTTCAGGGAGCCGATGGGGGTACCGCCAGTGTAGACGAGGCAGATACCGTAGACGACCTGCTGCATACCCAAGGTAGCGATGAAGGGCTGGACCTTCAGGTAGCTGACGACCAGACCGTTGCACAGACCCACGATGGCGCAGATGGCGATGACCAGAATGAAGACCACCGGGGTGGGCAGGGTGGGCAGGTTGGGATAGAACTTACCGGCAGCGCCCTCGGTCTGCGCAAAGATGCAGGCGAGGCAGGCTGCGAAACCGGCCAGACGGCCAGCGGACAGGTCGTTGCCAGTGGTGATCAAACAGCCGGAGATGCCCAGCGCGATGATGTAGCGGATGGACACGTTCTTGAACAGGTTGACTAGGTTCGCAACAGCGAAGAAGTTGGGGTGGATGATGCCGACGATCAGAGACACCGCGAGCATCAGGACGATAATGGCGTTGTTGCCCAGCCATTTCTTTACGGATTTACCCGTTAATTTCTTGGTAGCTTCCACAATAGACAGCCTCCTTGTTTACTGATTGGCCGCTGCCGTTTCGGGCGCGGTCTCAAACTGGGTCGCCAGAGCCATGATGTTCTCTTGGGTGGCGTCCTTGCCGTCGATGAAGCCGGTGATGCGGCCATCGCACATGACCATGACACGGTTGGACATACCGATGATCTCGCTCATTTCGGAGGAGATCATGATGATGCTCTTGCCCTGCTTAGCCAAGTCAGCAATGATGCAGTAAATTTCGTACTTTGCGCCGACGTCGATGCCGCGGGTGGGCTCGTCGAGGATCAGCACATCGGGGTTATTCGCCAGCCAGCGGGCGATCAGCACCTTCTGCTGGTTGCCGCCGGAAAGGCTCTTGATGGCGGTCTTGGGGCTGGGCACCTTGATGGCCATCTTCTCTTTGTTGGTGGCGACCAGATCGAGGATCTTCTTGTCGTCCAGCATGATGGGGCCCTTACGCAGAGCGTCCAACGACGCAATGGAGATGTTGTCGGCCACGCTCAGCACGCCCATGATGCCGGTGGCGCGGCGGTCTTCCGTCAGCAGAGCCACGCTCTTATGGATGGCGTCGCGGGGCTGCTTGATGTGGACCTCTTCGCCCTTGATCCAGACCCTGCCGGTGGTGTGAGCACGCAGACCGAAGATGCCTTCCATCAATTCGGTGCGCTGTGCACCGACCAGACCGGCTACGCCGAGGATCTCGCCCTTCTTCAGCTCGAAGCTGCAATGGCGGAAGGAACGCGGATGGATGGAGGTGAAGTCCTCCACCTTCATCATGACCTCGTCGGAGGGGTGGTTCTCCAGCGGCGGGAACAGATTGGACAGCTCACGGCCGACCATCTTGGCGATGATCTGTTCCTTGGTCATGTTGGCAACGTCCCACTTGCCGATGTAGTGGCCATCCCGCATGATGGTCACTTCGTCGGCGATGACCTTGATCTCGTCCATCTTATGACTGATGTAAACCAGCGCAACGCCCTGATCCTTCAGCTCCCGCATGATGCGGAACAGCGATTCGACCTCGTTGGCGGTCAGGGACGAGGTGGGCTCGTCCAAGATCAGCACCTTACAGTTGGCGGAAACAGCCTTGGCAATTTCCACCATCTGCATCTGAGCGATGCTCAGGGAACCCAGCTTTGCGTGGGAGTTGATGTCCAGCTTCAGCTTCTTCAGCAGTTCATCGGTGTCTTTGTACATTTTGGCGTGGTCCACAATGGTGATGGGACCCGCCTTCTTGGTGGGGTAGCGGCCCAGCCAGATGTTCTCGGCCACGGTACGGGCCGGGATGGGCTGCAGCTCCTGATGCACCATCGCGATGCCGCGGTTCAGCGCTTCCAGCGGGTTCGGGATGGTAACTTTTTGGCCTTCGTATTCGATCTCGCCCTCGTCCATCTTGTAAATGCCGAACATGCACTTCATCAAAGTGGACTTACCAGCGCCGTTTTCGCCCATCAGGGCCATGACCTTGCCGGGGCGAAGCTCCAACTGTGCGTGGTCCAGCGCTTTGACGCCGGGGAAGGTCTTGACCACGCCTTTCATTACCAGACGGTATTCTGACATTCCGCAGAGCCTCCTTGTCGTTCAAACTAAGGCACCATGAGCCCTTACTAAAACAAGGCGCGTGCGCCGAGAAACCTCTCGCACGCACGCGCTTTTTAGCTTTTTATCAAGCCTAGGTCTCACTGCGTACCTTGCAACCGTGAGTGATTTTCGGTCAGGATCAGAGGTACTGAGAAGCGTTCTCGGTGGTGACCTTGACGTAATCGACCCAGTAATACTCTTCGACGTCCTTGCCCTCAACGAACAGCTTGGTAGCGTCAGCAGCTGCGGTAGCCTGACCCACGTCGTCGTTCAGAACGGTACCGGTCATCTTGCCATCAACGACATTCTGGACAGCTTCCTTCAGTGCGTCAACACCGACCAGATAGATGTCCTCGCCGACCTTGCGGCCAGCCTGCTCGATGGACTGCAGAGCGCCCAGAGCCATTGCGTCGTTGTTGCAGAAGACGACTTCGATCTTGTCGCCGTACTGTGCCAGAGCGTTTGCAACGTCCTGCTGTGCGGTGGTCTGATCCCAGTTGTCCAGATACTCGTACAGGCACTCGACTTCCTTGCCGGCGTCGGTCAGAGCCTTGATGGAGTACTCGGTACGATACTGAGCATCGATGTTTTCGGGGTCGCCCTTGCACATGATGTAGGTAATCTTGCCGTCGCCGTTGATATCGCCCTGAGTAGAGGTCTCAAGGATCAGCTCGCCCTGATAAGTACCGGACTGGCGTGCATCTGCACCAACGTAGCAGCACTTGCCAGCGTAGGAATCCAGAACGGCCTTGTCAGGCTCACGGTTGATGAAGACGATGGGGGTGCCGGACGGAGAGATGGTATCCACGATGGTCTGAGCGGAAGTGGTCTGGACGGGGTTGATGATCAGCACGTCCACACCCTGCTGCAGGAAGGTGTTGATCTGCTCGGTCTGGGTATTCTGGTCGTTCTTGCCATCGACGATGGTGACGGCATAGCCCATATCCTTCAGGTACTCTTCCAGATCGGTGCGGTACAGGGTCATGAAGTTATCAGCGAACTGATAGATGCAGACGCCAACGTTTGCGCTGCCGGTAGAAGCGGCTGCAGAAGAAGCAGCCACAGAGGAAGCAGCAGTAGAGGAGGCAGCGGTGGAGCTGGAGGAGCCGCCGCAGGCGGTCAGAACGCCAGCAGCACCCACAACAGCGGAAGCCTTCATGAAGTCACGACGCGAAATCATTTTCATAATATTGTTCTCCTTCATTCGCATATCACAGCAAATTTCCGAAACGCATCAAACCGCACGTTTCGTGATTCTGTTTGTATTATAACCGTCTGTCGGGCAGTTCGCAATAGAACAAATCCACAAGATTCCGCAAAGTCTTTTGTGCACTCCTCACAATTTCCCCTGTTGTATGCAAGATCGATTTTCATATCAAGCACAATTTCCGTCGAAATTGCAACATGCGTCCAAATATCCACCAAAAATCCATAAAGTCTGTCAAAGGGGTTACAGCATCCGGCGTTTTCTGCAACAAATGTGTCAAAACAGAAAAAGACCCGCTTCGCCTTTCTGCACGGACTGTGCGCACCAAAAGGACAAAATGAGTCTTTTTTTCATTTCTGCTTTCCGCAGTTATTTTTCTTTATGTTCCCGGCGGTAGCGGGTGGGGGTGACGCCAAGGGTCTTTTTGAAGATCTTGGTGAAATAGTTCACGTCCAGAATGCCCACTTCCTCGGCCACGGCGGCAATGGCATGGCTGCTGTGCTCCAGCAGCTGTGCAGCCCGGTTGACCCTCTGGGTGTTGATATAGTCGATGAGGGTGGTGCCGGTCTCCTGCTTGAACAGCGCCGACAGGTAGGACGGGCTGATGAAGCACATGGCGGCAAGGCTCTTGAGTGTCAGCGGCTCGGCGACATTCAGGTTGACGTAGTTCATCACCTTCTGGACGGCGGGCGAGTATTCCTTCAGCGAGTAGCGGCGGACATAGGCGCAGTAATCCCGCACCATCTGCCACATCAGCTCTTCAGGCACCTCATCGGCCTCCTCAATGATCCGGGCGTACTTGCTGGAGATGGCGTCAATATAATAAGGGTGCACTTTGCTGGGTTCGATGGCTTTCCGCAGCAGGGTGTTGAAGACGATCATCCGGTTCTTCTGCTGGTAAAGCGAGCCCTCGAACCGTCCGCCGTAGGTAAAGCGGGAGTGCTGGTGCATCGCCTCCACGGCGGCTTCCTCGTCGCCGCGGCCCACGGCTTCGAGGATGCGGTTCTCCGACTCGTACCTCTGCTCCAGCATCGAGATGGGGATGTCCTTCTGGAACTTGGGTTCGTTGAAATAGCGGATATCCGGCAGGAACTGGAAGGGCAGGAACTCCTTCATCTGCTTCACCTTCAGCTCGTCCTCGTGGAACATCATCCCGACAAGGACCCGGATGGTGGAGTAAAAATCGTTGGCTCCCAGCACCTTGACGCCGTTGTAGTATTCCTGCACGGCGTTCTCCCCTGCCACGCCCAGATGGCGCTTGCCCCACTTGCGGGACTTTTCGCTCCGCTGGCCGAAGGTCCACGGCCCCACGAGGAAGACCGTGTTCTCCTCGTCCGGGATGCGGAAGAGGGCGAAGTGGAGTTCAAACGTTCCCTCCACGAAGAGCAGCGTCTGCTCCGGGGTGTTGTCCAGCAGCAGTTGGCCGAACTCTTGCCAGTCGAACTGCGGGTCCAGTGAACGGCGCAGACCGTAATCGAACTCGTCCAGCCCCTCAAAAGGCGGTGTCACCCGCCGGGTGGGGATGTTCTGGGCTGCCGCCAGCTTCGTGAGCACCTGTAATGGATCAACCCGCATCGTCTTCACCGCTCCTTTTCTCGCCTGTTTTTTGCTGGTACATCATCTAATATACCAGTATACAGTATTTTTGCGGGAGAAACAAGTGGTAGATAGAGAAAAATGCCCCGCTGCCCTAGACAGCGGAGCACTCTATTTTACGGTTTTTCGAAACTTTGTTCAGGCAGTGCGATCAAAACCGACCTGCCAAGGGCTCCCCCTCTGGGGGAGCTGGCGCGAAGCGCCTGAGAGGGTTATTTATTACGGCGGGCTGCCAGCTCAGCCACATTTTCCTCGACCTTTTTCTTGTTCAGCGGGTAGAGGAAGGCCAGTGCCAGCACGATGCAGACAAAGCCGATGATGGGGGCGATGCAGGCCATATTGAAGATGCCGCGGGTGACGGCAGGATCGAAAGCCGTTGCCTCGGTGTAGCCGATGATGCCCAGCAGAGCACCCACCAGACCAGAGGAGAACGCCTGACCCAGCTTCCGGGCGAAGGAGTAGACGGAGTAGATGGTGCCGTCCTCACGCACACCGTTGCGGACCTCGGCGTCATCGATGACGTCGGTGATCATCGCCCAGATGATCGTGTTGAAGAAGCCCATGCCGATGTTGGCCAGAATGTAGCAAGCTACAAAGCCCCAGACGCTTGCCGGGCGCCAGATCAGGCAGACCAGCCAGACCAGAGCGGAGATGATGCTGGAACCCATAGCCAGCTCCTTCTTACCAAGCTTGGCAGACAGCTTGGAAGCAAAGGGTGCACAGACCACCAGCATGACCACCGTGCCCAGCAGACTTGCGGTGGACTGGGCTGCGGCGCTGCCGTAGACGTTGGGGTAAACGTAACCGGCAAGGCTCATGACGGTCAACTGGCTCAGCAGCACGAAGATGGCAGCCACAATGATGCCCAGCAGGGCCTTGTTGGTGAAGATGCTCTTGAAGATGGCGGAAGCGCTGATCTTCTGATTGCTTGCGGGCACTTCCACGCGCTCGCTCGTCAGCTTGAAGCAGACGATGTAGCACAGAATGGCGCAGATGGAGAAGACGCCCGCGATGATGGTCATGCGGGAGCCGGACATGACGGTCTTGCCGTCCACGACCACGTAGGCCACCATAGGAGTTGCCACGCCGATGACCATGTTGGCCAGCGTAGAGCCGATGGTGCGCCAAGTGGACAGATCGGCGCGGTCCTTCGGGTCAGAGGAGATGGCGGAAGCCATGGAGCCGTAGGGGATGTTGATGGAGGTGTAGAAGATGGAACCCCACAGGATGTAGGTAACGAACAGCCATGCCACCTTGAAGCCGTAAGGCATCCCGGCCAGACCGGACTGATAGATCAGGAAGGACGCAATGGCCACAGGGCCGCACATCCGCTTGATCCACGGGCGGAACTTGCCGTCCTTGTTGGGCTTGGAGTGGTCCACGATCTGACCCATGCCCACATCGGTGAACGCATCCACAAAACGGGCGATCATCATCACCATGCCAACGATGGCGGCGTTGACGCCCATGACGTCGGTGTAGAACTTCATCAGGAAGCTCGACGAAAGCAGGAAGGTGAAGTCGTTGCCGAAATCACCGAACATGTAGCCGACCTTGTCCTTCATGCCGAAGGGGGCGGCTTTCTTCATCTCATTTGCCATTGGTTTCTCCTTAACTAAAACTCGCGGTCGTTCGGAACACAGTGAAACATGGTCCGCTGTATTCATTCTGATATACCAGTATTATGACAAAGATTTAGCAATCATCGTTAGAAGAATTTTTAGGTGAAATCGTAAAATCTTACGGTTATTCTTTGTGCAATTTCACGGCTTTTTCACAAAATCTGTAGAGTTTCTTTCGTATTCTTCTTCCGAGACGGTATAGTTCACCAGTTTCTTTTCAGACCCCGCGATCTATAATAGGTATTCTGCCCAGAAAGAGCTCAATTTACCTGAAAAAAGTCTGGATTTATTGCAAATTTGTTCTATTCCCTTTTCGAAAAATCTGTCATACTGGTATCAGAAGACAATGATTGCTCCAAACCTCTCCGTCCATGCTTCTGCCATCCCCCAGCAGGGGAGATGGCAAGCCGTAGGTGAGCCTGAGAGGTTGAAGTGCGATCCAGAAAAACTTTCGTATGACGAGAAAGAGGTTTTTGCAATGAACAACAAGTCCCTGCTGTACCCTGTCGTTTCCACCTCCCGCCGCGTCGTCAGCCTTGACGGCATGTGGCGCTTCAGCTTCGATGCCAAGAGCGAAGGCGTTGAGGCCAACTGGGCCAACGGTCTGCCGGAGTCCATCTCCATGCCCGTTCCTGCATCCTTCTGCGATTTCTTCACCGACAAGGAGTCCCGCGAGTACTGCGGCGATTTCTGGTACGAGACCGACTTCTTCGTGCCCGGCGAGTGGAGCGGCAAGGACATCGCCATCCGCTTCGGCTCCGCTACCCACCACGCCCGCATCTTCGTCAACGGCGTGGAAGTGGCGCAGCACGAGGGCGGCTTCCTGCCCTTCGACGCAGTCGTCACCGACATCGTCCGCTACAACCAGTTCAACAAGCTCAGCGTCCTGCTGAACAACGAGCTGAACGAGCACATGCTGCCCGCCGGCAACACCGCCGTCCTGTCCAACGGCAAGAAGGTCGCCGCCCCCTACTTTGACTTCTACAACTACGCCGGCATCCACCGCCCGGTCAAGCTGATGGCTCTGCCCACCGAGCGTATCCTCGACTACTCCGTGAAGCACCGCCTGACTGCCGAGGGCGCTGAGGTCGATTACACCGTCACCACCAACGGCGACCACGAAGTCACCGTCGAGCTGTACGACGGCACCACCAAGGTCGCTGAGGCCACCGGCAAGGAAGGCACCCTCGTCGTCAAGGACGCAAAGCTGTGGAACGTCCACGCTGCTTACCTGTACAATATCGTCATCCGCATCCACGATGGCAGCGCCGTGGTCGATGAATACACCGAGAAGGTCGGCATCCGCACCTTCGAGATCAAGGACGGCCATTTCCTGCTGAACGGCAAGCCCGTCTATCTGCGCGGCTTCGGCAAGCACGAGGACGCCGATATCCGCGGCCGCGGCCTCGACCTCGCCACCGTCAAGCGCGACTACGAGCTGATGAAGTGGATCGGTGCCAACTGCTTCCGCACCAGCCACTACCCCTACGCCGAGGAGCTGTACCAGATGGCCGATGAAGAGGGCTTCCTGATCATCGACGAAGTCCCCGCTGTCGGCTTCATGGAGAGCACCATGAACTTCCTCGCCGCCAATCAGGGCAACGGCAAGAAGGTCGGCTGGTTCGAGAAGGAGACCACCCCGCAGCTGCTGGCCAACCACAAGGACGCGCTGACCGATATGATCGGCCGCGACAAGAACCACGCCTCCGTCATCGCATGGAGCATCCTGAACGAGCCCCAGTGCACCAGTGAGGGCACCGAAGCTTACTTCAAGCCCCTGTTCGATCTGGCTCACGAGCTCGACCCCCAGAAGCGCCCCCGCACCTACGCCGTCGTCATGATGAGCCTGCCCAACAACAGCAAGGGCCAGCAGTTCGCTGACTTCATCAGCCTGAACCGCTACTACGGCTGGTACGTCATGGGTGGCATGGGCATCGTGGACGCCGAGGCCGCCTTCCGCAAGGAGATGAACGGCTGGGCACAGGTCCTGAACGGCCGCCCGATGATCTTCACCGAGTACGGTGCCGACACCATGCCCTCCGAGCACAAGCTGCCCAGCGTCATGTGGAGTCAGGAGTACCAGAACGAGTACCTCGACATGAACCACAACGTCTTCGACAGCTACGACTTCGTGCAGGGCGAGCTGGTCTGGAACTTCGCAGACTTCCAGACCACCGAGGGCATCCTGCGCGTCAACGGCAACAAGAAGGGCATCTTCACCCGTCAGCGTCAGCCGAAGGACGCCGCCTTCCTCTTCCGCGCCCGCTGGACCAGCCTGCCGCTGGATTACAAGGGCAAGCAGTAATCGCGTTTTCTCTCCAACCTTCTCATAACAGGAAAAATCCCCTCCCGGCCCGTATGAAATGAACCCCAAAAGTTAGACAAAAATCAAATTAAGCGGCCCCAACGGTCTG
>OLOH01000575.1_pt1 | contig 25566 bp, 19 predicted proteins | sample 1673221 | NCBI WGS metagenome assembly OLOH01 (sample SAMEA3136767, study PRJEB25190) | human gut metagenome
CTGACGACCTCTAGCGTGACAGGCTAGCGTTCTAACCAACTGAACTACCGGGCCATACCCAGCTTGCTGCGCTGCCGTGGCAGCTGCAACGTTGATTATTATAACGGCTGAACCCCTAAATGTCAACACTTTTTTTTACTTTTTTTGCAAAAATCGTGTCGAAAGGGGAGAACCCACAAAACAGCGTACATTTTTTTCGCCGTTGCAATAGGGCGGCGGGCGTGGTATCATACTAGTAGTGCCATTTGCGAAAAAACTGCGGCTCCTCGCCCCGGCGCATCCGCTGTAAACCGGCCCAGTGCCGCGTCAGCATGATGGAGGCGCTTACTGCCATGATAAAAGCGCTCTCTCCGCCGTATTGCAGCCAGGCCACCAGCACGGCCAGTGCTGCGATCAGCACGGCCCCCAGCGGCAGATAGCCGGACAGCAGCACCGCACCGCCGCCCGCCAGGCAGCACAGCGCACCGGTGATAGGCAGATACAAAATCAGCCAGGTGCAGCTTACCGCCACGCCTTTTCCGCCGCGAAATTTATTCCAGAACGGCCAGTTGTGCCCCAGCACAGCCCCCAGCCCGCCGTACAAAAGGGCTGTGTGGCCCAGTTCCGGCGCGGCCTGCCAGCAAAACCAGCAGGCGGCCGCCGTTTTCAGCACATCCCCGGCCAGCACCAGAAAGCCCGCAGGCTTGCCCAGATGGGTCAGAATATTCGCCATACCAGGGTTGCCGGTGCCTATCTCCTGCGCACTGCACCCGGCTGTGCAGCGGGCCACGATTTCCGCCGTGAGGAAACACCCGAACAGATACCCGGCCCCCAGGCAGAGCACCCGCAAAAACAAACCGTGCTGCCAACTCATCGTGATACCCCTTTCTTTTATAAAACAGTATAGGCGCACGCTGCGCCGTTTAACCATAGAGGTGCATTGTATGGAACTGGAAAATCTGCGTCAGGAATGCCTGAACTGCCGCCGCTGCAGCCTGTGCGATACCCGCACGAACGTTGTGTTCGGGCAGGGCGTGCCCACCGCCGAGGTTATGTTTGTGGGCGAGGGCCCCGGTGCCAGCGAGGATGAGCAGGGCCTGCCCTTTGTGGGGCGCAGCGGCCAGCTGCTGGACCATTATCTGGAGGCGGTCGATTTAAGCCGTGACACCAACATCTACATAGCAAACATCGTCAAATGCCGCCCGCCCCAGAACCGCGACCCGCTGCCGGAGGAATCCACCGCCTGTATGCCGTGGCTGCGCCGGCAGTTCCAGCTGATTCGACCCAAGATTGTTGTCTGTCTGGGCCGCATCGCCGCACAGCAGATGATGGGGCCGACCTTCTCGGTCAGCCGCGATCACGGCAAATTCTTTGAGAAGCAGGGCACACTGTTCATGGCAACCTACCACCCTGCGGCGCTGCTGCGATATCCCATAAACAAGCCTGCCGTGTTCGGCGACTTTGTGGCCCTGCGGGAGAAAATCACGCAGGTCTGCGACCACACCTATTAACTTTAGTATACCACCCGATGCAAGGAGGCACGCGGCATGGAGCCTGAAATTTTGGCACTGACGCTGCCCATCCGGCGTCTGGTGGAATTTTTATTGCGCACCGGCAGCATCGACAGCCGTTTTACCGGCTTTGACCGTGCGCTGGAAGGCGCACGCCTACACCGCAAATTGCAGCGCGCTGCCGTGAAGGAATACCCCGACTACCAGGCCGAAGCTGCCCTAAAGCAGGACTACACCTGCGCCGGCATTGCCTACACGCTGGAAGGCCGCGCCGATGGCATCTTTACCGACAAGGATGGCACACCGACCATTGATGAGATCAAGACCACGACGCTGCCGCCTGAATTCATCACCGGCGAGCAAAGCCCCGAGCACTGGGCGCAGGCGCAGATCTACGCGGCCATCTACGCTCGCCAGCAGGGGCTGCCCGCCATGCGGGTGCGGCTGGTTTACTATCAGGTGGATGAGGATCTGGAATTTACCTTCAATCACGACTACTCCGCCGACGCGCTGGACGCCATCGTCACTGACCTGCTGACGCAGTACGCGCCCTGGGCCAAGCGCTCGGCCGAGTGGCAGCGGATGAGCCGTGCATCGTGGCAGGCACTGCCATTTCCGTTTGCAAGCTACCGCCCCGGTCAGCGGGCTATGATGAACGCCGTGTACAAGACCTGCACCGAGGGCGGCCAGCTGCTCTGCCAGGCTCCCACCGGTATCGGCAAGACGATGAGTGTGCTGTTCCCGGCACTGAAAGCCGTGGGGGAAGGCGGGCCGATTTTTTACCTAACGGCCCGGGGCACGACCCGCGCGGCAGCAGAAAATGCACTGACTCTGCTGCGCGCAGCAGACCCTGATTTGAAGCTGCGCAGCGTGACTCTGACTGCCAAAGACAAAATCTGCTTGCAGGAGCACCGCGAATGCACACCTGAGGCCTGCCCCTACGCCAACGGCTACTATGACCGCGTCAAGGCGGCGCTGTGGGACGGCCTCGATACCCACGCCCTGACCGCCGACGCCCTGCAAGCGCTGGCCCACAAGCATAAAGTCTGCCCCTTTGAGCTGGGGCTTGATTTGAGCCTGTGGTGTGACGTAGTGGTGGGCGACTACAACTACCTCTTTGACCCGGTCGTACACCTGATGCGTTTTTTTGAGACGGCGGGGGACTACCTGTTTCTCATCGATGAAGCACACAATCTGCCCGGCCGTGCCCGGGACATGCACAGCGCCAGCCTTTGCAAAAGTGTCTTCTATGACGCAAAAAAGCGGCTGGGAAAAGGTAAAAGCAGCCTGAAAAATGCGCTGACAAAGGTCAACAATATTTTTATTGAATGGCGGCACCGCTGCGAAGAAATCCTCGGCGACAGCCGCTTTGGCCGCACCTACTTTGAAAAGTCCCGCGCTGAGGACTTTGACCGTGCGTTGACGAAACTCTGTGAGCCGCTGGAAATTTGGCTGGACGAGCACCGCGACCCCGGCGAGACCCACGACGCACTGTTGCAGCTGTACTTTGATATCCGCGCCTGGCTGCGGGTGGCAGACACGTTTGACAACCACTTTGTTTTGCAGATATCAGCCGTCGGCAGCGAGGTTCGCGCCGCTATGCTCTGCCTGGACCCCAGTGACTTCCTGGCGGCAGACTTTGCCAAGGGCCGTGCGGCGGTGCTGTTCAGCGCCACGCTGGCCCCGGCAGGTTACTACAAGGATTTGTGCGGTCTGTCCGACGCCCGCGCCGTGGCATTGCGCAGCCCTTTTGACCCGACCAATATGGGGCTGTGGTGCGCCCGGCAGGTCAGCACCCGCTACAAGGACCGGGCAGACAGCATTGCCAAAGTGTCGGACCTGCTGGCCGTGATGACCGCTGCACAGCCTGGGCACTACCTGGCCTTCTTCCCCAGTTACAGCTACTTGCAGCAGGTGTGGGAGGATTTCACCGCCCGCTACCCGGACCAGCCCACCCTCTGCCAGGAATCCGCCATGGACGAGGGCCAGCGCACAGAGTTTCTGGCGCAGTTCTTGGCGCGGGACGGAAAGCCCTTGCTCGGGTTTGCCGTACTGGGCGGCGTCTTTGGCGAGGGCGTAGACCTGACAGGGGAGAGCTTGATCGGTGTAGCCGTTGTCAGCCCCGGTCTGCCGCAGATCGGGCCCCGCCAGGAACAACTGCGAGATTACTTTGAAGAGACCCGCGGCGCGGGTTTTGACTATGCCTACCGCTACCCCGGCATGAACAAGGTCTTGCAGGCGGCGGGGCGGGTCATCCGCACGCCGCAGGACAGGGGCGTGGTATTGCTCATTGACGACCGATTCCTGGCCCCTGACACCCGCCGCCTGATGCCGCCCCACTGGGAGCATCTGCGGGTGGTAGATTCTGCCGACGCGTGGAAAGACGAGCTGGCGGCCTTCTGGAAAAAGCACGAACCATAAGCGAAAACAACCGTCAGCGGGCGGTTTCTTCCTTTTTGTGCGGATGGCGAAAAAGTGCGCAAAATTTGCATGGATTATCCGCTTGCATTTATATATGTACGTGCTATAATACGATTCGCACGAAATTTTGTATGCATATAAGGGTAAGGAAAAATCCATGACCAAGGACCTCACGAGCGGCAGTCCGCTCAAAGTTATTCTTATGTTCACGTTCCCGCTGGTGCTGGGCAACCTGTTCCAGCAGTTCTACGCACTGGCGGATACCATCATCGTCGGTCGGTTCTGCGGCGTCAGTGCGCTGGCATCGGTCGGCGCGACCGGCTCGGTCAACTATCTGATTCTGGGCTTTGTCATCGGCGTATGCAACGGCTTTGCCATCCCCATTGCGCAGCTGTTCGGTGCGCGGGACTATAAAGACCTGCGCCGTCATGTGGCCAACGCCGCTTGGCTCTGCATTGCGGCCAGCGTGGTGCTGACCATTGCCACGGTGGCGCTGACCCGCCCCATGATGCAGCTGATGCAGACCCCCGACGATATTATCGACGGTGCCGTCATCTATATTGGCTGGATTTTCGCGGGCATCCCATTCATCTTTCTGTACAACATGGTGGCGGCTATCATGCGTGCCTTGGGCGACAGCAAAACGCCGCTTTACTTCCTGATTCTGACCAGTGCGCTGAACATCGGACTGGACTTGCTGTTCGTCATTCCGTTCAAGTTCGGCGTGTTCGGCGCGGCGCTGGCGACCGACATTTCCCAGGTCATTTCCGGCGTGCTGAGCTTTATCTACCTCTGCCGCAAGTTTGATGTCCTCAAGATGCAGAAGGACGACCTTGCGTTCAGCAAAAAAGCCTGTATGCGGCTGATGGGCATTGGCGTTCCCATGGGTCTGCAGTGCAGCATCACGGCTATCGGCAGCGTTATCATGCAGTGGGCTGTCAATATGCTGGGCAGTACCGCCGTGGCCGCCGTCACCGCTGCCGGCAAAACGCAGAACCTGCTGACCGTCCCGCTGGAAAGCGTCGGCACGGCTATGGCTACCTACGCCGGGCAGAACCTTGGCGCATCCCGCATGGACCGTGTGCGCAAGGGTACCAACAGCGCTATGCTGATCATTCTGGTGTATGGCTTGGCATCCGCATTTATCCTGCACTTTACCGATGTGCAGATCATGGGCCTGTTCCTGGATACCGCCAAGGAAGTGGACATCGTCGCTATGGGCCGTCAGTACCTCTTCTGGAACAGTGTGTTCTTTGTGCCGCTGGGTGCGCTGATCGTCTGGCGCTACACGATCCAGGGGTTGGGCTTCTCCTCGCTGGCAATGCTGGCAGGTGTGGCGGAAATGATTGCCCGCACGGCGGTTGCCATTATCCTGGTGCCCATCCTCGGGTACTTCGGCGCCGAGCTGGCCAACCCCGCTGCGTGGGTGGCGGCCTGCCTGTTCCTGTACCCGGCCTACCGCTGGACCTGCCGCCAGCTCGACAATCGCCTGTTGGCTGCCAAGCTGCACATCCAGGGCAACCACGCGGAGACAGTGCTGTAAATCCAAAATTACAAGACCGTTCCGAATCAGAGCGGTCTTTTTCTGTGTACCCCTTGTCGTTCTGCCCTAAAACGTATATAATAAACATAATTTGAAAGTATATACAGGGAAAGGAAAGACTATCATGACGCAGAAAAAGCCGTTTATCACCCTTGCCCAGGCGAAAGAGATTGCCGCCGATATTCCCACGCCCTTCCACCTCTATGACGAAAAAGGCATCCGCGAGAACGCCCGCAAGGTCAACGCCGCGTTCAGCTGGAACAAAGGCTTCAAGGAATACTTTGCCGTCAAGGCGACCCCCAACCCCTACCTGCTGAAAATCCTGCAGGAGGAAGGCTGTGGTGTCGACTGCTCCAGCTATACCGAGTTGCTGATGAGCGAGGCCTGCGGCTTCAAGGGCGGCGATATCATGTTCTCCTCCAACGACACCCCGGCTCAGGACATGAAGAAAGCCTACGACCTGGGCGCTTACATCAATCTCGACGATCTGACCCATGTGGAGTTCCTGGAAAAGGTCGCAGGCGTGCCCAAGACCATCTGCTGCCGCTTCAACCCGGGCGGTGTGTTTGAGCTGGGCAACGGCATCATGGATAACCCCGGCGACGCCAAGTACGGCATGAGCGAGGATCAGATGGCCGAGGCTTACACCAAGCTGATGGCTGCCGGTGCCGAGGAATTCGGCATCCATTCCTTCCTTGCCAGCAACACCGTCACCGACGACTACTACCCGAAACTGGCGGGTATCCTGTTTGAACTGGCCGTCCGTCTGCACAAGCGCACCGGCGCAAAAATCAAGTTTATCAACCTGTCCGGCGGCGTGGGCATCGCCTACCGCCCTGACCAGCGCAGCAACGATATCGCTGCCATTGGCGAGGGCGTGCGCAAAAAGTTTGAGGAAATCCTTGTGCCCGCAGGCATGGGTGATGTCGCCATCTTTACCGAGATGGGCCGCTTTATGCTGGCCCCCTACGGCGCACTGATCACGACCGTGCTGCACCAGAAGCACATTTATAAAGAGTACATCGGCGTTGACGCCTGTGCGGCTAACTTAATGCGCCCGGCCATGTACGGCTCCTACCATCACATTACAGTGCTTGGCAAAGAGGATGCCCCTTGTGACCACAAGTACGACGTCACCGGCGGCCTGTGTGAGAACAACGACAAGTTTGCTATCGACCGTATGCTGCCGGAAATCGAAATCGGCGATATCGTTTACATCCACGACACCGGTGCGCATGGCTTCTCGATGGGCTACAACTACAACGGCAAGCTGCGCAGCGCCGAGGTCCTGCTGAAAGAGAACGGCTCCCATCAGCTGATCCGCCGTGCCGAGACGCCTGCGGATTACTTCGCCACCTTTGATTTCAGCCCTTTCTTCAAGAAATAAGCGCGGGAGGAACCACTCTTGTTTGAATTTCTGTTTGTCATCGGCATTGTGCTGGCGTTTTACGGCTACTCTGTCATGAAAAATCCCCATGTCTGGGGCGACCAGGGCCGCGACGAAATACGCCCGGAAAACTGGAATGGCTATGTTGCCCACAACGGCCAGTTCATGATGTACTCCGGCTTTTTTCTGGCCGCGTTGGCGGCGCTGGATGTTATTTTCACCTTTACCAGCTGGCTGTACTGCCTGATTTTGCTGGGCGGTCTGGCGCTGCTGTTCTATCCCTTGGCCCACTGGATGCACGAGAAAGAGGGAAAATGGTGGCCCTGGCCGAAACATAAAAAGAAGAAATGAATTTGTAGGGGCCGGGTATGCCCGGCCTGCACCCCTCCCGGAAACGACCGTCTCCCATTACCTACAGTGCAAGCAAAACGCCTGTGCAGGTTCAACCCGCACAGGCGTTTTGCTTTAGATCAGAAATTTACTCCGCCTTTTCCGTCAAAATCTCTTCCACATCCGCTTTCGTAAAATCCCCCAGCGGCAGAACGAGCTTTGCCAGAATCTCCTGCGGTAAATCGCGCAGTGCGGCGCTTTGGTCAGCGTCGGCATCGGTGGCGGGCAGCACCCGGGAAATGCCTTCACGGTCTACCTCGATGCGGGCAAAGTGCCCGGTGGCGATAAACGCACAGTCCAGCTCAGCAGCCTTGTCGGTCAGCAGCTGCAAAAGCTCAGCGGCAGAAACTGCATTCTCCACGGTAAATGTCTGCACCGCAAAGCCCTGCTGCTGCAAAATGCGCAGTGCTGCGGCTGCGTCGCTGCCGCTGTTCAGACCCAGCAGAATTTTGTCCTGCTTTTCAAACGTATTGAATCCGTCCATGATTTTCTCCTTTTTATAGCAAACGGCGGCGTCAGGCTTGCCGCCCGCCGTGCTTTTTGCTCTGCTCCACGGCCATCCGGTCGCAGCGCTCGTTCTCAGGGTGGCCTGCGTGGCCTTTCAGCCAGTGGTAGGTGATCTCGTGCTTCTCGCTCTCGGCCAGCAGCGGGGCCCACAGGTCGGGGTTCAGGGCGGGGGACTTGTCAGCTCTTTTCCAGCCGCGTGCTCGCCAGCCGCGTGCCCAGCCCTTTTGCAGGCTGTCGATGACATACTTGCTGTCGCTGTACAGGTCGATGGCACAGGGCTCTTTCAGTTGGCGCAGGGCTTCCAGTAGGGCAGTCATTTCCATTCGGTTGTTGGTCGTGTTCGCCTCCCCGCCGGAAAGCTCTTTCTCATACACCTTCTGCGCCGTGCGAAACCGCAGGATCGCGCCCCAGCCGCCCGGGCCGGGGTTGCCGCTGCACGCGCCGTCGGTATAAATTTCAATATGCTTCATGCGTTGCACCCCAAATTCTTGCCTATAATAAAACTATTATACCTGCTTTCAATTCATATGGCAAGGTATTTGACAGGAACGCCGTTTCAGATTATAATAAAGTGTAATTGCAATGTGTGTGTTTTATCGGGCCTGGCCGCGCCTTTTCAGGCGGGCTTTCCGCGCCCATACCCAAGGCATAGGAGCGTATCTGCTCTGAAAAATACATAAATCGCAACCGTTTACAGGGAATCCGGTACCCGCGGTTGGCAGGTATCAGCCCGAAAATACGTTGATTCGGAGGTTATCGATGGAAGAGTTTAAGCCAAAACGTAAAAATAGTGCACCCAACACCCAGAACGCAGGCCGCGCACCGCAGCCGCGCAAGTCCCGTGCGCCGAAGCCCCAGGGGGAAAACGCTGCCAACGCGCAGCATAAGCCCCGCACCCGCAAGCCGCGCCCGGCTGCTGCCGCGGAGCAGAACCCCGCCGCTGCACAGAGTATCCCGGCCCCGCGTCCGCGCCGCCCGCGCAATGTGCAGAATGCGACAAACGGCCAGGCAGCCGCGCCGCGCCCCCAGGGCCAGCGCCGCGGCCGCAAGCCCCAGAAGCAGGAACATTACGAGATGACCCCGGCCATCCCCATGCATATCTGCCCGTTGGGCGGCCTGGGCGAGGTCGGTAAAAACATCACCCTGTATGAGTGCCAGGGCGATATGATTCTCGTGGACTGTGGTTCGATTTTTCCGGAAAATGATATGTTCGGTATCGACCTTGTCATCCCGGACTTCACCTATGTGCTTGAGAACAAAGACCGTATCAAGGGTCTGTTCATCACCCACGGACACGAGGATCACATCGGCAGCCTGCCGTATCTGCTGAAAAAATTCAATGTGCCGATTTACGCCGCACGGCTCACGATCGGCCTTATCAAGAATAAACTCGAAGAGCATGGCCTGGCGTCCAGCGCCATCTTCCACGAGATCCGCCCGCGCCAGAAGGTCACGCTCGGCTGCTTCACGGTCGAACCTATCCATGTCAACCACTCGATTCCGGATTCGCTGGCTTTCGCCATCGATTGCCCGGCCGGTGTCGTCATCCATACCGGCGACTTCAAAGTCGATTACACGCCGCTGTCCGGCGATGCTGTGACCGACCTGCCCACGATTGCCGAATATGGCCGCAGGGGCGTTCTGGCTCTGTTGGCCGACTCCACGAACGCTGAACGCCCGGGCTTTACCGCCACCGAGCAGACCGTCGCCGAGGGCGTGCGCAGCCTGTTTGCCAAGGCAGGCAAGCGCCGCATCATCGTGGCGACCTTCGCGTCCAACATCTACCGCGTGCAGCAAATCATCGACCTGGCGATCGAGTCGGGCCGCAAGGTGGCCGTCAGCGGCCGCAGCATGGTCTCTAACACCGAGATGGCCCGTGAGCTGGGCTACCTGCACGCGCCGGATAATGTCCTCATTACCATTGATGAGATCAACAAGTACCCCCCGGAGAAGGTCGTGCTTATCACCACCGGCAGCCAGGGCGAGCCGCTGAGTGCGCTGTCCCGCATGGCGCAGGCCAGCCACCGCCAGGTGCGCGTCGGCCCCAACGATTTCATCATTATTTCGGCCCGCCCCATCCCCGGCAACGAAAAGACCGTGACGAAGGTCGTCAACGGCCTGCTGTCCCTGGGGGCCGAGGTCATCTACGAGAATATGTACGACACCCACGTGTCCGGCCATGCCTGCCAGGAAGAGCAGAAGCTCATGCTGACGCTGGCCCACCCGCAGTATTTCCTGCCGGTACACGGTGAGTTCAAGCAGCTCAAGCGCCACGCCGAGACGGCCGAGCACCTGGGCTATATCCCCAGGCAGAACATCTATATTGCTGAGAACGGCCAGAACATCCGCCTTTCTGCGGACGGCATGGCTATTGAGAACACCGTCACGGCGGGCGCTGTGATGGTGGACGGCTACGGTGTCGGCGATGTCGGCAACGTGGTCCTGCGTGACCGCCATCATCTGTCGGAGGACGGCATCATCATCGTGACCGCTGCCATCGATGGCAGCAACGGCCAGGTGCTCTCCGGCCCCGACCTCGTCAGCCGCGGCTTTGTCTATGTGCGTGAGAGCGAGGAACTGATGGAAGGCGCCCGCACCCAGGTAGAAATGGCATTGGACCGCAGCCTGGCCGACAATATGCACGACTGGGCCAGCGTCAAGGCACGCGTGCGGGAGGCGCTGTCCAGCTATATCTACCGCCGCACCAAGCGCAGCCCGATGATTCTGCCGATCCTGCTGGAAGTGTAAAAGCCTTTGAGCTGAGGAATGTACAATGAAACACAAGGATGGTCTGGATATAGCCGCCGTACTGCTGCTGTTGCTGGCCGCCGTCGCCGTTATGGTCGTGCCGGTGGCCCTCGTCAGGCCGCAGCTGCTCGCTGTGCCTGCGATGCTGGTGCTCATTGCACTTTGCGTGGTGCTCTACCAGCGACGCCGTCTGCGCACCTTTCTGGCTAAACAGCTGTGCAGCACCGAGTTTGAAAACAGCCGTATCCAGTACAGCCTTGCCAACCTGCCTATTGCGACCGTTCTTATCAACGATGGCCGCATCCTGTGGTACAACCAGCATTTTAAAGAGCAGGTCCTCGGCGATTATGACGCCGTGACCCGCCCGGTAGCGCGCGTTCTGCCAGAGTTTGACCTGGCTGTCTGCTCCCGCCCCCATGGGCAGGATCTGACCGTGGGGGAACGGCGCTTCACCGCCTACTCTGCCACCGCCAAGGGCAGCCGTGGAGCCAGCCTTGTGTACCTTATCGACGATACCTTCTATAAGGAAACACTCGATGAGTACAACGCCAGCCGCCCGGCGTGTCTTATCATCGTTATCGACAGCTATGATGAGTTGTTCGATGATATGAAGGACAGTGAGCAGGCCAAGGAGCTGGAAGCTATCAACAGCCTGTTGGAAGAGTACATTGGCCGCAGCTCGGGCTTCCTGCGCAAAATCTCCAACAGCCGCTATATTGCGGTGGTGGAGGAGCGCGACGTGCGCTGGATGCTGGAAGAGCGGTTCGATATCCTCGATAAAGTCCGTGCCCTGCACCCGGGCGGTTTGACCACACTGTCCATCGGCGTAGGCCGCGGCGGCAAGAACTTACAGGAATGCCATCAGATGGCCCGCGAGAGTATTGACATTGCCCTTGGCCGCGGCGGAGACCAGGCCGCTGTAAAAACCGTGGACGGCTTTGAGTTCTACGGCGGCATTTCCCACGGCGTGGAGAAGCGCAGCCACGTCCGCAGCCGCATTATCTCCAACGCGCTGTGCGACCTTATCAAGCGCAGCGACAGCGTCATCATTATGGGCCACCGTATGGGCGACCTGGATGCCGTCGGCTCGGCGGTCGGTGTGCTGAGGATGTGCAAGATATGCGGTGTGCCCGCCGTCATTGCCGTTAACAGCGAGGCCACGCTGGCAGGGCCACTGCTGAAAACGTTTATCGAAGCAGGTGAGGGACACAACTTTATCGCCCCTGACCAAACGCTGGACGTCATCACGCCGAACACCTTGTTGATTGTCGTCGATACCTACCAGAAGCGATTGCTGGAAAGCCAGCAAATCTACGAAAGATGCAAGCGCGTCGTCGTCATCGACCATCACCGCATGGCGGTGGGGCACATCGACAATCCGCTGTTGCTCTACCACGAACCCTATGCGTCCAGCGCCAGCGAGCTGGTCTGTGAACTTCTGCAATTTATGCCGAAGGAAAACAACATCACCCCGCTGGAAGCCCAGGCTCTGCTGGCCGGCATCATGCTGGACACCCGCAGCTTTGCACTGCATGTCGGCGTGCGTACCTTTGAGGCTGCTGCCTGGCTGCGTAGCCGCGGTGCCCAGACTGCCGACACCAAGTTGCTCTTTAACACCTCGAAGGAAGAGTATGAGGCCCGCGCCCATATCGTGGAGGCGGCCTACATATATAAGGGCTGTGCAATCGCCCTGTCTGGCGAACTGGAAGCCGGTATGAACGTGGTGCTGCCCATGGCGGCTAACGACCTGCTGACCATCAACGGTGTGGACGCCAGCTTTGTGGCCGTCGCCAAGAACGGCGGTGTCAATATCTCAGCCCGCAGCATGGGCGCACTGAACGTACAGGTCATTCTGGAACCGCTGGGCGGTGGCGGCCATCTGATGATGGCGGGCGCACAGCTGCAGAACTGCACCCTGCAGGATGCGGAACACCGCATCCGTGAACAAATCGACCTTTACCGCGCGGCGCAAGCCAAAAACGCCGCACAGTAATCGGGATATAATTTTGGGAGGGAAACCCTTATGAAGATCATTCTCAAACAGGACGTCAAAACCATCGGCAAGAAAGATGAGATTCATGAAGTTTCGGACGGTTACGCCCGCAACTTCCTGTTCCCGCGCAACCTGGCAGCCCCGGCAGATGCCGCTGCCCTGAACCAGGCCCGCACCAAGAGCGAGGCCAAGGCCCACCACGAGGCCGAGGCCCGTGCCGCCGCCGAAGCCCTGGCTGCCAAAATCAAGGGCCAGGTCATCACCGCTAAAGTCAAGGGCGGTGCCTCCGGTAAGCTGTACGGCAAAGTCACCGGCAAGGAAGTCGCCGAGCTGCTGACCACCCTGACCGGCACCGAAATCGAAAAGAAAAAGGTCGAGCTTCCTTCCGCTATCAAGGAGTTCGGCAGCTATGATGCCTCCGTGCGCCTGTACGCCGGTGTCGTTGCGCCCTTCAAGCTGAAGGTCGAGGAACTGTAACTACAAATTTAACAGGGGAGGAGGACGCACGCTGTGCCAAAAAATGAAGAAGTAAGCCTGTCCAGCCTGGGTATCCAGATGCCCTACAATATGCAGGCAGAGCAGAGCGTGCTGGGGGCTGCGCTGATGGATGAGACGGTGCTGAACCGGCTCATCACCGACATGGAACCCGAAATGTTCTACTCAGACCAGAACCGCGCTGTCTACGAGACAATGCGTTCGCTCTATACCGAGAGCGAGGCCGTTGATGTCATCACGCTGGTGAACGCCCTTGCCAACGGCGGTACCTTTGCCAGCGCTGACGACGCTAAGGTGTACATTACCCGCATTGCCGAGACCGTCCCGGCCATCTCCAATGTCGATTCTTATTTTAAGATCGTCAAGGAGAAGTACCAGGCCCGCCGCCTCATCGATGCCGCCCGCGGCATTTTGAGCGAGACGGCCTCCGGCGAGGACGCCGACCTGCTGTTGGAAAGCGCTGAGCAGAAAATCTACGATATCCGCTCAGGCCGTGATAAGACTGGCGTCAAGACCATCAAGGAGTCCATCCTTGAGGTCATTGACACGATGCAGAAGTTGAGTGGTGCTGACCGCGACAAGTTTGCCGGCATTCCCACGGGCTTCAACTACCTGGACACAGTGCTCACCGGCCTGGGCCGCTCGGATCTTATCATTCTGGCCGCCCGCCCCGGTATGGGCAAAACGTCCTTTGCGCTGAATATCGCCACGAACGTTGCTCGCCAGCAGAAGGTGCCCACCATCATTTTCAGCCTGGAAATGACCTGCGAACAGCTGACCGACCGTATCCTTTCCAGCACAGCGAACATCGACAGCCAGGCGTTCCGCACCGGCCGTCTGAACAACTCTGACTGGAACGACTTTGCCCAGGCAACCTCGATGCTCTACAATGCCCCCATTTACATGGATGATTCCTCGGGTATCTCGGTGCCGGAGATCAAAGCAAAAATTCGCACCATCAACCAGGATCCCAAGAAAGAAAAAATCGGGCTGGTCATCATCGACTACCTGCAGCTGATGCAGAGTGCCAAGCGCACCGAGTCCCGCGTGCAGGAAATCAGTGATATCACCCGAAACTTAAAAATCATGGCAAAGGAACTCAACGTCCCTGTTATCGCGCTGTCCCAGCTGTCCCGTGCGGCGGAAAAAACGGCAGGCCGTTCCGACCACCGCCCCCAGCTGTCCGACCTGCGTGACTCCGGCTCTATCGAGCAGGACGCCGATATCGTGTTGTTCCTCTACCGCGCGGCCTACTATAACTCCCAAAACGGTGAGGACAGCCAGGCCAACGAGAACGAAGCTGAGTGCATTGTGGCCAAGAACCGCCACGGCGAGACGAGCGTCGTCCGCCTGGGCTGGGATGGTGCCCACACGCGCTTCAGCAATCTGGATGTAGCCCATGAGTTCTGACGCGGAAAAAACTGTACAGCGTATTGAAGAGGCTCTGTTGGACGGCTGCCGCCGGCAGGGTCTGTTCAAGTCTGGCGACAGAGTCATTGCGGCCTGCTCCGGTGGGGCAGACTCGATGGCGCTGTTGCTTTTTTTGCTGCGCCACCGTCGCACGCTGGAAATTGAGGTGCTGGCGACCCACGTCAACCACGGTATCCGGGGCGAGACCGCCAAACGTGATGCCGACTTTGTGGCGGATTTCTGCCGCCGGAACGGTGTGGAGCTCTTTCTGTATGACGCCGTGCAGGAGGGCATCGAGATACCGCCCCATCCCAGCGAGGATTGGGCGCGCGGCCTGCGGTACGGCTGGTTCGACGAGCTGGCCGCGCGGGAGGAAGCCGTTATTGCCACGGCGCACACGATGTCCGACCAGGCCGAGACCGTGCTTTTCCGCATGGCGCGGGGAACCGGGCTGCATGGACTGGCGGGCATCCCGCCTCGCAGGGGCTTTTATGTGCGGCCCTGCCTCTGCCTGACCCGCGCCGACACCGAGGCATACTGTGCCGCCCTGGGGCAACACTATATCCAGGACGAGACGAATGCCGAGGATACCTACGCCCGTAACCGCATCCGGCATGACGCCATCCCGGCACTGCACTATGCGAACTCTGCCGCCGAGCGCAGCATTGCCAGGCTCTGCCGCCAGATGCGTGAACTGGACGAATGGCTCACCGCTGAAGCTGCCGCCCTGCTGCAGGCAGCCAGTGTGCCGGGCGGGTATGACGCCGCTGCCCTGCGCAGCGCCGCAGGCCCGGTGCTGGATGCCGCACTGCACGCCCTTGTCAGCCCAGTGCGCGACGCTGAGGAAAAGTATATCAGCCTGCTGCGTTTCCTGATTTCGAAAGGGGAAGGGGCCGTCCAGTTGACCCCGGAAGTGACCTTCAAAATCCGGAACGGACTGCTCGTCTGCCTGACAAAAGAGGGCGCACAGATTGCCCCGGCACCGCCACAGCCCTTTAAACCTGGTGAATTTCGCCTTCCGGGTGGTTATTTTGTGAAATTTCAGGTCGTAAAGTATGAAAAATTTCTAAAAAATCAACCAATTTTCAAAAAAGACTTAAACTGTTGTGCAGATTGTGCTAAAATACAAGGGAATGTTATTCTGCGCACAAGGCAGCCGGGGGATTTCTACCGCCCGGCTGGCCGCCACCTGCGGAAAACACTCAAAAAATATTATAACGAGCTTGGCATACCGCCCGCCGAACGCCCGTTGCTGCCTCTGCTTGCCGATGGCAGCGAGGTACTGTGGCTGTGGGGCTGCGGCTTTGCCGAGGGATGTGCCCCCGATGAGTACACCCACGAGGTACTGACGGTGCGGACAGAAAAAACAGGGGAGGCATAACTCTGATGAACAGCATGGACAAAGATATCGACCATATCCTTGTGACCGAAGAACAGATGAAGGCCAAAGTCGCCGAGCTGGGCGCACAGATCAGCCGCGATTACGCAGGCAAAGACCTGCTGCTGGTTTCCATTTTAAAAGGTGCGGTCGTCTTTATGGCAGACCTGATGCGCGAGGTCAAAATTCCCTGCGCTATCGACTTTATGGTCGTCTCCAGCTACGGCGGTGCCAACACGTCGTCCACCGGCCTTGTCAAGATCATCAAGGACTTGGACGCTGACCTGACCGGCAGGGATGTTCTGATCGTCGAGGATATCCTCGACACCGGCATCACGCTGTCCAAGCTGGTCCCGGTGCTCAAAATGCGCAACCCCGAAAGCGTAAAGATCTGTACCATCCTCAGCAAGCCCAGCCGCCGCAAAGCCGACATTGAGCCGGACTACTGCGGCTTTGAGGTGCCCGACGAGTTCGTGGTCGGCTACGGCCTGGACTACGACGAAAAGTACCGCAACCTGCCCTACGTGGGCGTACTCAAGCCGGAAGTGTATTCCGACTGAACCAAAGAACCCAAAATGCCCGGTGAATACACCGGATAGGAGTTGATTTCTTGCAGCACAAACAACCGAAATTCAGCGGCATCCTTGTGGTGGCCGTCCTGATGGTGTTGGTTCTGTTCTTTGTCAGCCTTTCGCCGCTGCTGGCGGCCACCGGCACCAAAGACACAACCTACTCCGAAATTTATTACTACTTTGAAAACCAACAGGTGACCTCTTTCCGCCTGGATCTGGGCACCGGCAGCTTGGAACTTTGGCTCAAGGAAGGCAAAGCCGCCCTGCCGGAGTCCAACGCCGCAGCCAGCCTGCCCAGCGGCGGCCTGCTGAGCCTCGGCAATTCGGAGGACGAGGATCTGCCCGCCAACGGCGGCACGGTCTATATGACCTACAAGCTGCCCTACGGCGGTGACTTCAACACCGGAAAAATCTCCGATTTTGTCGATGAATACAACGAGGCCAACCCCGACGCCCCGATGGTGTTCGACTATGTCGCCGCCAAGACAAGCATTCCCTGGCTGGAAATTATCTTCTATGTCGCTATGATTGCCAGCATCGGCATGCTGTTCATGTCGATGTACCGCGGCGGCGCAGGCGGCGGCATCATGAATGTGGGCCGCGCCAAGGTCAAGGATCAGCAGGAGAACCAGCGCAAGGCAACCTTTGCCGATGTGGCCGGTGCCGATGAGGAAAAGGCCGAGCTGCAGGAAGTCGTTGAGTTCCTGAAAGCGCCCAACAAATTCAACTCTCTGGGTGCGCGCATCCCGCACGGCGTGCTGCTCGTCGGCCCTCCGGGTACCGGTAAGACCTTGCTGGCTCGTGCCTGCGCCGGTGAGGCTGGCGTGCCGTTCTACGCGATTTCCGGCTCTGACTTCGTCGAGATGTACGTCGGTGTTGGTGCCTCCCGCGTGCGTGACCTGTTTGAAAAAGCCAAAAAGACAATGCCCTCCATCATCTTTATCGATGAGATCGATGCTGTAGGCCGTCAGCGCGGCGCAGGTCTCGGCGGCGGCCACGATGAGCGTGAGCAGACCCTGAACCAGCTGCTGGTCGAGATGGACGGCTTTGACGCCAACGACGGCGTTATCGTTATGGCCGCCACGAACCGTGCGGATATCCTGGATAAGGCGTTGCTGCGTCCAGGCCGTTTTGACCGCCAGGTCTATGTAGGCCTGCCCGACGTCAAGGGCCGCGAGGAGATTCTCCGGGTCCACACGAAGAATAAGCCCCTCGGCCCCGATGTGAGCCTGAAAACGATCGCCCGCTCCACTGCCGGTTTCTCCGGCGCGGATTTGGAAAACCTCGTCAACGAGGCGGCCCTGCTGGCTGCCCGCCAGGGCAAGAAGGCCATCACCGAGAAGGAGATCGAGGAAGCCTCCGTCAAGGTCATGATGGGTCCCGAGAAGAAGAGCCACGTTGTCACCGACGAGGAGCGCCGCCTGACCGCTTACCACGAGACAGGCCACGCCATCACCGGCTACTTCTGCAAGCACCATGACCCGGTGCACCAGATCAGCATTATCTCCCGCGGCGGTGCAGGCGGCTACACGATGTACCTGCCCGAGAAAGACCCCAGCTACGTCACCAAGACTGCAATGTTCGAGAACATCGTCTCGCTGCTGGGTGGCCGTGTGGCCGAGCAGCTTGTGCTGGATGATATCTCCACCGGCGCATCCAACGACCTGCAGCGCGCCACCGATACGGCCCGCGCCATGGTCACGCGGTACGGCTTCTCGGAGCGGATGGGTCCTGTCGTCTACGGCAGCGACCCCGGTGAAACCTTCCTGGGCCGTGACTTCGGCCAGGGCAAGGGCTACTCCGAGACGATTGCCTCCGAGATCGACAACGAGATCCGTGACATTGTGGACGAAGCCTACGAGACCGCCCGCCGCACCCTGACCGAGCACATGGACGAGCTGCACAAGGTCGCAGGCGTCCTGATGGAGCGCGAGAAGATCAGCGGTGAGGAATTCAAGACCCTGATGGAAGGTGGAACCCTGCCGCCCTATGACATCGGCAAGGGCGAAACCGCCAAACCCGAAGCACCTGCGCCGGGAAATGCAGAACCTGTGCAGCCTGCCGAACAGACCGAAACCCAGCAGCCAGCCGAGCCGGACAACACCCAGCCCGACACGCAAGAGTAAAGAGTAGGTGTGAACTATGGATCAGAATTTTTCCCTGATGGCGCAGTCCCGCGCTAACTATTACACGGCCGGCAGCCCGGTCCAGTTTGTGCGTGTTGAGCTGCTGAAAGGCGACGTGACCGGTGAGGTCGCCGTCTGCCTGACCTTTAAAAATGTCGGCACCGAGCCGCTGACCGGCTTGGTCGTCCACTTCAAATGTAAGGATGCCGCCGGTCAGGTCCTGTGCGAGGATGACTTCTACTATGAGCAGCTCAACGCCCAGCCCGGTGCTGTGTTCGGCAGTGACGATGCCGTCTATGTCAGCGACACGCCGGTCTCCAGTGTCGAAGTCGAGCAGGATCGCGCGTTCCTGAATGGCCGCGGCGTTGACCTGCGCAACTACAAGCGCGTGCGCCTGAATATGCCTCGTGTGCTGCCCGGCTCCATTTCCCGCACTTTGCAGCAGCGCACCGGCAATGTGCAGCTGACCTGTGTGCCCCAGGATACCGAGTACGGCTGGTTCTGCGCCTGCGGCGCGTTCCACCCCAACGAGGAAAACACCACCGTCTGCTCCGAGTGCGGCGGTGACCGCGCAGCCATCAAGGCCACGCTGACCGGCATTTTGGAGGAAGCCCGCCAGGCTGCCGAGCGCCAGCAGCAGGAAGTCAACGCCGTTGCAAACAGCGTTGCGCCTGCCCCTGCCCCTCAGCCCCAGGCACAGCCTGCCCCTGCCGCTACTGACCCCCGCGCTATGGCCAACGCCGTGCAGGCCGCTATCACGGGTCAGCAAGATATCCCGCCGCAGAGTGCCTACGAGCCGGAACAGGCTACCGCCGCCTTTGAGCCGCAGAGCAACGGTTATGCGGATGATGAGGACGAGGAAGCCGAGCGCGTCCGCCGTTACGCCCCCAAGGGCCGTCTGTTCGACGACGAGGATGACGAGGACGACGGCACCCAGATGTACGACACCGACGATCTGGACGACGACGATTACGATGATCGCAAGAAGTCCAAGAAGCGAGGCCGTTACGCCGATGACGACGAGTCCAGCGAAGATGACGTCATGGCCGAGCGTATCATCCGCCTGGCCCCGCCCATCACGGCCATCGCCTGCGCACTGATTGTTGCGGTATCCTTGGTCTATCATTTCATTTTGGCATAAAAAATTGCCGTGGCATTCCGCTTTTGGAATGCCACGGCTTTTTATTTTTCTGCCGTCAAACGCTCGAACGTCTTAATGATTTCCGGATCATTCAGCTTAATGACCTTGCCAGAAAGGTAGTGCAGTGTATTTTCCTCGGGGATGCGGCCAAACGTCAGCCGCTGGGCACACAACGCCTGGGTCTTTAGCCCACTGCGCTCGTTCATCTTGCGGTTGCCGTACTTGATATCGCCCAGTACTGGGTGGCCCAGGTAAGCTAAGTGGGCGCGTATCTGGTGGGTACGCCCGGTAATCAGTCCGATGCGGCACAGCGCAAACGGCCCTGCTTGGCGGATGACCGTCACTTCGGTGATGATCTGCTTGTAGCCCTCGCTCTCCCGCGCATGGATGTGCACCTTGTTGTTTTTTTCGCTGTGCTGCAACCAGGCCACAAAACGGCCCTGTGGCGGGGCCCCTACCGTAATGGTCAGGTATTCCTTCTTCATTAAGTCGTCGCGGATGATGGTGTTCAGATCGCGCAGGGCTGTGTAACTCTTGGCGGCCAGCACCAATCCTTCCGTGCCGCGGTCCAGACGGTTGCACAGTGCCGGGGCAAACCGTTTTTCGGCGTGGGGGTCATACTCGCCCTTGCCCTCTAAATATGCGGCAAAGGCATCCACCAGGTTGGCATCCCCGGTGCGGTCGCTGTGGCAGAGCAAGTGCGCGGGCTTGTACAGCACCGCAAAGTTGGCATCCTCGTACACAACGGTCACAGAGGGCTGTTTGCGCGGCGGCTTGGTAGCCTTGGCGGCTGGCTTGCCCACCGGGAAAAACTCGTCATTGATGTACATTTCGATCAAATCGCCGGTCTGTAGCCGGGTGTCCGGCTCGGCGCGTTTGCCGTTGACCTTGATGCGTTTATTGCGGAACGCCTTGTACATCATGCTGCGGGGCATATCTTTGGTTACGCCTTCCACAAAGCGGCTCAGGCGCACGCCGTTTTCGTTGGGGCCTGCTGTAAAACTTTTCATCGTATCCTCTTTAAAAATCATGCGTAAAACAGTTGTCTAAATGCTCTATTCAGTATATAATAAAACCAGCAAAACGTAAAGATGGGATGTGAAAAAATGGCAGAGGAAAATCTCCACGCGAACCACCGCGCCCGGATGCAGGAGCGCGTTGACCGCGACGGTCTGGACAGCCTGGCCGAGCATGAGGCGCTGGAATACCTGCTGTTTTTGTCTATCCCGCGGGCAGACACCAACGAATTGGCCCATCGGCTCATCAACCACTTTGGGGATTTCTGCAAGGTGATGGAGGCCGAACCCGACGAGCTGATGCAGGTCGAGGGGGTCGGCCCCAAGAGCGCGCGGCTGATTGCCACAGTTATGGCGTTCGGCCGGTACTACCAGCTGAAAAAGCGCAAGACCCGCCAGGCTCTTGACAAGGCCGAGGCGGCCATTGAGTACGTGAAACCCCTGTTCCGCGGCGTGCAGAATGAGCAGCTGTATTTGATTCTGCTGGACGACGCCTGCCGACCGGTGCAGGATCTGCGCATCGCCGAGGGTGTGCCCAACCGCGTGACGGTGGACACTCGGAAGCTGCTGCGCGCCGTGGCCCGCACAAACTCTACCTGCGGCATCCTGGCCCACAACCATCCCACCGGGTTGGCCATCCCCTCCGAAGCCGACCGCCTGACGACCTACCGCATTATGGAAGTCACCGGCCAGCTGGGCTTTACTATTATGGATCATATCATCATAGCAGGGGAGGACGGCTGCTCAATGCTGAACCGTGGCAGCCTGCCCGAGTACCGCCCGGGCGGCGGCATCCTGCAGGCCGCCAGCCGATGAACCTGCCCCAAACGCTCTGCCGCCAGACCGGCAGGGCGCATTTTTTCTGCTTTTTCGCACAAAATGTTCGCAAAGGACTTTACATTAAAAATTTGTCGTGCTATAATCTTTGTACAACTAATCGTTGTACTCTGAAAGGAAAGACAATGGACGAAGTTTTTCACTTGAAAGCCCCATTCCAGCCCACCGGCGACCAGCCACAGGCGATAGAAGCGCTGGTACAGGGCATCAACGAAGGGGACGAAGCCCAAACGCTGCTGGGCGTCACCGGTTCCGGCAAAACATTCACGATGGCGAACATCATTGCCCGGTGCAACCGCCCTACGCTGATTCTGGAGCCGAACAAAACGCTGGCAAGCCAGATTTGTACTGAGATGCGCGGCTTTTTCCCGGAGGATGCCGTGGAGTATTTTGTCTCCTACTACGACTACTACCAGCCGGAGGCCTACATTCCCTCCACGGATACCTATATTGAAAAGGACAGCGCCATCAACGACGAGATCGACCGCCTGCGCCACTCGGCCACGGCGGCCTTGTCCGAGCGGCGCAACGTCATCATTGTGGCATCGGTGTCCTGCATCTACTCATTGGGCGACCCTATCGACTACCGCAGCATGGTCATCAGCCTGCGCCCCGGTATGCAGATGGAACGCGATGAACTGTGCAGCCGTCTGGTCAAACTGCAATATGAGCGCAACGACATGAACTTTATCCGCAACAAGTTCCGCGTGAAAGGGGACACGGTGGACATCCACCTGGCCTACAACGATGAGTACGCCATCCGGGTAGAGTTCTTTGGCGACGAGATTGACCGCATCATCGAGTTTGACCCGCTGACCGGTGAGCATAAGAATATTGTGCGCCATGTTGCGATTTTCCCGGCCAGCCACTATATTGTCGGCCCGGAAAAGATGGCGGAAGGCCTGAAAAAGATCCAGTCCGAAATGGAAGAACAGGTCAAAAAATTCACCGAGGAAGGCAAACTTCTCGAGGCACAGCGTATCCAGCAGCGCACGAACTACGATATGGAAATGCTGCAGGAAGTCGGCATGTGCAAGGGCATTGAAAACTACTCTGCCGTGCTGTCCGGCCGTGCGCCGGGGTCTACCCCCACAACGCTGCTGGACTACTTCCCGGACGATTTCCTCTTGATGGTGGACGAGAGCCACGTCATGCTGCCCCAAGTGCGCGGTATGTTTGGCGGCGATTACAGCCGTAAGAAAACGTTGGTGGAATACGGTTTCCGCCTGCCGTCGGCCTTCGACAACCGCCCGCTGAAATTTGAGGAATTTGAGTCGAAAATCCATCAAAAAATCTTTGTCTCAGCCACCCCCGGCGAGTATGAGCGCCAGCATTCCAGCCGTGTGGCAGAGCAAGTCATCCGCCCCACCGGCCTGCTGGACCCGCTTATCATGGTGCGCCCAGTCGAAGGGCAGATTGAAGACCTGTTGGGCGAGATACGCACCCGCATTGACCGCGGTGAGCGTGCCCTTGTCACAACGCTTACCGTCAAGATGGCCGAGGATTTGACCGACTACCTGGAAGAACACGGCGTCAAGACGAAATATATGCACCATGAGGTCGATACGTTTGAGCGCATGGAGATCATCAAAGATCTGCGCGTTGGGGCTATCGACGTCATTGTCGGCATCAACCTTCTGCGCGAGGGTCTGGACCTGCCCGAGGTATCGCTGATTGCGATATTAGACGCCGACAAGGAAGGCTTCCTGCGCAGCGAGACGAGCCTAATCCAAACCATCGGCCGCGCAGCTCGCAACGCCAATGGCGTGGTGCTGATGTACGCCGACGAAGTCACGCCCAGCATGGAGCGGGCCATCATGGAGACCGAGCGCCGCCGCGCAATTCAGGATGCCTACAACAAAGAGCACGGCATCACGCCAAAGACCATCGTCAAGGCCATCGGCGACGGGCTGGAAATCAGCATGAGCGAGGAAAACAAGCGGATGCGTCAGCACCGCATGAGCCGCGTGGAGCGTCAGCAGACCATTGAGCGCCTGACCAAGGAAATGAAAGAGGCTGCACGCTTGCTGCAATTTGAGCTGGCCGCCCAGCTGCGCGACGAAATACAGCGCCTGGAACGTGGAGAGGATCCCACCGCCGCCGACACCAGCGAGCGCAAGGCCGCCGCCAAAACACGCAAAGGCAGGAGGAAATATAAAAATTGAGTACCACACCCGAAAAAACGCCTGCAAAGCGCAATTCTAAAATCAAAATCGACCCGAACAACCGCATTGTCATCAAGGGCGCACGGGAGCATAACCTGAAAAACGTCAGCCTGGAACTGCCCCGAGACAAGCTCATTGTCATGACCGGTCTGTCCGGATCCGGCAAGTCGAGCCTTGCCTTTGACACGATCTTTGCGGATGGTCAGCGCCGCTATATGGAAAGCCTTTCCAGCTACGCCCGCCAGTTCTTAGGGCAGATGGAAAAGCCCGATGTGGACGAAATCACCGGCCTTTCCCCGGCAATTTCGATTGACCAAAAGACCACAAGCCACAACCCGCGCTCTACCGTGGGCACGGTCACCGAGATTTACGACTACCTGCGCCTGATGTACGCTCGTATCGGCGTGCCGCACTGCCCGATCTGCGGCCGGGAAATCACCCAGCAGACCGTGGATGAGATGGTGGACGAGGTGCTTAAGCTGCCCGAGCGCACCCGCTTCCAGGTATTGGCCCCGGTCGTCCGTGCCCGCAAGGGCACCCAAGCCAAGGAACTGGACGCCGCCCGCCGCGCCGGTTTTGCCCGCGTGCGCATCGATGGCAATATGTATGACCTGAGCGAGGAAATCAGCCTCGAAAAGAACATCAAGCATACGGTGGAGATTGTTGTTGATCGTCTGGTCATCAACGATACCGTGCGCGGCCGCCTGGCGGATTCCATCGAGACTGCGCTGGCTCAGGCCAACGGCTTGGTGGTCATTGACGTTATCGGCGGCGAACCGATGATGTTCAGCCAGAGCTACGCCTGCCCCGAGCACGGCGTCTCGGTCGAGGAACTGACCCCCCGGATGTTCAGCTTCAACAACCCATTCGGTGCCTGCGAGAAATGCACTGGCCTGGGCACCTTTATGAAAGTAGACCCGGCCCGCGTCATCCCCGACAAGCGCAAGTCCATCCGTGAGAGTGCCATCAAGGCCAGCGGCTGGTACTATACCGAGGGTTCAATCTCGGAAATGACCTACAAGGCCCTCGGCAAGCACTACGGCTTCACGCTGGACACACCCATCAAGGAGTTCAGCAAGGAGGCCCTGCACGCCCTGCTGTATGGTACCGGAGATGAACGTATTGAGATGCAGCGCGAGAGTATGTTCGGCTCGGGCACCTACTACAACCAGTTTGAGGGCATCATTCCGAACCTGGAACGCCGCTTCCGCGAGACGAGCAGCGAGTGGGTCAAGGAGGAAATCGCCCTTGTCATGTCCAGCGAGGAATGTCCCGCCTGCCATGGCCGCCGCTTAAAGCCCACCAGCCTGGCCGTGACCGTGGGCGGCATCAACATTTCCGACTTCTGCGACAAGAGCGTCAATGAAGAACTGGATTTCATTAACACCGCCAAGGTCAGCGCCCGGGACGAAATGATCGGTGCGCCGATTTTTAAAGAGGTCAAAGAGCGCCTGGGCTTCTTGAAGAGTGTGGGCCTGGGTTACTTGACCCTGTCCCGCGGCGCGTCGTCGCTGTCCGGCGGCGAGAGCCAGCGCATCCGCCTGGCGACCCAGATCGGCTCGAAGTTGGTGCACGTGCTTTATATTCTCGACGAGCCTTCCATCGGTCTGCACCAGCGCGACAACGAGCGGTTGATCCGCAGCCTCAAGGAGCTGCGCGATGCGGGCAATTCGGTCATCGTGGTCGAGCACGACGAGGATATGATGCGGGCGGCGGACTATATCGTCGATGTGGGACCGCTGGCCGGACGCAAGGGCGGCCGGATCGTCGCGGCCGGTTCGTTCGACGATATCCTGCATGCGAATTCCATTACGGCGGATTACCTCACCGGTCGTCGCCGGATCGAAATTCCCGAAAAACTGCGTCCCGGCAACGGCAAGAGTCTTATTATAAGAGGAGCACGGGGCAATAACCTGAAGAATGTCGATGTCGAGTTCCCGCTCGGCA
>OLOH01000577.1_pt1 | contig 25509 bp, 14 predicted proteins | sample 1673221 | NCBI WGS metagenome assembly OLOH01 (sample SAMEA3136767, study PRJEB25190) | human gut metagenome
AAACTGCATCTACCTGCGGATCATTTAGCAGTTCTTCATAATCTTTATATACTTTGACTTCTGGATGTTCCTTTAAATATGGATCATCCATGGAAACTGAACGTGAGCTGATCGCATAAATCTTTCCTTCATCTGTTGCCTCAATTGCCTGTACAAACTTTCTGGCGATTCTGCCAAATCCTATAATTCCAAAATTCATATCATTTTCCTCTCGTGATGTGTAATTTTATTTCTGGAAATCAATTCTTTCTTCAGTTATAATTATAGTATACGTGACGTAAAACACAACAGGAAAGGAGATTCCATATCATTCAATTACCAATTTCTCTCGGCAATCAAGGTTTTGCTTCTCTTCGTGAAAATCATTGTTTTTATATCGATAAAACAGATTTTATCAGAGAATGGTGGGAAGAACAGGATGTTGTAACTTTGATCAAATATGAAAAAAGATACCAAACTAGTAGTGAATCATTTGGTATCTTTTTTCGCGTTATAACATTTTAGTAATCTCAGAAAGATCTTCTAAGATCACATTCGGTTTTACATCGCTTGTTTTTACATCTTCTCTTGTGCTCTCTCCACTTAGCACTAAGATTGATGTCACATCACTTTGATCTGCAACTGCGATGTCGGTATACAGCCGGTCCCCTACAATAGCGATCTCGTCCGGTTCGTATCCCGTTTCCTGGATGATATAGTCCAGTGTATGTTTCGACGGTTTTCCAAAGAATTCTGGAAATCTTCCCGTTGAAGCCTCAATTAATTTTGCCATGGAACCACAGTCTGGAATAAATGCTCCGCCTTCTATCGGGCAGTTCCAGTCTGGATTGATTCCAAAGTATGTACAGCCATTTCGGATATAATGACATGCTTTGGAAAGCTTTTCATAAGTTAAGGTTGTATCGAATCCTAAGACTACGATATCTGGATCTTCGTCTGTCAGGTTCATATCAAAATATTGAAATTCCTGGATCAGGGATGGGGTCCCTAGCACATAAATACTCTTTCCATCGTAATGTTCTTTAAGATATTTGATGATCACATGACTTGAGATCATCATCTGATCTTTCTTGATCGGTATCCCAAGCTTCCCAAGTTTCTCAATATAAGCCCGCTGGCTTTTTGATGAATTATTGGTAAAGAAATAATATTCTCTTCCAGTTTCCTCGACTTTCTTTAAAAAATCTTTGGTGAATGGGAATAGTTCATTCCCAAGATAGATCGTTCCATCCATATCAAGAATAAAACATTTGATTTTTTCAAACATATGATTCCCCTGCAAATCCCTTCATTCTTTATTTCTCTCCTCGATCATGTCGAGCTTTTAGAGCCAATGCACATGCAGCACTGATCAGCGCTACAACTGTAGAATAGATACCTACATAAATCGTATCACCTTTTCCATAGTTAATCAGCAATGTACAGATTGTTGGTACCATCCCAGCTACTAAGAAACTTGGCACATGATATACAAAAGAAATTCCTGAATAACGTACTTCTGTTTCAAAGTAAGAAGACCATAAAGAACTGATAACAGCCCAGATCAGGTTATATGCAATACTCCAGCCAAGAACGATTCCAATAATTGTGATCGCAAGGTTTCCTTTGCTTAATTCAATAACTTTCAGTGTAGGAATACTCAAAACAGCTGATGCTAAAGCTCCAATTACAAATGTTCTTGTATTTCCCAGTTTTTGTGCACACCATCCACCAAACAGTGTAAATGGAATCTTAAAAATACATGCTATGATCGTAATAATATAAGTCTGGATCAGTGGCATTCCAAGCCAGTTAATGCAATAGGACAAGATCCATACGATAAAAATATTATAAAATGTTCCATCCACCCATCTTGTACCGCATCCAAGAAGTAATGTTTTCCAGTATCCTTTTACCATTGGAATAAATCCGACTTTATGTTTCTTTCCTTCTGCTTCTTCTGCCTCTAATTTTGCCTGTGCCTTCTTGTAATCTTCTGTTTCCATCATTTCACCTTTTTGACGGATAACGATCAATGTCAAGATAATTGCTGCTAAGAAAGGAATTCTCCATCCCCATGTAAAGAAAATATCTTCTGGTAATAATAATGTTGGTACTGCGATCAAAATAGAAGATAATCCGAATCCAATCGGAAGACCGATTTGTGGAATCGCTGCATAGAAAGATCTCTTATTCTCTGGCACATTTTCGTATGCCATTAAGATTCCTCCACCCCATGTTCCTCCACGGCCAAAGCATTGTGCCAGACGCATTAACTGAAGAACGATAACTACTCCAACTCCTGCGCTTGCTGCTGGTGGCAGGATTCCAATGATTGATGTCGAAATTCCCATCATCAATAAAGATGCATACATCGTAACTTTTCGACCTTTTCTATCACCAATATGTCCAAAGAAAATCGCACCAAATGGACCTGCAATATATCCAATCGCAAATGACATATAAGAAAGGATCAGCGCTGTTGTTCCATTTCCCGTCTGTGAAAAAAACACTTTATTAAACACAGTTCCTGCTGCTGTTCCATATAATAAGAAACAATACCATTGCACCGCACTTTCAAACAATGTGATCGTTGCAATTTTTCGAAAATTATTTTTTTCCATATATTTTATCCTCCTTCTTGTTAATCTTCTTCCCCTTCATAGTATTTAAATGGCCATGGTCCTGAATAATCAGCACCCGTTGGAATTGTCTGATAATGTGTATTAATGCGATCTCCTTGAAGATCATGAATCAAATATCCTGGATTTCCAAGGAAGAAGCGATCTCCTCCACCTTTAAATTCCTCTTTTTTCTCTTCCTCTTCTTTGTCATACTCGAATATACTCATCGCTATTACCTCGGATTTGTGTTTTCGGAGGAATTCGGCAAGGACCCCATTCTGGATGCAGTCATCAACTGCCTGTTCTACTGCTGTATCCAGATCGGATTCCCTTGCGTATTCCCGTACTTTCGCTACATATTGTGCATATTCTCTTAAACTCTGGCACTGCTCCATCAATTCGCGGTTATGACCTTCGTTGATGTTCAGAGTAAGTACTTTCAGCTCCAGATTCGGCTCGCCGCTCAGATTTTCGTATGATTCCGACAGATAATTGATCCAGTAGTCCTCTTCTCTTTCTGTTCCATTATAAAACACAATGAAATTTGGCGCAGGGATCTTCTGCAGTGCCGAGGAATACAGGGATTTGTGATTCACAAGTTTCTGGTATTCACCAGATATGTAAAACAGATCTCGCAGTGGCATATTTGGATTGTATGTTGACTGATGTTCGTACAGGAATAATCCCATATCCACGATAAATGCCAGATCATTCTTCATACCCATATAGACTGCATTCTCCAGTGTCACAATCTCCAGTGCATCCGAATTTTCGTAGTTACTTCCATTCACTGCGTTGTAAAGCGACAATAGATTTTCTCTGTCTGAAAACAGCATACGAAATACTGTATCCTTGTACTTTCGATTTGCCCTTATCTCTTTGCCTGCATAGCTCTTCAGATCTGCATTACGATCCATTTTTACATTGTTATTTCCTTTTGCAATTAGTTTTCTCTTCACAGCAGCATTGTGTTTTCTTCTCGCCATAGGCATACCTCCTGTCTGGCAGGAGTTTAAGAATACACCGTGCTGTTATTGTCATCACCTCGAACCCCTGCTTTTTATTTTAATTGGATTTAAAAGCATGGATTTCTGAAATGAATTAAGAAAATCAGACGGCAAAAATGCCCAGAACTTTGAGAAATATGCTTTTATTTATAGTATCATTTGTTCTAAGCTTCTTCAAGTAGCTTTATGAAATTTTAATTTTTTTATTAATGCAAAAGCAGACCGGAATCACGAGGACTCCGGCCTGAAAAATCATATTGCAGATTTTATTTTACTTTTACTTTGATCACATAGGATTTCTTTCCTGATCTCACTGTAATCTTGACAGTACCTTTTTTCTTTGCTGTAATGACACCTTTTTTGCTTACTGTTGCTACCTTCTTATTGGAAGAAGTGTAAGTAACTTTTTCCTGAGAAGTAAGCGGGCTGATTACCGGTCTGAGTGTCAGTTTCTGACCTTTCTTCAGTCTTACATTCTTCTTCAGACCACTGATCTTAGTAGTTCTTACTCTTGATGTCTGAACTTTTACTTTCAGGGTTGCTTTCTTACCGCTCATAAGCGTTACTGTGATCTTAGCTGTTCCGGTCTTCTTACCTGCTTTGATCACGCCCTTACTATTAACAGTTGCAATCTTCTTATTGCTGGATCTCCAGGATCTGACAGAGTCTCCATTTGCCATAGCCACTCTGATCTTCTTGGTTGTCTGTTTTTTCTGAAGCTTGATAGAAGTTGCATTCAGTTTGATCGTTGCAGTAAGTTTCTTTCCATTATCTCTGTTTACAACTGCGCCACAAACAGAGCATGTTCCCTGCTGTTTCTCAGGTGCAAAGACAGTTGCTTTTGAAACTACTTTCCATGTGTACTTGTGGTCAGTTTTCGGAATTACCTCTGTCTTAGTCTCGCCACATTCTGTGCAGGTATAAAGTTTCATACCTTCTTCTTTGCAAGTTGCTTCTTTTGTGACTTTACCTTCATCCCAGCTGTGTACATGCAGCTCTTTCATACGAGCTTCTGCTGCTTCCAGTTTCTTCACAAGTTCTTCCGGAATCATTTCTTTCTGCTCATCTGTCAGGGCGTCATATGCTTTACGTGCTGCTTCTACGGCTGCTTTGTTATCCAGTGTAAGATCTGCTGTCTCAGGCAGATTTGTAAGTGCGCGTTTTGTAGATTTAACAGCTACCGGTATCTGATCTTCCTTGGTATAGTCATCTGTATAATGTAATACGATCACATCACCGTCATTCATATACTGTTTTGCAACACCAACACCCGGATGCACATCATTTATAGTATCCATCCATCCGGAATTCTGTCCGTTATCAAATTCAGAAAGAGTTACATCTTTGTACTCAACCGCATAAATATAAGTTCCATACTGTGTTTCTCTGTCATAAATCTTGAATCCATATTTTTCTTCAAGACTCTTGATAACTTCGTATACGGTTTCATTAGCACCTACTTCGATCATGCCTGTCTCTACCCATGTAGTCAGGTTCTCGCCATCCAGTGTATGGCATTCCTCTGTATCAGCTCCATGTTTGGTATCACCAAGGAGTGTGAAAGATACATGAATCGGGTCACTGTCCGGAGCTGCCAGAACTTTAATAGTCTTGGAAGCTGTTGCTCCATCATAATTCAGGGTCAGAGTCTGCTCGCCTTTGACTGTATTGTCAAAACCTTCGATCTCCAGATCTTTCCAGTTAAGATCTTTGCTTGTTCCATCGCTGTATACTGCTTTAATACTGAGACCGTCAAGGTTCAGTTCTTCGCCAAGATAGAACGTATCTCTGCATTCACCAGAAAGCTTAAGGTCTTCAATATAAACCTGTACACCTTCTGTGTTTGCAAGTTTTGCAGCATCTGCTCCAAGCGGGTCATCTGTACGGCTGTATGTTCCTGTAGTAACATAAGCAGCACCGCTCTCTGTCTCATGTGTTGTGCAGCTGGTATCTACATTTGCTACAAATCCGATACCTTTTTCTGCGCCACAGTCTTTTGCATAGTAGTTATTTGCAACATCATCCCATTTGTCAAGGCTTCCATAATATCCGATGATACCGCCGATATATTTAGCGCCATCAGCTGTTGCCTGAACTTTACCAGTAAAGGAGTTACCTTTTACTGTATTCTTAACGTTTTCCCATGTCTGTAATACATAAGTATCAGCACCAAGGATACCGCCGACTTTGTCAGATCCTGTGATCGTACCGGAAGATTTACAGCCATTGATGCAGAATTTTCCACCGTTCGGTGCAGAGCTGTCGTTGTATCCGCCACCTACGATACCGCCTGCATGGTCACCGCTTGCTACAACTGTTCCATCAAAAGTACAGCTGTAAACATTACTGTCACCCATAGCGTTATCACGGCTGCCTACGATACCGCCGACATAAGATTTACCATATACGGTTGCATGGCTTACGCAGTTTTCAATCACACCCTGCATACGTCCTGCAATTCCTCCGATGATTGTCTGGTCTTTGTCATAACCTACTACTACACCACTCTCGATGGTACAGTTTCTGATTGTTGCAACGAAACCTGCGGAGGTTCCTGCAAAACTGTTTTCTGTAATATTGGCTCCGATCAGACCTGATTTCAGGGTACTGGAACCGCTCTTTAATGTTACATTGTCAATAATGATCGCACTGCCATTAAATCCAACGCCTTCGAAATTGTTTACCAGACCATAGCCTGCGATCTTCTTACCATAAATCTTAAGGTTATGTACTTCTGCACCCTTTATATATCCCAGAAGCGGAAGCTCGCCACTTGGAATGGATACAGTCTTTCCGTTACCATCCAGATATCCGGCAAATAACTTCTTCTTTGAAGTACCGATCGGTTTCCATCCTCTCGGAAGGGTAATGTTGTTAGTCTGTTTCAGATATCTTTCATTAAAGGAAATTCCTTTTGCAACCAGATCTGATACTGCCTGATAATCCTCTGCTGTTGAGATCAGATAAGGATCTTCCTGTGTTCCTTTACCTTTCAGTAAAGTTCCGATATAGTCATCTACAGGATTAACAACAAACTTACAGATTCTGGAAATTGCAGATGCAGATTTACCCTGAAGCGAAGCTGTTACAACGCAGAAATAATATCTTGTGCCAGGCTCATTCGTATCCGTATTAAACCACTCGGAGTGGGCTGATTCATTATCTTTGACAGCAGTTGCACCTTCATAGCTTTCTTTATCATTCACATACCACTGGCAAGTCTCTTGTGCATAAGTTTCTGAAATTCTTACAGAAATATATATGCTGTTCGGAATATCACCCTGTGTATAAACAGCATCTTTTGGCTGGGTGGAGATATTCGGTGTGGCCATTGAATCAAGTTTTACATATACAAAAACGCCGGCAGCATCTTTCTCTTCACCGCTTGCATCTGTATATTTCTTTCCGGTTTTTGCGTATGTGGAATATTTCTTTCCTTTATAAGTATAAGTAACCTTGCAGTGATAGAAATATCCTGTCTCATTTGGTTTATCTGTAGTCGGAGTACAGGTAGCTTCTGAGGATGGAACAATGCCATACATATTATCTATTGCATCATTGCGAACCCACTGATAGGAAAGTGTTCCGCCCTCTACCGGTGTCGTTACATTTACACTCAGTTCGTCAGCAGTCCAGTCTTTCCTATAAGTATATCCAAAGTTCCATGGATATTCTTCACCTAATTCTTCACCAGGGTTTGCAAATACTGCTTCCGGCATAGGATTCGGATCAACAGTGATGCAAGCGGTGTCAGTTGTAGCTGTATTATTTTCTGTCTGCTCTGTATTTGTGAGCACACAGTAATAATACGTGGTTCCTTCTTTTTCAGCAGATGGCTGATAAGTAGCCTCAGTTGCACCCTCGATTGCAGTACCGGTTGTATTGTTGTCTTCAGTATTGCTGTACCACTGGTAAGCCAGTTTACCCGTACATGTTGCGACAAATGATAATTTATTTGGCTTATCGCCAACAACATAATCTGCACTCTTTGGCTGGCTGACAAATTCCGGCACATCCTTCTCCGGATACGGTTCTGCTTCAATCGTATAGGTATGATCTTCTTTACCATTTCCGCCAACCACAACTTCGATCTTCATCTTACCGTTCTTATCCCAGTTGTATGGAACCGTATAATTTGTGTTGGCAGAAACTACTTCACCATTTACTTTCAGTGTATACTTGGTATCTTTACCCTGTGCTTTGACAGTCACGCCTTCTGCGTTTTTGTCAACATATGCATGATAGCTGGTAACATCTTTATCAAATGCCTGATCCATACGGCCATCGACACTCAGACTGCTCAGTGTTGCATATGACTTAACATTAACCCTGTATTCCGTATCATCTGTTCTGGTTCCAACATAAAAAGCAGCATATCCTGTCGGATAGGTAACTACACTTTCAGCTACACCATCTACAGTAGACACATATCTCCAGGTATTCGCCCATGCACTCGCAGTGTATTTAATTATCTTTTCAGCATCCCTAAATTCCGGTGCCAGAGCTGTCACAGCATACAAGTCATCATAATCTGCAATCGGCTCTTTCAGATCATATGTATGCTGATCTCTGCTGAATTCCGGAGTCATCTCCAACGGATCTTTACCATCTTTGTAATCCTGCTGACTTCTGTAAAGCTTGATAGAAGACAATTTGGGAGGAGCTGTTACTGTAACTTCACAGCTTGCGCTCTGGTCTCCTGCAGTAGCCGTGATCGTAGCCTTTCCTGCTTTTACACCTGTTACACGTCCTCTTAATACCGTCGCAACGGATTCATCAGAAGATGTCCATACAGTCTCCTGTGTTGTATCCTTCGGTTCTACAGTTGCGGACAACACCGCACTGCCACCTGCCTGCACTGTAAGAGTCTCCTTATTCACCTTAATGCTGGTCGCCGGGATGATCACCTCGCCCGCAACTTCTACCTTAGCTGCTGTCGGAACAACATTAACGCTGTCTGTTCCGGATGCAACCAGATAATAAGTTCCGCCTTCAGCAAATGTAAAGGAATCCCCATCTACTGTATATGCGTCCTCCGGCAGAACTTTAAAAGATGAATCATAAACTGTCAGTTTCGCTCCATCGAAATCCTTATATACATACTTATTGGCATCGTTATTCCATTCCGCTTTCTGCAGTCCTGCGGTAAATGGAAGAGTTGCTTCTACTGCAAAAGATTTCTGATCAAATTTTACATATGCGTCTGAGAAATCTTTTTTGTCTTTATAGACAAATGCAGAGAAATAATCATCAGCCTTTACTTCATCAGAAAGTCCCATACAGGAATTGTCATTCAGCCAGTAACCAAATGCACCACTTTCATCTCCCCAGAATTTGGAAATGTATTTGCCATACTTTCCATCTGCGGTTGCATAACCTGCAATTGCACCGTCATTATAGTACTCATCATGTGCTGCAATGAGTGCTTCGTCACATGTCAGGATACCATTCTTATCAATATCCTTGACTGTGACATCTCTGTCTACCATTAATGCGCCGTTTTTGTCTTTTGCAAATTCTCCAGCCACGCTGACAGTCATATGTACAACTGCATCTGCTGCCGGAGTACCCTCTCCTGCATCAAATGCATCTGTCTCTTCTGCACTGTCTCCACCATCAGAAAATGCATCCACACCTTCTGAATTGTCTTCCTCATCCTCTTCTACATTGACATCCGCATTGTCATCTTCTGCTTCCACTTCAACATCCGCATCTGAAGTATCATCTGCATCACTGGCCGCTACCTCTGTAGAATCTTCATCCTCTGCATCTGTGGAAGTTTCAACTTCAACATCTGAGAAAAGTTCATCTGCCGCATATGCATTGGAAGGAATCATCGTTACGGTCATCATGGCAGCCATGGAAACTGCTGATAAACGTTTCAGTACTTCTTTTTTCTTCACTTTGCTCCTCCTTTTTTGCTAGTTGTTTTTAACAACAAAAAACAGAGCCTCATAATATAGATGAGTCTCTGTCCTATACAACGCGTTAGTTAGCTGACTTAAAATATCATCCGCATATAACATTTCATACAGCAAAAAAGCAGTTCCGGAATCACACCGGATTTCCTTAAACTGGTCATCTCCCGACCAGACCACGCCTGGTTATTTTGTTGTCCTTATATTATAGCATTTATGCATTCTCGCGTCAAACAGAATCGCCAAATATTCTGTGGATATTTAGCGATTCTCCATTTTTTTATTTTACTTTCACAGTAACTGTGTAGGTTTTCTTTCCTGACTTCACAGTGATCTTTGCGGTTCCTTTTTTCTTTGCCGTGATCACACCCCGGCTGCTTACTGTCGCCACCTTCTTATTGGAAGTTTTGTAAGTCACTTTCTCCACGGAAGTAAGCGGGCTGATCACTGGCTTCAGTTTCAGTTTCTGTCTTCTCTTAAGTACTACGCTCTTCTTGAGACCGCTGATTTTTGTGGTTTTAACAGCTGTCTTCTGTACTGTTACATTTACAACTGCCTTCTTTCCACTGACAAGGGTAATTATGATCCTTGCTTTGCCAGTTTTCTTCGCTGTGATTTTTCCACGGGATGTTACGGTTGCAACCTTTTTATTGGATGTCGTCCAGGACTGTACCCTGTCTCCTGCTGCCAGACCACTTACCTGTACTTTAGTCGTAGACTGTTTTTTCTTTAACCTGATGCTTCTGGCATTCAGTTTAATAGTCGGTGTTAGCTTACTTCCAACTGTACGGGTTTCCTGACGCCCTTTATTACTGGTCCTTCTCTGCTGCTCGGGTGCAAAAACAGTCGCTGTTGATATCGTCTGCCACGGTCCGAACACTTCCGGAACTTCTGTAGGCGTCGGTGTCGGTGTGGAAACCTTTTCTTTTCTCTGTATAGTCAGCAGATATTCCGTCTTACTTCCCGCTTTAGCAGTCACTGTAATTTTTACCTGAGCCTCATCCACATTATCTTCCCAGTAAACATTAAAACGTGTTGCATTTCCACTGGTAGTAGTAGTTACTTTCCTGACTCCCTTTACTATTTCCGTCTTCACTGTTGCATCTGACTCAGCTTTTTCTACATAAACGCGAAGAAATCTCTGTGTATTCTCTGCCTTACTGTCCAGATATTCCACAGTATAGCCGGTCTTTGCACTGTTAAACGCCGGAGTCATTGACAGATAATGAGATACCTCTCCATAAGTATTGCTGGTGCTGACGATCATACTGGTCAGGGATGAATTTCCATGATCTTTCGTCAGGTGGAATGTATATTCTCTGCTCTTGGTACCCTGAACTACCGCAATTTTAATTTCAGCTTTTCCGGAACTTACATCAGCCACATATGTTCCATCAATTGTATCATTTCCTATTTTCATCGTGCATCCTGCAGGAGCCTTAAAGCTAAGTGTTACATTCTTTGCATTCTCTGCAACTCTGAGTGTATATTCCGTCTCGGAAGCCTGAAATCTCTTGTCCCAGTTTACACTGCCTGTATCCGGCCTTGCTGTCACACTGTCCAGATAAGCGCCATTTGTTTCCAGTGCCATCAGATAGCAGGAATCATTCTTATAATAAATTGTTCCGTCTTTGTCCACACAAAGAGGGCTGATGCAGTACTCCTGCTGCTTACTTACCGGACGAAACAGTTCTTCGGCTTTTCCTGATGTCTGTCCTGGTGTATCCGTCAGCATGTAGATTCCGCCTGGATATGCATTGTATGTAAAATACAGATAAACCCGTCCATCTGCTTTGCCATCACCGTCAAAGTCCTGATTTTCATAAGCTGTTGAGAGAATCGGAGCCGCCTGCGGGTATCCCGGAATCGATACTTTATAGGCAAGAGAAAGTCCGGAAGCAGATTCCTTGAGCACATCAAAATGATGTCCTCCATCTGCGTTATACTGGCCTCCGGTTCCACAGACACCAACATAGATTCTGTTCTTATAGACAACCGGTGTTGATGTTGCCGCACCTCCCAGATTATAACCTGCCACTGCACCAAATGTTCCGTCTGCATTCATCGCAACCCGATACAGATAACCGCCCTTGGTCGTAAAATAGACATATCCGTTGTTATAAGTAATCGTTGAACGGATATCACCAATCAGATCTGTGCGCTTGTCTATCAATTGTCCCGTATGTGTATTGACAGAATACAAAATAGATGTGTATGCATCGCCCGCTCCATCATCCGATCCAAATACCAGATAATTTTCTGATGCATAGGCGCCGGCCCAATAGAAGCCACCTTTGTGATCATATTTCCATGTACAGTATTTTATCTCATTCCCTTTGGATGGATCTTCATCTGTAACAGAAAGGCAGAAATAAGAGCCAGGAGTTGTATCGGAATTCCATGTTCCCGTATAAATATATCCGTTTTTATAGGTAATCGGTGAAAGCGTCTGTCCACCTAATTTCTCACTGATCCAGAGAGATTTCAGTGTCGTAGCACTGAGTGCCTGTATCTGACCACCACCGATCTGTGCAAAAAGCATTCCCTCTGCATAGGCAAGCGGGATCATGGCATACTGCATATTTCCGGACATCCGTTCACTTGTCTGGACAATGTCTCCTGTATTCTTGTCCATTTTGTAAATAAACTGTCCGGATGCTACATAAACATAGCCACCAAGGATCAACGGTGGTGTAAGTGCTGCATCCCAGCCTTTTGCATCCAATCTCGTTGCCCATTTCTGTGTAATCGTATTCTTGCTGGTCGGCATAGCTCTGTCTGTGATTCCATTATTGGTCTCACTGTTCTGATAGCTGCTCCAGTCATTGTCTGTAATTTCTTCCTGTCTGGCTGTCTGCTGTTCAAGCGTTACCTTGATCTCAGATTCCTCACCTACCGTAAATTCCTGTCTTTTGGAAATATATCCATATTTTGATACATTCCAGGTATACTTATCTCCATAATAAAGAGAATCATAGGTGTCTGCATCCTTAGACGGCTCCACACGCTCCCCTTTGGAGTCATATACACTGACCACTGCATCCGACGGTTCTGTTTTAAATGTAACTGTCACTTTCGATTTCTTATGGACCGTAACTTTATAAGTACCCGTGGAAGTATAGGACAATGTCTGATATACCGGATCCTGATAAGTCCCATCTTCTTTCATCTGAAAGAGAATCTCTGTATCTGAACCTGTAAGCGGAATTTCCAGTGCCTTACTGTCAGATACGGCCTGTCCGTTTACCGTAAGTCCATACCATTTATCATTAAAAGCACTTGCAGTAACTTTTACGGATTTTGTATCCTGTCCCACTGCTACCTCATAATCCCTTGTAATACCGGCACTGTCAAATTCTGAGATCAGATTTTTTGCCATATCATTATCAGATGGAAGATAACAGCCAATCATGGAAAGATCAAGTCTTCTGAGAACTACGATCTTATAAGTCTGGCTGTCTGCTTCTGTACCGGCTGTTACTGTATAAACAGCTCTTTTTCCATTGTCTTTGGTAAAGATATTTGAGAAATTGTAGCGTTTTCCATCTGTATATCCGGTTGTAATAATCTCATTTTCTACAGTTTTTCCATCAAGATCACATGCAGACAACTGAATCGTTGAACCCTGCGGCGCATCCGTTCCAAGATCGGCAGTCACATAAAAGCCATTGGAATTGTAACTGGAGCCAATCTCAACCGTATAAGTCTTTCCACCATATGTTTCATCCAGATCTTCCCTGCGGGTCATTTCAAGAGGATCTTTTACTCCGTAACCGGAATACACACTCAGATCTTTGAGATATTCCTTTGTTTCTCCTGCTCCGACTTCCTGCTGATCTTCAAAAAATACCTCTGCCGTATTTTCATCTGTATCTTCCGTACTCCATTCTTCCTGATCATCTGCGAAGTCTTCCACAGAAATCTCAGTTTCATCCTCATCTGTATCTGCTTCTTCTGTGATCTCTGTATTCTCATCTGCCGGTTCTTCTGTTATTTCGCTTTCTCCCAAATCATCCGACAGGCTGTCTTCGCCGGATATCTCTGATGAAAAATCACTTTCTACGGATATGTCCGCGCCATAAACCGGTGCTGTTCCCGCCAGCATAGTCACTGACAGAAGGACTGCAAGCCATTTTCCCGTTCTTCTCATCTGATGATTACCTCTCTTTCTCTTTCTCAGCGCTGCAGTAATGGATTCCTGTTTTTCATTTTTCTGAAACTTCGTCTTGCTCCTGTCCAGAAGATCAGATAAATGAGGCCTGCCAGTGCAAACACGGATAATACCTTTGTAAGGGATCTCATATGTGTCCACGTATTCGTAACTTTACTTCCCACCAGTTCCGGAATGCTCTTCTCTTTCTTTTCCGAGGAACCCGAAATAACTCCGGATGTTTTATCCTTATCTTTACTTTCTGTCAGATCATCCGTTGATGCTTCTTCTGTCTTTTTATCTGTTTTGTTGTCGTTCTTCTTTTTTGTGGAATCCTTTTCGTTTTTATCAGACTTTCCGTTTTTTCCGGAATCTTTTTTATTTGTTCCGGCATAGGCGGTGAGTTTTTTTTCTTTATTCTCTTCTTCCGATTCATTTTTTCCGCTTTTTCCGGAAGAAGTACCTTTTCCACCAACCGTTTTCAGATTTGCCAGAGAACCTTCTCCGTTATTTCCTTTACCCGGAAGTGTCGCTTCACTTTTATTTCCGCCATACCCCGGTCTCTGTACAACCGAGCCGGAGTTTCCACTGCCTGTCGGATTTTTCTTTTTTATATCCGGAATTCGGATCACCAGAGGATCGCTGACATTTCCGACATCGTCCTTTACTACGATTATGATATCTTTTGCACCTTCTGACAGTCCATTAATCGTCAGTGTATCTGTTCCTGCCTGGACCTCCCGTCCTTCTTTTGAGGTATCCGGATTCTGATGATTCTTCCCGGCATCTACGACACGGTAATAGCACTGTCCTCGTTCACTTGTCTTATATACCACAGATGCCTCACTTGAAGATACCCTGCTTGCACTGACTTTTTTGAGTACAGGAGCTGTTTTATCTGTGATTTCAAGTGTGAGATAATAGTCTTTTCTGGTTCCGTCCTCAGCAGTTACCTCCAATCTTACTCTGGATTCTTTTTCCTGATCACCAAAATAGATTTTCCAGTAAGTATGCCCTTCTTCATCCTGCGTTTCCCTGATTGTCTCATCCTGTTCGACAGTAGAATATTTCACACCACTTAATGCATAGACCTTGATCTGGGCATGTTCCTCTTCTGCTACGGGCCAGATATTCAGGCTCTGGCGTTCGCCGTCATAAACAGCTTTGTATCTGTCCCAGTCTTTATTTAATGCAGGATCCAGTTTCAGGATTCCCTTTCCCCAGGTGTCCGAACTAGAGATATATAATTCTTTCAGATCTGTGTTATTACTTTTGACCTCCGGTGTCACGGAAGGTTCCGGTGTTACCAATGGTTCCGGTGTTTCTGATGGCTCCGGTGTAATTGATGGCTCCGGTGTTTCTGAAGGCTCCGGTGTCACAGATGGCTCCGGTGAGGGTGCTTCCGTCGGTTCCGGCGTTTTGGTCGGTTCCGGTTCTGCCGGTGGATCTGTTGGTTCCGGTTCCGGAGCTTCCGTCGGTGCTGCCGGTTCCGGTGTCTCTGCCTCTGTCGGTGCTGCTTCTTCCCCCTCGGTCTCCTGCGTGGTATCTGCGGCATAAACCTCCATGGAAAGAGCAGCATTCAATTCCATAGCTCCTCCTCCAACCAGAAGTCCTGCAGAAAGGGATCCAATTATGAACTTTTTAATGATTGGTCTTTTTATTGTGTGTTTTTTCATTACCAGTCCCCCCATACTTCACCGTCTGATCCTACTCCCAGGTCCGCTCCTGAATAAAGCGTAAAGCGAAGCCTTACTTCATCACCGTCTCCCGGGAAACAGGAAGACATTCCTACATTCATATATTCACCATTTACAAAATACATCCAGCCGGAATTCATGGTAAAATCAAATTCACCGATCCAGTTGGCATCATGGCTGGACAACTGACAGTTTACTTTTTTCAGATGTTCCATAAGATCATCCGGGATCGCTGCTCCTGATGCAATGCCGCCTCGCCCGATGGCTTTCAGGTAAAAGCCACCTGTCGCACTTCCATTATTTCTCCAGTCAAATCCTGTATTCTGTAACAGTCTGAGAACGACCGAGGAAAGCTGTTCTCCCTGATAATAGTCAATCGATGTTGCCGGAAGGATCGTACCAAGTCCAATCGTTCCCGCCTCAATACTGACCGTAATGCTGCCGGCCGGTTCGTCCTGTCCATCCTCCCCTTTATAAATAGTAAAGGTCGGAAGTGTCGTACTCCATCCTTCCTCATCGGTCGCTTTAATATTGACCGTGTTGCTTCCTTCATTCAGGTCCAGTCGGTATGCAAAAACTCCCGTCGACGGTTCACCCTTTGAAGAAAGCCGTTCTCCGTTTCCATATATCTCCAGTGAAGTGGACGGCAGGCTGTTTCCATACCAGTCTGTGGCCTGTACATAAAACGTACGATAGTCACCATTTACTGTCTCACCATCCGTCAGATCTGTTGCGATCTCCGGATAATGGTCTTCTTCCGGCTCCTGTGTTGGTTCCGGGGATGGCATTGGCGTTGGACTTAACGGGAGCTGTGCTCCCTCCTGATTCCTGTCATCATTCTGATCCGGAGCTGCCTCCTGACTGCCATCGTCCTGCTCTCCTGTATTATCATATTGAATGGTATTCTCTTTAGAATCATCATTCCATTCACCATCCGAGTCATCTGCCGATTTCTGCTCCTGGTCTGCCTTCTGTTCATCCTCATTCTGACTTTCCGGCTCCGGTGTCGGTGTTGCTTCCGGCGTGGCAGTCACTTCTGCCTGCTTCTGCTCTTGCGGTTCAGCCTCTTCGTCCTTCGTATCTTCCAGTAACTGCGCCTGTTCTCCAAAGGATTCCTCTCCTGCGGATATGTTATCCTGTGCACCGGCATAGGCATAACCTTTTCCAAGATATCCCTTCAAAGAACTTTCACTGCTGACTCCCTGAACGGGATTTTCTTTTTTTTCTGTTTTATAGTTCCGGATTCCTGTAAACAATACTCCTGCAAAAAGCACAAAACAGGCCAGAACGATCAGAACAGATATGATTTTTCTGTTGTTTTTCTTTTTATTCAATTAATACAACCTCTCAATATATTTCATGATCCAGTTTTCATACCAGTTTTTTGCTTTTTTCAGTTCTGCTTTCATCCGGCCGATACATATCGCCGTATTTTTTCGTTCTTCCTCTGATACCGCATGTGGACTGAATGCTGCACGCTGCCCGATCCTGCTGATTTCTCTGTACTGCCGCTGTACTTCTTCCGAATACAGGTCTGATCCGTGTGCATAGAGAACTCTTGCATAGCCTGCCATGGCACGTACAGCCAGTCGCTCATCTGCTCCCGTAAAAAGCTTTTTACGGCGATAATTTGCCCGGATCCGAAGGCCACAGACAGTCAGGATAAATACAAGACAGAATGTGTCAAACAGTGCCAGCAATAAAATCAGAAGTTTCTCTATTCCAAATAAAGCCAGTTTCAGACTCCAGTGTGTCTGGAGATTTTCTTCTGCCGGAGGTTCCGATTCTGCTTCCGGAATTGATGCGGCTTTCGCACCTTTTGCCTCCAGTCCTGCGGTAAGATCCGCTTCCTTCATGACTGAATAATATTCCGGTGTCATTTCTACAGGCACCCAGCCCAGACCGTCGATATAGATCTCAGTCCATGCGTGTCCGTTCTTTCCGGAAATCTCTACAGTGTCTCCTGCTTTTTTATCTTTGATATCCTCCGGTGTGATCAGATATCCTTCTACATACCTGGATGGAATTCCATAATACCGGAACATCAGTGCTGCCGCTGTTGCATAGTGAACACTGTGGCCGATCTTTGATCTGGAAATAAAATTTTCTGTAAAATCACCTTTTTTTGTATATACATCTGTTGCCGTACTGTAGGTCATATTTTTTTCCAGATATGCACGGATTCGGGAGATTGCAGTATAATAATCGGTATGTCCCTGCTCCCTGTTTCCACCGTCTCCCAGTTCTTTTCGGAATAATGTCTCCAGTGAAGCCGGAAGCTCTGTGTCCTGACTGTACACAAATGTATTATAATAACTTTCATCTTCACGATAAGCAGTGTCATCGCCCTGTGCCAGCGCCTGATAGATTCTTGCCCCAAGCACCGTAAAATCTTTTACAAGGTTTTTATTTGTCTGAAAGCTGTAATTTTTCTGTCCAAAAAAACCTTTTGCTTCCAGCATGCTGTCGGTAAGCGATGTCTCCCCTTCATAACCGGACGGAAGTTCTGCCATTTCATATGGAGTATAGAGATATTCACTGTCTGCCTTTACATTTTCAATCGAAATCCCCGAAATCTTATCGGAAAGTGTATCATCTTCCACAAGACTTCTTGCCTGATTCAGCTGTGTTTCTCCGTAGAATCCATCCTGATGCAGCCAGTAAAACAGATTTTTCTGTTTATAGGCATCTTCTGTATCAATGCTCTTCCAGGAAGAACCATCATACACACTGCCCGTAAATCCACGAAGATAAAGTGACTCCGGATCTTCCATGGTCACTTTCAATGCCGTCTCATCCGATGCTGTCCACGCTCCACATTTTTTCAGCTGTCCATCCGGCAGGGAATTAATTTTTCCTTTTCTGTACCGGAGATCATTCACCGCATTCAGGGCTTCCTGCTTTGCTTCTGCAACAAGTTCCGAAGCTGCATAATCTGCCGCCGGCATGATCTGTCCCAGAAAGACTCCTGCTGCCATGAGTACCAGACCCGTAAGGATGCCTCCAAACCAGAAGGCCCTGCTGCTCTGTTCACTGTATCGCTTTCTGCCGGAACGGGCCAGAAGATAATTGATCTCCAGAAAAACTCCCATATAGAAAGCCACGCCGACTCCACTTTCCGGTTCCTTCCCTGTCAGCACCATCATAAATGGAAGTACAAAGATTTCTAAAAATACCAGTACATAGATGCGAAATCTCAGGATGAGAAATCCGATGACCGCTGCTGCCATTCCCAGGTAAATAAGAAAAACCAGTCGGGCTGTATCTTCCGCCATAATGTCTGCAGTATCAAAACGGGTAAAATAAATTCCGGCTCTGCTTCCAAATGTATCTGCCACGGTATTCCAGTAAAGTGCAAATCCATCCAGAATCTGTCTGTACAGAAGAAACAGGCCTCCTGCAGTCGCCGCTGCCACGCCGCCTCTTATGTAAATGCCGCATTTTTCCATTCGTTCTGTCACAGAACAGAGCAGTGCGGTCAGAAGTACGCTGCCAAGAAGCGGCATCATCTGTCCGGATTCCGTCAACAGCTCAAGCACAAGCCAGAGTCCTGCTCCGGCAGTCAGTCCGATCAGCGCAGTTTCCAGCAGGATATCTGACAGCTGTTTTCTGTATTTTGTTTTTGACTGTCTTCTGGATTCTGTGATCCGTATTTCCATGTGATCTGCTCTCCTTTATTGTCCCCACTGCTCACTCCGCAGCCGATTACAGTAACTTCTCCTTTTTGTTTCAGAAGCTCTGCCTCTTTATCTTCCGGATCTCCGGTTATATAAATATAATTGGCAAAATTCTGTGCTCCCGGATTCTTAAGATATTCCTGTACGGTAACCGGCGTCTTTTCGTCACTTCCGTATCGCAGGAAACCATACAGGACATGTTCGTGGTCTTCTTCCTTATGGACTTTTTCCTGCCGAAATTTACCGGTGCTTCTGTCATAAATTCCAACCTGACACGGGATTTTCTTTTCCATAAAATCTCTTAAAACAGCAGACAGGACTTCTGCCACTGTCTCAGCCCTTTTGGAATCACGTTCCGTCTGAAACGCTTCTGCCAGGATCAGTACGGTATCATCTACCGGAAAACTTTTTTCCCGGATCATGATATCATCCAGCTTACCGGAAAGCTTCCAGTGAATCTGCCGGATACTGTCTCCCGGCTGATATTCCCTGATGTCATAGGTTTCTCCCGGGTCATCTCCCGGACGGTTTCCTGAATAACGGAAGCTTTCCATATCAAAGCCCTCTCTTGTGAGGAAGGAAAAATCTCTGTTCTGTTTTTCCGGCATGATAACAGTAGCACCTTCTGCCACAGCCTTCCGCTTCACGTAAAACACATGAAAAAAGTCGCTGCATCTCCAGTCGGAAAATGTCACTTTTATACATCCGCACCAACCACTGCAGGCCTCAAACTCTATTGTCCGTTTTTCCCTGCTGCCAAGAGAAAAGGCGATCGGAATCTCACCATGTTCACCAGTAAAAAGATTCTCCCATAAAATCTCTCCTCTGCCCCCGAATACAGGCCATGCTGACTGATTCTTAAGGGTCATTCTGCCCCGGAAATTTTCATTTCGCTCCGCTGCTCTTGGCACGGATAATTTTATTTCTGTTTTTCTGCCGCCCAGACTGGTGACTGCTGCCGATAAGAGCAGCAGTAATGCAGAAAGCAGAAGCACTGCCGCCATCAGCCATGAGCCTGTCACTACTGTGGCTCCGGCCATGCCGATCAGCCACAGTAGCCACATGATCCTGTTCTTCATCATCCTTCTACCTTTGGTTCCGGAACACTGTCCAGAATTTCATCCAGAATTTCGCGTGCTGTTTTTTCCTGATATCTTGCTTTTGAATCCAGAATCATTCGATGTGCCGCTACATCTTTAAACACATCCTTTACATCCTGTGGAACAACATAGTCCCGTTCTTTCATATAAGCAGCCGCTTTTGTCATCCTGCACAGTGCAAGAGTTCCACGTGGGCTTAAGCCAAGTGTGATCAGTTCATGGTCTCTGGTAGCCTCGGCAAGCTTTGCTATATAATCCAGCACAACATCTGCCACGTAAACTTCCTGGACTTTTTTCTGTAAATTCAGCACTTCTTCTCTGGTCAGCACTGTCTTTGCATGTTCAAGTGGATTGACCTTCTGCCGGTCTCTTAAGAGTTCTACCAGACTCTGATGATCCGGATAGCCCATACTCACACTGATCATAAAACGGTCCAGCTGGGATTCCGGAAGAAGCTGTGTGCCGGATGATCCCACCGGGTTTTCTGTTGCAATAACCACAAACGGAGCCGGAACGGTATGTGTCTCACCGTCTACAGTCACACGTCCCTCCTCCATTACTTCCAGAAGTGCTGACTGCGTCTTACTGGAGGTACGGTTGATCTCATCTGCAAGAAGAAGATTGCACATGACAGCACCCGGACGGTAAAGGAACTGTCCGCTCTGTTTGTCATACATCGTAAAACCCGTTACATCCGAAGGAACAACATCCGGTGTAAACTGGATACGGTTAAAATCCATTCCCATAAGACGGCTCAGTGCCAGCGCGGTTGTTGTTTTACCAACTCCCGGAACATCTTCCAGAAGAACATGTCCCTTTGCCAGAACTGCCATAAGTATTTTGTCTGTGATTTCTTTTTTTCCCTTAATGATCGTCTCCAGCTGTTCCTGGAGTTCTGTTATTTTCTGCGGCACTGTTTTTTCCTCCGTTTATCTGTGGTCTGTCATATCAAAAAAACTATTTTTCTTATTCTGGTAACGCTGATAGGCTACCATCGCGCAAAATGCCTGGTCTGTTGCCATCGGGTCACTTTCTCCGTCCAGAATGTGCTTGAAGCTTCCGTCTTTCTGGCAAAAAGTCATCAGTGTATCGTAAAGTCCTTTTCCATCCTTCTGGAATCGTTCATCCTCATTACAGTCTACACCAACTGCACTGAGTGCAATCACAGTCTGTGAAATGGATTCTGAGCTTTTTGCTCCGTAAGCAGTATAACCGCCATCATCATCCTGCGTATCTGCCAGAAACTCCACACCTTTATCAATCACTTCTTTTACATTGTTTTCATCCTGATACATTTCCAGACACTGCAGCGTCATGGCTGTCAGGTCCACATCACCGTTCGTGGCATTGTCATCCAGTGAAAATCCGCCATCGTCTTTTTCCTTCTCTACAATATAATCCAGATATTTCTGCTCCAGTTCTCCATCTTTATTCGCATCCGGATCATCTGCATTCAGGGCAAGCAGGGCATAAATTGCCCCATTGAGCCCCTGTGAGACTACGGTATCAAAATCTTCCAGCGGCTTCTCAATATCATATCCGCCGATATCTGTCGGATCTTTTCCGATAGATTTTAAAGCCAGAACTGCCCTGGAGTACTCTGTATATCGATTTTCGCTGAGTACGCCTTCCTGTTCTTTAACTCTTTTTTCAACATTCGCGCGGTATTTTTCAAAATAGTTTTCATCTACCTCTTCCCCTGAACGGGCCAGCGCCATGACGGTCCATTCTCCGCCAAGTGCATCCGAAGCCGGATCTTCGACTGTCTTCATTTCATAAGAAGCAGTTTTTTTCAGGGCATCCTCTAATTTCGGAGTTCCATCGCCACAGCCCGTCAGCATTCCCGCTGTCATAAACAGTACAAGGATCTGACATCCTCTCTTTTTCATTGTATTCATAACAATCCCTCTGTCTTTATTTTCTGTATGCAAAGAAGTACATCTTCTTTATGTGAACATTCGATCGTCCATGTCCGCTCTTTCGAAACAGGAAGCAGCTTTAACACCTCATGATACGGAAGTGTTCCTTTTCCGAGTCCCAGATGCGAATCTCTGTCACCTGCGTTATCATGTACGTGTACATGACCGATATACGGAGAGAGCCCCTCTGCCCATTCCATTACCGGAATCTCCGAATAACAGTGTGCATGTCCCATATCCAGACATAATTTAAATTTCGGATGATCCACCTTCTTATATACATCCAGAAGAAGACACCAGTCCTCATCCAGAACGTTTTCCATTACGATCTCCAGATCATCTTTATCTTCCAGAAATTCTGTAAAAAAGCGGCTCACCTGATCTGCCCAGCCTTCCCGGTAATACACACAGGGAATCATTCCGGAATGATATACGATCTTTTTTGCCCCCAGTTCCAGTCCTGCCTGATAACATTGTGTAAACCTTGTCATCGTCACCTCACGGATCAGACTGTCAAAAGCAGCCGGATTCAGATCCAGAAACGGTCCATGAAGTATCAGCGGAGGATTTCCCATCTTTTCCAGTTTTTTCTGATATAATTCTATTCTCTTTCCCAGATGATCCAGATTATCCGAAATGGAAAAATCAATACTTTCCACTCCTGTTCCGGTCTCTGTGACCAGTCCTTTCATCTCTTCATCTGGAAGCAAATGACTGATATAGATCAAATGATTTCCTCTTTCTGTGACTCTATGAGTCCATATTTTTTCTTGATACGTTCCAGTTTCTCCAATAGTGGTCTGCTCAGGAACCACAGAAAAATAACCGTAGATAAAGCATGTACCAGGTCCACCGGAGCACCCGAGATATAAAAAGCCAGAAGACTCTGCCATGTTATCGTTCCATAAGCCATCAGCGCACTTGCCGGATTCATGATTCCTCCATAAATAAGGAATACACTCAAAAATCCGAATATACAGAGATCTGCTTTGCGGGCTTTCAGAATTCCTTTCTGATACAGGATTCCTGCCAGAAAGCCGATCATCCCAAACGCAAACATCTGCCACGGAGTCCATGGTCCCTGTCCCATAAACATATTGGACAGCATCATGATCAGGCATCCTACAAGGAAACCTGCCTCGCCGCCAAACGAAATACCGGTCAGGATCACGATCGCAGCAACCGGCTTAAAGCTCGGCACCATAAAGAATGCAGCTCGTCCGGCTACACCGATGGCTGCCAGTACAGAGATCACCATGATTTCTCTTGCCTTCGGCTTCCGTCCTTCAAACATCATAAAGAACGGTATCATTGCCGCTATGATCACGATCAGGCTGCATATGAGATACTTTCTTCCATGAAAATATCTCACTGAAAGATACAGAAGAAGCGGTACGATCAGAAGCATCAGTACAAGTGCAAACCAGGTTCTTCTGCTTACCCTGCCCTTCCGTTCCATCTGCCGGATGATCATCCCATCAGCCGGAAGTGCATATTCTTCCAGATTTTCCTCTGATATTTCCTGCTCTGCCTCTGTCTGTGCACTCTGACTGTCCTCCCAGAATTCATCCAGGAACTGATCTAATTGCTTTTCTGTAAGCATGTGATCACATCCTTTCCGGTAACAGCATCCGGGAACAGCTGTCGTGCCATTCGGTTTGCGGCCGTCGTATAGAAGTTATTTCCGGAAAAAAATTCTCTTGTGTTCTGGCTGGTCACAACATTTCCCTCAAAGAAAAGTCCGACTCTGTCAGCATACTCTGCAACAAATTCCACATCATGTGAGATCATAAAGATCGTCAGGCCATGCTGCTTCAGTTTACAGAGTATTTTCCCTATCTCTTCTTTATATTCCGCATCCATTCCCTTCGTCGGCTCATCCATCAGAAGGATTCTTGGTCTGAGCAGAAGGACCTTCGCAAGAGCAAGTCTCTGCTGTTCACCACCGCTTAAGTCATATGGATGCCGGTCCAGCAATCCTTCCAGTCTGGTCAGACTGACGATACCCTCGATTGCTTTTTCCTTCTTCATATGGATCTGGTATTCCGCAGACTGCTTTTCTTTCTTTCCTCCGATCACGGAGTACAGATCTTCGAGCACTGTCTTCTTAAGAAAAATGCTTTGTGGATTCTGCGGCATGACTCCCAGGCATCCGCAATACAGTTCCCGGTCTTTAAAAGAACGGATATCACGGCCTTCCAGTCGGATCTTACCCCTGTAGGGCTGTCTCACGCGACTGAGCAACGACAGCGTCGTACTCTTACCGGTCCCATTACCGCCTACCAGTGCGTAAAACTCACCTTTTCGAACTTCCAGTGACAGATCCCGCACCACATCCGGGCTGTCCTTCTCATAACGGAACCAGACATCTTTCAACTGGATCGCCGGATTTTTCCTGTTGTCTGGGTCTTGTTGTTCTCCCTCCCTTACAACAGTCAGAAAATCCACATTGATCTTTTCTCTTTTTTCCTCTGTAATGTTCTTTTCTCTACAATAACGTTCCAGCCACTGACGCCCTTCGCTCACAGTTAACGGACAGGTATCTCTGCTATCTGTCGCACCATAGATCTGCATAGGAACAGGCATCGAAAGAAACATTCCATGCTTCTGTTCCCGAAGTGCAGCTCCGATCTCGCGCGGACTGCCTTCAAGAAATACATTGCCTTTATCCATCACAAAAGCTTTATCAGCGTAAGGAACGATGTCCTGCAGACGATGTTCTGTAATGATCACTGTCGTTCCGATGTCACGATTGATTTTTTTTACCGTTTCCAGGAAATCCGATGCCGCGATCGGATCAAGCTGGGAAGTCGGTTCATCCAGAATAATTACTTCAGGGCTTTTTATCAGCACATCAGCCAATCCGAGGCGTTGACGCATCCCTTTGGAATATTTACCGGCCTTTTTATCCGCTTCCTTCACCAATCCTATCCGATCAAGCAACCGCTCTGCTTTCGCACGCGCTTCTTTCCTCCGGATACCATTAAGGGCGGCTGTATAAACAAGGTTCTCGATTCCTGTCATATCCTCGTAGAAACCCACATCCTCCGGCAGATATCCTACTTTGCGCTTCACTTCTATCGGATGAGTGGTGGAGTCGATATCACATACCTTTACGGAACCAGTTGTCGGTTCGGTCAGGCCCAGCATCATCAGTATGGTCGTCGATTTCCCTGCCCCGTTCGGCCCCAGCAACCCGAATATCTCACCTTTGCGAATCTGCAAGTTCAAGTCGTTCACGGCAGTAAAGTCTCCATACTTTTTCGTCAAACCGGTAAGTTCGATCACATACTGGCACATGATTTACCTCCTTCCATATTTACGGAACAGATAATACACACCGCCCAACACGAGCATAATAATCAAAATCCCCAACCAACCGTAAACCATGGGAGTATGAACGGATATGCGGAACTCCGCAGTCGTATTGACTTCAGG
>OLOH01000596.1_pt1 | contig 24884 bp, 24 predicted proteins | sample 1673221 | NCBI WGS metagenome assembly OLOH01 (sample SAMEA3136767, study PRJEB25190) | human gut metagenome
GCACCCAGCCGGTAAACCAGCCGCCCGCCGGGGCAGGGGAGTCCATCCGCTCAAGGCAGCTGTCCACATCCAGCTCTGCCGCCGTTCGGTCGCCGGCGGCCAGCTCCGTGCAGAATGCTGCGGCTGCCGCCAGCTTTTGCTGCTCGGCCTCCAGCCGTTGCCGCTGGCGTTCGGCAGCCTCGGCCAGCGGCAGGGTGCCGTTCAGCACAGTGCCGATCTCCTCGACCGGCATATCCAGTGTGCGCAGCATCCGGATCAACTTCAGGGCACGCACATCCGCCTGCGAATAGATGCGATACTCATTTTCAGGGTTGCGGGCAGGGGTCAGCAGCCCGGCCTGCTCATAATAGCGGATATTGCGGGCGGACACGCCCGATTGCTCCGCTGCCTGCTTGATGTTCATAACATCACGCTCCTTTCGCTCTCACCTTACACCCTGCACCCACTGGAAGGTCAATACTTTTTCATAAAATAACCATACCATATTTGTAAAATTTGTGCTATACTGTTTTCATATATTAGTGTAAAAGAGGGAATATATCATGTACAAACCCGGTGACGATAAATTAGAAGTCCGCGAGCTGCTTGTCAAGGCGTTCGCCAGCGCGTGGGAGGCCGGCGACAAGGCCGTTGACCGCGACACCTACATCAATTCCAGCATCAATGTCATTGACTCTTTGCAGGTCGGCCCCGAGATGATCTACGGCGAGGAAGGCCAGGGTCTGCTGGACGCCGAGCTGGATCACCTGCCCGACCTGCTGCGGGCCGACGGCGCATGGGTCTACTACGCCGTGCCCGCCGAGAACTACTTTATCCTGACCTGGATGGAGGACGCCGAGAAGGCCGCCGCCAAGGTCGATTCGCTGAAAGACGAGGACGACAGCCTCGCCTGCATCGTGGATTTGACCCAGGAATGGACCCACACCGAAGAATAACCGCCAAAAACGCCACAAGAGGGGAGGGAAACGCATGAGCCGCGATACGATACGCCTGCCGCACGACGCCTACTGGCTGCTGCAAACGCTGCGCACTGCCGGGCACAGTGCCTACGTGGTGGGCGGCTGCGTGCGCGACAGCCTGCTGGGCCGTATGCCCGGCGACTGGGACATCTGCACCTCCGCCCGGCCCGACGAAATGCGGGCGCTGTTCCACGACCAGCGGATGATCCTGACCGGCGAAAAGCACGGCACGGTCGCCGTCATTTTGCACGGCAAGCCCTACGAAATGACGACCTACCGCTTAGACGGAAGCTACCGCGACCACCGCCACCCCGACAGCGTGCAGTTTGTGGACGATTTGGCCGAGGATCTGGCGCGGCGGGATTTCACCATCAACGCCATGGCCTACGCCCCCGGCGAGGGCATCATTGATTTGTACGGCGGCCGCCGCGATTTGGCGGCAGGCATCGTGCGGTGCGTCGGCACACCTGCCGACCGCTTTGCCGAGGACGCGCTGCGCATTCTGCGGGCGCTGCGGTTTTCCGCCAAGCTGGGCTTTGCGCTGGACGCCGCCACCGCCGAAGCTGCTTTCACCGCCCGGGAGACGCTGCACACCGTCAGCGCCGAGCGGCTGTATTCCGAACTGGACGGCCTGCTGCTGGCCCCCGGTGCGGGGCAGACTTTGGCACAATACGGCGAGATTTTAGGCGGCGTTGTGCCGGAGATCTTACCCTGCATCGGCTGCACGCAGCCCGGAAAATGGCATTGTTACGACGTTTGGCAGCATTCAGCCGCCGCCGTGGCCGCGCTGGATCTGCGCGGCCAGGACACCCGCGGCGTGCGGGTGCTATGCTGGGCCACCTTTTTACACGACATTGCAAAGCCTTTGTGCCGCAGCGTCGGGCCGGACGGCGCGGCGCATTTCAAGGGGCACAACCAGCGCGGGGCACAGCTGGCGCGGGTCATTCTGCGCCGCTTAAAAGCGCCCGCCTACCTGATTGACGGCGCGGTGGGGCTGATTGCCGTACACGACGCACCGCTGCCTGCTGACGATGCCGGGATTTTGAAATTGCTGAACCGCAACGGCGCGATTTTCCTGCGCCGCCTTTGTGCGCTGAAATACGCTGACCTGGACGCCCACGCCAGGACGCCGGAGGTCGCCGCCCGCCGCGCTGATGTAGCGGCCTTTGAGCACCGCATGGACGAACTTGCCAAGACCGGCTGCTACACCATGCGCCAGCTGACCGTGAACGGCGCGGATTTAATGGATGCCGGCATCCCCGCCGGGCCGGACGTCGGCGCGACCCTGCAAATGCTGCTGACTGCCGTCATGGAAGGAAAACTGCCCAACGAACGGGAAGCACTGCTGAAAGCGGTGATTTCATGATTTTGGGCGTCGGCATTGACCTGTGTGATGCAGGCCGCATGGAAAAAAGCATCACTCGGCAGAGCTTTCTTGACCATGTGTTTGCCCCCGAAGAACAGGCCCTGCTGGCCGCTTTGGGGGATAAGCACCGGGCCGAGACTGCCGCCGCGAACTTTGCGGCGAAGGAGGCCTTTTTGAAGGCCGCTGGCACCGGCCTGGGCGGCTTTGCCATGCCCGAGCTTGCCGTGCTGCGCCGGGAAAGCGGCGCGCCGTACTTTGCCCTGACCGGCGCTGCCGCCGCCTGGGCTGCGGAGCAGAATTTGACTGTGCATGTCAGCTTGAGCCATGAACGTGGACTTGCGAGTGCAGTGGTGATTCTGGAAACAGGCGCCCTGTAGGGGCCGGGCATGCTCGGCCCTCAGCTTTCCCGCAAATGCGTTCCTATTTATAGGCCGCGGGCCTGGTATGTCCGGCCCCTATATTTTGCTGTCATTTTTCAAGGAGGTTCCCATGCCCGGCAAGACCCAGCGCAGCAGCAATTTAGAATTGCTGCGCATCCTGTGTATGCTGCTCATCATCGGCGACCATCTGACCGGGCAGGGCGGCATTGCGGACTATACCACGCTGCCGTCCTCCTTCGCATTCTGCCTCATCGGCTGCGGGTCGCGCATTGCGTGCAGTGTGTTCATCCTCATCGGTGGGTGGTTTTTGTGCGAGCAGCCGTACAAAACACGCCGCCCGCTCTCGCTGTGGCTGTCGCTGTGGCTCTACACGGTGCCTGTCACGCTGCTGTGCAGGCTCGCCGGGCTGGATGTCTCCTTCGCTGCACTGCGGTGGGCGGTGTTCCCGGCCTCGACCCGGCAGCTGTGGTTTATCTCGGACTATCTGCTGCTGTTGCTCTGCGTGCCGCTGCTGAACCGCGTACTGCGCGGCCTGCCGCGCACCGCGCACCGGGGGCTGCTGGCCGTGCTGGCCGTTCCGATGATTTTCTACCCGACGCTTTTCGGCGAGAACGGCATCGTCAGCGACACTGCCTGGATGTTTTTGTATGAGTATCTGCTGGCCGCCTACCTGCGCCGCTATCCCGAAAACCGCCTGGCCCGCCTTTTGCAAAACCGCGCGGCGGCGCTGGCCCTTGGGCTGGGGCTGCCGCTGGTCAACACGGCCATCCGCGCTGTGCTGGAAACGCGCGGTCTGACCGACGGCAAGGCGTTCCAGTACGTGGCCTACTACCGCACGGCGCTGGGCGCACTGCCCAACCTGCTGGCCGCGCTGGCGCTGTTCTACCTGTTTAAAAATTTGGATCTCGGCTGTGTGCGGTGGGTCAACGCCCTGTCCGGCACGACGCTGGGCGTTTACATTCTGCATCAGGTGCCCGCGTTCCGCAACTTTTTGTGGAACGGCCTTTTGCAGGCCCAGGCGCACCACGGCTCGGTGGTGTACACGCTGTTCGCGATTTTTGCCGTGTTCTTCGGGTGTGCGGCAGTGGACGCCGTGCGCACCCGGCTGGTGATGCGGCCCTTGGAAAACACCAAGCTGTTTACAGCGCTGTGTGAAAAAGGCGATGCCCTCGCTGCAAAAATCACGGCGGATGATTAAAAAGACCTCCCTCTGCTTATACTTTGAGTAACAAGCAAAGGGAGGTTTTTCTTATGGAAGTCCACCGCGGAGAGGTTTTCTACGCCGACTTAAGCCCGGTCGTCGGGTCCGAGCAGGGGGGCATACGGCCGGTACTTATCATCCAGAATGAGATCGGCAACCGGCACAGTCCCACGGTCATTGCAGCAGCCATCACGAGCCGCCAGGACAAAAACCGGCTGCCCACACATATCAGCGTGCGGGCCGACCGCTGCGGCCTGGCGAAGGACAGCATCATTTTGACCGAGCAGATTCGCACCCTCGACAAACGCCGCCTGCGGGAGCGGGCAGGTATCATCCCGCCAGACGATATGCGCCGCGTGGATGAAGCGTTAGGGGTATCCATGGGACTGGAAAGCGCGGATGTGCACACGGATACCGGGTATTTTTGAGAGTGTCGGCTAAAGGATAAACGGCAGGCTCCCGGGAGGCAGCTTCCTTTTGGCCGCAAAAGAAAGCTGGCAAAGAAAACTGCCGCTGTTGCGACGTGGTGCGGGGTTGTGAGTCAGGGGCCACAGTTGAGCGAAACGAAACTGGGGTGGCGAACAATGTTTGCCCCTGTGGGGCAAACAACCGCAAGAGCGGGTTTGCGAAGCAAACTGGCGGCGCTCGTTGTGCGCCGCCAAGCGGAACCCGCGCCTCGGGGGCGGCGTCCTCGACGCCCCGCCTCTTTCCCTTATCGCCCTTTTACGGCAAAAAGTTCGCCGCCACCGGGGCCAGTATCGCGGTCATGATACCCGCAACCGCAATCGCAAGCCCGCTCATGGCGCCTTCGACCTCGCCCATCTGTAAGGCTTTGCTCGTGCCGATGGCATGGGCCGAGGTGCCCAGTGCCAGCCCCTTGGCCAGCGGGTCTGTAATATGGCAGACCTTGCAGACCGTCTCACCCATCAGGCTGCCAACAATGCCGGTCAGAATGATGACCGCGCCCGCCAGCGCCGCCGCACCGCCCAGCGTCTCGGCCACATCCATGCCGATGGCCGTCGTGACCGACTTGGGCAGAAAGCTCACCGCATGGGTGCGCTCGATTCTCAGCACCCACGCCATCGCCAGCACGCTGCCCAAGCTCGTCAGCACACCCGCCGCAATGGCCGCAAAGATCGCGGCCAGGTTCTTTTCCAGCAGCTCCCATTTCTCATACAGGGGGATCGCCAGGCTGACCGTGGCGGGCATCAGCAGCCAGCTGATGGGCTGGGCGCTGGATTTATAGTCGGCGTAGGGCACGCCGAAGCAGCTTAAAAACACGATGACGAAGATGCTGCCCATCAGCAGGGGATTGAACAGTGCCTTGCCGGTCTTGCGGTTGACCCAGACGCCCGCCGCGTAGGCCGCCAGCGTCGCCAGCACGCCCCAGCTGCCGCATTGCTGCAAAAATTCAGCCATTTTTGTGCTCCTTTCTTCCTGCGCATTTCTGCGCGACCATGCCGGTCACGGCCATGACCAGCGCCGTGATGGGCACGATAGCCAGCACGGCGGGCAGCAGCAAATCCATAAGCTGGCTGCCCAGCTCCACAACGCCGGCCGCCGCCGGGACGAACAGCAGCGGGAAGATGCCGGTCAAAAACAGCCCTGTCTCCCGCACCTGGTCGAGCTTGAGCACGCCTGTTTTCAGCGCCGCGACCATCAGCAGCAGGCCGTACACGCTGGCCGGGATGGGCAGCGGCAGCACCACCGCCAGAACCTCGCCCGCCAGGCAGAACGCCGTGATGCGGGCAAATTGGAAAATATACTTCACCTTATTAGACCCTCTTTTTGCAAAATTCCTGTACATCATACCACACCGCTCCATTTTCGACAAGTTGTACATTGTATGAAAAGCGTCCACTTTTTCCCACCTGTGTTGTAGGATTCGGCACTTGTATTTTGGAAACGATTGTGGTATACTAGCCGCAAACACAAGATTTTTACTCGAAAAGAGGTTTTGACCATGTCTTTACTGAAAAAACTGGCCGGTTTGGCCGTGGGCGCCGCTGCTGTGGGCGCTGCCGTTTATGTTCTGCAGAACCGTGAGCATCACGACGACGAGTACGAGCATATTTGGGGTTCGGAGGACGAGGTCGAGCCTGAGACCGATTCCGCCGAGCCCGCTGACGATGCGTCCGCTGTGGCTGAACCCGCCCCCGCCGCCGCACCTGAAGAACCTGCCGTCCCCGCCGAGGAGGAAAAGCCCGAGGAACCCGCGGAAGTTGAAGAGACCCCCGCCCCGAAGGCTGCCGACTACGACACCCCCAACGTGAACCCGGTCGAGCTGGGCCACACGGAGACCCCCCGCACGGCGGACGGCAAGATCGACCCCACCCAGATCGTTGACCCCGCTGTGGCAGGCGACTGGGAGGAACAGGGCTGCAGGGGCTGATACACCAAACGCGCAAGGCGCATCTTTGTTTTATGGCAAAGGTGCGCCTTTTTGTATTTGTTGCTGCGGGATCGCGCCGCGGCGGGCAGGGGACTGCCCACCCTACACAAGTGCCACGGCCGTAGGGCGGCCAGTCCTCTGGCCGCCGCACCACACGGGTGTAAGACAGTTTGAAGGAGTGTGAACTGATTGGTTGAAAAGATGAAACTGGTGCGGGTACAGGGCACGATGCCGCAGCTGAACGAGTTTATCGGCTCGTGCTGCATGGACGGCCGCTTTGACTTGGAACCTGCCACCAGATATATGTCGGAATCGCTGGGGTACGGCGCTCTGAATGAAGAGAACCCCCACACAGCGATCCGCGACCAGATCGAGACCATGGCCCAGGAGGCCAACATAGAGCTGCACAAGGGGCAGCAGCACAGCGACCCGGTGGACGCCGAGGGCCGCAGCTATTTAAGCGATCTGCTCGAACAAATCGACGAGCTCTGCGCCGAGCGTAAGATCCTGCTGGACCAGAAAAAGCTCTGCGAGGACGGCATCGAGCAGTACAGCCACTTTACCGGCCTGAAGGTCAACGTCGATGACCTGCTGGACTGCGCCCACGTCAAGGTGCGTTTCGGCTTCCTGCCCACCGAGGGCTACAACAAGCTGATGAACAACTACGGCGATGATCCGTATATCCTGTTCACCCCCTGCAACCAGACGAAGGCCGGTTACTGGGGCGTCTACATGACCCCGCGGGAGAAAGCGCTGGAAACCGACGGTATCTTCTCGATGCTGTACTTTGAGCCGGTGCATGTGCCCGGCGCGGCCGGTTCGCCCGCCGAGATCATCGAGCACTTTAAAGAAAACCTTGATGTCGTCAACAAGAGCGTGGACGATGTCAACGGCCGCATTGCCACCCTGTGGCAGAAGAACGCCGAGAAGGTTCAGCTGTTGTACGACACGGCCTGCTACTACGCCGCTGTGTACGACCTGCGCCGGATGGCGGCGGTCAAGGGCCAACACTTCTTCTGCGTCGGCTGGGTCCCGGCGTCGGAGGTGGACGAGGTCGCGGGTAAGGCCCGCGCCGTCAAGGGGCTGCGCGTCACGGTCGATGGGCCGGAATCCGCCGGCAAGATGACGCCCCCCACCAAGCTGAAAAACCCCTGGTGGAGCCGCCCTTTTGAGTTTTTCGTCGAAATGTACGGTCTGCCCGCCTACGGCGAGACAGATGTCACCGGCTTTGTAGCGATCACATTCACCGTGCTGTTCGGCATGATGTTTGGCGATGTCGGGCAGGGCATTGTGCTGGCGCTGTTCAGCACCTTTATGTGGAAGGTCAAGCACAATGACCTGTTCCATCTGATGATCCCCTGCGGCATTTCGAGCACGATCTTTGGCCTGGTCTACGGTTCTCTCTTTGGCTACGAGGAGGCCCTCGACCCGCTCTACCATGCCATTGGCATGGCGGGCAAGCCCGTTTCGGTCATGGATTCCATCACCGGCATCCTGATGGTGGCTGTCTACATTGGCATTGTGCTGGTGCTGGCGGCCATGGCGCTGAATATGTACACCCACGCCCGTCACAAGGAGTGGGGCGAGTTCATCTTCTCGCCCAACGGCCTGGTTGGTGTCGTCACCTACCTGTGCGGTGTTGACCTGGCAAGCGCCTACATGGGCGCGGTCACGTTTATGCCGCAGGTCGTGGCAATCATCGGTCTGGTGGTCGGTTTGGTGCTGCTGCTGTTTGCAGAGTTGCTGGCCCCGATGGTCGAAGGCAAGCCCTGGCAGCCCGCAGGCGGCATGGGCAACTACTTGATGCAGAGCGTGTTCGAACTGCTGGAAACAGTGCTGAGCTACCTGTCCAACACCATTTCCTTCCTGCGTGTGGGCGCGTTCGTCATTGTCCACGCCAGCATGATGATGGTCGTCTTTACGCTGGCCGGTACGCCGAACAACATCGTCGTGGTCATCCTGGGCAACCTGGTGGTTATCTGTCTGGAAGCGCTGCTGTCCGCCATCCAGGGCATCCGTTTGGAGTTCTACGAGATGTTCAGCCGCTGCTACAAGGGCGGCGGCCGCAAGTTCGTAGCCTTTGATTTGAAGAAAGCAAAAGCGTAAGATGCGCCGTAGGGGCCGGACATATCCGGCCCGCAACCATCCCACAATCGGACGATAGAATCGAAGCCGCGGGTCGGGCATGCCCGGCCCCTGCAAAAGCGCCTTGACAGAGGGGCGCGGAATAAAACAAAAAATTACGGAGGGTTCCATTATGAAAACCAAGTTCAGCAAACTGTTCGTTACCATCCTGATCGTGGCTGCTGTGACCTGCTGCGGCGCACTGGGCGTCTTTGCCGCCGATGATGCCGCCACCGACACCACCGCTGCCACGACTGCGTCCGAGACTGTCAACACCGACAACGACCACAACTCCTCCCTGAGCATCGGCCTGGTGGCTGCTGCTTTGGCAACCGGCCTGGCCGGTATCGGCGGCGGCATGGCCGTTGCCTCCGCTGCGCCTGCTGCTATCGCTGCCAACAGCGAGAACGAAAAGACCTTCGGTAAGAGCCTGATCTTCGTCGCTTTGGGTGAGTCCATCGCCCTGTACGGCCTGGTTATCTCCATCATGATCCTGTCTAAGCTGGTGTAATGCTATGCGGTTCTTTCTCATCAGCGACAACTCCGACGCCATGAACGGCCTGCGTCTGGCGGGCATTGAGGGCACCGTAGCCCGCAGCGAGGCCGACCTGCGGCACGCGCTGGCGGATGCCGCCAACCAGCCGGACATTGCCGTGCTGCTCGTCACCGAGAAGATCGCCGAGACTTACACAGCCACGCTGGACAGTGCCCGCGCTGCCGGTGGGCCGCTGCTCATCACCGTGCCTTCCACCGGCGGCGGTGCTGCCGGTAAGGACCGCCTGACCCGCTATATCCGCGAGGCCATCGGCGTGAAGATTTGAGAGGTGTGACCATGAACGAATTAGATACCCGCGCCGAGCGCTTTCTGGAGTCCATCCGCGCGGAAGGCGAGGCCGCCTGCGCCGCCATCCACGAGGAGACCGAGCGGGAAATTTCCAGCCAGCTGGACGCTACCCGCAAGGCCGAAAACGCCCGTGTGGAGCGCACCCTGCACTTTGAGACCGAGCGTGCCCGTACCCGCGCTAACCGCGATTTGAGCGCTGCCCGCATGGCCGCCCGCGCCACGCTGGCTGACCAGCGCCAGAAGATTGCCGACGAGACCTTTGCCGAGGCACGCAGCCAGCTGGCCGCCTTTGCCGCCGGCGACAAATACGCCGCCTGGCTGCAAAACGAGGCTGCCGCGCTGGCGGAAGCCCTGGGCGAGAATGCGAATATCGCCGCCCGCCCGGCGGATCTGCCGCTGCTGCAAAACGTCAAGCTGCCCGTCGGCACGACGCTTACCGCCGATGAAAGCATTGAACTCGGCGGTCTGAAAGGCGCAAACGCCGCCAAAGGCTTGGTTGCCGACGACACGCTGGCAACACGCCTGAACGCCCAGCACGAATGGTTCTTGCAGAACGCCGGGCTGGAAATCAACATTTGAGGGGCAAAGCCATGGAAAATAAAATTTACAGCATCAACGGCCCCGTTGTCACCATCAAGGGCAAAACCGACCTGGAAATGATGGAAATGGTCTATGTGGGCAACGCCCGCCTTGTAGGCGAGGTCATCCGCATGAACGACAAGGAAACCACGATCCAGGTCTATGAGGAGACCGGCGGCCTGAAAGCAGGCGAGCCTGTCGAGAGCACGGGCGGCCCGCTGTCCGTCACCCTCGGCCCCGGCATCCTGCGCAACATCTATGACGGTATCCAGCGCCCGCTGCCCGCCATTGAGCAGCACATGGGCAGCTTTATCGAGCGCGGTGCCCATGAGCCGTCCTTGGACGAGAGCGCCAAGTGGGACGTGACCGTGACCGTCAAGGCAGGGGACACTCTGACCCCCGGCCAAATCTACGCTACCTGCCCGGAGACGCCCGCCATCCAGCACCGCTGTATGGTGCCGCCGACGATTTCCGGCACCGTGACCTGGGTCGCCGCTAACGGCAGCTACACCATCCATTCACCCATTGTAAAGCTGACCGACGCCAAGGGCAAGGAACACACGCTGACCTTGTGTCAGAAGTGGCCCATCCGCACCCCGCGTCCGTCGGCCGAGCGCATGACCTCGCCCCGGCCGCTGATTACCGGCCAGCGCGTCATTGATACGATGTTCCCGCTGGCCAAGGGCGGTGCGGCGGCCATCCCCGGCGGCTTCGGCACTGGCAAAACGATGACCCAGCACCAGATCGCAAAGTGGTGTGACGCCGATATCATCATCTATGTCGGCTGCGGCGAGCGCGGCAACGAGATGACCCAGGCGCTGCAGGAGTTCAGCGAACTGGTCGACCCCCGCACGGGCAAGAGCCTGATGGATCGTACCGTGCTGATTGCCAACACGTCCAACATGCCTGTTGCTGCGCGTGAGGCGTCCATCTACACCGGCATTACGCTGGCCGAGTATTACCGCGACATGGGCTACCACGCCGCCATGATGGCTGACTCCACCTCCCGCTGGGCCGAGGCTCTGCGTGAGATCAGCGGCCGTCTGGAGGAAATGCCCGCCGATGAGGGCTATCCTGCGTACCTGCCCAGCCGCCTGGCGGAGTTCTACGAGCGCGCCGGTTATGTCAAGACGCTGAACGGCGCAGAAGGTTCCGTCTCGGTCATCGGTGCAGTCAGCCCGCAGGGCAACGACTTCTCCGAGCCTGTCACCCAGAACACCAAGCGCTTCACTCGCTGCTTCTGGGCGCTGGATAAGTCCCTGGCCTATGCCCGCCACTACCCGGCCATCAACTGGAACGACTCCTACAGCGAGTATTTGGGTGACCTAGGCGGCTGGTACTATGATAATGTCGGCCACGACTTCATGTCCTGCCGTGAGCGCATCGCCAACCTGCTTTTGCAGGAGAACAACCTCATGCAGATCGTCAAGCTAATCGGCTCGGACGTGCTGCCCGACGACCAGAAATTGACCATCGAGATCGCCCGCGTTATCCGCGTAGGCTTCTTGCAGCAGAACGCTTTCCACGCCGTGGATACCTATGTCCCGCTGGAAAAGCAGCTGAAGATGATGGAAACCATTTTGTATCTGTACGACAAGTGCGCCGCGCTCGTCGCCAAGCAGGTGCCGGTCAGCCGTCTGCTGGCTACCGGCCTGTTTGACGAGCTGGTGCAGATGAAATATACCGTGCCCAACGACGACTTTACCAAGCTGGACGAGCTGCAAAAAGCCATCGATACCAAGCTGGCCGCCGTGGCCCAGGGCTGATGAGGAGGGAATAACATGATTCTGGAACATATCGGACTTTCCCAAATCAACGGCAGTCTGGTCGTGCTGGACGACGTCAAGGGCGTGCAGTATGATGAAATGGTCGAGCTGCACCTCGACGACGGCTCCACCCGCGTGGGTCGTGTTGTCCGTGTGGACGGCGACCGCTGCGTTATCCAGGTGTTCGAGGGGACCCGCGGTCTGAGCCTGGTCAACAACCGCACGGTTATGACCGGCCACCCGATGATGATGGATTTGAGCCCCGAACTGCTGGGCCGCGTGCTGGACGGCCTGGGCCGCCCCATTGACGGCTTGGGCGATATCTACCCGGTGGCCCGCCGCGACGTCAACGGCGCGCCCATCAACCCGGTCAGCCGCGTTTACCCCCGCAACTACATCCACACCGGTATCTCGTCCATCGACTGCCTTGCCACGCTGATTCGCGGCCAGAAGCTGCCGATCTTCTCCGGCTCCGGCATGAAGCATAACGAGCTGGCTGTCCAGATCGTCAAGCAGGCCAGCGTGGCCGACGGTTCGGACTTTGCCATCGTCTTTGCCGCCATGGGCGTCAAGAATGACGTTGCCTCGTACTTCCGTGAGAGCTTCGAGAGCTGCGGTGCGATGGAGCGCGTTGTCATGCTGCTGAACCTGGCAAACGACCCCATCATCGAGCGTATCATCACGCCCCGCGCTGCGCTGACTGTGGCCGAGTATCTGGCCTTTGATCTGGGCAAGAACGTCCTGGTCATCCTGACCGATATGACAAGCTACTGCGAGGCCCTGCGCGAGTTCTCGTCCTCCAAGGGCGAGATTCCCGGCCGAAAAGGCTTCCCCGGCTACCTGTATTCTGACCTGGCGAGCCTGTACGAGCGCGCCGGTATCATTAAGGGCAGCAAGGGTTCTGTGACGCAGATTCCGATCCTGACGATGCCCGGCGACGATATCACGCACCCCATCCCCGACCTGACCGGCTACATCACCGAGGGCCAGATCGTGCTGGACCGCGGCATGGATGCCATCGGCCTGTATCCGCCGGTTTCTGTGCTGCCCAGCCTGTCCCGTCTGATGAAGGACGGCATCGGTGCGGGCTACACGCGTGAGGATCACGTCACGCTGTCCAACCAGCTGTTTGCCTGCTACGCCAAGGTGCAGGACGCCAAGGCGCTGGCAAGCGTCATCGGCGAGGAAGAACTGTCCCAGAGCGACAAGCAGCTGATGGCCTTTGGCCGTGCGTTCGAGCAGGAGTTCATCGGTCAGGGCAACACCGACCGCACGATGGAGCAGACGCTTGACCTCGGCTGGGAGCTGCTGGCGACCCTGCCGCGCAATGCGCTGGATCGCTGCGACGCCGAGACGCTGGATAAGTATTACGAGCCGGCGAAGGCGAGAATCAGTAAAAAGTAACCCCAAAGTCTTCTCCCCATGGGGGAGAAGGTGCCCTGCAGGGGCGGATGAGGGGAGAGCGTGCGGGGAATGCCCGTAGACGGGTGATAATGGCACACTCGGCCCTCATCAGTCACCTTCGGTGACAGCTTCCCCCGCAGGGGAAGCCAAAGCAGTATAAAAGGAGCACACAATGGCACAGCAGGTTTTTCCCACAAAATCAAACCTGATGGCGACGAAGCGCAGCCTGGCGCTGGCGACCCAGGGCTATGACCTGATGGATCGTAAGCGCAATATCCTTGTGCGAGAAATGATGCAGCTGATCGACCGCGCGGCGGGCATCCAGGACCGCATCAGCGCGGCCTATGCCGAGGCCTACGAGGCCCTGAAAAAGGCCAATATCATACTGGGCTCTGTCGGCGGCTATGCGGCCGGTGTGCCGGTGGAGCGCGGCGTGCAGCTCAGCACCCGCAGCGTTATGGGCGTCGAGCTGCCCACGCTGAAACTCAACACCACCTCGCCGCTGGGGCTGTACTACGATCTGGAATCAACAAACGGCACCATCGATGTGGCCTACCTCAAATTCAACGAGGTCAAGACCCTGACCGTCGAGTTGGCCGAGGTCGAGACAAGCGTTATCCGCCTGGCCGAGGCCATCCAAAAGACCCAGAAGCGCGCCAACGCCCTGGGCAACGTGCAGATACCCCAGATGCAAAAGACCATCAAGTCCATCGACGAGGTCCTGAGCGAACGCGAACGCGAAGAGTTCAGCCGCCTGAAGGTCATCAAGGCACAGAAAGAAAAAGAAGAGGCGTGACCCCCCAAGCCTTCTCCCTTGGGGGCGAAGGTGGCCCCGCAGGGCCGGATGAGGGGAGAACTGGCCGCAGCAGTCCCATAAACGGGCGACAGCGGCAAAGCTGCCCCTCATCAGTCCGCCTCACGGCCAGCTTCCCCCGAGGGGGAAGCTTTTTTTGTTCCTTGGCAAACCCATGAAAAAACCGGAAGAATTGCTGGAATGGGGCGGCACGAAAAAAGACAGCACGCTGCCGGCATTTTCCCGCCACATGATGCAGGTCACCAAAATCAACCTGACGATTTCGATGACGCTGAACCGGTACAGCAGGGCCTAAGGACAGGCCTTGTACACTTTTCACAAACTTTGCGCCACTTTTTTGGATTGTACTGTGAAAATGGCGGTGGTATAATAACCGTAGAATATGGAAATCATCGGCCCAAAGCCGATATGTTTAAAGGAGAGAATATTCTATGGCAGATCGTATTGTTTTGAACTCTATCTCTTACCACGGCCACGGCGCTATCGAGAACATCGTTCCCGAACTGACCGCCCGCGGCTACAAAAAGGCTTTCGTCTGCTCTGACCCTGATCTGGTCAAGTTCGGCGTCACCAAGAAAGTCACCGACCTGCTGGAGGCTGCCGGTTTTGCCTATGCCCTGTACAGCGAGATCAAGCCCAACCCCACCATCAAGAACGTGCAGGACGGCGTGGCGGCTTTCCAGGCTGCCGAGGCGGACTGCATCGTGACCATCGGCGGCGGTTCTTCCATGGACACCGCCAAGGCTATCGGCATCATCATCAATAACCCTGAGTTTGCCGACGTCCGCAGCCTGGAGGGCGTTGCCCCCACCAAGAAGCACGCCGTCTTTACTATTGCTGTGCCCACCACCGCAGGCACTGCGGCCGAAGTCACCATCAACTACGTCATCACCGACGTGGAGAAGAAGCGCAAGTTCGTCTGCGTGGATACCAACGATATCCCCGAGATCGCCGTGGTTGACCCCGATATGATGTCCAGCATGCCCAAGGGCCTGACCGCTGCCACCGGCATGGACGCCCTGACCCACGCGATTGAGGGCTACATCACAAAGGGCCACTGCACCATCTCCGATATGTTCCACCTCGAGGCCATCAAGCTGATCTCCGAAAACCTGCGCGGCGCTGTGCAGAACACCCCGGAGGGCCGCGAGGGCATGGCCCTGGGCCAGTACATTGCCGGTATGGGCTTCTCCAACGTTGGTCTGGGCATCGTGCACAGCATGGCCCACGGTCTGTCTGCCCTGTATGACACCCCCCACGGCGTTGCCTGCGCCATCATCCTGCCCACCGGCCTGGAATACAACAAGACCGTTGCAGGAGAGCGTTACCGCGCCGTCGGCAAGGCCATGGGCGTGAAGGGCATCGACGAGATGAACGACACCGAGGCCGCCGACGCAACGATCGCCGAGGTCAAGAAGCTCTCTGCTGACGTCGGCATTCCCGCTGACCTGAAGGGTATTCTGAAGGAAGAGGATGTCCAGTTCCTGGCCGAGTCCGCCTTTGCCGATGCCTGTTGCCCCGGCAACCCCCGCGACACGAACGTCGAGGAAATCAAAGCACTGTACCGCAGCCTGATGTAATTTCTCGCAAATAACAAACCCGGGTATCCATCGTTGGATACCCGGGTTTATTTTGTTGCAGGGTAAGGGCCGGGCATACCCGGCCCCTACAGGGCAGTTGTTTAGAGTTTTTCGCCGAGGCCTTTTTGCAAAAAAGCCGGAAAACCCTTCGTGATTTACGAATCCGAATCCAGTTTCAGCACCGCTGTAAACGCTTCGCTCGGCAGGGTCACGCTGCCCAGCTGGCGCATCTTCTTTTTGCCTTCCTTCTGCTTTTCCAGCAGCTTCTTTTTGCGGGTGATGTCGCCGCCGTAGCACTTGGCCAACACGTCCTTGCGCATGGCCTTGACTGTCTCGCGGGCAATGACCTTGCCGCCCACGGCCGCCTGCACAGGAATTTCAAACAGTGCGCGGGGAATGTTCTCCTTTAATTTTTCGCAGATGCGGCGGCCCTTGGCGTAGGCGTTGTCCGCAAACACGATCATCGACAGGGCATCCACGACCTCGCCATTGAGCAAAAAGTCCAGACGAACCAGCTTGCTCTCGTGCCAGCCTTCCCACTCATAGTCATAGCTGGCGTAGCCGCGGCTGCGGGATTTGATGGCGTCGAAGAAGTCGTAGACGATCTCACCCAGCGGAAGTTGATAGTGCAGGTCAACGCGCGTTTCGTCCATATACTTCATGTCTACCAGTACGCCGCGCTTCGTCTGGCACAGGTCCATCAGCGGGCCGACATAATCGTTCGGCGTGTAAATGTGGGCATTGACAAACGGCTCCTCCTGCTTGACGATGCGGGTCGGATCGGGGTAGGCGGAAGGGTTGTCGATGATCTCCACCGTGCCGTCGGTCAGCGTCAGACGGTACTGAACGCCCGGCGTCGTGGTGATGAGGTCCAGGTCAAACTCGCGCTCCAACCGCTCTGTGATAATTTCCATGTGGAGCAGGCCGAGGAACCCACAGCGGAAGCCGAAGCCCAGCGCGGCACTCGTCTCCGGCTCAAAGGTCAGGCTCGCGTCGTTCAGCTGCAATTTTTCCAGCGCGTCTTTCAGATCGGGGTAGTCCGCGCCGTCGGCAGGGTAGATGCCGCAGAAAACCATCGGCGTCACGGTGCGGAAACCGGGCATCGGCTCGGCCGTCGGGTTGGCGGCCAGCGTCACGGTATCGCCGACACGGGTGTCGCGCACGGTCTTGATGCTGGCAGTCAGGTAGCCGACCTCGCCGGCCTCTAATTTGTCGCAGGGGGTCATCTGGGTCGCGCCCATGTGGCCGACCTCCACCAGCTGGAACTCCGCGCCGGTGCTCATCAGGCGGATGGTGTCGCCGGGCTTGACGGTGCCCTCAAAGATGCGCACATAGACGATGACGCCCTTATAGCTGTCGTAGATGGAGTCGAAGATCAGCGCTTTCAGCGGCAGCGTCGGGTCGCCGGTGGGGGCGGGCACGTCCCGTACGACGCACTCCAAAACGTCCTTAACGCCGATGCCCAGCTTGGCGGACACGCGCGGGGCCTCCATGCAGGGCAGGCCGATGACGTCCTCGACCTCCTTCGCCACGGCGTCCGGGTCGGCGCTGGGCAAGTCGATCTTATTCAAAATCGGTACGACTTCCAGGTTGTGGTCCAGCGCCAGATAGCAGTTTGCCAGCGTCTGGGCCTCCACGCCCTGGCTGGCGTCCACGACCAGCACTGCACCCTCGCAGGCGGCCAGGCTGCGGCTGACCTCGTACTGGAAGTCAACATGGCCCGGGGTGTCGATGAGGTTGAACTCGTAGGTCTCGCCGTCGTCGGCCTTATAGCGCATCGTCACGGCGCGGGCCTTGATGGTGATGCCGCGCTCTTTTTCAATGTCCATGTCGTCCAGCACCTGGTCGGTCATCGTGCGCTTGTCAACGCTGTCGGTCAGCTCCAGCATACGGTCGGACAGGGTGGACTTGCCGTGGTCGATGTGTGCGATAATGCAGAAGTTGCGGATGTTTTTGCGGGCCATCAGGTTTCCTCCAAATCGTTCCAGATCTCGCAGATCTTGCCGTTCTCTTTGTATACGCGGGGCACGCGGCGCGCCAGCCCGCAGACAATTTCGTAGTTGATGGTCTGGGTCTTGGCCGCAATGGTGTCGGCGGTGTCGCCGCCGCCCGGGCCAAAGACTGTGACCTCGTCGCCCATCTTGACATCAGGAATGTCTGTTACATCGAGCATAGTCTGATCCATGCAGACGCGGCCCACCACGGGGGCAGCGTGGCCGTGTATGTTCATGACGCCAAGCCCGCCGGACAAACGGCGGGGGTAGCCGTCGGCGTAGCCCACGCAGACCGTGGCAACGCGCATCGGGCGCTCGGCTGTGAAAGTGCGCCCATAGCTCACGCTCTGGCCGGGCTGCAAGTCCTTGACAAAGGTCACAACGCATTTCAGCGACATGACCGGCTGCAGGGCAGGAAAGCGGACGTCGTCGCTGGGGTCAAGCCCGTACAAAATGATGCCCGCGCGGGTCATATCGTGCCGCCACTCGGGGTGGCGCAGCTGCGCGGCCGAGTTGGCACAGTGTACGGTGCCGGTGGCAAAGCCATCGGCCTGCAAACGCGCTACCACCCTGGCAAACAGCGCATACTGCTCGTCGGTGTAGGCGGTGTCCGCAGGGGTGTTGCTGTCCGCCACGGCAAAATGCTGGAACACGCCGCAGATATCCAGCCCCGGCAAGGTGTACAGGGCTTCCAGCTCGTGGATAGTTTCATCAAACCCGGAACGCACCGCAAAGCCAATGCGGCCCATGCCGGTGTCGATTTTCAGGTGTACCTTGGCCTGTACGCCCGCCTTGACGGCGGCAGCGGAGAGTGCCTGCGCGTACTCGGTGGAAAAACAGGCCGTTGCTATGTCGTTTTCTGCCAACACTGCCGCATAGGACGGGTCAGCAAAGCCCAGAATCAAAATCGGTTTTGTGATGCCGCTGCGGCGCAGGTGCCGCCCCTCGCCCAAGCTGCTGACGGCAAACGCCGCCGCACCGGCCTGCTGCAAGGCGTGGGCGATGGTCGTGTCGCCGTGGCCGTAAGCGTCGGCCTTGACAACGGCACAGATATCGCCGCCTACCGCGCGGTGGATATATTCAAAATTGCTGCGCAATGCTGTCAGATCGATCTCCGCCCAGCAGTGCTTTTCCAGTGCAAGTCTACTCATAAACGCCCATTCCTCCATAACACTTAATTATACCATGGAAACAGCGTTCCCGCAACTAATTTTCGCCATCATCGTTTGTGGTAAAATGCTTGGCATCCGTCTCGGACCAGCGGCCATGGACCCGCTGCACGCCCACAATGCGCAGCTTGGAGTGCAGAAAGTGCTGCTCACGGTAGAGGCTGAAATAGCTGGACAGCATGTACGACACCGCACAGGCCAGCGCAAACAGCGCAATGCACTGCCCGCCGAATACTTCAATCGCCAGGCAGATGGACGCCAGCGGGCTGTTGGTGCAGCCGCAGAAAAGCGCCACCATACCCAGCGCCGCGCCCAGCTGCGGCGGCAGACCCAGCAGCGGCGCAGCTACACAGCCGAACGTCGCCCCGGTGAAGAAGATAGGAACGATCTCGCCGCCCTTGAACCCTGCACCCAGGGTCAACGCGGTGAACAGCATTTTTAAAAGGAAGGCGTAGGGTACGGCCTCGCCGTCGATGGCGGCCTCGATGACGGCGGCACCGGCGCCGTTGTAGTCGGTCGTGCCGAGCAGCTTTGTCAGCGCCAGAATCAGCACGCCGCCCGCCGCAACGCGCAGATAGGCGTTGGGCAGAAATTTTTTGTAGAGCTTGGGCGCTGCATGCAGCAGCTCACAGAAAAATATGCTCAGCGCCGCCAGCAGAGCCCCCAAAAGGATGACACGCACCAGGTTCAGCGGCGTGGCGGCGACCTCGGCTTTCAAAACGAAGGATTCCGGCGCATGGCCCATCTGCCCGCTGATAAAAACGCCCAGCAGTGCCGAAACCAGGCAGGGGAGAAGGGCCGCGTACTGCATCGAGCCGACATCCACGACTTCCAGCGTGAAGATGGTGGCCGCCAGCGGCGTACCGAAGATGGCCGAGAACGCGCCCGCCATGCCGCACATCGTCATTAAGCGGCAGTCTCGGTTTTCCAAGTGAAACGCCTTGCCGATCTGCCCGGACACCGACCCGCCCAGCAGCAGGGCCGCGCCCTCGCGCCCGCTGGAACCGCCGAACAGGTGGGTCATGACAGTGGAAGCAAAGATCAGCGGCGCGGTGCGCAGCGTCATGGGCTTTTGCTCTCGCACCGAGACGAACACCTGATTGGTGGAACCGCCGCCGTCGGGGTCGAAGTGGCTGTACAAAAACACGATGACCAGGCCCGCGATGGGCAGCAGGTACAGCAGCCACGGCTGGGCCGCGCGGGTGGCGTTGGCCCAGTTCAGCGCCAGTCCGAACGCTGCACCCAGCGGCCCGACAACACAGCCGACCAGCGCGGCCAGCGCCAGCCACCTGGCGCACACCGCCAGATACCCCGCCGCGCTGCGCAGACAATGCCTGACCTTTCCCATAAAGATTCCCTCCCGAATATTCCGAAATTTGAGATTATTATAGCGTTTTTGCGGGGAAAAGACAACAGAAAAATACCCTGCCGGGGGCAACTCGGCAGGGTATCGCTTCCATGATGAGGTTATGCAGCACCACGTATACAGGGGCACAGGCTTTGCAGCGTGGCAGCATTGCGGCAGCGTAGAAGAACATATACTTGAATAACTGGACAGCAAAGGCGCGTATCTGTATGCAGCGCGGTAAAAAATGCGGTATAATACAAAAAGACCACCCGGAAACAAACGTTTCTGGGTGGTTTTGGTCGAGGTGACAGGACTCGAACCTGCGGCCTCGTGGTCCCAAACCACGCGCGCTACCAACTGCGCAACACCTCGTTCTTATAACTTACTTATTATAATACACAAGCGGCGCGGGCGTCAAGCCCTGGCCCAACAAAAAAGCAGCCCTGTCGTATTCATATTTCAGGTACTCGGCAAAGGTGATGGGCTTTTGGTTGGCAAAAAATGTTTTTCCCGGGGGGAAATTTCCTCTCTGCAAGTTATTTCAGGTTTTTCCGCAGTGCGGCCAGCAGGGCGTTCACGCTGATGGGTTTGGAGATGTGGTCATTCATGCCGGCGTCAAACGCGCGTTGCTTATCTTCTTCAAAGGCGTTGGCCGTCATGGCGATGATGGGCACGGTGGACCGGGCATCAGGCAAAGCGCGGATGGCCTGCGCTGCCTGGTAGCCGTCCATGCAGGGCATCTGGATATCCATGAGCACGGCGTCGTAGTACCCGGCGGGTTTTGCACCCAAAAGCTCCAGGCAGCGGATACCGTCCTCAGCGCGATCTCGGCGTTTAGGTCGTTGTCCTCGGCCAGCAGCAGGTGCTTTCCTGCCAGCCCAGCGGCGGGGTCGGCGGGCTGCTCGCGCTGCTGGATCAGCTCTTCTTTGCTGATGACAGGGAAGGGGATAACAACCGTGAAGGTCGAACCCTTACCAACAGTGCTCTCAACATCGATGGTACCGCCCATGAGCTGGACGAGCGACTTGACGATGGGCAGGCCCAGGCCGGTGCCGGTGACGCGGCTCTCGGTGCTGGTGTGCTCACGAGAAAACTCCTCAAACAGGTGGGGGAGATATTCCGCACTCATACCGATGCCGTCATCCTGCACGACAGCCTTGTAGCGCACGGTGCCGGGCGTTTCGCCGGGCAGCTCGGTCATGGTGAAATCGACGCGGCCGCCCTCGGGTGTGTACTTGATGGCGTTGCTGATGATATTTAAGATAATTTCGCGTACCTTCGTTTGGTCGCTGCGCACATAGGGGTGTTGGATATCGATGGTGCAGGTGGTGGTGATGTGCTTTTCGTCGGCCAGTGGGTCAAATACGGCTTTCAGCGAGGCGGCAAGCTCGTTGATGTCAGACGGCTCAAGCTTCAAGGCGGCCTTGCCGCTCTCAATGCGGGCCATTTCCAGCACATAGTTAATGAGGGAGAGCAGGAAATCGCTGGACGAACGTATTTTTCCCAGATAATCCAGCGCACGATCCCGCTCGTCCAGGTGGGCTGCCAGTAGCCCTGCATAGCCAATGATGGCGTTCATCGGGGTGCGGATGTCATGGCTCATATTAAAAAGGAACCGCGTTTTGGCAACGTTGGCGGCCTGTGCCTCCCGTGCGGCCTTTTCCAGCTCGGCGGCGTGGACGGCGTCCTTGTAGCGGCGCAGTTCAAACTGCCAGTAGCCGGCTGCGGCCAGCGCGGGCAGCACCAGCAGCAAAAGCACATCAAAGGCTTCCTGGGTCGGGGTGATCCAGCCCGTGGCCGGGCGTATCTCAAAATACCAGGTATCGTTGGGCACGGCGCAGGCAACTTCCAGTGTGTTCGGTCCCACGGGGCGGTCGCCCTGGGCAATGACGATCCGCTCACCGTTGTGGCCCTCCTTCCAAATCAGGTACTCGTAGGAGGCATCCTGTAATTTGTTGATTTGGATTTCATCGAGAAAGCTCTCCCAGTCCAGCACCAGGACGGAGAAGCCCCAGTATTTTTGGCTTCCGTCCGCGCCGGTGGTGTAGATGGGATCGAACAGCAGTGCGCCGATGCCGCCCTGCACCAGCTGAAACGGCCCGGCAATCGTGTACTGGCCGCTCTCCTTGGCAAGGCTGGCTTCAACTTTGCGCTCGGGGTGCCGGAGCATATTCAGCCCCAGGACGTCGGCGTTGCCCGCCTGCGGGTAAACGCTGCGCACGACGCCGTTCGGGGCCAGCTCTACGGCCTTGATAATGCCGTCCTCGTCGTACATAAGCTTGGACAGTGCGGCAAAATCGCTGTCACTGATTTCATACCCGGACTCAACGATGCTTTTCAGCAGCTCGGACTCCGCCAGGTAGCGGTTGAGCTGGGCCTCCACATTGGCGACGGTGGCCTCCGCCGTGTAGGACGCCTTGAGCTGTTCGCGCATGACGATGCTGCGGGTGAAAAATGCCAACGCCGCCAGCAACACAAGAAACATGAGGATAAAGACGAGAACTGCCCGTTTTACAATGGCATTCTGGTCGTTTCTCTTTTTCATATCTTCAACTCCCTGTGGGGGATTTTTATGCAAAGTTACATATAACAATTATAGTTGTTTGGCGGGCAAGTTGCAAGCAGGGCCTGAAAATCTGAACAAAACCCGGAACAAAACCGAACAAAAAAGCCGTATGCGGCAAAGCATACGGCAAAATTCACGCAAGGATGCGGATCAGCCCCAGCACCAGCAGGTGTGCCGGGTAAAACGTATAGAAGAACCACTTGGAAAAGCTGCGCCCCCGCCGGGCACGCTGCCCATTGTAAAGGTAGAGGATGACAAACCCGGCAGCGAGGATGGGCACCGCGCAGCCGACAGTTTCCGCCAGCGAGCCGCTGCCAAGGCCTGCCATGCCGCCATAGAGCACTGCCGCCGCGGCAAAGGCAATCTGCTTGCGCGGGCGGGAATCCCGCGCCCAAATAAACAGCAGTGTGAACACCGGGGCCAGCAGCGCCCAATCGCAGAAGAGCGACGCGCAGATCAACAACACAATGGCCGCCCCGCGCAGCACGCGGTCGTGGATTCTTTCCTGCGCCAGCAGCACCAGAAAGCAGAGCAGCAGGGTGAACAGCATATTGAACTGCACAAAGCCCGCAATGCCATTTTCCGGGAAAGCCAGCTGGTAGGGCAGCTGTGCCAGTACCGCAAACCCCAGAAGCCGCCCGGCGTATTTGCGTTTGGAGCGGGTGTAACCGTACCCCTCGACGAGAAAATAGCACATCGTCACGGCGGTGAAATAGCCAATGTAAAGGCACAAATTGGTATACCACATCCCGGCGGGCAGAAACACATTGGCAATGTGGTTGATAAGCATGGTGAGCATGGCAATATATTTGATGGCATCGCGGGACATGGTGAAAACTCCTTTTTTCAAGTATCACATCTATTATACTTACGATATATCCTGGGGGCAATATTGCAAAGCTCATAAAAATTCTGCGGCGGACATCCGGCCCGCCCTCTTTCTTTTCCTGCGCATCTGCGTTATAATAAAACGCGGTGAAAGGAAGATACAGGAATATGGAACAATCTACAAAATTCAGCCGCAAGGTGTTCTGTGAAGGTATGCGAGACGGGTTCCCCATTGCCTTGGGGTATTTTGCCGTCGCGTTCTCGCTGGGCATTGCGGCACGCAATGCGGGGCTGACCCCGGTGCAGGGCTTTTTAGCCAGCATCCTCAATAACGCTTCGGCGGGGGAGTACGCAGCCTTTACGCTGATCGCGGCCGGGGCCACCTACTGGGAGGTCGCCGTCATCACCCTCATTGCCAATGCGCGGTATCTCTTGATGAGCTGCGCCCTGGCCCAGCGGTTCTCGCCCGCGACGCCGTTCTTTCATCGGCTGCTCATCGGGTATGATGTGACCGACGAGCTGTTCGGCATTACCATCGCGCGGCCCGGGTACTTGAACCCCTACTACACCTACGGCGCGATCCTGCTGGCTGCGCCCGCCTGGGCCATCGGCACGGCGCTGGGCATTATCGCGGGCAATGCGCTGCCGCTGCGGGTTGTCAGTGCGCTGAGCGTGGCGCTGTACGGTATGTTTTTGGCTATCATCATCCCGCCGGCCCGCAAAAACCGCATTGTGGCGGCGCTGGTGGTCATCAGCTTTGTGCTGAGCTTCGCCTGTGAGTATCTGCCCGGCATCTCGGCATTGTCCGGCGGCACGCGGACCATTATTTTAACGGTGGCCATCTCGGCGGCAGCTGCGGTGCTGTTCCCGGTCAAGCAGGAGGCAGACCATGAATAACTACATTTATATAGCGGTCATGTTCGCGGTGTCCTACACCATCCGCATTTTGCCGCTGACGCTGATCCGTAAGCCCATCAAAAACCAATTCATCCAGTCGTTCTTGTACTACGTGCCCTATGTGACGCTGGCGGTCATGACCTTCCCGGCCATGATTTACGCGACGGATCATCTTTGGTCCGGCATCGGTGCGCTTGTTGTGGGTGTGCTCGTCGCCTGGTGCAGCGGGAATCTCTTTCTGGTTGCCTCCAGCGCCTGCGCGGTGGTTTTTCTGTTGGAATTATTTTTGTAATAGCAGCGAAAACGGACGAAGTATGTGCTTCGTCCGTTTTTGCTATATTTTCTGCAGCAGCAAGAGCAGACCGTAGAGAAGGGGCTGGTGGAGAAGATAGATCGCCAGACTGTGGCGGCCGCAGAGACAGAAAAAGCGTACCGGGGCAGCGGTTTGCCAGCACACTGGAAGCCGCGTCCGGGGCGTGGGGTTCAGCGCCCGGCCCAGGCACATGCCCAGGCCGTTCTCCGCCTGATCCTCGAACAGCGTGCCGTAGAAGGCGGGGCCGCGGCCCTCCTTGTTCTTGGTGTAGGGCAGAGAGGGGAACGCGCCAGCCCAGGCCAGGGAGCAGCCCACGCCGTTGACCCAATAGGTCTTCTCGCCGTAGAGCTGGGTGAGCAG
>OLOH01000597.1_pt1 | contig 24832 bp, 18 predicted proteins | sample 1673221 | NCBI WGS metagenome assembly OLOH01 (sample SAMEA3136767, study PRJEB25190) | human gut metagenome
CGGCAAGGGAACGCATCGGCGCGTTCGCGCAGGGGCGGCTCGACGACATTCCCGAACTGACGGAAGAAAAGCTCCCCTATTTGAAGCGGGCGGACGGCACGCTGGCGAACCTGAACATCTGGAGCGCCTGCGGATCGCCCACAAACGTCAGTTGGAGTTTTTAAGGATGGGGTGAACGGCCATGCAGAAGCAGAATATGTCGCTGCGCAGGAGCGTGGAGCGGAAGGTGCCCGGCTATGTGCGGGTCATCGTCGCCCTGCTCTACGCCGCGACGCTGCTCTTTACGATCCTGGGCGCGATGTTCGGGATTCTCTTCATGCCGCTGGCGCTGGGGTCGCTCTTCGGCGGGTGGTATCTGATGGGCGAGGCGCGCGTGATCTATGAATACCGGCTGGATGGCCGGACGCTGACCGTCATGCGCACCAGCGGCATGCGCTCGCGGCAGAAGGAGATCGAGTTTTTCACCCTCCAGCTGGACGACCTCATCGCGGTCGCCGCCGAGGGCACACAGCCCATGCGGGACGCGGAGGCGCTGACCCTGCGCGGAAAGCGCAGGCGCGTCTGCTACGACGTCTCCGCGCAGGATCCCGATCGGGCGTGCGCGTTCCTCTACGCAAAGGGGAGCGGCGCGGACAGCGGGCGCTTCGTTCGGGTGTGCTTTCTGCCGTATCCGGATTTTTTGGGCGCGATACGGGCGCTTTGCCCCGGAAAGGTGATGATGACGGATGGCGAAATATGAAAACGAGACGCAGAGCATGATCGAGAATCCGCCGAATCTGCAATGCCGAAATTATCCGCCCGCCACCAATTCCATGATTATCTCCCTGACGGATATCCCGTGGTACCCGCCGTACACGCCGGACGGCAGCCATTACCACAACTGCCTTGAAATCGGGCTGTGCCTCGCCGGGGAGGGCATGGCGGAGATGGGCGGGGGAAGCTGGCGCTTTTCGGCGGGCGCGCTGCTGATGGCGCCCAAGGGCGTTTACCACGCCCAGCACAACGCGGGCACCCCGTTCACCCACTGGCGCTATATCGCCGTGGACAGCGACCGCATGCTGGCGCAGTCGCCGCACTGGTGCTCCAAGGCCATCCGCGCCGCGCTGCAAACGACGTGGCACGGCGGCGTCTATCTGCCCCCCGGCGACGAGGACGGCACGCGCGCCGCGTCAATCATCCACACGATGTTCGATTTGGAGCGGAGCGGCGGAAACGTCCTGCCGGAGCTGGAAGCCTATCTGCTCCTGCTGCTGACGGGGCTGGCAAATCTGCGCGACCGCGCGGCCAAGACGAACGTGATGGCGGGGCTGGATACGCCGCTCGTGCCGCCCGCGCTGGAACCGGCGCTGCTGTACGTCTCCCAGCACTACGCGGAAGAGATTCTGGTCGAGCAGATGGCGCGCAGCTGCATGATGAGCGAAAGCCATTTCCGGCGGATGTTCACCACGCTGGTCGGCGTCGCGCCGCTGGAATACATCAACCGCTACCGCATCCACCGCTCGCTGAACCTCCTGCGCTCGACCAGCGAGCCGATTCAGAACATCGCCGCGCGGACGGGCTTCCCCTCCATCACGACGTTCAACCGGAATTTTCAGCGCTGCGTCGGGCAGAGTCCCTCCGCGTGGCGAAAAAATGCCCAAAAAGCGCACGAGTGGGCGTGCGGGGAAAAGCAGCCGGACGGCCGCTTTGCGAGGAAATAGTCATTTTTGAACATATTGTAGTCGAAATTGAATAGCATTGTGCCGAGAAGTATGGTAAAATGTATACAAGAAATCGGCGCAGAAAAGTAAAATGCCGTGCAGAATCAACAAAAAACTTTTGTCGATTTACGGCATTTTGTTTTTGCCGAGGGAACGAAAAGACGACCAAGAAAGAGGAGGACTGGATTTTTATGAAAAAGCTCGTTACCTTGATGCTGGCGCTCGCCATGATCATCAGCGCGGTCGGCGTGCTGGCTGAAGCGGATGGAAAAATCACCATCTGGACGTGGGACCCGACCTTCAACATCAAGGCGATGCAGATTGCGAAGGAGATGTATCTGAAGGATCATCCCGACGCCGTGATCGACATTCAGGAAAAGCTCTCCGAGGATATCGAAACCGCGGTCATCGCCTCCAACGGCGATACCAGCACCCTGCCGGACATCCTGCTCGTTCAGGATAACTCCTTCCAGAAGTTCGTCACCAACTATCCGGAAGTGTACGCCGATCTGACCGGCAAGTACGATTACGAGGGCTTTGCTGAGGGCAAGCTCGCGTATTCCATCGTGGACGGCAAGAACCACGGCATCCCGTTTGACGCCGGCACCGCCGTCGCCGCTTACCGCACCGATTACCTCGAGGCCGCCGGCTACACCGCCGCCGACCTGAAGGACATCACGTGGGAGCGCTTCATCGAGATCGGCCGCGACGTGAAGGCCAAGACCGGCCGCCCGATGCTCTCCGGTCAGGCGGGCGCGGTGGATACCGTTCTCATCATGCTCCAGAGCTGCGGCGCGTCCATGTTCAACGAGGATGGCTCCGTCAACCTGAAGGACAACGAACAGCTCAAGGAAGTCATCGACTTCTACGCCACCATGGTCAAGGAAGGCATCTTCATCGAGGTCAACACGTGGGACGAGTACATCGGCACGCTCTCCAACCAGACCGTCGTGGGCACCATTCAGGGCTGCTGGATTCTCTCTACCATTATGAGCCTGCAGGATCAGAAGGGTCTGTGGGCGATGACCAACCTGCCCAAGCTCGTCAAGGCCGAGGGCGCGACCAACTACTCCAGCAACGGCGGCTCCAGCTGGGCGATCATCAACGACAAGGACATCGACCTTGCGCTTGACTTCATGCAGATGTACCGCAACGTCGAATTCTACAACGAGATTCTGCCGGCGACCTCCGCCATCGCGACCTACACCCCGGCGAAGGAAGGCTCCAACTACACTGCGGGCTCCGAGTTCTTCAACGGCGAACCGATCTTCGCCGAGATCGTCGAGTTCGGCGCGCAGACCCCGTCCAACATCACCGGCCCGTATTACTACGACGCCCGCGAAGCGCTTGGCACGGCGATCACCAACATCATTCTCCAGGGCGGCGACGTGGATACCGAGCTGGCCACTGCCGAGGATACGGTGAACTTCACCATGGGCTTCTGATCCTGACGGAATTTTCTTGAGATCAACTGCCGCTCTGGGTCTTCCGGGGCGGCAGTTCTTCCCATCCGGGGTTATATCAAAGAGAGGTGGCTTACCATGACCAACACCGCATCCGCGCCGAAGAAAAAGAAGCGCCTGTCCATGCACCAGAAGCAGAGTCTGGCGGGCTGGGCGTTCCTGATGCCTGCGACGCTGCTGATCTTCATTATGAGCTTTTATCCGATGTTCAGCGCTCTGCTGACCTCCTTCAAACGCGGCAAACCGACGGCGCTGGTCTGGTCCGAACCGCTTTGGAGAAACTACCAGTTCATGCTCAAGGACAAGGTCTTCATCCAGTCCGTGACCAACACGCTGACGTATCTGATCATTCAGGTGCCGATCATGCTGATTCTGGCCGTGATCTTCGCGTCCCTGCTCAACAACAGGGATCTCAAGTTCCGCGGCCTGTTCAGAACCTGCATCTTCCTGCCGTGCGCGACGGGTCTGGTCGCCTATTCGATGATCTTCCGCACGCTGTTCACCTACGACGGCATGGTCAACAACATGCTGCTCAAGTTCGGCCTGATTTCCGAGGCGATCAACTGGCTGAACGACCCGGTCTACGCCAAGGCGGTCATCATCATCGGCCTCGTCTGGCGCTGGACGGGCTACAACATGGTCTTCTACCTCTCCGCCATGCAGAGCATCGACTATTCGATCTATGAGGCAGCGCGCATCGACGGCGCGAACTCCTATCAGCAGCTCATGCGCATCACCATTCCGCTGCTGCGCCCGATCATTCTGGTGACGGCGATCATGTCCACCAACGGCACGCTCCAGCTCTTCGATGAATCCGTCAACCTGACGCGCGGCGGGCCGGGCAACATGACGATCACCATGTCGCACTATATCTACAACACCATGTTCACCAAGAACCCGAACTTCGGCTACGCCGCCGCGATGTCCTTTGTCATTTTGGTCATGGTCGCGGTGCTGGCTGCAATCCAGATGAAAGTGGGTGACAAGCGATGAGAGAAGGCGCCCTTCGCAAAAACGCTACGCGCGCGGTCATGTACATCTTTCTGATCGCCGTGTCGCTGATTTCCGTATTCCCGCTGTATTGGAGCTTTATCTCCGCGTTTAACAACACCCAGCAGATTCTGGGCGGCTGGCTGCTCCCGAGCACGCACCTGCTGGAGAATTTGCAGCACCTGTTCGAGCAGCACAACGTCGTGCGCGCACTGAAAAACTCGTTCGCGACGACCCTCCTGCAAACCTTTGCCGCGCTTGCGGTCAGCTCCATCGCGGGCTACGGCTTTGAAATCTATCACGACAAGGCGAAGGACACCGTGATGGCGATTCTGATGCTGGCGATGATGGTGCCGTTTGTGGCGGTTCTCGTTCCGCTGTTCCAGATGTTCACCAAGGCGAAGCTCATCAACTCGTGGACGGGCTTCATCCTGCCGAGCATCGCGACGCCGTTTCTGATTATGTATTTCAGAAACAGCGCGCGCAGCTTCCCGCGGGATACGCTCGAGGCGGCGCGCATCGACGGCCTGAATGAATTCCAGATTTTCATTCGGATGTTCATTCCGATGATGAAGCCGACCTACGCCTCCGCCGCGACCATCACGTTCATGGGCGCGTGGAACGCATATCTCTGGCCGAAGGTCGTCATGCAGACCAACGAGGCGATTACCATGCCGATGCTGGTCGCCAACACGATGGGCGGCTACGTCATCGACTACGGCGTGGTCATGGCGGCGGTCACGATCTGCTCGCTGCCGACGGTCATCATCTTCTTCTGTCTGCAAAAGAGTTTCACAAACGCGGTTGCGGGTGCAGTCAAATGATGGTACAATGAACCCAATCAGAGGGGCTGCATCGCTGAGCATTCAGCCTGTCAGCCTCTCTTTTTGAATTGAAAGGAAAAGAAACATATGAATTTTGACGTGAGCAGACTCAAAGACCCCCTTTTCTTTGCCGAAAACCGGGTCGCGGCCCATTCCGACCATGTGGCTTACGCCAGTATGGAGGAGCTTTCCCACGGTGAAACCAGCCTGCGCTGTTCGCTGAACGGGCTTTGGAAATTCCACCACGCGCTCAACGCCGGTCAGGTCATCCCCGGCTTTGAGGCGGCGGATTACGACAGCCGCGGCTGGGCGGATATCCACGTCCCGGCGCACATCCAGATGGAGGGCTACGGCGCGCCGCAGTACGCCAACGTTCAGTATCCGTGGGACGGCTATCAGGCGGTGGAAATCGGCGAAATTCCGCAGGAATACAACCCCGTCGCCAGCTATATCAAGACGTTCTTCGTGCCGGCGCAGATGGTCGGCAAGCGGGTCTTCATCTCCTTCCAGGGCGCGGAGAGCTGCATCGCCGTCTGGCTCAACGGGCACTACGTCGGTTTCTCGTCGGATTCCTTCACGCCCAGCGAGTTCGAGCTGACGGATTACCTCGTCGAGGGCGAAAACAAGCTCGCCTGCCGCGTGGAACGCTGGAGCGCGGGAAGCTGGCTGGAAGATCAGGATTTCATGCGCTTCTCCGGCATTTTCCGCGACGTCTATCTCTACGCCATCCCCAAGGCGCACATCGCGGATATCCGCGTGAAGACGCTGCTTGACGACAGCTTCACCGACGCGACACTCGACCTCGCGATGAAGATGGAGCTGGATGCGGCCGTCGGCACCTGCCGCGTGAAGATGGCGCTGCTCGACGGCGGCGAGGTCATCGCGGCGGCCGAGCGCGTGGCGGAGGGCGAAATCGCCGTTCAGCTTCCGGTGAAAGCGCCGCGCCTGTGGAGCAGCGAAGCGCCGAACCTCTATGACCTGCTGCTGACCGTCGAGGACGGAAGCGGCGAGGTGCTCGAGGTCGTCCGCCAGCGCGTCGGCTTCCGTCGGTTCGAGCTGAAAAACGCCGTCATGTATCTCAACGGCAAGCGCATCGTGTTCAAGGGTGCGAATCGGCATGATTTCTGCGCCGAGAGCGGCCGCGCCATCCCGGAGGAGAAGATCCGCCGCGATCTGCTGACCATGAAGCGCAACAACATCAACGCCGTCCGCACCTGCCATTATCCCGACAGCAGCGCGCTCTACGCCATCTGCGACGAGCTGGGTCTGTACGTCATCGACGAAAACAACATGGAGACGCACGGCATTTGGGACATGGTGGCGCGCGGCAGAAAGCCGGTCGAATACGCGCTGCCGGGCGAGCGCATGGATTGGCTGCCGATCCTGCTGGATCGCGTCAATTCCACCTACCAGCGCGACAAGAACCACGCCAGCATCCTCATCTGGAGCTGCGGCAACGAATCCTTCGGCGGCGACGTCATCTTCGAGATGAGCCAGAAGTTCCGCCAGCTGGATGACACGCGCCTCGTTCATTACGAAGGCGTGGCGCACGACCGCCGCCGCAACGAGACGACCGACATGGAAAGCCAGATGTATACGCCGGTCGCGCAGATCAGGAAATACCTCGCCGAGCACCGCGAACGCCCGTTCATCCTCTGCGAATACACGCACGCGATGGGCAACTCGAACGGCGCGATGCACTGGTACACCGAATACGCCTATGAGGAGCCGCTCTATCAGGGCGGGTTCATCTGGGATTACATCGACCAGTCCATCCGCACGAAGGATCGCTACGGCAACACGACCTACGCCTACGGCGGCGATTTTGACGACCGCCCCTGCGATTACAACTTCTGCGGCAACGGCATCGCCTATGGCGACGGCGAGGAAAGCCCGAAGATGCAGGAGGTCAAATACAACTATCAGGATATCTTCGCAAAGGTGACGGATACGAAGGCCGTCGTCACCAACCGCGCGATGTTCACCAACACGAGCGCGTATGACTGCGTCGTGATTCTGGCGCGCAACGGCGAAACCGTCGCCTCCGCGCCGCTTGCAACCGACGTTCCGCCGATGGAGAGCCGCGAATATGACCTTCCGTTCGCCCATCAGGCGCGCGGGGGCGAATACGCCGTAACGCTCTCCTTCCGCCTGAAGGCGGATACGGCGTGGGCGCCGCGCGGATACGAAGTCGCGTTTGCGCAGGGCGTCTATCGGGTCGAGGAGGAAGCGAAGTTCGAGCGCTATGCGCCGCTGCGCGTCGTCCGCGGCGATTACAACACGGGCGTGCACGGCGAGCATTTCAGCGTGCTCTTCGGCGACCTCAAGGGCGGCCTGACCAGCTACCGCTGGGGCGGCAAGGAGATGCTCAAGTCCATCCCGAAGCCGAACTTCTGGCGCGCGCCGAACGACAATGACTGCGGCTGCAGCATGCCGCTCCGCTACGCCCAGTGGAAGATCGCGTCCCTGTACGCGGCGACGAACGCCACCGCCGAGCTGGCAAAGAAGAACGGCCACCCCTCCGCGACGGAAAACCCGGACGGCTCCGTGACCATCGGCTACACCTACGGCTTGGGTACAAGGCCGGATGCGCAGTGCGAGCTGACCTACACCGTGCATCCCTGCGGACAGGTGGATGTGAAGCTGGATTACGATCCGGTCGCCGAGCTGGGCGACATGCCGGAATTCGGCGTGATGCTCAAGATGGACGCGGACTACGATCAGGTTCGCTTCTACGGCTACGGCCCGAATGAAAACTACGTGGATCGCCGCGAGGGCGCGCGTCTGGGCATTTTCAAGACGACGACCCGCGAAAACGTATCCAAGTATCTCGTCCCGCAGGAGTGCGGCAACCGCACGGGCGTGCGCTGGGCGGAGGTCACGGATTACCGCGGCCGCGGCCTGCGCTTCACGGGCGACGGCATGGAATTCTCCGCGCTGCCGTACACGCCGCACGAGCTGGAAAACGCCATGCACGACTACGACCTCCCGCCGATCCATTACACGGTCATCCGCGCGAACCTGCAGCAGATGGGCGTGGCGGGCGACGATAGCTGGGGCGCGCAGACGCACGAGGAATACCTGCTCGACACGAGCAAGCACATGAGCTTCACGTTCAGCTTCAAGGGCATCTGATTTCCCTTCGCCGCAGTCTGCAAAGCGTCAAATCTTTGCGCGCACGGGCGATTTACCCGTTCACAGCATCATAAAAGCACAAGCTCCATCCCAGCCGATGGAGCTTGTGCGCGTTTATATGCGTTTTTGTAGGCTTCCCCTTATCTTTCTTTGGCTTCCTTCTCCCAGACTTTCGGCTGATAGCGCATATCCGACACGTTGTAAACGGTGATGAATGCCTTCGGGTCTTCCCGATTGATGAAGTTCATCAGCTTCTGATACTCGCTCTTGTTGACGATGGTGATGATTTCGTTGTGCTTTTCAAAGTTATACGCGCCGATGGCCTCGTAGATCGTCGCGCCGCTGTGCAGATCCTGAATGATGAACTGGCGGAGCGCTTCTTCCTTCTCCGTGATGATACAGACGCGGCGCTTTTTATTGTGGTCGAAGATGAAGTGATCCAGAATTATGCCGTTGAAATACGTGCCGAGAAGGCTCAAAACCACGGTCTTTTTATCGTAGACCAGCGCGGCGGAAAGCGCCACGCACATGCCCGACAGGGACATGGCCCTGCCCAGCTCGATGTGCAGATACTTGTTCATTACCTTCGCCACGATATCCAGCCCGCCGGAAGAAGCGTTTCGGTTGAAGAGGATGCTGAGGCCGATGCTGACGACCAGAATGTAGCAGAGCACATCCAGCTCCTGGCTGCCCGTTATGGAGACGAAATTCGGGAACAGCCTTTCAAAAAGCCCCAGAAACACCGGCAGCAGCACGCTCGTGTAAACCGTCTTCTGCCCAAATTCCTTTCCGCAGGTCACAAACCCGATGACAAGAAGCACGACGTTCAGGATCATCGTGATGGCCGACAGCGGAAGCGGGATAAAATTGGTCAGCACGATGCCAAGGCCGGAGATGCTGCTGATGGACGTGTGGCTCGGCACGAGGAAAAAATAGACCGCAGCCGCAATGATGGCCACCGCCACGGTCAAAATCAGCGTTTCTTTGGCGACGTCCTTGCCGCTCAGCTTTTTGTTCATGGTTTTGGTTCCTCTCAATCTTTGTTTGATCCTTCGGTTCGTTCACGGCGACAGATGATCGCGCCGTCATCCTCCCCGCGCGCTCCGGCGCGGCCTTCGTCCCCTCGCGGGGCACATCGACAAACGCCGTCCGTTTTCAGGCTCGAATCTTTTTTATTGTATCATGTCAAAACGCCCTTGTCACTCCAAAAAGATGCGTTTCATACTAATTCGCAGTTAAAATGCTTAACAGAGCGCATCAGATTTTTTGTTCTGACGAAGCCAAGTGAAGTGAGGCGTACTGGAGGTACGTTGAACGGAACGAGGCAAAGTCAGAGCGAAAAAGATGGTGCGCGGATTAAGCCATTTTAACAAGAATTAGTATCAAGCGAAAACAGCGCCCCTTCTCCAAGGCGGCCAATCCGCCCGTCTCCGGCAAAACCGGCTGAAACACAAAAAACTCCCCACATGACGGACAGCGCAATTCAGCGCTGCCTCGTCGTGGAGGGAGTTTTTTATTTTCGTCTCATAAGGCGACTCGTTTATCAGACAAGTCTTCTCAATCGGCCATAAACGCTTCTGCCTTACGCGCGGTCGTTCTCGTCAAACGGGTCGCCGCACTCCGGGCAGAACTTCGGCGGGTGCGCGGGATCGGCGGGCTTCCAGCCGCATTTGTCGCAGCAATAGACCGGCGCGCCCGCGGGCCGCTTCGCGCCGCATTCCGAGCAGAATTTGCCGGTGTTGACCGCACCGCAGGCGCACGTCCAGCCCTCCGCAGGCTTGGCTTCGGGCTTCTTCGCGCCGCACTCCGGGCAGAATTTGCCGGTGGCCGTCGCGCCGCAGGTGCACGTCCACGCGCCCGCGCGCTGCTGAACCGGCGCGGCGGGCTGCTGTTGCTGCTGCGCGCCCATCTGGAAGAGCTGCGCCGCGTTGACCCCGCCGCCCTGCTGAGCCATGTTCATCCCCATGAAGCCGGTGAACGCGCCGCCCTGATTCTTGGCCGCGTCCTGCATGGCCTGCGCCTGCGCGCCGACCAGATGCGCCGCCGCCATGTTCGCGTTGCGGAAGACAGCGTTCTTTTGCAGCTCCTTAATCATCGCCTCGTCCTCTTCGGAGGCCTTGACGGAATTGACGCCGAAGGACACGATTTCCACGCCGCGCAGGTTCGCCCATTTTTCGGAAAGCACGTCGTTGAGCGCCTCGGCGATCTCCGCGGTGTGCCCCGGCAGCGCCGAATAGCGGACGCCCATTTCGGAGATCTTGGCGAACGCGGGCTGGAGCGCCGTCAGCAGCTCGCTCTTGAGCTGGCTGTCGATCTGCTCGCGGGTGTAGTCGCCCTCCACGTTGCCGCAGACGTTGGTGTAAAAGAGCATCGGGTTGGTCACGCGGTAGCTGTATTCGCCGAAGCAGCGAATGGAGATGTCCACATCGAGGCCGATGTTGTTATCCACCACGCGGAAGGGCACCGGGCTGGGCGTTCCGTATTTGTTGCCCAGAATCTCCTTGGTGTTGAAGAAATAGACGCGCTGATCCTTTCCGGCCTGACCGCCGAAGGAAAGGCGGTCAAAGGTGGTCTTCAAAATGGCCTTGGCCTTTTCGCCGTTCAGCGCACCGTAGAAGATGCTCGGCTCGCCGTTCTGCTGGAAGACATACTCGCCCGGTTCGGCGCAGAAATCCATGATCTTACCCTGATCCACAATCATCATGCACTGGCCGTCCGCCACCGCGATGACGCTGCCGTCGGAAATCACGTTGTCATCCTCGTGGCGGCTGCCGCCGAAGCGGCCCTTGACCTTTTTCTCCGCCTTCGTCGCCAGCACATTGTCCGGCAGCGCGTCCACGTAAAAATATTCCTTCCACTGGCTGGCGAGCGTGCCGCCGGCGGCGTTCAATGCTGCTGCAATCAATCCCATATGTCTTTGCCCTCCTCGTTATTTTCTTCGTTGCAATCATTGAGCGAAAAGCGAATTCTGCATAAACCGCGGGCGCGCGGTTGCCTTTTTGCAACATTGTAGGGGCGCGCATCGCGCGCCCGTTATCGGGATTTGTGCAAAATTTCGGATTTGCTCATTTACCGTTCGTTATTTCTTCTGCGTATCGTCTTCAATCTTCCGCCTCGTCGTACTCTCATAGAGGAAATGATCGAAGTTCACGTCCAGGCGGAAGGAGCCTTCCCGAATATAACCGGCCGCCGCGCTCTGCTGCGCCGCCTGCCTGAGCTGACCCTTCAGCCCGCCGACGACCGCCAGCGCGATGATGGCCGCGATGACCGCGCCGATCAGCAGCGAGCCGCTGCCCATCTGATCCAGCAGCGCCAAAATCAGCGCCGCAATGCCGAACACACCGGCGAACACGCCGCCGCCCCACAGCAGGGATTTCGCCTTGTCGGCGGGCACATCGCAGGTGAGCTTGCCCGTCTGGCCGTTGATGGCGAAGGTATAGGTCTTGCCCTCCTTCACGGTGGTCATCAGCCACACAGGCAGCAGCGCGGGCGTCGCCCGTCCGCCTTCCGTCTCAATGCGCTTGCTGCGCTCGCTGACCTCGTCGTAGCCCGTCACCGTGTCGCGCAGGGTCTCCTCCACGCTGCGCTCCACGCGCTCCACGGCGCGCTTTTCGCAGGCGTCGCTCTCCGCGTCCGCGTGATCCGCCATCGCACCGGCCAAAACGGCGCTCTGGAAGGGAATCACGGCGCTCAGGTCGTAGGGCTCCAGCGACTCGGTGATCTTGTCGTCGAGCTTCACGCTGCCGTCCACGGGGATGTTTTCAAAGCTCATCTGTCCACGGCGGCGCACCAGATAGTGCCTCGTGCGGGAAACCTCCCACTCGCCCTCCTGCTCCGTGGTCGTCGTCTGCGCGTCGTAGACGATATCGGCGCGCGCGTCGCAGTCAAACAGCCAGTAGGGCACATACAGCCGACGCATTTCCGCAATGCGGTTCCGGCTGTTCAGGAAGATGTTCGGCAGCAGCCGCTTGCCCTTGAAGTAATCCTCAAACTGCTTTTGCGCCTGTTCCTTCGTCACGACGAACGGAATCACCTTTTCCGGCTTCACGCCGCCCTCGAGGCGGTCGGGCAGGATGGTCGGGCTGCCGCAGTAGGGGCATTCGGCGGCGGTGGTGGTATCCTCGGTCATCAGCTCCGCGCCGCAGTTCTTGCAGTGATAGATCTGCACGCCTTCCTCGCCCGCCTGAAACCCTTCCTTCGGCCGCTCGAACACGATCTGTTCGCCGCTCTCCGCCGTATTCAGCATTTCCAGCGCTTCCGGCTCAAAGCTGTTCCCGCAGGAGACACATTCCAGCTTGCCGCTTTTGCCGCTGAAGGTCAGCGGCCCGCCGCAGCAGGGGCAGTTGTAACTGGCTGTACTCATACATGCATCCTTCTTTCATGTTGCACATGTTGTAATCGAGGCTATTTTCCCGTAAGCTCGTATTTGGGCGCTGGGGCAGGCCATTTGGCTCGCTTACTTCGCGCGCGGCTGATCGCAGTATTTGCAGCGCATCGCGCCGCCCTTTCGTTCGCGGTTCTTCGCGCCGCAGCCCGAACAAACCCACTGCACATACTCGTATTCCGGCGTATACAGCTTCACCGTCCGCTCATCCGCGTTGATTTGCAGGTTTTGCAGGTAGCCGCCGCTGACGAGCGCCCTGAGCTTTTGGGGCGCTTTGGCGGAGGAAAGCGTGATTTGAAGCTGATCGAAGGTCAGGCTTTCCTCCGGCGTGGCGAGCAGCGTCCCCGCGATGCGCCGGGCGCTGGCGCTCCGCCGATAGTGTGCGAAGGTGCGCACGACCGGCGTGAACAGCGCGGCCAGCAGCAGCACCGCCATCACCCCGGAGAGCGTCTTGCCTTCCCTGAACAGGTCAATGCCTGCGGAGGCCGCGCCCAGCCCGAAGATCGTGCAGACCGCCACAACGGGGATCGACAGCCGCCTTTTCTCCTGCGCCTTTTTCGTCAGATATGGATTCGTCGTGTTTCCGGCCATTATTCGTTCACCGCCGCCTGACACGCTTCAAACGCCTCGTAGGGATCGCCGCCGCCGATGACCGCATGGATGCCGTCGCCGTATTCTTCCATGTAGCGCATCGGCTCGTTAATCAGATAATACAGCTCGTTTTCGCCGGGGACAACGTCCTCCACCAGATTGCAGGCGCGGCAGGCGACATAGAGCTTGTCGTTGGAGTGATCGACGCGGAACTGCGCGTAGAAGATTTCGCTGTTAATCAGCGTGGTCAGCACCGCCAGCGGCTCAAAAACCGCCTCTTCCCCCTGAATCGGCGCGTCCACGGTCACGGACAGCATATCGTCGTCCACAAAGACCATCACGTTCACATATTCCAGCGCGTTTTCAAGGGCAAAGCTCATCGAAAACGTGTAGTCGTCGTATTCGTATTCGTATCCGTTCTCATCCAGAAAGCCCTGAACCATGTTCTTCATCTGGTCTTCCTTGCTCATCGGGGCGGATTCGGCGAGCGCCGCGCCCGTCAGGGTCAGCATCATCACCAGCGCAAGCGCAAGCATCATCATTTTCTTCATCAAATACATCCTCCTTTTGATTGGTTTTTTCGTCAGTTAGATTCCTTCGGGCGCGAAGTGCATCATCATGGAACCGAAATAATCCATGTCGAAGCCCTGCGCCGTGGGCACGAGGTTCAGCGCCTGCGTGTAGTAATCCATCACCACGCCGTCCGCCTCGCCCGCGTCCGTGGGCACCTTGCCGTAAGCCCACGTCAGGCCGGGGATATTCGCGCCCGCCATGACGAAGGCCACCGTGCCGTCCGCGTTGAGCAGCACGGAATATTCGTATCCACCCAGCATGGCGGCGGACATGTTGTAGCCGTTCACATCCGCGTCGGTCATCACGTATTTCTTCCCGATCTCGATGCCCGCGCCGCCCTGCGCCGCAGGCGCTTCGGGCACGGCGGGTTCGGGCATGGGTTCCGCGGCGGGCTCAGCCGTTGGTTCTGCGACGGGCGCTTCGGGCGCGTCGCCGGTGCGCTCGCACCAAAGCGTCGCGTCGCTCATTTCGATGGCGAGCGTTCCGTCTTCGCGCAGGGTAGCGGCAAATTCGCCGTCCAGAATGGGCACGATCAGCGCGTAGTCGTTCATGCTGCAAGGCAGGCCGTCCATCGTCATGCCCTGCAAGGTCAAATCGCAGGTATCGCCGTAGACGACCAGCGTATCGCCCGCCATGTCCGCTGTCTCCGCCGGGAGCGTCAGGCCGTCCATCGTGACGCGAACGACCGTCCAAACGCCCTTGATCTCCTCAAGCGTGGCGCTCTCGTCGATGACCGGGATGGACGCGCCCGCCGCCTCCGGCTTCTCGCGGCTCAGCGTCATCATCGCGCCGTCCTCGGAGAGCGAAAGCACGCCGTCCCTGAGCGTGAAGACCATCGTGCCCGCCACAAGCGCGCCGTCCTGCATCGCGCATTGGCGGTGATCCACATCGCCGCCCATGTTCATCTCGGCCGTGCCGTCCGCGCCGATGGTCACGGTCACATCGAGGCCGAGGTCGGCCAGCGGGTAGGCCTCGCCGTCCAGCTCCATGTTCAGGCCGTACCACGTTCCCTGATATTCCTCGGGGATGTCGGCGCTCTGCGCGGCGGGTTCGGGCGCCGCTTCGGGCTCGGCAGTCGCTTCCGGTGCAGCAGTCGCTTCCGGTTCGGGGGTTATCTCGGGCTTGGCCGGTTCGCCGTTCGCCTGCGCAGGCGCGGTGATTTCAGCGCCCGCTTCCAGCTTCAATTCCGGCAGCAGCGCGGACAGATCCGGCGCTTCGGGCCGCGTGTGCGCGCAAGCGTCCGTCACCACGGTCACTTCCACCGGCGAGCTGTTCCAGCTCACGCACTTCTGCGCCCGTTTCAGGTTTTCCTCACTCATGCCCTCGGGCACATGCACGGTCAGCTTCGGCGCGACGTTCATCATCAGCCCATTGGGCGACGCGGTCAAATCGCAGCCGTCGAAGCAGACCTCGGTGAGGTTCGGGCAGTTGACGATGCAGTTCTCGCCAAACATCTTCACCTTGTCGGTGAAATGCAGGCTGGTCAGGCTCTGGCACTCGGCAAACGCGCCGTATTCCACGCTCTCCGCATCGGCGACGAAGGTCTTCAGCCCGGAGAAGCCGAACGCCTGCTGGCCGATGCTGATGAGATGCTCGCCGAAGTACAGGTTGGCCAGCGGACCCGCGCTGTCAAAGGCGTAGTTGTCGATTCTGCGCACGCCGTTGACAAAGATCACGTTGTTCAGGCTCCGGCAGAGCATGAACTGGCTCGAGCCGGTGCTCTCCAGCGGCGCGTAGCAGACGAAGGTTTCAAGCTGCTGGCAGTAGCCGAGCATCATGTCGGGCAGCTCCCGAATGGTTTCCGGCAGCACCAGCGTGCGCAGGTGCACCCATTCGGTGCGGTTGGTTTCCACGGAGGAATCGGTGTAATCGTGGCAGGAATCGAAGGCGTTGTAGTTGGCGAAGCCCACCACGGTCACGCCGTCGATTTCGCGCGGCACCACCACGTCCACGTCGGTTCCCGTATAGGCGGAAATCAGGCCGGTCTCCGGGTCGAAGTCGAAATTCTCCGCGGCGGTCGGCTCGAAGGGCATCTTCGCGAACTTCGCCGCCTCGCCCTCGCGCAGGATGGGGTCATACCACGGGCGGGCAAGGGTCTCGTTCCACGCGGCCACCTGCTCGTCGGTCGCGTCGGCGGACAGGCGGAGCTCCACATTCGTGCCCTCCACGGCGGAGAGCGGGAAGCTGCCCTTTTCCGGGATGACCAGATGCGCCAGCTTCGTATCCGCAAAGGCGCGCTCGCCCACGTTGACGTCGCTGCGCAGGGTTACGCGCTCCAGCGCCGCGCCCTCGAACGCGCCCGCGCCGATGACGGTCACGTTCGGGAGATCGACCGCGCTCAACATCGTGCCCGTGAACGCGCCCGCGCCGATGACAGCTGCGTTTTGGAGATCAGCCGTGTTCAGCATCGTGCCCGCGAACGCGCTTTCCCCGATTTCGGTCACGCCCTCGCCCAGCGCCAGCGTCGTCACCCCGCTGCCCTCAAACATATGCGCCGGAATCGCGCCGGTTTCAACCGTCACATCGACCAATTCGGGCAGGTTAGCGAATACGCCCGCGGGGATGAGCGCCGGGTCGCACTGGATGACCAGCTTTTTCAGCCCGGTCAGCCCATCCAGCGCGCCCTCCCCGATCTCGGTCAGGGATTCGGGCAGGGTCAGCGCCTCCAGCTTCGCGCAGCCCGCGAACGCCCGCACGCCGATGGTCGTCACGGAATCGAACAGATCCACGTTTTGCAGGGCGCTGTCCATGAAGGCCTCCGCGCCGATGGTCGTAAACGCATCGTTGTGCGAAACGGAGAAATATTCGATGGTCTGGCTGCCCTTGAACACGCCGTCGCCCAGCCCGACGACCGGCTCCTTGGAAACCGTGAGGTGGGGATGGATGCGCGTCTTTGTGCCGGTATACTGGGTCAGCATGCGGTTTTCGTACTGATACGATCCCTTTTCGGGGGACGAGGCCGTCGGGTCCTGCGCGCGCCAGACGCGGCATGTCAGCCCCAGCGCGTCCACATAGGCCTGCCACTGCTGCATCTGCTGCCTGGTGCCGCGGTCGCTCAGGTCGATATCCGCCAGATAATCGCAGCCCGCAAAGACGTTTTCGCCCAGCGCAGGCGGGGTCTCGCTGTTCAAAACGACGTATTGAATGTTGTAATCGCCCTTGAACGCATTGGAACCAATCGCTTCGAGCGTCGAGGGCAGATAGAGGTCGCCCATGTTTCTGCAGTTTTCAAACGCGCTGTCGCCGATGGTCTTCAATCCCTCGGGCAGCTCCAGCGCGTCGGTCACGCCGATGGCATAGAAGGCGTAAGCGCCGATATGCTCCACGCTCGGTAATTCCAGCACGTTGCTGCGGTAGGCGTTGTAGAACGCATAATCCCCGATGCTCTTCAGCGTGGAGGGGAACACGACGCGCGCCAGCGTTTCGCAGTTGTAAAATGCGTTGTCGCCGATGGTTTCCAGCCCTTCGGGCAGCTCCGCCAGCGCGATATAGGTGTGCTGCGCAAACGCCTTGGGGCCGATGGCCTTCACCGCCGCGCCGCCGATGGTCTCGGGAATGGCGAGATAGGTGGCGAAGCCGTTGTAGCTGGTGATGGTGCCGGTCGCGGGATCAAATTCAAAATCCTCCTCCGCGAAGCCGTTGTTTTCCACGACCACGGCGTTTTTGCCGCTGGGCTGGACGGACACCTCAATCCCGGCGCGTTCAAACGTCTCCGTGTACGCCTCCAGCTCGTCATCCGGAACATAGGCCACCGCGTCCTCCGCGATGAGGCTGAAACATCCCTTGTCGATCAGCGGGCAGACGCCCTCGAAGGTGATCTTGCGCAGCGCGTCACAGAAGCGGAACGAGTTCTCGCCAATATAGCGCACGCCCGCGGGAATGGTGACTTCCTCAAGCGATGTGCAGCTGAAAAAGTTCATTCGGTTGATGACGACCAGGCTCTGGGGCAGAGTAACGCTCGTCATGTTTTCGCACCCCGAGACGGCGTTGCTCCTCAGCTCAAGCACCGTTTCCGGCAGCGTCAGCGAGGTGATCGCCTCCGAGCCGAACACGCTGACGCCGATCACGTCCACCGTGTAGCCGTCGATCTCGGCGGGCACGACCACGTCGCCGCCCGCGCCGTTGTATCCGCGGAGTATGGCGTAATTCAGGTCGTAATTCCAATCGGTGGATTCTGCCGCCGCCCAGACGCAGACCGTCAGCGTCAGCAGCGCGAGAGCCAGACACAGCCATTTTTTCATGGATTGATTCCTCCGTTTCTGTTTTTTATGTTTCACCAATATCCAATTTTGTCCGCGTCGATTTCATATTCACGCATCAGCGCTTCAAAAAATGCTTGAATAGCACCCTTCTTTTCATAATAGCCGTCGGGAAAGCTGTTTGTGCCGACAGCGTCGATCCCGCTCCCGTCTTCAAACGCAACATTCAGCGAGAAGCTTTCGCCGTCCAGCACGGTGCTGTCTTCCTGCCGATAGCCGTCCCACGCCGCCAGATCCAATTCGTCCAGCAGCGCGGAAAACGCCGCCAGCTCCGCATCGGTCACGGGCAGCACGAAGGTATAGGCAAGATACAGCTCGATGGCAGTGAGGCGGCCCCGCTTCGTTTCCCCGATCTGATAGCTGCGCATCTGATCGGCGGACATGCCCGAGCAGGAAAACGCGAAGGTTTTCACCGTCGGCATGTCTTCGTGCGGCGCGGCTCCGGCAAAGCGCGGGCACAGGCACAGCGCCAGCGCGGCGAGAACGCCCGTAAGCGTCCATTTCCATCGTCTTTTCATGGCGTCGTCCCCTTTCTTACAGCGCGTCCATCGCGGCGACCAGATAAGCGGGGGTTACGGAAGCATAGAGAAATGCGTCGATGCGGCGATCCTGCCGGGCGCAGACGACCTGACGCGCCAGCTCCGGGTCGCTGTTTTCGTCGCAGAGCAGCGCGAACTTGCACCCCGGAATCTTCGCGCTCAGGCGGTCGATCAGGCTCAGGCGGCTTTCCAGCGTATACGCGCTCAGGCGGCTGACCTCCATCAGCAGGATATCCGCCGGCATGGCGGCGCACAGGGAGAGCGCATCGCCCGTCCGTCCGGGCAGAATCTGCTCCACCCGAAACTCCCGCGTTTCCGTCAGCGCGTGGGCAATCGCCTCCGACAGAAGCGTATTCTGCATGCTGACCACGATGTTCTTCATGTCACTTCCCCCTTGCATACTCAGTGTATCAGAAAAACGCGCATCGCACATCCACCATTTGGCTATTTTTTAACGCTAAAAAGCGCAGACTCTGCTCAAATGGGCAGAGCCTGCGCTTTTTTCTCAAAGAATCGGCCTGTTTCAATTTCTTCGGTTCAAAATGACCAGCCCGCTTTCCCGCGCGCGGACGGCCAGCTCGGTGCGGTTGCGGAAGCCCGTCTTCTCCAGCATATTCAGGATATGCGTCTTGACGGTAGCCACGGACATGTTCAGCCGGTCGGCGATCTCCTGATTGGTGTCGCCGCTGGTGATTTCGCGAAGGATATCCAGCTCGCGCTCGGTGAACTGGTAGCTGCTGGCCATCCCCAGCGTCAGCTCCGGCGAAGCGCCGGGGTAGACGGATTCGCCGTTCATCGTGCGTTCCATCACGTCCAGCAGGCTTTCGCGCTGCTCTTCCTTGTACCAGAAGCTCTCCACGCCGATTTCCTTCGCCCTTTTCAGGTAAGAGCATTCCGGCATGGAGGTCACGATGATGATTTTGATTTGCGGAAAGGCGCGTTTGATCCGCGCTGCCGCGTCCAGCCCGTTTTCACCGTCCCGCGTAATCACGTCCATCAGGATGAGATCCACCGGGAAGCGCAGACAGTAAACGTCCGCCAGCGCGGCGTTGTCAATCGAAAGCGCCAGCTCGAACCGCTCGGAGGCCTGCACCCGCAGTTCAAACAGCTCGCGGGGCATGGTCTGATCCTCGACGATCATCACCTTGTATTTCATTCCATCGCCTGCCTTTCCCGCTGCAAAATCAGCGTCAGTTGAAAGCGCGGAAGAACGGCAATCTCCATCGCGCCGCCCGCGGCTTCCGTCCGCGTGCGCAGCGCGGTGAGGCCGCTCCCCTCGACAATCGGCGCGGCGGGCGCAGCGCCGTCGTTCAGATAGCGAACCTTCCATGCGGACGCGGTCTTCTCGCCGAAAATCTCAAGGCGCGTCCCACCCGCGTGGCGCACCAGATTCGTCAGGCACTCGTGCGCGGCGGCCTCCACCAGCTGCGCGTTTTCCGTGCCCTCCTCGGGGAACGATCCGCTGCGCGCGATGGTCACGCCAATCGCTTTCGCCGCGCGGGAGAGCTGTTCAAAGGTGTCCGGCCGCTGTTCCTCGACGGATTTCCCCAGCAGAAGCCGGGTGTTCTGCCGCCACGCGGCGCGGACGGCCTCCGCGTCGCCCTGCGTTCCGGAAAGAAACTGCCGGGTTTGCAGCAGCGCGCGGCCGATGCGGTCGTGGATGCGAGTTTTGGCGCGCAGAATCTCCTTTTCGCGGGTCGCCTCCTGCACGTCCTGCCCGTATTGCCGAAGCCGGCGGTTCATGGCTTTCAGGCGCAGGTTATCCTTCTCCAGCGCATGGCGAAGCCGCGCCTCTTCGGTGATGTTCGTGCCGATGATCTGATAGACGACCCGCCCGGCCATCTCCATCCGCCTGCGCTCAAAGCTCCACGTCTGCCCGTTTTCCAGCGAGACGATGGGCTGGGCTTCAATCGCGCGCCAGAAGGCGTTCGCGTTAAGCAGCGCCTCCCCCGTGAGCTGATGGCTCAGTTCGTCCATTTTCAGGTTTTTCAGGCAGGGCTGGCCGTTTTCCCACGCGAAGCACAGCGCGGAGGGCAGGTAATCGCAGCTCTCCTTGATGGAGAACGGCGAAAGCTGCCGCCTGCTCCCGCGGAGCATCAGGCACAGCGCCAAAAGGCTGAGCGCCGTCGATATCAGCGCGGCGGCCGTCCAGAGCGGCGCATGCGCAAGCGTTTCACAATCCGGCAGGCGAGCCAGCAGCACGGACAGCAGCGCAAAATCCGGCGCGGCGGCGGCCAGACAGAGCGCAAAGGACGCCCGCCGACGGCGGCGCGCCGCGCTCATGCCGCCAAGCAGCGCGGCGACGGTTCCAATCAGCAGCAGCGTGCAGAGCAATCCGGCGTCAAGCGCGTTCATCCGCCGTCACCTCCCCGGTCAAAGGAGAGCGTCGCGCACGGCGCGCCGTCCGCATCGTCAATCGCCAGCCGCCCCTTTTGCGCGTAGGCGCTTTCATCCGGCAGGCCCGCCGCATCCTCGAGCATCAGCCGAACGGAAAAGCGCGCGCCGCACTCCACCCGAACCATCATCGCGCTGAGCGAGGGCAGCGCGGCTTCCAGACAATCCTCGAAGAAATCATAGGCCGTCTGCGCGTCCCGGCTGCCGACGCTGCCGCTTCCCTCCTGATGCAGCGCGCAGGCGACGCCGTATTGCGTCAGATAGGTCAGCGATTCCCGGATGCAGTGCGTCAGCTCCTCCGCCGGCACGGTCTCCTTCTTTTCGCAGATCAGCGCGAGGTTGACCCGGCGCTTGACGTATGCGCCCAGCAGGCAGACGTGTTTCAGGCTCTGCGCGGTTCCGTCCTCCAGCAGCCGATTGATTTGAAGGAGCTGCGGCTCGACGAGCCGGAGCATCGCGTCCATGAGCCGGTTCTTCTCCTCGATCTCCGCGCGCTGGCGTTTCAGCTCGTTCTCGGCCTGAATCAGCTCGTTTTCCTCCGAAAGCTGCGCGTTGACCTCCGAAAGCTGCGCCCGGATTCGGTTGATTCCGGAAATATCCTCCACCCAATAGACGCGCCCACCCCGAATCGGCGCGCTTTGCAGCCGCGTATCCGCATCCAGCAGGACGGGCGCGCGCGCCGCTTCCCGAAGCTGCTGCCGGGTGAGCACGGGCGCGCTCTGCGCGCGATAGCGCGTCCGCCCCTGACTGTCCACAATCTGCGCGGCGGCGGTGGATTCCGCAAAGAAATAGCGGTAGTAGCCGTTGGTCGGCACCAGCCCGACCTGAAGACAGCTCTCCCAAAACGCCGCGAACGTCAGGCAGAGACATTCCGGCGTCTTGTGCAGGGTGTAGAGGTTGGCAAAGCTCAGTGCGCAGAGGGCAAACCCGCCCCCAAACGCGAGGAACGGCACCCACGCGAGCCTCCGGCTTTCGCAAACGCGGCACTTGCGGTAAACCATCACGCCGGTCGCCAGCAGCAGCGCAACCGACCACGCCATCGCGAGGTAATATACCCAGCCGTGGATATATGCCGCCTCCAGCGTTTCCGCGCCCAAGGCGGGGCGAAACGCCTGATGATGCAGGTTGTTGGTCAAAACGCCGCCGATCAGCAGCGCCGCCGGGAGATACATCAAATGCCACCAGCCCGAAAACGCTTCGTCCTCCCGCCGCCCCATCTGCAACGCGGCGAACAGGCTGAAAAGCGGCGCGAGTACCTGCGGCACATAGTACAGATACCACAGGTAGCGGTTGATCTCTCCAGCCTCAAAGAAGCGGTATTTCACCGCGCGCAGAAACAGCCACAGCACCGCCATCGCGCAGCCGAGCATCAGATAGCGCCGCACCCCTCGATGCAGGATTCGATGCGAAATGGAAAATCCCCACGCCATGGCCAGCCCGATGTAGATCAGGTTGGTCAGCAGGAAGAACACGGCGGATGGCAGCGGCGGAGCGGCACGATCGAGCTGGCGAAACACGCCGGCGAGGATGAACAGCCCGAGCGCCAGACAGAGTTTCGCCATCGAGCGCCTCTTAACGCCAGCCATTCGCCCACCTCCCGTCCAAACCGCGCAGACACACCCGCCGCTCGCTTAAAAGTATATTTACTATATCATAAAAGCGCCCAAAAAGCCAGCGTCGGCGGTTTGTGTCTTCGCGCGCCGGTGTCAGCAGTTCTTTGAGGGATTGTCCTGCTGCGTCGAAAGCCGCGCGGCACATAACCATATGGCAGTTCCGGTTGCGGCGGCTTATGGCTTGTAAACCGACAAAACCGCAGAAATCAAGCACAAGACCCACTTCACGGAAGAAAGATTCTATAAATCATGGCCGGAGACGATGATAAAAAACCTAAGAATACATGAAAAAAATCACCCTCCGTGTCTATAACGGAAGGTGACATTTCGTGTGTCTATACGGATATAGTGATACCATGTGGCCCCTTGTCCAAATGACGGATAGGCGGTTCATTTTTCGGATTTTTGAACCAACGCGACCGTTTTGAACCGCTGCTGTGAACCGCCGTCCGAAGCAGCGCTACATGTAGTTGGACAGGGACGAAGTGGTCATAAAGCCAAATCGGCAATTCTGTAGGCCTTTTGAAATTGTCTGATTGCTGCAGAAGATTTAGCTCCCCATTTTCCATCTTCGATAAGCGTAGGCGAAACGCCCCATCTAGCTGTATGCCGTTGTCAAGGTGCTGGACGCGGTTTCAATCCTCCGGCCCGCCGCGTCGTAGGTATAGCGGGTTACGTCGCCATTCAGCCCCGTGACGCTGGTCATGCGGTTCATGCTGTCGTAGGTGTAGGAAACAGCACGCCCGTCGGAAAAAATGTGTTTTATATTCACCACATGATGATTTCAGCATCCAGTTTATTAAATTCAAGATATCTTTGGGCAATATTAAATGTGTCTAGTCCCCAGTCTGGAATTTCTTGAGCCAAATTGTCGCTAAGCCCTGGGAAACCATCTGTTCCAACCCCTGCACCTGGATATAATTCTTCATCAGAATTTTCAACGCAATGAACAGATGTCACAAACCAATCGGATTGATTATAAATCTCAAAAGATATGCTGAACAGGCCAACAGTATCATAGCCTTGAGCAAGATATAGTTGTTCATCTTTATCTTCAAATAAAGCATAAGAAGATATGGCAGAGGAACAGTACACCGTTAGCGATGACTCGTTTATATATTCCGATTTTATTATATAAGGTTCGAGTAGTATTGTCGCAGAATGTTCCCATAACACATTATACCAATCATCTAAATATGCATATTCAGAAATAAACCATACTCGTAATGCTTTTGATACTTTTATCTGAATATCATCTGACATTAGCGAATCCAATTCATAAGTAGGACAAGCTTTTTTTGAAATAAAGTTGTAATTGTTTTCTCCTGCGTAAATGACTTCAGCAATTCCATCAAGTGTACAGCACCATCCAATGAGAATAGCACAAACTGCAGCTATAATTTTTCCTTTTTTCATATTTATACCTCCTATTTAATGATAAAGCTCAAGCAATTGATTTACCATGTCTGTATCTGAATTCAAGAGAACAAAGTACAACCTATTATTTTTATTTGTAGCTACATAAGGTTGGATATATATTTCTGAAACAGAACCGTTAATCACCGCGGAATTCTGACCTGAATAGGTCTCCGAAGAATCCATGAAAACAACGTGATGCATGTCTATGTAGCGGTCATACGCTCCGTCACCAATGTAGAGAATATCGTTTAGTGCCAGCACTCCGGCTTCTTGAAGGAGATCCCATTGTTCTGAATAATCAAACATAGCACTGCCTTCAAAAACAATATAATTGGTATCGCCAGGAAGTTTTATTGTTATATTTTCATTGTTGGAAATACTGATTACAGATTTGACTGTAGGAGCCAAAAAACCATTATTTTTAGGAATAGGATTTGTTCTGGTTATTCCTCCCGAAAGTGCAGCAAATTGGGGCGTTGTAGTATTACCGACCTTTTTGTCTTCGGTTCGTTGAGATTTGAGATACTCGAATAGCTTTGATGTAGTCAACTTAGTTCCTTTAAGAGCAATGGCATTATAGATATATCCTGCACAAAGGGGATTATTTGTTTTAGGAGAAATTATGCTTGATGGAAAGACGGATTCACGGTTAGAATTGATGTATTCTCTGGTTGTTTTATTAGCGCGATAATTAGAATAGAGGGCGTATTCATATATATTTTTAGTCTCATCGGCGCTCAAAGAATCCACAGAGTTTTTCCCATATTCATTTGCTATTTGTATAGCTGAAATTGTACATTCTCTTGCAAATACCCTGTCCTTTTCTTCTACAGAAAGTGTCCTATTTTCTGCCTTTTCTTTGGCGTCTATTTTTTGCTTTGCTCTATTATAAGCAGTCCGAATGTTTTCATCACTGGAATTGCTCGACGCAGTATATCCCATATTGGC
>OLOH01000599.1_pt1 | contig 24804 bp, 18 predicted proteins | sample 1673221 | NCBI WGS metagenome assembly OLOH01 (sample SAMEA3136767, study PRJEB25190) | human gut metagenome
CGAACGGGGATTCGTTCTTGGTGGGCTACTCCGTCGAGTTCGAAAAAGAACGGCCACTGAGACTCGTTTCGGCCAACGGAACGACCGGAAAACAGCTTGCCTCAATCAACCAGCTCAAGGCCGTTCTGGACTATGTCCGTTCCCATTACACAGAACCTGTCACCCTAAAAGAGCTTGCTGATATTGCCTGCATGAGCCCAACCTATTTCTGCCGTTATTTCCATCAGGAGATGGGGAAGACGCCCTTTGCCTTTCTGAACGAATACCGTATCAAAAAAGCTGCCATCCTTCTAGATGGTAGCTCTCTGTCAGTATCTGATATCGCCATCAACTGCGGGTTTGACAATATTAGTTATTTTATTCGTAAATTTAAAGAATATCAGGGAGTAACCCCTAAAAAATACAGAAGCAGAACCGAAGAATAACCTCTGTTCTGCTTCTTTCATTGTAGGATGAGTACAAAGACTCTTCCATTTTGCTTCCATCCTTCTTTTATATTCCAGACACAACCTTAATCAATAACATCACCAGCACGATCAGAATAATCGGCTTAATCACTTTCACCCCATTATTCACAACCATTCCTGCACCTACGTAATGTCCTGCGATACTGAAACAGGATGCTGCCAGTCCCAGTCCCCACAGGATTTTCCCTGCCAGGATAAATGTGATCAGCGCTGAAATATTGGAAGAAAGATTCACAATCTTCACATTTCCTGTCGCTTTCTCCAATGGTATCTTCGCAAGCTTGGTAAATACAAGCAGCAAGAAGGTTCCTGTTCCCGGACCGTAGAATCCGTCATAACAACCAATCACCAAAGAGCATACAATCGCGATCAGATACTGCTTGTTCTTTGTCATTCCGACCGGAACTTCCACATCCATGTTCTTGTCTCTCAACACACAAAAGGCTACGATCGGCAGGATCACAACCAATACCATTTTCAAAATATGGTCGCTGATGATCAACGCCAGATTCGCCCCTGCAACAGAACCAATCAACGCTCCGATCACCGTTCCTGGTACAAATCCCCAGTCTACTTTCTTATTCTTAATCAGTCTCGCTGTCGATACTACCGTTCCTGTTGAAGATGACAGCTTGTTCGTCGCGATTGCATTATGCACCGGAATCCCGGCAAACATATATGCCGGAAGCGAGATAAGTCCACCGCCTCCTGCAATTGAATCAACAAAGCCCGCCAGAAACACCAGCGGACATACAATCAGATAAATCCCCATTTCCCTTGTTCCTTTTCTTCTATATAATAAGATATCAGAGACAAATGCCCCGACTTCCTATTGTAACGGTTTACAAGGAATCTGTAAATATCATTTATTGTTGTTTTCCTCCGAGATGGCGAATCATCGCTAACATGGATGTGCTTGCATGAAGCGGTGTAATCTTTATCTCCGGATGCTCTTCCTGAAATACACGGAACACTTCATCCGCAAAACCGCGCCCCATGAATTCAATTCCCCGAAAATCAATCACAAGCTCCTTGTACCCTTCTACATCTTTCAGAACTCTTCTTGCATGGGATCTTGCCACCGGATCCACAAAAGGCAATACATCCTTCAGTATTATTGTTTTTACTTCTTCCATTCTACCGCCCGCTTTCCTGGTATTTTCTATATCTATTTTTACCATATTTTATCAAAATTTTCAAGTTGTACAGCATTTTTATTTACTCTATTCTACAAAAAACTCCTCTCAGACTGCATCTTATCACAACTGAAAGGAGTTCTCCTATTATTTGCAAGCAGTGTAACTACTCTTTATTTTAATTGTTCCGGCTCTTCGACTTCATAATCTGACCAGCTGAAATCTTTTACTTATTCTCTCACAAGCACCTTCACGATCTCACCCATATACATTGTATGGTAATCTTTGCCCGGATACCATTTTTCATCCGGTCCGTCTACTGTAAAGCACTCCGGTTTCATCTCCTGTGCATAAAGCTTTCTGCAGACAAAGATCAGATCTGCTTCTTCATACGCTGTTGTTCCGTCTGTGTAATACGGTGTCAGACCTGCTTCTTTATCTTTATCACATTCGCGACCTGACTTAGAACCACAAAGATTTAATACTTTTCTATAATCTTCCTTAAAGAAAGAAAGTGTAAACATCTCTTCTGCATCTACGAATTCCTTCGTATATCTCTGTGGACGAATATATGCTGTAGCCACATTCATCCCCCACATAATTCCAACACCGCCCCAACTGGCTGTCATTGTATTATGCTTCTCTTCATCTCCTGCTGTGATCAGCATCCATTCCTTGCTGATTTTTGTAAAAGGGTTAAATGAAAGTTCCTCAATCTTTACTTCTTTAAATGCCATTTTTGTTTCCTCCTTATAAGAAGCGGCCGTTACTGTATCCAACTTAATGCTACAGTAACAGCCACTATTTCTCTACTTCATTTCAATTATTTTGCAACAATTCTGCGGAAGTTTTTCTTTCCTTTTTTCACGATCTTTCCTTCTCCGTCGAAGTCTGCCGGAGCATATGTTGTTGTAATGTCTGTTACTTTCTCTCCGTCTACAGAAACACCACCCTGTGTTACGGCACGTCTTGCGTCAGATCTGGAAGATGCCTGTCCGCTCTTTACGAGAACTGCAAGGATATCAATCTTTCCATCCTGGAAATCTGCTTCTTCCAGTTCTGTTGTTGGCATGTTATCAGCATTTCCCTGGCTGAACAGTGCACGTGCACTCTCCTGTGCTTTCTTCGCTTCTTCCTCACCGTGAACAAGTTTTGTCAGCTCATATGCAAGGATTTCTTTTGCTGTATTAAGCTGTGCACCTTCCCAAGTATCCATCTTGTCGATCTCTTCAAGTGGAAGGAATGTCAGCATACGGATACATTTCAGAACATCAGCATCTCCGACATTTCTCCAGTACTGGTAGAAATCGAATGGGGATGTCTTGTTCGGGTCAAGCCATACAGCACCTGACTGTGTCTTACCCATCTTCTTACCTTCGGAGTTCAGAAGCAGTGTGATTGTCATAGCGCTTGCATCTTTACCAAGTTTACGACGAATCAGCTCTGTACCTGCGAGCATATTGCTCCACTGATCATCTCCACCGAACTCAAGGTTACATCCATAATTCTGGAACAGCTCGTAGAAGTCATATGCCTGCATGATCATGTAGTTGAACTCAAGGAAACTGAGTCCTTTTTCCATTCTCTGCTTGTAACACTCCGCTGTCAGCATTCTGTTTACTGAGAAATGCGGTCCTACCTCACGAAGTACATCGATGTAGTTCAGATCAAGCAACCAATCTGCATTGTTTACCATAAGCGCTTTTCCATCAGAGAAATCGATGAAACGGCTCATCTGCTCTTTGAAGCAGTCACAGTTATGCTGGATCTGCTCCGGTGTCATCATACTTCTCATATCAGTTCTTCCGGATGGATCTCCGATATATCCTGTACCACCACCGATCAGTGCGATTGGCTTGTTTCCTGCTTCCTGCAGACGTTTCATCAGGCACAGTGCCATGAAATGTCCTACATGAAGACTGTCTGCTGTCGGGTCGAATCCGATATAGAATGTAGCCTTTCCATTATTTACAAGTTCTTTGATTCTCTCTTCATCTGTTACCTGGGCGATCAGGCCTCTTGCCTGAAGTTCTTCATAAATTCCCATCTTTCTTCTCCTTCTCTTTTCATTTTATTTTTCTGTAACTTCTACAGAATATTCATAACATGTCTCTTGGCACAAAAACTGTGACCAGTAGCATTATAACGCATCATTCAGCTTGGCCTTTTTATATATCCGAAAAGAACTTTCCTAACATATAAAAAAGTCCTTACTGCATGACGCAATAAGGACGATCTATCACCGTGGTACCACCTTAATTCACCGACAACATTTTTTCGGGTGTAAGTATAAAATTCTTACCTTTATGTCTGTCAGTCTCATTCGTGCAATAACGAGCACAACTCCGTCACAGCCTACTCTCTGTCCGATCTGCTGTCCATATCAATCGTTGAACTTTCATCATCAGATTTCGGTGTGAAGCTCCGGGATGTATTCGCAGTCAGTCATCTACGCGCCTCTCATCAGCCGGCAGCTTTCTGTGTGTCTGTTCTGTCTGTTACTTGTTCCCTTCATAGCCTTCCATATATAACTTCTATATAAGAGTCAGAATAAACTCTCGTAGTCTTGATGATAGACTATTGTAATCCTTTTGTCAAGTGGTCTTGTATATATAACAAAGAATGTGCCTTGGCACATTCTGGCGCCTGCGGCAGTCGCTTGCGACACCTACCTTGTACGCCGCAGTGCGCATCCCTAGCGGAGCGTTTTTATATATTAGGAAAGAACTTTCCTAATATATAAAAAACGGAAGTGTCCCCGGCTCTTCGCCGATTCCACTTCCGCTTTTGAAAAGGGATTATTAATGTGTGTGTTATCCGTATTCTTTCACATCATTATCCCGGATAACCTAATTATCATTTAAACTTATTTGCAAAGTTTCTTGAACTCGTCAGCTACAAACTGAACTTTTGTTCCAATGATTACCTGAACGTCTTTCTGAGATGGACGAACAACACCTGCAACACCTGCAGATTTGATCTTCTTCTCATCAACCTTTGTGTAATCTTTGATTACAAGACGAAGTCTTGTGATACAGTTGTCGACAGACTCTACGTTATCTTTTCCACCAACACCCTCAAGAACGATCTTAGCTACTGTTGTGAAGTCATCGTTTGCAAGAACAACTTTTGTTTCATCATCATCGTCATCTTCACGACCTGGTGTCTTCAGATCGAATTTAACGATTGCGAAACGGAATACAGCGTAGAATACGATGAAAGCTGCGATTCCAAGAGGAATGATAAGCCATGTCTTAGCTGCTGCCGGAAGGGAAGCAGAGAAGATAAGGTCTGTAAGTCCTGCTGAGAAGCTGAATCCTGCACGGAATCCAAGAGCTACTGTGATTACTGTAAAGATACCATACAGTAATGCGTATACAACGTAAAGTGCCGGAGCGAGGAACATGAATGCGAACTCGAATGGCTCTGTAACACCACAAACGAATGCGGAAATTGCTGCAGATGCGATAAGTCCGATTGCAACTTTCTTCTTATTGCTCTTTGCAGACTGAATCATAGCAAGAGCTGCTCCAGGGATACCAAACATCATACATGGGAAGAATCCTGACATGTACATTCCAAGACTCCAGGAAACGTCTGCAGATGTTTCTCCATTCCAGAAGTGTGACAGGTCTCCAAGTCCGATTGTATCAAACCAGAATACATTGTTCAGTGCGTGGTGCAGACCGAACGGGATAAGTAATCTGTTAAAGAATGCATAGATACCAGCTCCAAGAGCTCCCATTCCTTCGATTCCTTTTCCAAGTGCAACCAGTCCTGCAAAGAGTACCGGCCATACAAAGAGCAGAACTGCAGATACAATAATAGAAACAACACCTGCAACGATTGCTACACAACGCTTACCACTGAAGAATGACAGCCAGTCAGGAAGCTTAGTTGATTTGAATCTGTTGTAGCAAAGTGCACCGATGATACCGGCGATGATACCGATAAATGGGTTTTCGATTTTGCTGAATGCGATAAATGCTGTTGATCCTTCTTCCAGTGTTCTAAGAACAGATACTGCTCCAGTAGAAAGAAGGTTTGTGATCATCAGCCAGGATGCAAGTGCAGCAAGACCTGCTGTACCATCATGGTCATCAGACATACCAACACCAACACCGATTGCAAAGAGGAGTGCCATATGATCGATCAAGGCACCACCAGCTTTTACAAGGAAAAATCCGATCTGCTGAACAATACCAGTTACATCTCCACCCTGCATAGTAGATGGACACATTGCGTATCCTAATCCCATCAGGATACCACAAATCGGAAGACAAGCAACAGGAAGCATAAGAGCTTTTCCTAATTTCTGTACGAATTTCATAGAATTCCCTCCTTAATAATCTCTCATTTTTAATCCCTTTTTATTTTAACCGGCAAATGAGTCCTCCGGTCAAAATCAACTCTGATCCTCCGGGTCTTCCACAAACCAGAGAACCATCTATGACAAAAGCGCCTTGCGCTAAAGTCCAATTTTACAGTAGCTGTTCCCTAATACAGCCATTTCTTTCGTTACCGTTCAAAGCAACCCTCTATTCGTCCTCCGAATCCGCCATCGCAACACGGCGGATATGGAGTGTCAGATACAAAACTTCCTCTCCTGACAGCTTGCAGTCTGCCGTCTTTTCTATGTAATCTGCAACTTTTCTGCTGCAAGAATACTCTCTCGGATATTTCCTCTGCATCATCTCTGTAATCTCGTTCTCTTCCTCTTCAAGTAACTCCTTGCGGTAAATCCTCTGAAGAAGGAACTTCACGTGTGTCAGAAATCTTTCATAATGCAATGAGCCTTCATCCATCTCAATCCCAAGTTCATCTGCTACGATTCCAAGAATCTCTTTCACCTGATTCGGAAACCGTACTGCATCCCGAATATCAGTCCCATACTCTGCGTTGACAAAATGTAATGCAATAAATCCTGCTTCGTCCTCAGGCATCTCTACATTCAGTCTTTTTTTCACAAGTTCTACCGCATATCTTCCGAGTTCAAATTCCTGTGGATAAAATCTTTTAATCTCCCACAGCAACGCATTCTCAAGATGAATCCCCTTTTTACAGCGGCTGATTGCAAAACTGATATGATCTGTCAGCGTAACATAGATGCTCTGATTTAACTTCAACTTCATTGTCTTCTTTGCATAGGAAATGATCTCGTTCGAGATCTGAACCTGCTCAAGCGGCATCTTCGCCAGCAATTCCTTGAGCTGTTCTGCTATGCTCTGACTCTTAATACGGAAAACCTTCTCTATCTTCTCCGCAGGAACTTCCTGTCCCCGCTTCATCTGGAACCCGATTCCGCGGCCCATGATAACAACTTCTAAGCCTTTTTCGTCAAATGCAGATACAATATTGTTATTAATTATTTTGTCTATAACCATCCGATTGGCCTTTCTCTAACTTTGGGAAAAACTCCCTCATAATAAAAAAGCCAAACTTTAAGGCATCCCCCTTGATTCCTTCGGTGACGCTCATAAAATCTGGTTTTGCCTGCCTAACAGTAACAATCCTTCTTTAATGATAACAATTCGTCAATGTTATCTCTTTTCTACGTGATTCAGTATAACAAACCTGCACATAAAAGTCAATCAAATATTTTATATTTTGTTAATAATATTTATACTTTTTTTATATTTTTATGTATTCCGCGATTCTTTTCGTTATTTTTTACAAAAACAAATTTCAGACATACTCTTTTCTTCGGGTCTCCGTCTGAAATTTGGTTCTGTCTACTGACAATCACCACACTGTCTAGTCTAACAGCGAAACGGTTCATTGTCAACCTTTACAAAAAATTATTTACTTTTTTCTTCAAGGTAGTCAATTTCAACAAGCCTTAGTCCCTGTGGAGGAACTGTCATTCCTGCTGCCTGTCGGTCCTTTGCCTCAAGAATGGCTGGAATCTGTTCCGGGGCAATCGCTCCTCTTCCGACTCCGATCAACGTACCTGCAAGGATTCGGACCATATTGTAGAGGAATCCATTTCCACGGACACGAATGGTAATAAGTTCCCCCTCTTTCTCTACTTCCAGATCATAAATCGTGCGAACCGTATCTTCCACCTGAGTATGAACATTACAGAAGCTCTTAAAATCATGTTCCCCTTTCAGATATCCTGCTGCTTCTCTCATCTTCTCAAGATCCAGGTCAAAAGAAACATGATACGTATCTCTTCTTCTCGTCGGATCCGGAAACTTGCTATTTAAGATCTTGTACTCATACGTTTTCTCCGTATCACAATATCTTGGATGCCAGTCTGCTTCCACCTCATCTGATGCCACAACCACAATATCTTCCGGAAGCAGCGGATTCAGTGCATAAGCAAATCGGTCTGCCGGGATTGTAGACTCTGTGTCAAATACAGCAACGTTTCCCTTCGCATGGACTCCAGCATCTGTGCGGCTTGCCCCGATCACGATAATCTCTTCCTTCGTAAGTCTAGAGATTGCCTGATTCAATTCACCTTCAATCGTCGGCACTTCCGGCTGCACCTGCCAGCCACAGTATGCTGTCCCGTCATACGCCACTCTCAATCTGATTCTTCTCATATCTGTTCTTTCTCCTATACTATGAGAAACACGCTCCGCGAGTTTCTCAAGTTATCGCGGCAGTCGCCAAGGTCTCGTGCAAGCACGGACTTTGGCTCGTTGCTCGCGTAAATAAAAGGGACAGAAATCTCCGTCCCTCTTCTCTATTTATTTTATTCTAAAAAATCCACAATTTAAACGGCACAAATCTTCCGATCACTACAATCGCGATTAGATATCCCAATGTGATTGCATAAGCAAGTCTGTCCTGATAATGATATTTCAAAGGCTTCATCTTTGTACGCCCCTCGCCACCATGATAACAGCGGGCTTCCATTGCCATCGCCAGATCATTCGCTCTTCGGAACGCAGACACGAAAAGCGGAACAAGGATCGGAATCATTGCCTTTGCTCTCTGGATAATATTTCCTGATTCAAAATCAGCTCCTCTTGCGATCTGCGCCTTCATGATCTTGTCTGTCTCTTCCAGCAGAATCGGAATAAAACGCAGTGCAATAGACATCATCATCGAAATTTCGTGTACCGGTACATGGATTCGGTTCAGTGGATGAAGCAGCTTCTCCAGTCCATCCGTCAGTCCGTTCGGAGTCGTTGTAAATGTCATCAAAGAAGATCCTGCAACAAGCAGTACAAGACGAACTGCCATGAATACAGAAGTACGAAGTCCTGTCTCTGTGATTGTAATGATTCCCCAATGGAATAACACTGCACCGCCTCTTGTAAGGAACAAGTTCATAGCCACTGTAAACAATAACAAGATCACAATCGGCTTAAGTCCTTTTCCGATAAACTTTGCCGGGACTTTAGAAACGTGAATCATGCACGCAAGAAATACAAATGCCAATGCATATCCAAGCACACTGTTCTGCACAAATAAAGAAACCAAAAAGATCAGTGTGCAGACAATCTTCACACGCGGATCCAGTCTGTGAATCGGACTCTGCGCCGGATAATACTGTCCTATCGTAATATCTCTGATCATGACTGCACCTCCTGTCTCTTCTTCAGGAAGTTGTAGATCTCGTCCGCAGCCTCTTCCACAGTTGTCGCATCTGCTGATACATCAAATCCTTTTTCTTTCAGATCATGCATTACATATGTCACCTGTGGTGCTGCCAGTCCAACAGCCTCAAGCTCTTTATAATGGCGGAACACTTCTTCCGGTGTACCGTCAAGCATCTTTTCTCCATCATTCATCACGATCAGGCGCTCCACGTATTTCGCAACATCTTCCATGCTATGGGAAACAAGAATTACTGTCATTCCGGTCTTCTCATGAAGCAATTTTACCTGATCTAAGATCTCATCTCGTCCCTTCGGATCCAGTCCGGCTGTTGGCTCATCCAGAACAAGTACCTTCGGATGCATTGCAAGAATTCCCGCGATTGCCACACGACGCTTCTGACCTCCGGATAATTCAAATGGGGACTGCTTATAATATTTCTCCGGAAATCCTACAAGCTTCAAGGCTTCTCTTGCCTGCTTCTCGCACTCTTCCTTGGAAAGTCCCTGGTTCTTCGGTCCAAAACACACATCGCTTAACACATCAACTTCAAACAACTGATACTCTGGATACTGGAACACAAGTCCTACCTGTGTACGCAGTTTCTTCATATCATATCCGTCCTCGTAAATGTTCTGTCCCTCATAAAGTAATTTCCCTGAGGTTGCTTTCATCAGACCGTTCAAATGCTGGATCAAGGTTGATTTTCCCGAACCCGTGTGTCCAATGATTCCGACGAACTGTCCCTGCGGGATCTCTAGACTGACATCCTTCAGCGCATGATGCTCATATGCAGTTCCCGGACTATATACATAACTGATATTTTCTAACTTAATTGACATAAGGCATCCACCAATTCTTCCCTTCTAAGAATTCCTTTCGGCAGCGGAACTCCTTTTTGAATCAATGCGTCTGCCAGCATTGTCACCTGTGGTACATCCATACGGTACTTCTTGAGTTCATCCACCCGGCTGAAGATTTCTTTCGGTGTACCATGCATCACCACATGCCCTTCATCCATTACAAATACCTGATCCGCATCGATCACTTCTTCCATATAATGTGTGATCAGGATCACCGTAACATTCTTCTCTTTTCGAAGCTGCTCTACCGCTTCGATCACTTCTTTTCGTCCATTCGGATCAAGCATCGCTGTCGGCTCATCAAGCACGATACACTTCGGCTCCATCGCGATCACTCCTGCGATTGCCACCCTCTGCTTCTGGCCGCCGGACAGTTTATTCGGAGAATCCTTTCTGCGCTCCAGCATACCGACTGCACGCAGACTGTTCTCTACCCGTTTCCAGATCTCATCCGTAGGAACTCCTAAGTTCTCCGGACCGAATCCTACTTCCTCTTCCACAACAGTTCCGATAATCTGGTTATCCGGATTCTGAAATACCATACCGGCGCTCTGTCTGATGTTCCAAAGCTCATTCGGATCTTTCGTATCTCTTCCGTCCACCCACATCGTTCCACCTGTCGGGACAAGAATCGCATTCATATGCTTCGCCAGGGTAGACTTTCCTGAACCGTTGTGTCCAAGAATCGCCACAAAAGACCCCTGCGGGACATCAATGTCAACTCCGTCAATGGCGCGATGGGATCCGATCACATTACCTTCTTCGTCTCGTTTATCATATTCAAATACAAGCTTTTCAGCACGTATCATTCCCATGGAATATACCGCCTTTCTTATTATGAAAATGCATAAGAAAATAAAACTTTCTAATGTCTCTGTATCGTTATTAGTTGCATAAGGCGAACTGCTGAAAAGCAATTCAAAATTTATTTTACGGTATCATAAAAAGATTTGCAAGCATGCATACAGTAAAATACAGTAAAATGCGAAAATTTAGTTATTACAGCACCTTTCATCCATTGAACCTCCATTCCGATTATGATATTCTTATCTTATTAGAATATAGAACAGAACGAACCTCGATTATCACATTTCTGGTTACTGTTCACACGAGGTGCGACCAGCAACGCATCTCGCCATTTTAAATCGCCTTTGGCGATGGGGCGAGATGCATTCAAGCCAAAGTAACCATTTCTGTTCTGAGTAATACTAGAATGAGGAGGCACATATTATGTCAAAATACGTTATGGCATTAGATGCCGGAACCACAAGTAACCGCTGCATTTTATTTAATAAAAAAGGGGAAATCTGCAGCGTCACACAGAGAGAATTCACACAACATTTTCCGAAACCGGGCTGGGTTGAGCACGATGCGGACGAGATCTGGGCAAGCATGCTCGGAGTTGCTGTGGAGGCTATGAACATCATCGGCGCAGAACCTTCTGATATCGCTGCAATCGGTATCACGAACCAGCGCGAGACAACGATCGTGTGGGATAAAAATACCGGCGATCCTATCTGCCACGCAATCGTCTGGCAGTGTCGTCGTACTGCTGAATTCTGCGATTCTTTGAAGGAAAAAGGACTGACAGAAAAGTTCCGTCAGAAAACCGGCCTTGTACTTGATGCTTATTTCTCCGGAACAAAGATCCGCTGGATTCTCGACAACGTTCCGAAAGCAAGAGAACGTGCCGAGCGCGGAGAACTGCTCTTTGGTACAGTAGAGACCTGGCTGATCTGGAAACTGACGAAAGGCGCAGTACATGTTACAGACTACTCCAACGCATCACGAACCATGCTTTTCAATATCAATACATTAGACTGGGATGACGAGATTCTCGAAGAACTTCAGATCCCACGCTGTATGCTTCCGACACCGAAGCCTTCCAGCTGCATTTACGGAGAGACAGATCCTTCCGTCCTCGGCGGAGCGATCCCGATTGCCGGTGCTGCCGGAGATCAGCAGTCTGCACTTTTCGGTCAGACCTGCTTTAAACCGGGCGATGCGAAGAATACTTACGGAACCGGATGCTTCCTTCTGATGAACACCGGAGAGAAACCTGTCTTTTCCAACAATGGGCTGGTCACCACGATTGCCTGGGGACTTGACGGAAAGGTTACATATGCTCTGGAAGGTTCTATCTTTGTCGCCGGTGCGGCAATCCAGTGGCTTCGTGATGAACTGCGCCTGATTGATTCCGCTGACGACTGCGAATATATGGCAAAGAAAGTGAAAAATACAAATGGCTGTTATGTTGTGCCTGCTTTCACCGGACTCGGTGCTCCATATTGGGATCAGTATGCCCGCGGAACGATCGTGGGCCTGACACGCGGAGTAAATAAATACCATATCATCCGTGCAACCCTCGAGTCTCTCGCTTATCAGGCATATGACGTCCTGACTGCCATGAAGGCAGATTCCGACATTGACCTCGCCTCCCTGAAAGTAGACGGCGGCGCAAGCGCAAATAACTTCCTGATGCAGACACAGGCTGATCTGATCAACGCACCTGTCCACCGTCCGGTCTGCGTTGAGACGACTGCTATGGGAGCTGCTTATCTGGCTGGCCTTGCAGTCGGCTACTGGAACAGTCTTGAAGAAATCAAAGAGAACTGGGCGATTGATCAGGTCTTTGAACCTTCGATTGATCCGGAAGTCCGCGAAAAGAAACTGAAAGGCTGGCACAAGGCTGTCAAATATTCCTTCGACTGGGCGAAAGGAGATTAACATTTTTATATCTTTGAAAACGAATCTCTTCATAAAGAGCATATAGAAAAACTGCTGTCCATCTGTTGTTCACGGGTCCCGCAAGCAACAGTTCAGACAGCAGCTTTTTCTATTTCATATTCTTCTCTTTTATTTACAACTCATCAAGACTTTCCTTGAATCCCTCTCCAAGCACCTCACTCGTCTCAGTAAACATTACAAACGCAGAGTCATCTACCTGGTAAACTGCATTTTTCACAAGATACGCTTCTGACTTAGAACATGCACAGAGCAAAACATTTCTCTTACTCTTCGTATAAGTCCCCATTCCTTCCAGAGAAGTAACACCACGATCGGTGATTCTTCCAATCTCCTCCGCTGTTTCCTCTCCTTTCGATGTTACGATAATCGCAAGTGATCCTGCACCGATTCCGTAAAGAATCTTGTCAATTACCACAGAGCAGACAAATACTGCGATCAATCCATAAAGAACTGAGTCAACATCACCGAATACCGGCCATCCAATTAAAATAATGATCAAGTCGATCAACAACGTCAGTCGACCAAGAGACATATGTGGTCTCTTCTTTTTGATCGTCATCGTCAGGAAATCTGCTCCGCCCGAAGAAGAACCTCTCATATAGAAAAGAACCATCCCAAGTCCAAGCAATGCTCCCGAGTAAATCGCTGCAAGCAGACGCTGCCCTGTGTAGTATGGGAACATCGGAAATACAAGATCGACAAAAATAGTTGAAATAATCATTGTCCTTGCAGTCTTCATCAAAAACCGCTTTCCTACTGTCTTGTAACTGATGATGACCAGTGGAATATTCAGTATCAACGTCATTGTACCAACCGGAAGATTCCATAACTTGTTCATGATCAAGGCAATACCTGAAATCCCTCCAGGCGCAAAGTTTCCACCCTCTGCAAATGTATAGATTCCGGCACCAAACAAAATACTTCCTATAATATCATACAAAATATCCACTGCAAGCTCTTTCTTCGGATGCTCTGCTCGCATCTTTTTATTCTCCATCATACCATTTCCCTCTCGTTTACATCTTATTTTCTATTCTGTCGCTTTTGCGTTCGGATAAATCTTCTCCATCTTCGCATCATCGTAATGCTCATCTGCCCATTTCTGAATGCTGTTTTCCGCTACAACGCCCTTTCCACGTTCGTCATAACGAACAAGTGCAATACATGACACAGCCACATTGCAGACCATGAAAATGATCAAAAACCAGGTGAGCAGTTTTCCTGTCAGCATCGGGATTTTCTCAATCCATGCGGAAATGTATGGGTAAATCTTCTTAAACCAGACAACTGCTGCAATTCCCCAGAAGAAGCAGTATAATAAGTTGATTCGGCCTCCTAAGTTAAATGGAATCTCGCTATAGTCCCAAAATACTTTCCCGAATACAATTTCCGTAAACACACTACAAAGATATTCATACGCTCCACCGAGCAATGTACCGATGATAAATAAGAAGCTATCACTCTTATCTTTATATTTGTAAAGCATTGCTGTCACAAGTGCGATTGCCAGTCCCCAGACAATACTGAATGGTCCCCAGACCACACTGGAGCGACTCATCCACACACCTGCCGTGATTCTGCAGAAAATCGTCTCTGTAATATCTCCAAGAAATGCTCCAACAAAGAACAACAGCACAATCTTATAGAACCCACAGCCTGCGGCAAATACTTTTCCCTTCTCCGCTTTCTCTTCCTTGCGGATCAGTTCCATCGCTTTTGGATACGCTTTTTGGATACGTTTCCCAACCCATCTGGAAATCGCACTTCCAAGCTTATTGCTGACTTTATCCAGACCTTCATTCGTAGCTTCCCACCGCGCGAGATTCTTTCCTTTTCCACGAAGCAGCAGATAAGATCCGAGGATATCCACAACTAACACTCCAAGAAGAACTAAGACAAGGATCTTCATCAGGAACAGAGGCAACATTTTAAATACTATGATCGCAAATCTGTTTCCCCAGCGGATTCCGAGATATCCAAGAGCACCCCAGATAAGAGAAGCCGGGATACAGATATATCCGTCCAGATTCCATCTGATCTTGGAGTAATCCCACCATCTGGCTTTAAATGCCTTCTCGATCAAATGCCCTGCAACCCACTCGATCACTGTAGCATAAATCGTCGCAAATAAAAAAAGCCAGACTCCTCTTAGCTCCTGTAATCCAAATGTCATGAACAGAGCGGCGATACCGTAGATCACACAGAACGGCCCATTCACCAGACCTCTGTTCGCAAACTTCTTCTGTTTTACTGTTGCGGCTGCTGTCTCCAACACCCATCCTAAGAAAGAATAGATGAAAAACAGCCAAAGCAGTTCATACCATGTAAAACGAATCATTGCTCCATCTCCTTTGTACCATGTTTTCATTCACATCTTTCTTAGTATAACGCATATCAATGCTTTTTCCTAGGGATAAATCCAAAAATAATCAATACTCCGATCAGCCCGATTCCAACATAACCGGCTTTCCTCCATAACGTATCTCTCGCGATCAGACGTTGATCTTCCTCTAATGCTTCCGTTCTGTTCTGCTCGGAAGTGGTGATAATCTCTTGCTGGCTGCTGTCCGCCTCTTCTGCTGCATCAACTGCTGCCTCCGGCTGTGTTCCAACCTCATCACAATACACAACATATCTTCTGGAATTCTGCGTATAAGGATGACATGTCATCAAAGTCACCATATTCCGCCCCGGCTGAATCATGATCTTGTCACTCTCATCCGGCAGGATGATTTCAATCTCCGACACACGATACGTCAATGTTTCTTGACAGTTTTGTACCGTCAGCTCATCTCCGATCTCCAACCGCTCGATCTTGCGGAACATCGGAATCCCCTTCCATCCTCTGTGCGCTGCGATCACACAATTACTGTCCGTGCCCTGCACCGGAAATGAAGTCTGTCCAAGCATGACCGCACCTTTCGCCATCTTCTCCTGCGTCGCGCCGAGATATAACGGCAATGTCACATCCATCTTCGGAATATCAAGAATCCCTATCATCCCGTCATAGATCCCATACTGCGACAGATCCAATGTCTCCTGCTCGTAAGACCATGGATCAGTCAGTCCTGACTGACCATCAGAAAAGATCTGCTGATTATATGCCTGCATCTCCTGGTAGAGCTGGGCGTTCTTTGGGATCTGATTGGAATCGGCAGAGGTAGGATCTGTCTCTTCACTACTTTTATCCTGCTGGCTTCCTTCCACCTCTTCTTTAAAATGTTCCACTGCTTTCTCGTTTTCCTTCTGCAATACAATCTTTTGTAAATCTGGGATTGCATACACAAACAAACCTCCAAGATACAGAATTATCAGTATAATCGCCATCAGCGTTCTGTTCTTTTGCTTTTTCTTCTCCTTCTTTTTCCTGCTTTTTTGCATGGTTTCTTTTCCTTCTTCTCTTTTTCATCATAAATCGCAACTTCTGATTTATTCTTTTTCCCAAACTTGCGCACAATCACATTGATCAGAACAACCAGAATCACTGCAAAAAGAATGCCTTCTATAATGGCTTTTTCGTACATTGCTTTCCAGCCACCGCCATCCGGACCTTCCCCTGCCTGTCCTGCTGCCTCATCACTCACATCCTGCGTATATTCTGTTCGAATGCCTCTTACCAAAAGACGATGTGAATTAATCCCATAAGGTGTACACGTCACCAATGTTGCATAATCATACCCCGGAACGATTTTCAAATCATCTGTTTCCGATGGCTCAACAACCTTAATCTGATCCACCTTATATGCCAATGTCTCATTCAGCACATGAATAAGAAAAATATCCCCTTCTTTTACAGATTCCAGCTTCGTAAATATTTCCGCTTCCGGAAGTCCTGTATGCCCGGAAAGTACTGTATGCGTACTCTCTCCACCAATTGGAAGAGATGTCCCCTCCAGGTGACCAACACCTTTTGCTAACACTTCTTCTGATGTGCCATGGTACACAGGTTCATACACATCAATCCTTGGAATCTCAATATACGCCATAATTCCATTTTTCTCAAGATTCAATGCTGAAATATAATCTGCTGACATATCATCTGCCGCATCCGGATCAAATGGATCCGATATAACAACTGTATTGCTCAAACTGTCATTGTACTGCTTTGCTTTTTCTTTCGCATCCTCAATCTCTGCATCTGACAGCTTCTCCATCTCTTCATTATATTCTGTAAGAATCTGATCCTGTTTTCTATCCTGTAATATATTACTGATAAACGGATAACTCAAAACGCCGATTCCACAAAGCAGAATCAGCACAAGAAAGATATTAATTATTTTATTTTTCATTTTCCTGCTCCTTCCCTGTATTTGAAAACAAGAAATGTGCTTTCTCACTTTCAAATACAGGGAAACAGTCATTTCTGTTTCCCTGTGTAGTATTAATTATGTATATGAGAGCATCTAATTAATTATTTGGATCTTTTTCTCATGAATAAGAGTGATCCTGCAGCTGCAACGATTGCGATACCTGCGATTGTGAAGAGTGCAATACCTCTTCCACCTGTAACCGGAAGGTTAAATCCCTTGCTGTTGACTACTGTGAGTGGTACTTCGGCTGTATTACTGTCTTTGTTATTCTGATCAGCATTCATTGTGACAGCTTTATCGCCTACAGTTGCTGTTGCAACACCTGGTGTATTACTATCTTCAGCAATCACGATCACTACTGGATTTTTCAGAAGTACATAGCCATTGTTAGTTTTTGTCTCTGTCAGTTTGTATGTACCTGGTTTTAAACCTCTGATGTAGATTTTTCCTTGGTCGTCTGTTGTTACTGTGTTTGAACTTCCACCTGGTGTATAGAATGTATTAGAATCATTTTTCTTAACGTTAACAGCTTTACTTGTGTTATCTGTTAAAGTAAATTCAACTCCTACAAGTTTATCTACACCTTCACCCTTTTTCAGAAGGTCAATTCCGTATGTGAATACTTTAGTAGTGCTTTTATGCTCTGTATCTCTGTCAACATCACCTGTATTTCTATATGTTACGAAAACATCATTTGTATTTCCGCTCTGTCCAAGAACTGCTTGATCATTTAATGTTGCTGTATATGTAATTGTAAAGTTCTGTGTTGTATTTTTTTTCAATGTTTTACAATAATCTGAAGTGAAAATAATTGTAGTTTTAGTTCCATCTCCATTAGGATTTGACTTCACAGTATACTTCGTATCTTCTACTTTTTCAGTTCCATTTTTAACTTCTACAATATTTACAAATGTTAACCCTTTACTCATTGTATCTGTTACAACTAAAGACTCTAATCCTTTCTCACCTACCGGAATCTCATAAGTTACTTTGTAATTAATTGTATCTCCGATATTAGCAGTTGTTGTTGTTTTATCTTTTCCCTTTTCCACAATTTTCTTATCAATTGTAGCTGTACCTGTTGAGTTCTTTGGATATGCATAAATATCTGTTACAGAATTTCCATCTTTATTTGTAAATGGAAGTGACACAAAGAACGGAACAGATACCTTAGTAACTGCTACTGCTTTACTATCTGATACTTTCTTTGCTGCTGAAGCATCTGTCTCTGCAAAGAGATATAATTTTTCTAAAGACAGATTATCGAACGTAATCATTCCATCTTCGCCTGTTTTTCCTTTCCCTATTGTTTCTGTATTAACTCCTTTATAATCTTTTGTGTTCTCTTTCACAAAATCAATCACTTTACTTTTTGCGTTTTTGATAGCATTATTTAAAGTAGACTTTCTATAATATGTCGTATTATCTTTTTCTATTTTCTCTTCGCTAGCATTAACTCCTAATGCTTCAGCTGCTTCAGGTTTCAATGTATAAAGCATTTCTGTTGTCATTTTACCATCAGCATCTGTTACATCCACCTGCTCACGCTCTCCAACTGCTATATATGCAAACCCAACATCTTTCAACTTTTCTTCTGCTGACACATCTTGAACTGCTCCATAATTTGGTTCAAGCGTTTCATATCCATCCTCTGTACCTTCATACTTCGTAATCGTAACACTACCTGTTTTTGCTGTCGCTCCCGTAGCATCTGCAAACGCCATCACTGACATGCTGCTCATTACTGTTGCCGCCGCAAGTGCTGCCGCCGCAAATTTTTTCAAAACATTTTTCTTCATTGCTCTCTTCTCCTTCTTTTTTTCTAAATCTATTCAAAGGGACTCCCTATTCCCTACGAATACTGGTTCATTGATTCTTTTAGCCTCTCCTTGAAACTCTCTTCTTTCTGCTTTTCTTTCTTGCTGTTAACAAGTAACCACCCACCAGAACTGCTGTAATTCCGATTACGATAAATTTGAAAATTCCTTTATTTCCACTTGCCGGAAGATCGAATGCTTTATCGTTGATAATGGTATAAGTAAGAGTCCATGTCACGCCATTTTCTGTTACTTTATTTCCATTCACTATATCGCCCGCATTATACTTATATGGAAGTGTAATCTCTATCGGCTCCTTTAGAAGTACATAACCTGCTTTTGTCTTTACCTCTTTCAGATAATACTTAATCGGTTTTTCTTCTGTACCAGCCTTAATGTTACTGAAGACTAACTCTCCCTCTTTTCCTGTCATACCTGTTAGATTATTTCCTAAGTAGTCTTTCGCTACGTTCGTTGTATTAGGATCTGTATAAAGCGTAAACTCTGCACCTTCTAAGAACTCTTTATTTCCGGTTTTCTTTATTATCTTTAGAGTACCTGTTTTTCTATTTGTAATATCAAAACTGCCATCTTTATATTCCGGATAATATCCTGCTATTGGCTTTATATGTGCTAGTTTCTGTGGATCCGGTGCCTCTTCACCTAGTTTATCCTTACTTTTTAAGGTTCCCAATTCTACAACCCTGTACTTATATTCTTGTTTATCATTCGCTGTATAATCCACATATTTCAATAATCCTGTAAATGTATACTTCCAATCAGTATCAATATTAACAACCTGATTTGGAATCACATTTCCTGACTTATCGTTTGCTTGTTTATATACATTAGTAGTAGGATCTAAACGCTGAATCTGAACAACAATATTTCTCGGTGTATCTGCTGTCACTCCGCCTTCCCAAGTCTTTGTTCCGGAAATGGAAATCAATGGTGTAACTGTATTCACAAATTTAACCTCTGTATCAGTTGAATTATCCTCATCTGCTACTACAATTCCTGTAACGACATTGTTCTCTGCTTTGACATTCTTATCATTTCCAGGAACTGTAACTTCAACTTTTTCCAGACTATAATCGGCATTATCTGGTATTTCTTCATAGATTGTATAATCGGTACCTGCCGGAATTCCTTGAATCGTTGTATCCTTTCCTGCTTCCAATTCAATTGTCTGCTTAATAACATCTTTTCCTATATTCGCTTCCAGTTTCATTCCTGCGACATTTCGGTATTCAATTATAAACTGATACTTTCTTCCTGATTGAGATTCTGCCTCTCCCTCGCTTAATTCTTTTTTCAGAGAAATAGAACCTGTCCGCAGCTTATTCACATATTTTGCCTTCAGATTAATTACCGCATTATCACTATCAGGATTAGCATAACTTCGAAATACAATCGTTGATTCAGTAGGTTTTAACACTTTACTGCTCTTCTCTGTTCTTCCGTCATTTACCTTACATCCTGATTGATTTTCAACAGTTTGCTGTTCACCACCTATTACCTTTTCAGTTGTTTTACGCAAATCATCTGGTTTTACAATCGCTCCATTTTCATACAACGACCACGTTGTAGTAAATACATCCGGTGAAACATTTTTCTCGGCAATGGAAAGATAACTTCCTCTTCGGAACTGATTGCTGAATATTGCACTTTCTTTATTTCCAATACCAATGAGTCCATCACTGTAGATGATTGTATCTCCATTTATATTCTGATAATATGCGCCATTCACCGGTTCCAGCTCCCCTGATTCAATTGACCCATAATCTGGAATATCTTTCTGTTCTGTTGTGAATCCTGTTTTCTCAACACTCGCTGGCTTTACAAATGCAAACTTGTCAAGATAAACTGTCACATCATTCCAGTAAGCAAATTGGATTTCTTTCACTTTGCTGAAATCAAATTCACTTGTCTCTCCAGCATCTAATGTTCTTTCTTTTAATTTTTCGAGATCGATTCGTATTGTCTTCCAGGTTTGTTTATCAATATTGTTATTTCGTCCATTGTAAGTAAGGAAGCTTGCCCATGCACCTATCCTTGTTCCATCTCCATCAACTAATGCAACAAATGGATCCGTTCCCGATACATTTGCGTCTGTGTTATATACATCAAACTGTAAATATTTGTACCCATTTAAATCTGATGCATTAAATGTATTACCATCTTTTGCCTTGATTTTTACCAATCTTTCATCTGTTTTTGATTGAGGATCTGTTGCATTCTTTTTGCCCGGATAATAGCTGCTTATAATGTTTCCTTTTCCGCTTTTTGTAGGATCTTCTTTCACTTCAACTTTTGAGTTGTACGCCTCTGTTCCGGAAATAGTCGTGTCATTTGAATAATCATTAAACACTTCCTTTACCTCTGGGCTGCTAGGAGCAGACACGTCTTTAATCTCTCCACTTGTTGCAAGATTTTTTATCTCAAAATCAAATGTTCCGACATCTGCTAAAGCTTCTTTGAAAATATCATTTGCTCCTGTTGTATCAACTTCTTTTTCTACAGTGAGCTTATTCTCCTGTGGGAAGTTGAAAGTGATTTTCATATTTGATTCCCAAAGTCCACGCTCCATATAAAACATTGTAAGTGTGTGTTCTTTTGTAAAATAGTCAGCTGAGCTTAATATCGTTGAAAAATCTTTTACTACATCTTTGATTACCCCATCTTCGCCGCCGTTATTAGACTTGCTATTCTTCACACGCTTTACTGTAGCTTTCTTATTTGCGAAATTAATTGTTCCTTCTACTACATCATGATCACCACCAACATCAAGAACTAGCTGGCCATCGATAAATACCCATACATCATCATCACCGGAAAAGTTGAATTCAATTGGTACTTTGTTATTTTTAGAATCAACAACTGTTCCATCAGATGTAAGGCGGAACTTCAGATCAAACTTTTGCCCAAATCCATAATTTAATTCTGAAGCATCTCCTGATTGATATTTTGAATTCAATGGGAAATAATTTCCATGATCTGTTATTTTATCCGTTGTTCTTCCCTTTACTTCTGTATCAGTTGATTGCAAAAAATATTCATCCGTTTTGTCGTCATGCTGTAATTGAAGATTTTTATTGTCTATGTCTGAATTCTGATCAGCACTGTCAAAATACCAATAATCTACTGTTCCGTCAGAATTTTCACTTGACGACGTCATTGCTTTTTTTACAAATGGAAAAGTTACATTTTCATATACTTTTCCAAGTACAGTATTCTTTGAATTCTTTCCACTTAAAAAGTCTTTGTCAAAAAATGGAGCCGTTATCGTATTTTCATTATTTGTTTTTAATTGTAAATTGTTACTGGATAACTGATCTGCGACCAATCCCTGTGTTGCATTTTGTCCATTGAGTGGTGAATCATCACTTATTTTTAAAGATTCTCCATCTCTTCCCCACATGGAGTTGTTTTCATAAAAGAATTTTTTATATAAATCAGTTTTGTCTTTATCATAACCAAACAAGTTCATTGTACCTGCAATCTCTTTGAACATTGAACCATCGAAGTTCTGAAAGTTTCCCCAGTATAATGGTGACCTTGCTTGATTGTCTTGATAATAATCGCTCAACGCCATGTTGAACTGACGGAACGGCTGATAGATTCTGTGGTTTGTTACATTCTCTTGTTTTGGATAGTTATCTCTGTTTTTTCCGTTCAGTTCATAATCTGAGTAGTAATCATAAATTGTCGTATTTACATATAACTTATCAGCATCTCTTGTTTCTTCTCCCTTTGGTACATCTACAACCGTTGTATTCTTTCCTGCTTCTGCATTTCTTACTGTATATGCCTCTCCCCAGTAACCACCACGGTTTCCTTGAGTGTCTTGATAGATAATGTCGTCACTTGAATCTCCGTAATAACATGGTTTTGTCATAGTTTCCGGAATATCTACTAAATCTGTCGCATCACCATTTTCTGCTACATTCTCATCATTTACTACATATGCTGCGAATCTTATTTTTGTATATCCCTTTGGAAGAGTTACTTTATATACATCTTTATAAGTTCCTTCTGATGCTTTTTCCATTGTGCCTTCAAGAGGTTGACTATCGCCTTTAGCATAGAAGTAAATTGGAGCATTCTCCGAATATGGAATTCCTTTTCCACCATTCTTTACATTTTCTGTCTTATCATAAGATAATTTAGATAATGTAGCGTCGTAATATACTGTTATTCCATCTGCTGGTTGGGTAGTTCCTGAATAGTCAGTCTGTTTTGCTTTCTTTTTTTCAGTATTCTCATCCCTTTCACCTGTCAAACAAAAGCACGGAGATGTATATGTCCAGTTTACTGATAAATCTACAGTTTGTAAGGAGTTTGACCATTTATTTTGCGTAAGAAAAATCACACTCGGCCATTGCTTTTCAAATGTACATTTCCATACATTATTAGTTTTTGTCATCTCAAGAAAACCAGAATCTGTCTTATCGTTATTATCAAATCCATATACATAAATTTGTGTAGCATTATCCCAATTCGGATCATTTATGCTGCTCGCCTGAAAATAAATCGTATATGATCCATTTTCTGCCACTGCATTGACACCATTTTCTCCGTCCGCATTCTCATCCGCAGCTTCGCTTTCTGATTGACTTACTGCCTGACCTTCCCAGGCAACGGTTACTTCATTCTCTTTGCTCTCGTCTTCTCTCTTAGCTGCTTCTGTGATATCCTGCTCCTCTTCGAATGCCTTCGCCTCAACCAGCACTTTCTTTGTATAGCTTGCTTCATCTGTACGATACTGAAGCTGCATATCAAAGTTGATTGCTGTTGCATCTGTTGGCATTGTAATCTGCAGATATTTAGAAGTAACTGTTCCATTATCATCCTTTTCGTTCTTCCACTCTGCTGTTGGACTTGCCTTTGTTCCATTATTAAGAGTCACTGAATCTTTCAATGTCTCATCGATTGTTTTCTGTGTGTTTTTATCTGTAAGCTGATCGCTTGTCAGAAGATTGACTGCATCTATATCTGTTGCCGCAGATCCGTCCTCGTTTTTTAGATATACATTCAGACAGACTGATTGCGAGCACTGCCCCTGCGCAGTCACATGAATTGTCTGTGTAACATTCTGTTCCACAGTTTGTTCAGAATCTTTAGAAATATTAATTTTTATCCGATCTTGTTCGTCACTGCTCTCTCCTGCTGCAAATACAGTATTTCCTGTTAATACTGTTCCAAGTACCATTGTCACTACAAGTATCAGACTAACTCTCTGTTTTGCCTTTCCTCTCATTTTTCGAACTCCATCCCTTTTCATAACCCGATAATATAATTTCTGTCTCCCCTCTGCTGTCTATCGGTAATCTCTTGTATTTGTTTCTTAACACTATGTTAACAAAACTTTCCAATTTAATGAATATTAAATTTTCAAGATTTATAACACTATTTCAAGATTTATAACACTATTTCAAGAAGTTACGTATTTTACCCCCAAAAAATAACCCAGAATCAACTGATAAATTTTCTCTTTTATCAATTAATTCTGGATTAACACTTGCTGCTTTTTTCCACATCTTCCTAATAATAATCTCCTCCTCAAAACGAATTGATATTCTTTATAAGTCGTATATTAGACCACAAAGGAGTGATTTGTCAAGCAAAAAACAGACTGTGCTCTGCTTTTTAGCTATATTCGTTAAATATAGTCAAGTGATGTTAAAATACATCGAGTTGGTTGTTGTATCTATTAATCTGATATCTTAATACATTTCGTTCTATGGAAGTTATTGCAAAGAAAAAAACAGCGCTTTCGCACTGCTTCTCATTCCTGTCTATATTCCATGTACCTTCAAAACTACATACAGTCAAAACCAACATCATCATCCAAACCTATCACTGCTTTGGTTATGCCCTCGACCTATTAGTAACAGTCAGCTCCATGT
>OLOH01000600.1_pt1 | contig 24705 bp, 20 predicted proteins | sample 1673221 | NCBI WGS metagenome assembly OLOH01 (sample SAMEA3136767, study PRJEB25190) | human gut metagenome
GGCGCAGCACAAATACATTGGCGTCCAGTTTGTCGTGGAACACGGGCGGCATCGGCGGCTTTCCTTGAAGAATATAATGCAGAATGCGTCCGTCGCGGATCAACGCCACATCGGGATAATCGATGCTGGAAAACGCGTTCATCGATTTGGTGCGGGTTTTGCGGGCGCGCGTGCCGAGAATCACCCGCCCGTCAAAGACGATGTAAACCCCGGCGAGGTTATCATCCTGCGCGGCGACGAACGCATCGTACAGGTTGCGCCGCGCGTCCGTATCCTGCACGTAGATGGATTTCTGCGCGCCGGTGAGCACGATCGGCTTGCCGCTTTGCTGCACCAGATAGGACAGCGCGCAGGCGGTATACGCCATCGTATCCGTGCCGTGGGCGATCACAAAACCGTCGTATTGATCGTAATGCGCGCGCAGACAGTCGGCCAGCGCGAGCCAGCAATCCGGCGACATGTTGGTGGAATCAATGTTCATGGGCTGCACCGCGTCGATGCGGCAGAGCGAACCGAGCGCGGGCACACAGCGCAGAATATCATCCGCCAAAAGCTGCGGTGCAAGCCCGTTTTCCGTCGGACGGCTGGCGATGGTGCCGCCGGTTGCGATCAGCAGAATATGCTTCATAAAAGACACTCCCTGTGAGGTGGTAAAAGAAATTATAGCACAGGCGGCAAAAAAAGAAAAGCGGTTTGACGAACGGCGGGCTTCATGCTATAATATGGCGCGAATCCCGTGGAGGGGCAAGGAGGATAACATGAAAAAGATTTTGATGTGGCTGACGGTGCTGGCTTTGATGCTCACCGGCGCAGCTTTTGCGGATCAGGAAAATGCGCCGGTGATGCTTGTGAAGCTGCCGGAGGACGCGCAGATGGTGGAGAACGTCGCCTTTGACGACGGCGATTTTATTCAGACCTATCAGCTCAGCGGCGGCGCGTATGTGCAGCTTCTGCGCTACGCGCAGGGGGACGTGACGCTCGATGGAATTGTCGCGGGCGATTGGCCGGGCGCGACGGATATTCAGTCCATGGCGCTTGAGACGGTCGGCGGCTACGCGGCGAAGGGGCTGATGCTCAGCGTCGAGCCGGAGGACGAGGAGGCCGTGCGCGTGGCGCTGGTGCTCGTGTCGGCGGATCGCTGCGCGCTGGTGTATCAGGCGGTGTATCCGCAGCGTCTGGGCGACGATCAAATCGACGACGCGGTGCAGCGCATGGTCGATTCGATGGATGTGCTCGGCGGTTCCGCCGCTAAGGACGTCGGCTGAAGACGCAGGCCGCTTGGCTGCTTCTTTCCGCAAAAGGAAGGGAGCGGCTTTTTTGATGCGGAAAAACGCCGCCGCCGGGCAGGCGCGCGGATTTAGGGATAGCAACCCTATACGTTTTATGGTATAATTGCTCTATAACGTGCAGGGGTGGAGGAAAAGCTATGTGCCGCGTCAGTGTGATCGTGCCGGTCTATCAGGTGGAGGCGTATCTGCCGGGGTGCCTTGACAGCATCCTTGCGCAGACCTTCGAGGATTTTGAGCTGATTTTGGTGGATGACGGCACGAAGGACGACTGCCCGCGAATCATGGCGGAATACGCCGCGAAGGACGCGCGCATCCGTCAGGTGCACAAGGCGAACGGCGGCCTTTCCTCGGCGCGAAACGCGGGGCTGGACATCGCGCGGGGCGAGTATATCGCGTTTGTCGATTCGGACGACACGGTTGAACCGACGATGCTGGCGGACGCGGTGGCCGCGGCGGAGCGGTCGGGCGCGCAACTGGTGATTTATAATTATCGCCTCGTGACGAAGGATGGACCGCAGGGCGCGTATCTTCCCATGCGGGATGAAACCATCAATCTGGATCAATTCGGGCTGGCCAATTATTTTTATCGCTACTGGATGCCGTATGTGCACGGGCAGGAGGCGTGGTGCCGCCTGTATCGGCGCGACGTCATCGAGCGGCATCACCTCCGCTATGCGCCGAACGACGAGGTTTTTGCCGAGGATACGCTGTTTTCGGCGATGTATTTGATGCATGTCCATACGCTGGCCGCACTTTCAAAGCCATACGTCAATTATTTGCAGCGCGGCGATTCGCTGATGGGCATGCGCAAGCCGAAGCTCTGCCGGCGGCTCATCTGTCTGAGCATCCGACTGACGGAATATGTGCGCGCATGCGGACGGGAGAAGGAGCTTTCCGACGTGCTGCCCGTGCTCTGCTACGACAAGCTGATCTGCAAGGGGATTCGGCTTGACCCGAGCATGGCGGACGTTGAAGATGCGATGCGGGAGACAGGGCGGAACGAGACGCTGCGCGCGCTGCTGCATGCGCTGATGGGCGTGCGTCCGCTGGCGATGTATACGCTGAAAACGGGCAAGGGCATCCGCACGCAGGTTCGCGCGCGTGTGTTTGCGGCCAGATGGCTGCGCGGCGATGTGCGCGGCGCGGCGGCGCTCGTGCAGGGGCGGGAGGAACAGGCGTGAAAATCAGCGTCATTTTGCCGTGCTACAACGCGGGCGCGTATTTGAGCGCCTGCCTGGACAGCCTGCTCGCCCAAAGTATGCGGGATTTTGAAGTGATCTTCGTGGACGACGGCTCGCGGGACGATTCTCTGGCACTGGCGCGCCGCTATGCCGAACGGGACGCGCGCATCCATGTCTTTTCGCAGGAAAATCAGGGGGTCAGCGCGGCGCGCAACCTCGGCCTTGCGCATGCGCGGGGCGAGTGGATCACGTTTGTGGATGGCGACGATCTGCTGCCGCCGGATGCATTTGAAACCCTGCTGTCCGGCGCGGCGGAGGACGTGGATATGGTGGTCTGTCCCCATGAAACGTTTGACGAAACCGGGCGGGTGCGGGCGGTCTGGCCGGAAACCCGATGGTATTGCGGGTCGGCCGCGCATAAAAGACGCGCGGCGGCGCTTCGGCTGATCGAGGGCGACAGCGTGCTGAACATCATGTGCGGCAAGCTCATTCGCCGCGAGATGATCGAGCGGGAGCAGATTCGGCTGGTTTCCGGGCTGAAAATGGCGGAGGACGCGCTGTTCAATCTGGAGGCGGCGCTGTGCGCGCGGGAGATCGCGTATGTGCATCGCGTCGCTTACCGCTATCGCATCCACAGCCAATCCGCGACGGGAAGCCGCCGGAGCGGCGAATGGGAGACGCATCGGCCTTGGCTGATCGCCATGCGGGATATGCTCCTGCGGCGCGGCGAGCTGGAGCCGTATTATGCGCCGCTGCTGAACAGCTTCGTCCTTCGGCTGTATAAGGACGGCGGCATCGGCGGCGTTATGCGGGAATTTAACGGGAAGGCGAAGCCCGAACTGGCGCTTGACGGCCTGAACCGCGGACGGATGACGGAGTATGGGCGCGCCGTGCTGGCGCTTTGCCGGAAGGGCGGCTATCCGGCGGTCTATCCGCTGATTGCCGTCTGCCAGATGATAAAGAGAAAATGCGGCGAGGCGGCGTTTGCTTTGCGCGCGGAAGGGGAGAAGCCGCAATGATATCCATCGTGATGCCGTGCTACAACTGCGAAACATCCCTTGTGCGCACGGCGGAATGTATACAGGCGCAGACCGTGGCGGATTGGGAATTGATCGCGGTTGACGACGGATCGTCGGACGGGACGGGCGCGGCGCTCGATGCGCTTGCGCGGGCGGATGCGCGGATTCGCGTGATTCATCAGGAAAACGGCGGCGTATCGCGCGCGCGAAACGCGGGCATGGCGGCGGCGCGGGGCGAATGGCTGGCCTTTGCGGACGCGGACGACGTTTTGCCGCCGGACGCGCTGGCAACCCTGCTTGCGCTGGATGACGGCGGGGCGGATATCCTCTGCGGCGCGTATACCATCCGCTACACCGACGAGGGCGGGCGCGAGGAGCGGCTTGCCTGTGCGGAAGGGGATCGGCAGACAATTCTGGAAAGCCTCGTCCGGACGGACAGCACGCTCAATTCCATGTGCGCCAAGCTCTACCGGGCGGCGATGGTTCGCGAAAAGGGGCTTTGCGTGCCGCCGGGCGTGAAGGTCGGCGAGGACGTGCTGTTCAATCTGGATGCGTTTTATGCCGCGCGGAGTTGGCGGATGACGCGCCAATCGGTCTATCGCTATGATTTGGGCGGCGATTCCGCCATGACGCGCGCAAAGGGGCAGGTTTACGAGAGCGCCAAACCGATGCTTTGCGGCATTACGCGCTTTATTCGGGAAAACGGCCTGCAAACGGCGCTTTTCCGCGCGCATATCGACATTTATCTCCGGACGCTCCGCAACGACCGCGGCCGCAGGGGGGCGGCGTCCGCGTTTGATCGGGCGGTTGCCGCCTGCGTGACGGAGGGCGTTCGTTTTTCCGAGCTGAGCGCGAAACAGAAGGCCTATTATATCGCACTGCGGGTCTGCCCGCGCACATCTTATTTTCTGCCGTAACGGGAGGGGTTTCTTGTGACCGAGGTTTGCGACATCAGCGTGATTGTGCCGTGTTATAATGCCAATCGCTATTTGAATATCTGTCTGGAAAGTCTCAAGGCGCAGCGCACACCGAACATCGAGATGATTTTTATTGACGATGGTTCGACGGATGCGACCGGGGCGATTCTCGACGCTTTTGCCCGAACGGAAAGCCGCGCCAAGGTGGTGCACGTGCACAACGAGGGCGTTTCGGCGGCGCGGAACCGCGGCATTTCGATGGCGACGGGGCGGTATATCGCTTTTGTGGACGCGGACGACGTGCTGGAGGAGAACGCGCTGTCGATTCTCTATCAGGCCGCGATGCGCACCGGCGCGCAGATCACGTCGGCCAACCATACGCTCTTCGATGTGGAGAGGGGCTGCCGGGTTCCGGTGGAAATCGAGCCGGTCGTGCCGCAGCCCTCGGAGATCGTCCGCGAGATCATCCATATGCACCGCATCTACAACAACCTGTGGAACAAGCTGTATGTCCGCGAGCTGTTTGAGGATGGGCTGAGGCTGGATGAAAACGTGCGCATCGGCGAGGACGCGCTGCTCAATTTGCAGCTATATCTGCGCGCGAAGAGCATCGCGCATATTCCGGATCGAACCTATGTCTACCGTGTACACGGCAGTTCCGCCATGGCGAACATGGGGCTTTACAGCGAGGCGCACCAGCCGATGCTCAGGAGCATGAGCACGATTCTGCTGCGTGAGGGCGTCAAGGAGCTGTATTTCCGCGATTTTTTGCAAAGCTGCGTCTGGGTGGATGAAAAGGAAACCGGCATTTTTGCCTGCATGAAGCGCTTTAACGCGCACATTCGGCCGCTCGTGCTCGACGGTGTGCAGGAGGAGCGGATTCCGCAGTGGGATTTGCGCGTGTACCGCGCGGTGGTCAAGGGCTGGTTTCCGCAGCTATACGTCCTGCTGCGCGTGCGGGAAAAGCTGACGAAAAAGAAATGGGGGATTCGGCGATGAGGGTGCTGCTGTATAACCATTCCGGCTGCGAAAACCGCGGCTGCGAAGCGATTGTGCGCTCGACCTCCGCGCTGCTTGCGCAAAGGGGAGCGAGAACGATTCTCACCTCCGGTCAGGCCGAATCGGATGGCAGGCTGCGCCTGCCGGATGTCGAGCGGGTTGTCGCCGAGCAGATTTCGCCGTACAGCGTCAGCCGCCTCATCAATTCGATTGGCTTTCGGCTGGGCATGCCGCGCGAGCACGAGGTGGCGCGCCAGTATCTGCCGGTGATCCGCGCGGGGCGGGAGGCGGACGTCTGCCTTGCCGTCGGCGGCGACACCTATTGCTATGGGCCGCAGGAGCATATCCGGGTCATCAACGGCAGGCTGCACCGGGCGGGTAAGCCGCTTGTGCTTTGGGGATGTTCGGTGAACCCGGAGCTGATCGGGGGCGAATATCTGGCGGATTTGAAGGCCTACGATATGATTGTCGCGCGCGAATCCATCACGGCGCAGGCGATGCGCGACGCGGGGCTGAGCGTGCGGACGTGGTGCGATCCGGCGTTCACCCTGACAGCGGAGGAACTGCCCCTTCCGGACGGCTGGCGGGAAAAACAGACCGTCGGTCTGAACGTGAGTCCGCTGATTCTGGATCACACGAAGGATAAAAATACGGCGCTGAACGCATTCGTCGCGCTGGTTCGCCATATTCTGCGGACGAGCGAGAACGCCGTCGCGCTGATTCCGCATGTCACATGGGCGCACGACAACGATGTGGATGCGCTTTCCGCCATCAAGGCGCAGTTTGCGGATGAGCCGCGCGTGTTCCTCTTGCCGGATCGCCTCAACGCGATGCAGTATAAGGGCTATGTGAAGCGGCTCAGCGGGCTGGTCGCGGCGCGGACGCATGTTTCCATCGCGGCCTATTCGACGTTTGTGCCGACGCTGGTGATCGGTTATTCGGTCAAGGCGCGGGGCATTGCGCGGGATTTGTTCGGCGAGGAGGCGGGGCATCTGCTCCCCGCGCAGGAGCTTTCCGGCGAGGCGGAGCTGATTGCGGCGTATGACGCGCTGATGAAGCGCGGGGACGCGGAGCGCGAGCAGCTTCAAAGACGGATGCCGTCGTATATGGCGGGGCAGGAGGAGACGCTGAACGCTGTGTTGAATTTGGCGAAAGGAAAATGAGCATGAGGCAGACGGTACGAAAGAACCCGGCGGAATGCACGGGCTGCGGCGCGTGCGTGAGCATATGCCCGAAGCAGGCGATCACCATGCAGCCGGACGCGGAGGGATTTCTGTATCCGAAGGTGGACGGGGAAAAGTGCGTTTCCTGCGACTTGTGCGAAAAACGCTGCCCGGCGGGGCGGGAAATGCCGGAACGCCCCGCGCATCTGTTCGGCGCGCAGGCCAAGGATGAGGCGCTTCGGGGGCAGTCATCCTCCGGCGGCGTGTTCACGCTGCTTGCGCGCGAGGTGATTCGGCAGGGCGGCGTGGTGTTCGGCGCGGCGTTTGACGAGGCGCTGCACGTCGAGCACATCGGGGCGTTCGACGAGAGCGAGCTTTCCGGCATGCGCGGCTCCAAATATGTGCAGAGCGACGCGGCGGACGCGATCGGAAACGCAGTTTCGCTGCTGAAAAGGGATATTCCGGTGCTGTTTTCCGGCACGCCCTGCCAGATCAGCGGCCTGATGGCGGCGCTGGGCGGAACAAAGACGGATAAGCTGCTGACGGTGGATTTTGTCTGCCACGGCGTGCCGTCGCCGGGGGTGTTCGCATCCTATCTGGCGGAGCTGGAGAAGGAGCGGGGCAGCCGCGTCCGCGCCTATGCGTTCCGCGATAAGCGCCTTGGCTGGAAGAATTTTTCCGTTGTCGCGACATTTGAAAACGGCGAAACGCACACGGGCACTCAGACAACCGATCCGTATCTGTACGGATTTCTGCAAAATTTATATCTGCGTCCGTCCTGCCACGAATGCGGTCAACTGCGCGGAAAGCGGCATGCGGCGGATATCACGCTGGCCGATCTGTGGGGAGCGGAGACGATCTGCCCCGAACGGGATGACGACACCGGGCTTTCGCTCGTGATGACCCATACGCAGAAGGGACGGCAGGCGCTTGACGCGATTGGGGCGCAGGTAACCCGCTTTGCCGTGCAGAATATGGAGAGCATGACGCGCATGAACCCGAGCCTCGTGCAGCCGTCGAAACCGCACGACAAGCGCGCGGCGTTCTTCAAGCGGTATCGGTCACATGGCTTTGAAAGCGAACGGGTGATGAAGCTGCTCCGCGGCCCGAGCGCGGCGGAACGGGCGGCAAAGCGCATTGCGCACCTGCCGGCCGGCGCGATACGGCGAATCAAAAATCTGATTACAAAATAAACCGACCGTCGGTCTGGAACATATCGAGCATAAACGGGCGAAAGACCCGGCACATGCATGAATGATGAATGGATTGTGGATTGTTGTATTGAGGAATGAGTATGACCAAGGAAGAGAAGAACCTGCAAAACGCCATGACTGAAGGCGTTATCTGGAAACAGCTCCTGCTGTTCTTTTTCCCGATTGTGCTGGGCACGTTTTTCCAGCAGCTCTATAACACGGCAGACGCCATTATCGTCGGCAAGTTTGTCGGCAAGGAGGCGCTGGCGGCGGTCGGCGGCACGACGGGCACGCTGATCAATCTGCTGGTCGGCTTTTTCGTCGGCCTGTCTTCCGGCGCGTCGGTCATTATTTCGCAGTTTTTCGGCGCGCGCAGGCCGGACGACGTGTCCCGCGCGGTGCACACGACGATGGCGCTGGCGCTGGCCAGCGGCGCGGCGCTGACCGTGCTCGGCATTTGGTCGAGCAGAGCCGTGCTGGTGATGATGGGCACGCCGGAGGATGTGCTGGGGCACGCGGTGACCTACATCAACATCTATTTTCTGGGCATGATTCCGTCGCTGATTTACAACATCGGCTCGGGCATCCTGCGCGCCGTCGGCGATTCCAGACGGCCGCTGTTCTTCCTGATCAGCGCGACCATGACGAACATCGTGCTGGACGTCGTGTTGGTCATCGGCCTTGATATGGGCGTTGCGGGCGCGGCGGCGGCGACGGTGCTCAGTCAGGTGGTCAGCGCCGTGCTGGTGATGATGACGCTGTGCCGCTCGCCGCAGGTCTACCGCGTACAGCTCAAAAAGATTCGTTTTTACGGCGATATGCTCGTGCGCATTGTCCGCATCGGCCTGCCCGCCGGTCTGCAATCCGTCATGTATTCGCTCTCCAACATCATCATTCAGGCGAGCGTCAACGGCTTCGGCACGGACGTCATGGCGGCGTACACCGCTTACGGCAAGGTGGACGGCATGTATTGGATGGTCATCAATGCGTTCGGTGTCGCCATCACGACCTTTGTCGGCCAGAATTTCGGCGCGCGGCTCTATGACCGCATGAAGAAGAGCATCAACGTCTGTCTGGGCATTGCCGCGGCGGTGACGCTCCTGCTCAGTGGGGTGCTGATGGTCGTTGCCGAACCCCTGCTCGGCCTGTTCAGCGACGACGCTCAGGTTCTTGAAATCGGCCTGTCCATCGTGCGGCTGATTGTGCCGACGTATATCACCTACATCTTCATCGAAATCCTTTCCGGCGCGATGCGCGGCGCAGGCGATTCGCTGATTCCGACGATTATGACGCTCACGGGCGTCTGCCTGCTGCGCGTGTTCTGGGTGACGGTGGTTGTTTCGGCGCACCACGAACTGAACGTGCTGCTGTTGAGCTATCCGATTACGTGGATCGTGACCTCGGGCATGTTCATGGTCTATTATCTGCGCGGCAGATGGCTCAAGCGCTGCATCGCCTTGCAGAACGCGGAAAATTAAACGAATTGAATCCTAATGGGATAGATGTCTCTTGACACGATGTGTCAAAAGATGCGGAGGCTGGGTTACAATAAAAACACGGGCATTTTGTGTTCGTCAGACTGTAGACAAAAAGCTATTCTCCCCCGAAGGGGGGAAAAAAGCTCTTTCCGCAAATGAAAGAATAGCTGAATTTCTTGATTTTGCTATTCAAGCCAAGTTTGCTTATGTCAACAAGCTGACGGGTATTTTGCGCCCGTCATACCAAAGCAAAGCGGGGCATGGCTGATGGACGAACGCAGGCGCGTGATTCTGCTTCCGGTTCGCCGTCGGCTGGCTGTGCTCGCCTGCGCCTATCTGGCGGGCGTTTACCTGGCGCAGATTGCGGCGTTTCCCGCGGTATGGATTGGATTTCTGTGCGCTTTTTCGGCAGTTCTCGGCCTTTTTCGGCTGAGACGGCGGAAAAGCGCGCTTTTTTGTGTCGCGCTGGCGCTTTTTCTGCTCGGCAACGGCGTGACGGCCTCGGTGTTGGCCGTTCGCGATGCGCCGAGCGGGTCGAAGGCCGAGATTGTCGGCGAGATCGACGCGATTGAGCGGGAGAACCGCGTCTGGCTGAAGAACGTGACGTGCGACGGCGAAACGCGCTCGCGGCGCGTGTTGGTTACGCTGATGGCGCAGAAGGACGAGGCCGCGCCCGCCGTTCAAATCGGCCAGCGGGTGAAGGGGACGGGCAGGCTGTTTGCGCCGAGCGAGCCGCGCAATCCCGGCGGGGTCAACGGGCGGATTCGCGCGCTGGCGCGGGATTACGAGCTTTCCGGCTATCTTCTGCCCGGATGGACGGCGGAGGGCGGCGGCCAATTTTCCCTCCGCGAGCTGTTTCGGTGCGCACAAAAGAAGCTGATGCGGCATGCCGAAGCGGTGTTCGGCCGGCAAGCGCCGCTCTTTCAGGCGGTGCTGCTCGGCAGCCGGGAAAATCTGGACGATGATTTGGTGACGGCGATGCGACTGACCGGCATTGTGCACCTGCTGACGGTCTCCGGCATGCATTTATCTCTGATTGCCCTGATGCTCGAAAGGCTGCTGAGGCGCTTGCCGTGCGGCCGGTGGACGCGCTTTGCCGCGCAGACGGTCATGCTGCTTTTCTACACGGGCGTGACGGGTGCGGCGGCCGGAACGGTTCGCGCGCTCATCATGGCGACGCTTCGCAGTCTGGCCGGATGCAGGGGCAGGCGGTATGAGCCGCTGACTGCGCTGGCCGTCGCCGCATGGAGCATGGCGCTGATTCGTCCGGCATGGCCGCTGGATGCGTCGTTCCAATTCTCGTTTTTTGTTCTGCTGGGCATTTTGCTGCTCAGCGGCGCGTGCCTGTCGGCGATGAATCGGTTTATGCCGTGGATGCGCCGCCATCCGCAGGCGGCGGAAACGCTGGCGGTCAGTTTCAGTGCGCAGGCGGCGGCACTGCCGATACAGCTCCTCTTTTACGGCTATGTGCCGCTGCTGGCGTTGGCGGTGAACAGCTTTGCCGGCGGGCTGATGTCGCTGCTGATGCTGGGCGGGATTTTCTGCATGGCGGTCGGCGCGGGTCTGCCGACTGTCGGACGATGGCTGGGGGCGGCGGTCGGAGCGGTTTCGGGCGCGGCGCAGCGCCTGATTCTGGGCGTTGCCGGGCTGGAAATCAAAATCTGCCGCCTACCCGCGCCGTATGGCTGGGCGCTGCCGGTGGCGATTGCCGCAATGATGCTGTGCAGCCGCCGTATTCGGTTTGGCCGCGGCAGAAGGAGAGCGCTCGCGGCGACGCTCTGCATCCTTCTGATCGGCTATCTGCCCCGCTTTGCGCCCGATGCGCGCTATGTACAGCTTGACGTGGGGCAGGGCGACGCGGCGGTTCTCCGCCACGGACGGCAGGCGACGCTGGTGGACGTCGGCCCGGCGGGCTGCTACGATGTGCTGCGCTATCTGCGCCACGAGGGGCTGTATGTCGATGCGCTGATCCTGTCCCATCTGGATGAGGATCACGCCGGGGCGCTCGGCGCGCTGCTGGCTTCCGAAATCGAGATCGGGCGGATCGTCATGCCGTCGGGCGTATCGGAATCCGACGCATCTCCGGCGGTGCGGGAGGCGCTCGAGCTGGCAAACGAAAGGGGCGTTTCAATCGAAACGGCGTCCGCCGGAGCGAAAATCGTTTCGGGCGGCTTTGCGTTTGACGTGCTCTCGCCGCAGGATGGGATGGAGGGCGACAACGAGCGTTCGCTGGTGCTGTATACGCAGTCCATGGGCGCGCGGATTTTGACGACGGGCGACCTGCCCGCAAAGAGCGAAATGGAATCGCCGCCGGATTGCGACATCCTCAAGGTTGCGCACCATGGCAGCAAATACGCGACCAGCGATGAATTTTTGCGGCAGACGACGCCGAAAATCGCGCTCATCAGCGTCGGCGCAAACAACCGATACGGCCACCCGACGGCGCGCGTGCTCGAGGCGCTGGATGCGGTCGGCGCTTCGGTTTACAGAACGGACGAAAGCGGCTGCATCACCCTGTGGCTCTCGGAAGGGCGGATCACGGCGCAAACTTATCGCCGCGCGCCATCATCAAACCCGCTTCCCGCCGCATATACTCCCTGACAGAGGACAAGCGAGGGGGAAGGGCTTTTGAAGCGCAGACAGGCTGGCCATTCAAAGGAAAAGGGCGCGAAGCTCATGCGCCTGCGCACAGCCGATATCTACGGCGGCATGATTCCGTCGCGCCTTCGGGAGGATGAAACACTGCCGGCGCTGGCGCAGTCCATCGCCCGTCACGGTCTGCTCCAACCCATCGTGGTGCAGGAAAATCCGGCGAACGGCCGCTACATGCTGGTGTGCGGCGCGCGGCGGCTGGCGGCCTGCCGGATGCTGGGGCTTGAGGAAATCGACGCGGTGAATATTCCGGGGGACAAGCCTGAGGCTGTCGCCTGTTTTCTGGAGGAGCATTTCACGCGGAAGGGCGTTTCGTTTTTGGAAGAGGCGCGGCTTTTGAGCGGGGACGGCGTCGCGCAAAAGTGCTGCATGCCCGAAGGGGAGATGCGGCGGCGGTTTTCGATGCTCGAACTGGACGCGCAGACGCAGGCGGTCATCGAGTGCGGCGGCCTTTCCATGGAGCAGGCCGAATGGCTCAAGGGGGTGCAGCCCGAGGCGAGGCGGCTGGAGACGGCGGAGATCATCGCCCAGCGCGGGCTGACGACCGAGCAGGCGCGGCGGTTGCTTGACCGGCCGGAGGAGACGCAGGCATGCGGAAAAAGGCGCGCCGTGCGCCGCGCGGCGGAGGAAGCGCAGCGGTTGAGTGACGCGCTCAATGCGCAGGGCATCCCCGCATGCGCCAGCATGCACGCGCAGGGGCAGGGGCTTTGCATACAGATTTTGCTAAAAAATGAACGTCTTTCGTAGAAAAGCAGGAAAAACACCTGTGCATGTCGAAAAAAGAAAGGAAAAACCATCGGTCAATCAAAACCGGGAAAGGACTACCATGTATACCATTCTGACGGATTCGTGTTCCGATTTGAATGCGGAAGTGGCCGCAAAGTTCGATCATTTCGAGGTGATTCCCCTTTCATATACCATTTCCGGCGAGACGAGCTTCCAGCCGTTTGACGACGCGCAGCGCTGCTCCGCCTTTTACGACCGGCTGCGCGTGGGCGAGACGTGCACAACCTCGCAGGTTTCGCCGGGCGATTTTGTCGAGGCGTTTAAGCCGCATGCCGAAAAGGGCGAGGCGGTGCTCGGCCTCATTTTTTCCTCCGCGCTTTCCGGCACGTATGCCTCCGCATGCATGGCGCGGGACATTGTGCACGAGGATTACCCCGACGCGGTGATCGAGCTGGTGGATACGCTGGCGGCCAGCGCGGGCGAGGGCATGGTGGTCTATGACGCGGTTGCGCGCCGCGACGCGGGGATGGCGATTGATGAAAACGCCGCGTATACCCGGGCGCATTTGCAGGAATACGCGCACTGGTTTACGGTGGATGATCTCCACTTCCTCAAGCGCGGCGGCCGTTGCTCGCCGTCTGCGGCTTTCTTCGGTACGATGCTGAAAATCAAGCCCGTGCTGCATGTGGACAGCGAGGGGCGGCTGATCGCCAGAAGCAAGGTGCGCGGCCGCATGCAGGCGCTTCGCGCAATCGCGATGAAATTCGGCGAGCTGGAAGCCGATAAGGATCAGATGATTTTCATTAGCCACGGCGACTGCGAGAAGGACGCGATGGTGGTGAAGGAGACGCTGGTGAAGGAATTTGGGTGCGACCCGGAGCGGATCATCCTCAGCGCGGTCGGGCCTGTCATCGGCAGCCATTCCGGCCCCGGAACGGTCGCACTGTTTTTCAGAGGCAAGGATCGCGGATGACGCGGCGGGATTGGATGCGCGAAGCGCTGGCGCTGGCGAAGCAGGCGCAGCTTGCGGGCGAAGTGCCGGTCGGCGCGGTCGTTGTGCACGAAGGGAATATCGTCGCACGGGCAAGGAACGAGCGGGAGACGACCGGCGACCCGACGGCACACGCCGAGGTGCTTGCGCTCCGCCGCGCGGCGGCGGCGCTGGGGCGGAGGCGGCTGAAGGGCTGCACGCTGGTGGTGACGCTGGAACCGTGCCCGATGTGCGCTGGCGCGATTACGATGTCCGGCATAGACGAGGTTCTTTTCGGCGCTTACGACCCGCGCTGCGGCTGCGCGGGCAGTTTGTATAATCTGCCGGAGGACGCGGCGTTCGGCCGTGTCATCCCGTGCTCCGGCGGTTTGCTGGAGGCGGAATGCCAAGGCATGCTGGATGCGTTTTTTGATTCAAGACGGGGATAAAACTGCAAGAATAGGGATATGCAAGAGCGCATATCCTTTTTTTGACACTTTATGCAGATGAATCTATCATTTTCCTCGGAAATGACCCTTGACAACCGGCGGGAGATGCATGTATAGTAAACGCATCCGACCAAAGGCCGCCATTCGCGGGGAAAGAGAATCATATGAACAGCAAAAAGCCGTTTTTGACGCTTGAGCAGGCGCGGGAAATCGCCAAGGCATACCCGACGCCTTTCCATATTTATGACGAGGCGGGGATTCGCCGCACCGCGCGCGCCCTGAAGGCGGCGTTCGCGTGGAATCCCGGTTTCAAGGAATATTTCGCGGTGAAGGCGACGCCGAACCCGTTCATCCTCAAGATTTTGCGCGAGGAAGGATGCGGGGTGGACTGCTCCTCGGAAACGGAGCTGATGCTCAGCGAGGCGTCCGGCTTTGCCGGGCACGAGATCATGTTTTCCTCCAACGAAACGCAGGGGCGCGAGTTCGCGCGCGCCTGTCGTCAGGGCGCGATCATCAATCTGGATGATTTCACGCTGATTGATACGCTGGAACGGGCTTGCGGAATCCCGGAAACGGTCTGCTGCCGCTACAATCCGGGCGGAGAGTTTTCCATCGGCAACCACATTATGAATCAGCCGAAGGACGCGAAATACGGCATGACGCGCGCGCAGCTCACGCAGGCATACCGCGTTCTGATGCAGAAGGGCGCAAAGCGCCTTGGCCTGCATGCGTTCCTCGCCTCCAACACGCTGACCAACGCCTATTATCCGACGCTGGCGAAGATCCTGTTCACCACGGCGGTGGAGCTTCACCGGGAAACCGGCGCGAAAATCGCGTTCATCAACCTCTCCGGCGGCGTGGGGATTCCATATCGCCCGGAGGAACCCGCCAACGACATCGCCGCCATCGGCGAAGGGGTGCGAAAGGCCTATGAAGAGGTGCTCGTGCCCGCGGGCATGGGCGACGTGGCCATCTTCACCGAGCTGGGGCGCTTTGTGCTCGGGCCGAACGGCGCGCTGGTGACGACCGCCTGCCACGAGAAGCACACGTATAAGGAATATATCGGCGTGGACGCATGCGCCTGCAACCTGATGCGCCCGGCCATGTACGGCGCGTATCACCACATCACCGTGCTGGGGAAGGAAGACGCGCCCTGCGACCACGTATACGACGTGGTGGGCAGCCTGTGCGAAAACAACGATAAATTCGCCGTCGATCGTTGTCTGCCGAACATCGAGATGGGCGACCTGCTGTATATTCACGACACGGGGGCGCATGGCTTTTCGATGGGTTACAACTATAACGGCAAACTGCGCAGTGCGGAGCTGCTTCTGCGCGAGGATGGAAGCGTGCAGATGATCCGCCGCGCCGAAACCCCGGCCGATTATTTCGCGACGCTCGATTTCGCGGGGCTGAACATCAAAAATTGAGCATCGGGGACTGAATAAAAGACGAAGCCGCTGCTTTTCTTCAAAAAAACGAAGAAAAGCGGCGGCTTTTGAAACGAAGAGACGCTCCGAAACGGGCGCGCTGTCAGCCCAGCCAGCCGAGCGCGCGCATGCGGCTTTCAATCGGCGCATGCAGCATTTCGTCCTTAAAATAGACGTATTTCGCGGAAGAAGGGACGAGTCGGCCGTCGCTCCACCTGACCAGACCGACGCCGCGCGCATCCAGACCGTAGGCGGATAAATCCTTCCCCTCCGGCGGGACGATGTGCGACACACGCCCGTGGCAGCGATTGCCGAGGAACAGCACAAAGCGCCCCGCGTCCGGATCGAGGGACAGATGGTTGCCCGTGAAGCCGCTCAGGCCGATGGAGCGCGCGCCCATCCAATGCGGCACCTCGCTGAGCCGTTGCAGCGGATGTTTGGAAAAGCAGAGATAGCCCAGATATTGGCGATACGTGCCGTCCCCATGCGAAAAGCCCGTTCGATTCACGCCGATTTCGCAGAGCGTTTCGGGTCGGAGCAATTCGCCGGAGAGCAGCGCCTGCGCAAAGCGAACCATGTCTTTTCGCGAGGAAAACAACCCGGCGTGACCGCAGAGATCGCGCCCGTTGTCGCTGAGCAGCAGGGCTTTCGGGTCGTGCGGCAGGCCTCGCCGTGGGCGGCGTTCAGGTCTTCATAGACGAACTGGTCCTGGCAGACCACCGAGGAAGCCTACGACGCCATGCTCGCGCCGCAGGGCACGTCGGCGCGCAGAATTTGGCGGTCGCCCTCGATGCGGTGCTCGTAATTATAGCAGACGCAGCGGGAGCGCAGCGCCTCCGGCACGACGGCGAACGTCTCCTGCATACCGGCGGGCGAGAGAATCCACGTTCGGATGGCCTCGAACAGGCTCATTCCCGTCTTCGCCTCGATAATATACTTGATCGCCATGGCGTTCATGTCGGAATAGACGCGGATGGCGGGCGTGGGGCAGACGCTCATGGCAAACAGACGGCTCAGCCCCGCCTCGCGGGAGGGAGCGGCGTCGATGCGGCCGGGTGTTTGCAGGCTGACGCGGAAGCCGAGCACATCGCCCACCGTCACATGCCGAAGGCCGGCAAAGCGCGGGTCGATCTGCCCGACCCATTCATCCAGCGAAAGGCGGCCGCTCTCCACGAGCGCCAGCGTGACGACGGCGGTAAACAGCTTGGTCAGCGACGCGAGATCGTAAATCGTGTCGGGCTGGAGCGGACGAACGGCGGGGAGAAAGCCGCTTCCCGTGTGCGTCAGCTCCTGTGCGCGGCCATACTGCGTCCATTCGCTGTGGACAGGCGTGCCGTAGGCGACGGTAACGCCGGTCAGCATACGGCTTTCGTCGCAGAGAAAACGCATGTTGTCCTTGAGACGTTCATCCATGGGGGAACCTCCGAAAAAAGACGCGCCTCGGCAGGAAAAGCGGGACGCATGTTCGAATTTATAGCAGAAAAACAAAAGGGGGAACGGGCATGGAAATGCGGCTGCTCAGCGCCGCGCTGGAGAACGAAATCGAGGCGGCGCAGAGCGAAACCCTTGAATTGATCAAAACGCTTTGCCGGATTCCCGCGCCGAGCCATCGGGAGGAGCGCCGCGCGGCCTTCATCAGGGAATGGCTGGAGGTACGCGGATTTTCCGCCGAAATCGACGACGCAAAAAACGTGCGATGCGGCTGGGGCGTGGAGGAAAGCGGAGAAATCGCCGTCGTGATGGCGCATATCGACACGGTGTTCCCAGATCTGGAGCCGATGCCGATGCGCGAGGAAAACGGGCGGCTGTACTGCCCCGGCGTGGGGGACGACACGGCCAACGTCGCGGGCATGCTGATCCTGATGGACAGGATGCGGCGGCTCGGCCTTCGCCCGAACGGCGGCGTGCTGTTCGTCTGCAACAGCTGCGAAGAGGGGCTGGGCAACCTCAAGGGCTGCAAGGCCATTATGCGCGATTTCGCGCCGCGCGTCAAGGCATTTCTTTCGCTGGACGACCAATCGACCCACGTTTGCGCCCGCGCGGTCGGTTCCGCGCGATACCGAATCACGGCGGACACGCGCGGGGGACACAGCTTTGCGGATTTCGGCGCAAGGAGCGCGATTGAGGTGCTCAGCCGCCTGACCTGCGCGCTGTACCGGCAGGCGCTGCCGCGCGCGGCGGGGAGCGTGACGACGTACAACGTGGGCATGATTTCCGGCGGCACGTCGATCAACGCCATCGCGCAGCACGCGGAGATGCTGTATGAATACCGCTCGAACGACGCAAGGAGCCTGGCGGCTATGAAGGAAAAGCTGAACGTCATCCTCCGGGAAAACGCGCTGCCGGACGCGAAGGTGACGGTCGAGCTGCTCGGCGAGCGCCCCTGCGGCACGGCAACCGACCCGGCGGCGCAGAAGGCGCTGGAAACGGCGTGCTGCGCCGCGCTGAAGCACTATGTCGGCGGGAAAAAGCCCATCAGCGTCGGTTCGACGGATTGCAATATCCCGCTGTCGCTGGGGATTCCGTCGGCGAGCTTCGGCATGTATCGCGGCGGCGGCGCGCACACGCGGGAAGAATGGATCGAGCCATCCTCGCTCTGCGGCGGAATGAAGGCGGCGGCCAGCGTGCTGATGAACTGGTTTAGTTGAAAAAAGCAATGCTCCTCGGCGGCTGCCGGGGAGCATTGCTGCGTTTATTCGACCAGGTAGGTGTATCGCACGGTCAGGCGCGGCATGGTGTCATACAGACCGTAGGCCTCGCCGTAGATGCGGTATTTGGTGCCGATTGTCCACGTCGTCTTGGAGCTGTTTTCCAGCATGACCAGCTTTTCAAAGTTGTCCGTTCCGATGTTCATAATGGCCATCTGCGGGGTGGTGCTGACGATGCGGGTGATCGTGCCCGTGCCCATGTAAATCGTGCCCTTGCGCATGGTGATGTAATTCACCAGATCAGTGTACTGCGCATCCAGATCCCACGCGCGGCGGGTGTAGATATCGGCGTTGGGCATGTAATACACGGTATGGGTGATGACGGAATCGGCCTTGCCCTCATACGAGGCGCGAATCACCACGTCGTTGTTGCCCAGATGGGAGAACAACGGGACGAAGCTGAACCGACCCGTCGCGGGATCGACCTCCAGATTGCGGTGCGGGAAATCGACGGTGATGGTCGCGCCGGGAAGCGTCGTGCCGCTGATGGAGGGAATATGCATCTGCGCTTTTTCCTCCGCCGTGGCGGCGGCGTATTTTTCGGCGGAAATCGGTTCGTAGTTCCATTCGACCAGCACGGTGGCGTCCAGCTCCAGGGGGATCTCCTGCTCGGCGCGGTAGAGCGTGACCTCCATCTTGTTTTCGCGGCAGTATTTGCTCTTGACCGAGATGGAAATCGTGTTGTCGCCGACGGGCAGAACCTGCACGTTCTTGGAAACGTTGCCCGTTTCGCGGATCAGCGTGGAGACGTTCGTGCCGTCGATGATAACCGTGGAGCCCTTTTCGACGTTGATCTGCACCTCGTAGATCGAAACGCCGACCTCCGCGCGCACCGTCGCGGGCTTGACGAGCCGAATCGGCGAGAGCGGCACATCGACCGTGTACTCAATCGGGTCGAGCTGGTACTGGTCGCCCTCCTGCGAATAGCGGATGTAGGGGGTGATGGAAATATCCATCGTATCGGTCTCCACCGCCGTTGCGAACGTGGAGGATTCGGTGTCGTACCACATATAATCCGGCACGGTGATGGTGACCTTTCCATCCGCGATGACGTAGGAGGTCTGCATCTCCCGCAGATAGACCGTGGCGTTTTCGCGGCCGTAAATGGTGATGACGTGCGCGGGATGATCGTCCACGGTGGCGGTCGTCAGCTCGACGCGGGTTTCGTTGTCGTTTCGCACCTGCATCCCCTGAGAGAGTACGAAGTGGCGCGCGATCAGCACGCCGCCCACGCCCATCGCGCCGCAGCCGAGCAGCAGAAGCAGGATGGTCAGCAGAACGCGAAGCGGACTCTTTCTGCGTTTTCCGGGGCCGCGCGCGTCCTGCTCCGCATAGGCGGGGCGCGTCTGCACGCGCCGGGGCATGTATTCGTCGTCCGTCAGCGCGCCCTGATCGCCGGGATCGGGCGTGTAGCCGTCGTAATAGATCGGCGCGTGCGGGTCGTCGTCGTCATAAGCCAGCGGGTGCTCGTGCGCGGGGTCGCCGAAATAACCGTATTCATCCTCGGGCGGCGCGTCCTCAGCATCCGGCCGGGTATAGGCGGCCTGCTTCTGCTCCTGCCGACGGCGGATGGCCGCGCTGTCCCCGCTGTATCCGGCGGAAAGATCGTCCGCTTCCGGAATGGGACGGACAATCTGCGCCTCCTGAATGGAGCGGCGGATGCTGTCGGCCTGCTGACGCATCTGGCGGATGCGCTTTTTGCCGTCCTCGCGACGCTTTTTCAGGTCTTCCAGCTCATCGGTCAACTGGGCGCGGTCAAGCTCCTCCGGGTCGAAGCCGGGTTCCTTTTCCGGCGCGTCCGGCTTGGCCTCGCTCCATTCGTCCTTTTCGTCAAACGTCGTGATTTCAAGCGACGGTTTTTTCTTGTGCAGGGATTCTTCCCACGCGGCGGGGCCTTCCGGGGCATTCGGCAGCGGCGCGCCGCACTGGGTGCATTTGGGCAGATAGGCTGCGTTCCATGCGCCGCACTTGGGGCATTTCATTGATTCAAAACCTCCGAAAATGGGCTAAATAAAGGGGTTAAAAGTCGGTAAACATTATTCAATTCGCGGTCTATGTACAAAAATCCTCTTTTTTCGGCCGAAACGGAAACGAATCCGCCGTGGGGGTTGAAGTGTCGGCGCGTTTGGTGTTATAATAAACGACAAAGAATCTCGGAGGTTTTGCGCTTATGATGGATCATTTCAAGGAGGACATTGTCAGCCCGCGCGCAAAGGCGCTGTCTAACGTCCTTTACGTGCTCTGCTGGGTGTTTATCGTGCTCTTCGGCGGCTATGCGCTGATGATGCTGCAGGTGGTCATGCTGCAATTCAGCGTGACGGCGCTCGTCACGGTGCTGATGGCGGCGGCCTTCGCCGTGCTGCTGTTCTTCCTCAAGGATAACCTCAAGGTGGAATATGAATACACGTTCACCAACGGTTCGCTGGATTTTGCGAAGGTCTTTCGTCAGGCCAAGCGCAAGGAGCTGGGCAGCATGAACGTCAAGAACGTCTCCGCCTGCGGCCATGTGGCCGGGGACAGCTTCCACCGCTATCTGGCGATGAAGGACGTGGAAAAGAAGAACTGGTTCGCCAACCGCGACGGCAACCTCTTCTACTTCTATTACGTAAAGGAAAGCAAAAAGCACATGATTATCATCGAGCCGAGCGAGGAAATGGTGGAGATGATCCGCCAGTACCTGCCCGCGGGCGTTTATCAGGGCTAAAACGGTCTCCGGCGCGCAAGAGCGGTCGGAGCTTTCTTTCCGAGGGGAGAAACCATGATTTATTTGGATAACAGCGCGACGACGCGCCCGTTTGACGGCGTGATCGACGTGATGGATCGCTGCATGCGCGAGCAGTATTTCAACGCTTCCGCCGCGTATAAGCCCGCAGTCGATGTGGATCGGGCGATGCGCGAATGTCGAAAGACGATTGCCGCACAGCTTGGCATTCAGGAAAGCGGCGTGATTTTTACCGGCGGCGGCACGGAAAGCGACAACCTCGCGATTCTCGGCACGGCGGCGGCGCTTCGTCAGGGCGCGAATTTCGTTTGCAGCGCCATCGAGCACCCGGCGGTGGCGGAAACCATCCGGCGCGTGGAGCAGATGGGGCACACGGTGCGCGTGCTGCCGATTGACGCGCGCGGCGTGGTCGATCTGGCCGCCTGCGAGACGGTGATCGACGAACACACGGCGCTGGTGAGCTGCATGCAGGTGAGCAACGAAACCGGCGCGATTCAGCCGGTGGAGGCGCTAAACAAGCTGGCGCGCAGGAAAAACCCGAACGTGCGGATTCACGTGGACGGCGTGCAGGGGTTCATGCGTGTGCCGATGCACATGGAGCACATGGGCGTGGATCTGTACGCGCTGAGCGGGCACAAGATTCACGGGCCGAAGGGGATCGGCGTGCTGGCGGTTCGCCCCGGTGTGCGGCTGATTCCGCAGATCACGGGCGGCGGGCAGGAAAAGGGGCTGCGGTCGGGCACCTATAATTCCCCGGCCATTCTGGGGCTTTGCGAGGCGGTGAAAACCCTTGCCGCGGACGCAGAAGCCGTGAAGCGGATGCGCGGGATGAAGGCGCGTCTCTGGGCGGCGCTTTCGCAGGAGGAAGGCGTCCGCCTCAACGGGCCGATGCCGGAGGATGCGGACAGCGCGCCGCATATCCTGAGCCTGTCCTTTGACGGCGTGCGCGGCGAGGTGATGCGCAACGCGCTGGAAGGCGAGGGCGTGCTGGTTTCCACGGGCTCGGCCTGCGCATCCCACAAGCAGAAGGTCAGCCCGACGCTGCGCGCGATGGGGCTGTCTCAGGCGCAGGCGGACGGAACGGTTCGCGTGAGCCTGGGCGCACTGAACACGATGGACGAAATGGACGAGGCGGCGCGGCACATGCTGGCGCTCTACCGCATGCTTCGCCAATTCAAAAGGAGATAAAACGGTGAGAGAAATCCTGTTGGTTCGCTTCGGCGAGGTGTTCTTGAAGGGGCAGAACCGCCCGTTCTTTATGAAAAAGCTGATGGATCACATCCGTCAGGCCGTGCGCCCGGTGAACGGCCGCGTCTGGATGAGCGAAGGGCGCTTCTACGTATCTGATTTTACGGATATGGACGAGTGCATCCGCCGCGTGACGCGCGTGTTCGGCGTTCATTCCGTCAGCCCGGCCATCGAGATGGACAAGGACGATTTCGGGGCGATCTGCGAGCAGGCGGCTAAAATGATGGAGCCGCTTTCCGGCACGTTCAAGGTGCTGGCGCGCCGCTCCGACAAGCGCTATCCGCTCGATTCCCCGGCGATCATGCGCGAGGCGGGCGGCTACATCCTCGAACATGTGCCGCACCTGAGCGTGGATGTCAACCATCCCGATCACACGATGATGATCGAGATCCGCGACCATGCGTATCTGTCCGTCAAGCGCATCCACGCCGTTGAGGGCATGCCGATGGGCACGAACGGCAAGGCGTGTCTGCTGCTCTCCGGCGGCATTGACAGCCCGGTGGCAGGTTTTATGATCGCCAAGCGCGGCGTTGAGCTCTGCTGCGTGCACTATCATTCCTTTCCGTATACCAGCGAGCGCGCGCGGGAAAAGGTGCTTGAGCTGGCGCGGCTGCTGAGCGAATACTGCGGCAAAATGCGCGTGCATGTCGTGCCGTTTACCGAAATTCAGATGCAGATTCACGCCAAGTGCCCGGAAAATTACACGACGCTCATCATGCGCCGCTATATGATGCGCATCGCCGAGATCATCGCCCGCAAGGACGGCGCGCAGGCGCTGATTACCGGCGAATCCATCGGTCAGGTCGCCAGCCAGACGATGGAGGCGCTCGGCTGCACGGACGCGGTGGTGAATATGCCGGTTTTCCGCCCGGCCATCGGCATGGACAAGAGCGAGATCATCGAGCGCGCGCAGAAGATCGGCACGTTTGAAACGTCCTCCCTGCCGTATGAGGATTGCTGCACGGTCTTCACGCCGAAGCATCCGGCGACGCACCCGCGCATCGAACTGATCCAGAAGGCGGAGGACGCGCTGGACAGTGAGGCCTTGATCGCCGCCGCCATCGAGGGCACGGAAGTCATTGAAGTGGGCTAAAACCCGTATACCCGACATAAGATGAACGCAGAGGAACGAAACCTCTGCGTTTTTTGCGTTCAGGGAGGGGTGAGCCGTTGGAGGATGAACGGCGGGCGCTGGCGGCGCGGATGACGGACAAGGCGGCGAAGCTCCTGCTGGATATGCCGCTCCGGCAGATGCGGCGGCTGGAGGAAATGCGCTTTTATGCCGGGCAAAATGCCTGCTTTGTGTTTGATGGGCGCGGCGAAACGCAAAACGTCTTTTTTTCGCAGCGGGACGTGGACGAGCTGGTGACGGCGCTCTGCGGCTACTCGCGATACGCCTATGAAACCCAGCTGGCGCAGGGATATATTCCGCTGGGGAACGGCTGCCGCGCGGGCGTGTGCGGGCGCGTGACGACGGGCGAAAGCGGGCGGCTTTCGTCGCCGACCTCCGTGTGTATTCGCGTGGCCAGAGACGTTCCGGGGGCGAGCGGCGGCGTTTTGCCGTATATCATGGGCGAAGGCGGGCGGGTCTGCCGCGCGCTGCTTCTCGGCCCGCCGGGATGCGGCAAGACGACGGTGCTGCGCGACGCGGCGAAAAAGCTGGCGGCCATGGGGATTCGCGTGGCGGTCTGCGACGAGCGGGAGGAGCTTTTTCCGACGGGCGAGGCGGAACAGGGGATCGACGTGATGCGCAGCGTCGATAAGGCGGCAGCCGTGGAGATGCTTCTGCGCGCGATGGCGCCGCAGGCGGTTCTCTGCGACGAAATCGGGAACGAGCGGGACGCGCAGGCGCTCGAAAACGCCGCCAGATGCGGAGTCGGCCTGCTGGCCAGCGCGCACGCCGGAACATGGACGGACGTTTTGCGTCGGCCGATTCTGAAACGGCTGTACGACGGGGCGACGTTTGAGCGGTATCTGCTGCTCGGGCGGCATGGGCGGCTTGCGGCGGCATATGACGCGGAAGGAACGCCGCTTTTTAGGGAGGATGGAACGGATGTGGAACACGGCGGTGATGGCCATGATTTCGCTCAGCGCGATCGGGTTTGCGGTGGCGGATGGTGAGACGCGGCGCGTTCGGTGGATTCAGGCGATGCGCCGCTGTATTCTGCGGATGAACGACGTCATTCGCTATGAGCGGCTTCCGCTGGCCGCGCTGCTCGCGCGGATGGATTTGCGCGCGACGCGCGAGCAAAGGGAGCTGACGAGGCTGCTGCACCTGTGCGGAGAGCGAATGGAAAACAGCGCCAACCCGCAGCTCGTCGAGCTTTTCGTGCGCGAGGCGGGCAGAACGCCGAGCTACGGCGTGCTGGCCGAAGCGGACAGGGAGGCGTTTGAACAGGTGCTCGGCGAGCTTGGGCGGACGGGGCTGGAGGAACAGCTTCGGATTCTTTCCGAGGCGGACGGGCGCCTATATCAGCGGGAGGAGAGCCTGCGCCGGGACGCGGCCAGACGCGCGCAGATGATCCGAACGCTGGGCGTGACGGGCGGCGCGGCGGCGTTTC